>Ga0315900_10009954_pt1 | contig 11982 bp, 11 predicted proteins | sample LakEriMetagenome_FD_203521 | JGI IMG/M metagenome (GOLD analysis project Ga0315900, IMG submission 203521) | Freshwater fungal communities from buoy surface, Lake Erie, Ohio, United States - Buoy 12 MA114 | ecosystem: Environmental > Aquatic > Freshwater > Lake > Lake biofilm | place: USA: Lake...
ATTCTCTCCTGCATCAGACCCATCTCAGTAGCCAGGGTTGGCTGGTATCCTACCGCAGAAGGCATACGACCTAATAAGGCAGATACTTCAGATCCGGCTTGGGTGAAACGGAAGATGTTATCTACGAAGAACAGGATGTCTTTACCTTTTCCGGTTCCATCTCCATCTCTGAAATATTCTGCGATGGTTAGACCGCTCAATGCCACACGAGCACGAGCGCCCGGGGGCTCATTCATTTGTCCGAACACGAAAGTTGCTTTGGATTCTTTGAGGTTCTCGAGATCAACTTTGCTGAGATCCCAGCCACCTTCTTCCATGCTATGTTTGAAATCGTCTCCGTATTTCATAATACCAGCTTCGATCATTTCACGCAGCAGGTCATTTCCCTCACGGGTACGCTCACCCACACCGGCAAATACCGACAAACCACCATGACCTTTGGCAATGTTGTTGATCAACTCTTGAATCAATACGGTTTTACCTACACCCGCACCACCGAAGAGACCAATCTTACCACCTTTAGCATATGGCTCGATGAGATCGATTACTTTGATACCGGTGAACAGTACTTCAGAAGCAGTACTGAGGTTCTCGAAAATAGGAGGCTTACTGTGAATGGGACGACCATTGGCTTTACTTACCTGTGGCAAGCCGTCAATGGCATCTCCCGTTACGTTGAACAAACGACCATTGATACCATCGCCGATCGGCATAGTGATGGGTCTTCCGGTATCCACTACTTCCATTCCACGCACCAAACCTTCTGTACCATCCATGGCAATCGTTCTAACACTGTCTTCACCGAGGTGCTGCTGCACTTCGAGCACTAAATGATCGCCATTTTCACGACGAATCTCAAGTGCATTAAAAATTTCGGGCAGCGTGTCATTTGGAAAATGAACGTCTACAACCGCTCCGATGATTTGCTTGATTTTTCCCTTGGTAGCCATTTCAGGTAGTATAAATGAATGAAATAATTGATTTTTGGCAGCCGGAAAAGGCATTTTCCAACTTGGGCGCAAAGGTAAGGGTATGAACCTGAAAAATCAGCAAAAACGGGAATAAAATTGCCCCCATCCCTATATGGCTCAATACTGACAGCCGGGGGCCGGAAACAAGAGAAAAAAAAGAGGTTGAAAAAGATAAGAAGGGTTAATAATCAATGATTTCGGCGAAACCGGGCGAGAAGACAACCAATCAGCGCTTGAGTAATTTTCCTAATAGATGAATGAACCCGGCGAGCCCGATATTAACAGCCCCCCCGGTCAGCTTTTCTTTTGTTAGATCGCTGGTATCCTCTTTTTGCTTTTTCCCCTTCAGCCAATAATAGCCGGCTTGCAGCAATTGAGTAATGCCACTTACACCCTGACGGCCGGCAATGACTTCAACAATACCCAAACCGGCTTTTTTGAGTAGTTCCAGGGGTATTTGACCTGTTTTTTTAACCAACAACGCCTCTTCCTCCCGAACATGCAACTTCAGCCGGCTAATTTCTGCCTCCAGCGCTTCCAGGTTGCGGATGGGTGATTTAGCTGATAGTGGTTTCATCGGTTTCTGATTTTTCTTCGAGCAGGGAGGCGACTACCTGGTCCATGATCTTCTTTTGGATAGACTTCCGGAATAAAAAAAGTAAAATAGCCAGGAGCAGGTACATGATGGCCACACAGGCAAACCCCATTTGCAGTGATCCTGTTGGTCCAGCCAAATAGAACCCCAGCATCATGCTGGCACACAAGATGAGGAGAAAAAACAATAAGGCCAGGATTGTAAGTATGGTAAACCCTGCAGAGAGCGCTGCAATTTTTTTTACAGCCTGCAATTGCAATAAGCGAACCCTATTGAGCACATGCTGCTCAATCAGATCCTTGTATTGCTGAAAAAATGGGTCGGACTGTGGTTCCATACTGAAGAATTAGGCGGTTGGCTCTTGTGATGCCCCATTGAATTGTTCGGTCACTTTGCGCGCTTTTTCCAATAAGTTTTCCATGGCTGTTTCGAATTCAGCCACTTTGTCCTTCACATTATCCTGCAAATCCTCCGACTTGTCTTTTAAGTCGTTCATCATCTCCTTGCCCTTATTGGAACTTAAAAAAAGCGTGAGGGCAGCACCGGCGAGTCCCCCCAGGATCAATCCGGTGATGAATTTTTCTTTATCGCTCATATGCTTATTATTATTTCGTTTGAATGATAGCCGAACCTCCCATTACTTTTTGTATATTGGGATAAGTTTTCACTATAAATATACGATGGAAAATCAGCCTAACCACCGCATCAACCGGTATTTATTTTTAGCAGTCATCATCATTTTTGCACTGTTCCTGCTTTTTACCTTACGGGCATTTTTTACTGCCTTCCTGGGCGCAATCATTTTCTATGTACTTAGCAAAAAACCTGCCAATTGGCTGATTTCAAAAAAGAAATGGAGTAAAAGTCTGACCGCCATCCTGGTAATCGTTGTTTCGTTCTTTATCTTTTTGATTCCCGTAATCCTTTTTGGGGCAATGCTGATAAAAAAAGTGCAGCTGTTCAGCAGTGATATGGGCAACATTTATACGCCATTGCGGGCACTGGATGAGTCGATTCAAAAACAATTTCATATACAACTGCTGAGCGAGGAAAACCTGCAACAAGTGCAGCAGTTCATGAATCATTTTCTTACCTCGGCACTCAGTGGCGGACTCAATGCCTTGGCATCTATCACCATGATGTATTTTTTCCTTTATTTCATGTTGGTGAATATCAACCGACTGGAAGCAGCCATTCTGCACTACTTACCTTTTAGCCGCAGGAAGATCTTGGTTTTCGGGGAAGAATTGAAGGCCCAAACCTTCAGCAATGCAGTGGGGGTTCCACTGGTTGCATTCGGACAGGGATTCACTGCCTACATCGGTTATTTGATTTGTGGCGTTCCCGATGCCGGATTCTGGGCCATTCTTACAGGCGCCACTTCTGTTTTACCCATCATTGGTACCGGACTATTCTGGATACCGATTGCTGCCTACCTGATCATGCAAGAGCATACCTGGCAGGCCATATTTCTGTCGGCCTGGGGTTTATTGGTGATGGGAACGATTGACAATGTAATTCGTTTCATACTGGCGAAAAAAATGGCAAATGTGCACCCGCTGGTAACCGTGCTGGGGGTGATCATCGGGTTACAAACCTTTGGAATTACCGGACTGGTATTCGGTCCGTTGATCATTTCCTATTTCATCATTCTGATGAAAATATATTACTCTGATTATTTTGCCCATCCTGTTACGTCCAGCCAGCCGGAAGAATCGGCTTTTTCCTGGCCCTTTCAGGGAATCATTAGGAAAGGGGCGCATAAAGTAACCTACCGGAAAAAAAATTAACCCCGAAAATCAACTGAGGCAACAGCCATGTAAAAGCGCTGCCAGTGCTGCACCGAGTAACGGTCCGGCTACGGGTACCCAGGCATAACCCCAGTCAGCATCGCCTTTTCCTTGTATAGGCAACAATGCATACATGATGCGGGGGCCCAGATCACGGGCGGGATTGATGGCATACCCGGTAGGACCACCCAGGCTTAATCCGATGGCCAAAACCAGCAAGGCTACGGGTAGCGCATTCAATGCGCCCAGCGAATGTTGCGGCGCCGAAATGAATAAGATGCCAATAACAAAAACCATCGTTGCAATGGTCTCGGTTAGAAAATTTTCAAAGTGATTTCTTATGGCCGGCGAAGTGCTGAATACAGCCAGACAGGTAGCAGCATCACTGGTCGCATCCAGGTGGCGCCGATAAGTGAACCAAACAATGCCGGCTCCCAGCATAGCGCCGAGTAGTTGTGCGGAAAAATATACAGGCACCAGGTTCCAGGCAAGTTGACCTTTTATTGCAAGCGCCAACGTAACTGCTGGATTGAGATGGGCTCCGCTGATGGAGGCCGTCATATAGACGCTTACAAATACTGCCATGGCCCAACCTAAGGTAATGGCAATGAGTCCGCCATTATTCCCCTTGGTCTTATCTAATACCACATTGGCAACTACGCCATTGCCCAAAATCAATAACATGGTTGTACCTACGAGTTCAGCTACAAATGGGGTCATAGAAATCGCTTTAAGTTGTCAAATTAGTTAATTAAATAATGTCGAGCAACATTTTCAAATTCCCTGATCTGATCTTTTTGCCATTGGTCATCGAAACCGCTTTCTGTTGCCATCCAGGCAGCAACCCGTTCAGCACTTTGTAAGGCAGCGCGGGCATCTAAAAACAGTAACCGTGTTCTGCGGGCAAGTATATCTTCAATCGTTACTGCGAGTTCATGCTGCATGGCATATTTCAGGTCTGCTCTGTTATAAGGATAGGACGGATGAATCAGTTCGCTATAGGATGGATCATCTTTACACCAATCCGTTATTTTTTGTAACCGATGTGCCGGATCACCAATGGGAAATGTTTTCGTAACACAAAGTTGTTTTTCCAATTTTCCAACAAAAGCTGCATTATCAACCGCATCCTGGGCCATCTTTCGATAGGTCGTCCACTTGCCACCCGTTATGGTGATGAGGCCGGAGGGTGAGATCAACAGCGTATGATCACGTGAGAGCATTGCTGTATTTCCATTGCCCTCCTGTGTAACCAGCGGTCGAAGTCCTGCATAAACACTGAGCACATCGCTACTTGAAATGGGTTGGAGACTATAGCGATTGAAATGTTCAATGATGTATTGCGTTTCTGACTCGAGTGGCTTGGGTTCGAGTTCGATGTTTTCAACGGGGGTATCGGTAGTACCCAACAAAACTTTTCCCATCCAGGGAACAGCAAATAATACGCGGCCATCATCGGTCTTAGGAATCATCATGGCAGCTTTTCCCTGAAACAGTTCAGCTGCCACCACCAGGTGTATACCTTGTGAGGGAGTAACCATGCGATGGCGATGGGCATCATCCAGCTGAAGAATAGCATCTGTAAAAATACCGGTAGCATTTACCACCACCTTTGATTGTATCGAATGTTCCTTGCCACTGATCTGATCTGTAAATGTCAGACCGACAATTTTTCCCTTGCTGTGTTGCAGTTGTGTTACGCGACAATAATTCAGCAGGATGGCTTTTTGACGGGCAGCGGTGACTGCCAACTCTACACATAATCGGCTGTCATCAAATTGACCATCATAATATAAGATGCCGCCTGAGAGTTGATCTCTGCGAACAGAAGGTAACCACTCAATGGTTTCATCTCGGTTTAAAACTTTGGTCTTGCCAAGCGACCAACTTCCGGAAAGAAGATCGTACATCCGAAGACCGATGGCATAGTAATACTTTTCCCACCAGCGATAGGCTGGCACAATAAATGGCTGTACAAAAGTCAGGTGAGGCGCATTCTTTAAAAGGCGACCTCTTTCCTTCAGTGCTTCCATCACCAGCTTCACATTTCCCTGGGCCAGGTATCGAACTCCACCATGCACCAGCTTCGTGGAACGGCTGGAGGTTCCCTTTCCAAAATCAGCCTGTTCAAGTAAGAGCGTTTTATAACCACGTGTAGCAGCATCTACGGCCGTGCCTAATCCGGTGGCACCGCCTCCAATGATGACCATATCCCATTCAGCTGTCTCATTCAGCTGCTGCAGCATGTAGTTTCTGTTCATCGTTCAATCTGCATTTCAGCGATTCGTCGTATCATCATTTGCCCAATGTATGGTTGCTGCAACTGCTCTTTTCCAACCAGTTGTCAGCTGTTTTCTTTGTTCTTCCGACATGCCCGGCTGGAATGTTTTATTAACCTGCCAAAGCTGAGCTATCTCATCAATATCTTTCCAATACCCAACCGCTAATCCGGCGAGATAAGCGGCACCCAGCGCAGTGGTTTCTGTGATGGAGGGTCTTACCACTTGTGTATTTAACATGTCACATTGAAATTGCATGAGCAGGTCGTTTGCGGTGGCGCCACCATCTACCCTTAATTCACGAATCGCAATGCCGGCATCGGCCTCCATGGCTTTCAGCACATCCATGGTCTGATACGCAATGCTCTCGAGTGCTGCCCTGGCAATATGTGATTGTGTGGTACCGCGGGTGATACCAAAGATGGTGCCACGTGCATGTTGGTTCCAGTGGGGTGCCCCCAATCCGGCAAAGGCCGGCACCAGGTAAACCCCATCGCTGTGTGGTACGGCTGTTGCCAATCCTTCCACTTCACTTGAACTTCTGATCATCTTCAATCCATCGCGCAGCCACTGTACCACAGCGCCGCCGATGAAAACACTGCCCTCTAAGGCATAATGCGTGGTGCCATCTATTTGCCAGGCGATGGTGGTCAGCAGGTTATTAGAGGAGGGTACTGCTTTTGTGCCTGTATTCATTAACATAAAGCAGCCGGTGCCATAGGTATTCTTTACCATACCCGGGCGTGTACACATTTGTCCGAAAAGAGCAGCCTGCTGGTCGCCGGCAATACCGGCGATGGGCACTGATTGTGCTGTGAGAATCTGATCGGTATAACCATACACTTCACTGCTGCTTTTTACCTGTGGCATCACGGAAGCAGGGATCTGTAGCAGTTGCAGCAGTTCTTCATCCCATTGCAGGGTATGAATATTGTATAACATGGTTCTGCTGGCATTAGATACATCGGTTGCATGTACTTTCCCATTGGTCAGTTTCCAGAGTAACCAACAATCGATGGTGCCAAAGCATAATTCGCCGCGGGCGGCTTTCTCCCGCGCACCCGGCACATGGTCAAGTAACCATTTTAGCTTGGTGCCTGAAAAATAAGCATCCACCACCAGTCCGGTCTTTTCACGGATGACATTTTCCCAGCCCTCCTGTTTCAAATGATCACAATACTCTGCAGTCCTTCTGTCTTGCCATACAATGGCGTGGTGCAGGGGTTGACCTGTAGTACGATCCCAGAGAACGGTTGTTTCCCGCTGGTTGGTGATTCCGATGGCAGCAATATCATTCATAGATAAATGCGCCTTAATCACTGCTTCTGCGGCTACGCCCAACTGGGTACTCCATATCTCGGCTGCATCGTGCTCCACCCAACCGGGTTGCGGAAAAATTTGGGTAAACTCTTTTTGTGCGACAGACCGGATATTACCCAGCCGGTCAAAGACAATGGCCCGACTGCTGGTGGTACCTTGATCAAAAGCGAGTATATATTGACTCATGCTGGAAGGATTTTCACCAAGATACTGATTTTTAGCGCGTCAAAGATGAGCAACTAAACTGGGGGATAAGAGAAGCGTAACAGAAATGAATGGAGCAAGAACCTGTTGGCTATTTTCTGCTCTTTAACCAGATCTCTGGGTCAATGGGCGCACTTTTTTCGTTCATGATCATAAAGATCAGAGAACCTTCCCCATCGATGGAAACCCCGGAGCGACCTAACACGGTGCCGGCTTTCACTTCCTGGTTTTTATTGACCGACACCGAAGACAAGTTGGTATACCCTGTAAAGTATTTACCATGCTGAATGATGACCATTTGCTCACCCTCTACCTCACTGATATAAGATATTTTGCCATCGGCTACGCATTTCACCACGGATCCTACCGGCAGAGAAATTTCTATCCCATCAGTTTTGCGCTTGAGCTTAGTTCCCGGGATGGTCTCAATACCGAAATGTGCTGTCACCACGCCGGATGATACCGGCCAGGGCAGTGAGCCCCGGTTATTTTCAAAGTTGATCGACATCTCCCTACCTTCCGGTGTCGATTCCAGCGGAGTGTAGGTGCGGTCGCGATAGGGAGATGCTAAACCGGTCACGCCCTCATTAACATCTGGTCCGCCGGAGCTTCGACCCGACTGGGTTTTGGTTTTATCTTCCTGTGCCTTGATGCGAGCAGTTTCACGTTTCTTGGCTTCCTCGATTTCCCGACGAATAATGGCCTGGAAAGCTTGCTGTACCCGCTGCCGCTGCTTTTCCTTATCACGTATCTGCGTCGTTAACTCTTTTTCCCTGCCTTTGAGTTGTTCTACTACTTTATCCTGCTCTTTTTTATCGCTTTGTAAAACCTTCAGCTGCTCATTTTGAACCAGGAGGGTGCTGACACGCTCTTGCTTGCTACTGCTAAGCAGTTCTATTTTTTCCTTGAGTAAGACCTCTGATTTCGCAATGGCTATTGCCTGCGTTTCCCGATTGCGACGGTAACTTCTTAAATAAGCGACCCGTTTGATGGCATCATTGAAATTTACGGCAGAGAATAAGAAATTCAGGTACTCGTAATTACTTCTGTGCTTGAAGGCAAAATTTATACTCTTGGCATATTTCAGCTTCAGGGTATCCAATTCCCGGCGCAGCCGGTAAATATCCCTTTCTTTCAGGTAGATGGTCTCATCTAACTGCCTTATCTGCTTATTGATGCTGTTGACCAGTTCCTCCCGCCGGTTGATCTTACTTTTTATAATGGCTAACTGCCGCAGTGATAATTTTTTATTGTTCTGCGTTTCGCTGTACAACCTGTTTAATTCAGTGAGCTCCTTTTGTAATTCCTGTTCCCGCTTTTGTAATTCTTCTCTGGAGTTCTGGGCCGACGATCCGCCTGCCAGCAGGCAGGATAAGAATAGAAGAAGAAAACATTTTTTGAAAAAGGGCATGATAATAGGAATAGTAAGTACTGGAATGCAGTGAAGTTACTTACGTTTTAAGTTCTTGGGAATATCGAAAGTATATTTTAACGGTTCATTGATACTATACTCTTTGAAATCGAGGAACACATCGAGCTTAGATTTTTCAGAGACCGTTATTTTCCGATATGTTGCGAACATGAATTTACCCAGCGGCTGATATGTATTTTGACTGATATCACAGGTACGGTTCCTTTCAACATTGATATCATCGAGCTTGCTGTGCGTGATTTGATAATTCGTATTACTCAGCGTCAACAAATGTTTGAATACTTCACCAGCCATTTGTACCAACAATTCGCTTTCGGTATTTTTATAGGAAAGCACATTGCTATCAATATAAATGGGATTCCCCATGATGATGTCTTGCAAGGTTGCAAAGTCAAAGGGTATCTGACTAATCTCCTGGAGATAGCTGATGGAACGATATTTAACATTCTTCTCACCCACCAGTTGTACCAGGATAAGACTGTCTTTCGTTATCTGGGCTTCAAGACCTACGGATGAAATACCCAGAAAGCTGCCTTTCACTTTGATGAGGATGACGCTGTCTTTGCGCATACTCAGGTAGATGGTATAATTGTCGCTTTTCTCCGCACTTTCATAGTCAACTTTTATTTTGGCATTGAAAGTGTTAAAATCAACTTTGTTGGAAACTACTTTTTGCAGGATATCCCTTACGATGGCACCTGAATCAACCTTCACTTCCTTCATGATAACCGACTGAGTGGTATCTTTCTTAGACATGGCTTCTTGAAGTCCCTGCGTTTTTCTGGTGGTTGTACAGGCAGAAAAGGCAAGTGCCAGCAAAAGAAAGCCCGTTAGCTTTTTCATTTTTTTATTGTTTTCCGGTATGTCCAAAACCGCCACTGCCTCTATCTGTTTCATCCAATTGTTCTACCGGTTGCCAATGGATGATATCTATTGCCTGTAATACGAGTTGGGCAATTCGGTCGCCCGGTTGTATGACTTGTGGATCCTGTGATAGATTAATAAGAATAACTTTTATTTCTCCCCTGTAATCTGCATCAATGGTTCCGGGGGTATTCAGACATGTCAATCCCTGTTTTACTGCCAGTCCGCTGCGTGGACGCACCTGAATTTCATACCCCAGGGGTATGGCGACAAATAGTCCGGTGGGTACTAGGGTTCTCTCTAGGGAAGCGAGTGTAATGGGGGCATCTATATTAGCTCGCACGTCGAGGCCCGAAGAGCCCGCTGTAGCATAGGCAGGCAAGGGGAAGGCAGACCGGTTGATAACCGGAATAGTGACAGGGGGTTTTGTCATGCCGGCAAATTTAATAAAGTAATAAGAACTGCGTAGAAATATCTGTTCAGTGGTCCGGCAGGCCAGGGATTGGAACCCGAATCAACGAGATTCGTTATTTTTGGCAACCTAACCCATGAATCAGCATCGACCCAATACCCCCACCCTGCTTTGGCTTGCCCTCCTGCTGCTGACCATCCCCTTTTCGGGATGTATCAAGCAGCTGACGGTGAAAAATGTCGTTTACGACAATACATTTTCCTCGGGTGAACTATTAGATCTGCAGGTTTCCGGGTGGGACAACGGCAGTTTTGGTATTTTGTCTACCCCCCGCATCAGCACATTTAACGGACAAAAGGTGCTGGGAAAACTAAATAATAACATCGTACGGCTGGTATTGAATGACCTCCCCAAACATGATATCCTCCGGGTAGAGGTCGAGCTCAACCTCCACAACAATTGGAGGAACGACCTGTGGAAAATGGAATTTGACGGGGAGACACGACTACTGACGGGTTTTTCAAATGACCCTACCGTGAAACAGAGTTATCCCAACTGGCTGGGCAATGGTACTCCTTTAGGTGTTGCCGGTACCAACGCAAGACTAACCGGTATGCCTGGTATCTGTTCAACACCTGCTTCACAATTAGGCAGCAGCGCTTACACCATTGTTCAAACATTTGGTCATACTAGCAATGATTTTACCTTACAACTCAGTGATGCGGGCGGAAATGTCAATGATACCTGCAACCGCAGTTGGTCAGTCGCTCGTTTAACCCTATCGGTTTTTCATAATTGATGACCAGGGTATGATACCCTTAGCACCGTAATGGTATGACAAAAAACTTCCTGTATACGGTATTGCTCTCCCTGGTGAACCTGCTTTTTCCCCTGCTCAGCTTTCCCTATGCCTCACATATATTGGGACCGGAAGGCATCGGCTCAGTGCAGATGGCAGTCTCGCTGGGACAGTATTTTGCACTCTTTGCCGCTTTGGGTATCCCCATCTATGGTATCACAGAAATTGCGCGCCACCGCGATGATCCGGAACAATTAGCCAAATCATTTAGCGAACTGTCCCTGATTTTCTTAGGTGCCAGCCTACTGCTATCCATCGTTTATCTGTTGCTGATATCCACTTTCCCTTTCTTCGATCCCCATTATCGTTTATTTCTGCTGGCCGGCTCACTCGTTTTACTCAGCTTTAGTTATACCGACTGGTTCTTCTCCGGACTCGAAGCATTCAAAAGCATTACGCTCCGTTCAGTTGTTATTAAAATCATTGCACTGATACTACTGGTCGTATTGGTTCAGTCAAAATCAGATCATGAAAAATACTTGTTGGTAGTAATCTTTTCTATTCTGGGTAATCAATTGCTGAGTTTGGCCATGTGCTTTCGAAAAACACATTTCACGCTACGCGGACTCAACCTGCGGCGACACATTCGACCATTGCTGTTCTTGTTCAGTACCACACTGGCGGCCAGTATCTATACCATGCTCGATACGGTCATTCTTGGCTTTCTTTCGGATGATGAATCGGTAGGATTATATGCTGCCGCTGTTAAACTGGTAAAGCTGACCATACCCATCGTTACAGCGATGGGCGTTATACTGATTCCCGTTATCACCCGACACTTTCAGGAAAATGACTACCCCCGTATCAGGGTATTACTGGACCAGTCTTTTCGTTTCTTAATTTTCTTTTCCATACCTGTATGTGCCGGACTCGCCCTCTTGGCGCCGGAGTGTATACTGCTGTTCTCAGGCAACCAATTCTCCGAAGCGATTCCGGTGATGCGAATAGTTGCTCTCCTGCCACTGCTTATCGGTTTGGGGCATTTTTATTGCTTTCAGATTTTATTGCCTGCAGGGAAAACCAAAGAGATCTTCTATTCCGTATTGGCCGGTGCCCTTACTTGTTTGCTGCTGAATTGGCTGCTGGTGCCTATCTGGAAATCTACCGGTGCTGCGATTGCCAACATTGCTACTGAGTGCGTTGTAACGCTGGGATACATCTATTTCATGCGGAAGTTTTTTTCTCCGCATGTGCCTTGGAAATATGGCTGGCATTCCATTGCTGGAACCATACCCTTCCTGCCTATTCTATTGGTA
>Ga0315900_10009967_pt1 | contig 11972 bp, 11 predicted proteins | sample LakEriMetagenome_FD_203521 | JGI IMG/M metagenome (GOLD analysis project Ga0315900, IMG submission 203521) | Freshwater fungal communities from buoy surface, Lake Erie, Ohio, United States - Buoy 12 MA114 | ecosystem: Environmental > Aquatic > Freshwater > Lake > Lake biofilm | place: USA: Lake...
CCCCGCAACACCTGTTGCACACACTGCCGGCTTTCACCTTTCCTGATCGGGCCGGCGCAGGAAACCACATGTCTGAAATGCAAGCCGCCATGGGCGGAGAGTCGTTTGCCGCCCTCTTTGAGGAATCACTGCAGCGCAGCGAAATGCGCGCCGGTGAGGTCATAACCGCCGAGGTGGTGCGCATCGACTTCAACCACGTTGTCGTCAACGCAGGCCTCAAGAGCGAGTCCTACGTGCCCATCGAGGAATTCAAGAACGACCAGGGCGAGCTCGAGGTCCAGGTCGGCGACTACGTGTCCGTGGCGATCGACGCCGTCGAGAACGGCTATGGCGACACCATCCTGTCGCGTGACAAGGCCAAGCGCCTGGCCTCCTGGCTGTCGCTGGAAACCGCGCTGGACTCCGGCGACTTCGTCACCGGCACGGTCAGCGGCAAGGTCAAGGGCGGCCTGACGGTGCTGGTCAACGGCATCCGCGCCTTCCTGCCCGGTTCGCTGCTGGACACCCGCCCCGTGAAGGACATGTCGCCCTTCGAGGGCAAGACCATGGAATTCAAGGTCATCAAGCTCGACCGTAAGCGCAACAACGTCGTGTTGTCGCGCCGCGCCGTCGTCGAGGCCTCCATGGGTGAAGAGCGCGCCAAGCTGCTGGAGACCCTGCAAGAGGGCGCCATCGTCCACGGCGTGGTCAAGAACATCACCGAGTACGGCGCTTTCGTCGACCTGGGTGGCATCGACGGTCTGCTGCACATCACCGACATGGCCTGGCGCCGTGTCCGTCACCCGAGCGAAGTGGTGACGGTGGGCCAGGAGCTCAGCGCCAAGGTGCTGAAGTTCGACGCCGAGAAGAACCGCGTCAGCCTGGGCCTGAAGCAACTGGGCGATGACCCCTGGCATGGTGTGGCTCGCCGCTACCCCACGGGAACCCGCCTGTTCGGCAAGGTCACCAACATTGCTGACTACGGTGCGTTCGTCGAGATCGAGCCGGGCATCGAAGGCCTGGTGCACGTCTCCGAGATGGACTGGACCAACAAGAATGTGGCGCCTTCCAAGGTCGTGTCGCTGGGCGACGAGACCGAAGTCATGGTGCTGGAGATCGACGAGGACAAGCGCCGCATCAGCCTGGGCATGAAGCAGTGCAAGGCCAACCCCTGGGAGGAGTTCAGCTCCACCGTCAAGCGCGGCGACCGCGTCAAGGGCCCCGTCAAGTCCATCACCGACTTCGGCGTGTTCATCGGTCTGGCCCAGGGCATCGACGGCCTGGTGCACCTGTCCGACCTGTCCTGGAACGAGCCTGGCGAAGCTGCCGTGCGCAACTACAAGAAGGGCCAGGAAGTCGACGCCATCGTGCTGGCCATCGACGTGGAGCGCGAGCGCATCTCCCTGGGTGTCAAGCAGCTTGACACCGACCCGTTCACCACCTTCACCACGATCAATGACCGTGGCGCTGTGGTGGCCGGCAAGGTCAAGACCGTCGACCCGCGTGGCGCCGAAATCCTGTTGGCTGATGACGTGACGGGTTACCTGCGCGCCAGCGAGATCAGCCGTGACCGCGTGGAAGACGCGCGCAACGTGCTGAAGGAAGGCGACGACGTCTCCGTGATGGTGATCAACGTGGACCGCAAGGCCCGCTCGATCCAGCTGTCGATCAAGGCCAAGGACGTGGCCGACCAGCAAGAAGCCATGCAGCGCCTGTCGCAGAGCAACGAGCGTGAGAACGCCGGCACCACCAGCCTGGGCGCCCTGCTGCGCGCCAAGCTCGACAACAGCAACAACGGCTGAGGTCCATGACCCGTTCGGATCTGGTGCTTCGTCTGGCCGAGCGGTTCGCGCAGCTCACGCAGCGCGACACCGAGTTCGCGGTCAAGACGATGCTCGATGCGATGTCCGACGCCCTGGCGCGCGGGCACCGCATCGAGATCCGCGGGTTCGGCAGTTTCTCGGTCAGCCGCCGGCCGCCGCGCGTGGGGCGCAACCCCCGCAGCGGCGCGCAGGTGACCATCCCCGAGAAGCTGGTGCCCCACTTCAAGCCGGGCAAGGCCCTGCGCGAGTCTGTGGACGCACTGCCCATGCCGCCGGAGCCGGCGGAAGCTCAGAACAGAAAGTAGCGCTGCGCCATCGGCAGTGACACCGCTGGCTCGCAGGTCAGCAGCTGCCCATCGGCACGCACCGCGTAGGTCTGCGCGTCGATCTCCATCACCGGCAGGTAGCCGTTGTGCACCATGTCGGTCTTGCGCACGGTTCTGCAGCCCTTTACAGCGGACAGCGTCTTGCGCAGGCCGAGCGAGGCTGCTGCACCATTGCCCAATGAGGCCCCGCTGACGAAGGTGATCGACCCGTTGGCCAAGGCCCCGCCGAAGCTTCCGAACATCGGCCGGAAGTGCACGGGTTGGGGCGTGGGAATGCTGGCGTTGGGGTCACCCATGGCCGCCGCCGCGATGAAGCCGCCCTTCAAGATGAGCGAGGGTTTCACGCCGAAGAAGGCTGGCTTCCACAGCACCAGGTCGGCCCACTTGCCCACCTCGATGCTGCCCACCTCGTGGGCGATGCCGTTGGCCAGCGCCGGGTTGATGGTGTACTTGGCCACGTAGCGCTTGACACGGAAGTTGTCGTGCCTCGCACTGTCCTGGGGCAGGGCGCCGCGCTGCGCCTTCATCTTGTGCGCCGTCTGCCAGGTGCGGATGATGACTTCGCCCACACGGCCCATGGCCTGGCTGTCGCTGCTCATCATGCTGATGGCGCCCAGGTCGTGCAGCACGTCCTCGGCGGCGATGGTCTCGCGCCGGATGCGGCTCTCGGCAAAGGCCAGGTCTTCGGCGATGGCGGCGTCCAGGTGGTGGCACACCATCAGCATGTCCAGGTGCTCGTCCACCGTGTTGGCGGTGTAGGGCATGGTGGGGTTGGTGCTGCTGGGCAGGAAGTTGGCCTCGCCCACCACCTTCATGATGTCGGGGGCGTGGCCGCCGCCAGCCCCTTCAGTGTGGAAGGCGCACAGGCTGCGCCCCCGGGTGGCGGCGATGGTGTTCTCGACAAAGCCCGACTCGTTCAGGGTGTCGGAGTGGATGGAGACCTGGGTGTCGGTGGCCTCGGCCACGCCCAGGCAGCAGTCGATGGCGCTGGGCGTGGTGCCCCAGTCTTCGTGCAGCTTCATGCCGATCACGCCAGCGTCGACCTGCTGCTGCAGCGCCTCGGGCCGGCTGGCGTTGCCCTTGCCCAGAAAGCCCAGGTTCATGGGGAAGGCTTCTGCCGCCTGCAGCATGCGCGCGATGTTGGCGGGCCCTGGCGTGCAGGTGGTGGCAAAGGTGCCCGTGGCCGGGCCCGTGCCGCCGCCCAGCATGGTGGTCACGCCGGACATCAGCGCCTCTTCAATCTGCTGCGGGCAGATGAAGTGGATGTGGCTGTCGATGCCGCCCGCGGTGACGATCATGCCCTCGCCCGCAATGATCTCGGTGCCTGGGCCGATGACGATGTCCACGCCAGATTGCACATCGGGATTACCGGCTTTTCCGATGCCGCAGATGCGCTGGCCCCGCAGAGCGATGTCGGCCTTGACGATGCCCCAGTGGTCAATGATCAGGGCGTTGGTGATCACGCAGTCCACGGCGTCGCCCGCGCCCGGCCCATTGCGGCGCTGGCTCTGGCCCATGCCGTCGCGGATGGTCTTGCCGCCGCCGAACTTCACCTCTTCGCCATAGCCGCCGGCGCGCAGCGTGAAGTCCTGCTCCACCTCCACCACCAGGCCCGTGTCCGCCAGCCGCACGCGGTCACCGACCGTGGGGCCGTACATCTCGGCGTAGGCGCGTCTGGAAACATTCGCCATCACAAGCCTCCTTGCACCAAGCCGCGGAAGCCCCAGACCTGGCGGCCCCCTGCGTAGTCCACCAATTCCACGGTGCGCTGCTGGCCGGGCTCGAAACGCACGGCGGTGCCCGAGGCGATGTTCAGCCGCATGCCCCGCGCGGCTTCTCGGTCGAAACGCAGGGCGCCGTTTGTCTCGGCGAAGTGGTAATGCGAGCCCACCTGAATGGGGCGGTCGGCCGTGTTCTCCACCACCACGGTGGTGGTGCGTCGACCGGGGTTGAGTTCAAGTTCACCGTCATCGATGAGCAGTTCGCCGGGGGTCATCGCTCGCGGCCCTTCATGCAATAGGTTGGTGCACGGTCACCAGCTTGGTGCCATCGGGGAAGGTGGCTTCCACCTGGATGTCGGGAATCATGTCGGCCACACCGTCCATCACGTCGGCTCGTGTGAGCACGGTCTTGCCCTCGCTCATCAACTGAGCCACGGTCTTGCCGTCACGCGCTCCCTCCATCACGGCAGCGGTGATCAGGGCCACCGCCTCGGGGTGGTTGAGCTTGAGGCCGCGCGCGCGGCGGCGCTCTGCGAGCAGGGCTGCAGTGAAGATCAGCAGCTTGTCTTTTTCTCGAGGGGTCAGGTCCATGGCGCAAGGGCTAGCAGATTTGGTGCCATCCTAATGCGATGAAGCCACCATGTCCCGAATGTTGGCACGGTCATTGCTGAACAGGTGAGGTCTGTTGTTTCTCAACCCTCGTGGAGTTTTCATGACCCTTGCCAATCCTCTCCGTCGTGCCGGCCTCAAGACGCTGGCTTCCGCCCTTGTGGCTGCTGGTCTGGCCTTCCCGGCGATGGCCCAGAACACTATCAAGGTGGGCGTGCTGCATTCGCTGTCCGGCACCATGGCCATTTCCGAGACCGTGTTGAAGGACACCGTGTTGATGGCCATTGACGAGATCAATGCCAAGGGCGGGGTGCTGGGCAAGAAGCTGGAGCCCGTGGTGGTGGACCCGGCCTCGAACTGGCCGCTGTTTGCCGAGAAGGCCAAGCAGCTGATCACCCAGGACAAGGTGGCTGCGGTGTTCGGCTGCTGGACCAGTGTGTCGCGCAAGAGCGTGCTGCCGGTCTTTGAGCAAAGCAACGCCTTGTTGTTCTACCCCGTGCAGTACGAGGGCGAAGAACTCAGCCCCAACGTCTTCTACACCGGTGCCGCGCCCAACCAGCAGGCCATTCCTGCGGTGGAGTACCTGATGAGCAAGGATGGCGGTGGTGCCAAGCGCTTCGTGCTGCTGGGCACCGACTATGTCTACCCGCGCACCACCAACAAGATCCTGCGCGCCTTCCTGAAGGCCAAGGGCATTGCTGATGCCGACATCATGGAGGAGTACACGCCCTTCGGCCACTCCGACTACCAGAGCATCATCGCCAAGATCAAGAAGTTCTCGAGCGAAGGCAAGAAGACCGCAGTGGTATCCACCATCAATGGCGACTCCAACGTGCCGTTCTACAAGGAACTCGGCAACCAAGGCCTGAAGGCCAAGGACGTGCCGGTGGTGGCTTTCTCCGTGGGTGAGGAAGAGCTGCGCGGCGTGGACACCAAGCCGCTGGTCGGCCACCTGGCCGCCTGGAACTACTTCCAGTCGATCAAGAACCCGACCAACGACGAGTTCATCAAGAAGTGGTCGGCCTACGCCAAGGCCAAGAACATCGCCGGCCACAAGGACAAGCCCCTGACCAACGACCCGATGGAAGCCACCTACCTCGGCGTGCACATGTGGGCCCAGGCCGTGGCCAAGGCCAAGACCACGGACGTGGACAAGGTGCGCACGGCCATGTACGGCCAGACCTTCAAGGCGCCGTCGGGCATCACCAGCAAGATGGACGACAAGAACCACCATCTGCACAAGAGCGTGTTCATTGGCGAGGTGCAGGCCGACGGTCAGTTCAAGGTGGTGTGGAAGACCCCGGGCCCCGTGGTGGCCGACCCCTGGAGCGACTTCATCGCGGAAAACAAGGGCAAGGCCAACCTGCCGGCCAAGTCCAAGTGATTTCGCGGGTCTGACGCCAAGTGATCTCCCCGGCCGCCCTGTGGCGGGTGGCCATGCTGCTCGGCCTGATGGCCTGCAGCATGGCGGCTCGCGCCCTCAGCCCTGAGCAGGCCTTGGCCATCGCTCAGGGCGACAGCGATGCCCGCATCGCTGCCCTGAACGAGCGCGTGACCGCGCAGGACGCGCAGCTGGCGCCCTTTGTGGAGGCGCTGCTGGCTGACGAGGTGCGGCTGGCCGGTGGCAAGGTCTACCTGGTGCGGGGTTCTGCGGTCACGGTGGCCGGCAGCGGTGCCAGTGCCACCTTGCCCGAGGGCGCCGAGGAGGTGGTGAACAACAACCGGATGCGCCAGGCGCTTGAAGGCGCGCTGGCGGCCTTTCGGCTCAGTTCGCCTGACCGGGAGGCCCGAGCCAAGGCGCTGGCGGATTTGCGTGATGTGATCGACGAAGGTCTCGTGCCGCTGCTGGAGCGCGCAGCTGCCAAGGAGACGGACGAGCGTCTGAAGGCGGAACTGGCCATGCTCAAGGCCAAGGCCTTGATCGGCTCGGCCGATGCGTCCAGGCGGCTCGCGGCTGCCGAGTTGCTGGCCAACAGCCCGGACCCCGCCGTTCGCTCGCTGCTGATGGAGCAGTTGGCGCAAGAAAGTGACGCCGCTGTCAAGGCAGCGCTGCAGGCATCTCTAGTGAAGGTGGAGTCACGCCTGGTCTGGGGTGAACGACTGGGCGTGCTCTTTACCGGTGCGAGTCTGGGTTCCATCCTGCTGCTGGTGGCTCTGGGCTTGGCCATCACCTACGGCCTGATGGGCGTGATCAACATGGCGCACGGCGAGCTGATGATGATCGGCGCCTACGCTACCTTCGTGGTGCAGAACCTCTTCAAGGCCTATCTGCCGGAGGCCTTCCACTGGTATGTGCTGGCGGCGATTCCGGTCGCGTTCCTGACCTCGGCCCTGGTGGGCGCGGTGCTGGAGCGCAGCGTCATCCGCTGGTTGTACGGGCGGCCGCTGGAGACGCTGCTGGCTACCTGGGGCATCAGCCTGATGCTGATGCAGGCCGTGCGCTCGATCTTTGGGGCGCAGAACGTGGCGGTGGAGAACCCCTCGTGGCTGTCGGGTGGCGTGCAGGTGTTGCCTAACCTGACCTTGCCCTACAACCGCATCGCCATCCTCGTGTTTGCAGCGCTCGTGCTGGTGGGCATGGCCTTGCTGATCAGCCGCACACGGTTGGGCCTGTTCGTGCGGGGCGTCACGCAGAACCGCCGCATGGCCGCCTGCATGGGCGTGAACACTGCGCGGGTGGACACCTACGCCTTCGCGCTGGGCGCGGGCATTGCCGGTCTGGCCGGCTGTGCACTGAGCCAGGTGGGTAACGTGGGCCCGGACCTGGGGCAGGGCTACATCGTCGACAGCTTCATGGTGGTGGTGCTGGGCGGTGTGGGTCAGCTGGCCGGTACGGTCTACGCCGCGCTGGGCTTGGGGGTGCTGGGCAAACTGCTGGAAGGCTGGCAGGGCGCAGTGCTGGCCAAGATCATCGTGCTGGTGCTGATCGTGGTCTTCATACAGAAGCGACCACAAGGCCTGTTCGCCCTCAAGGGCAGGAGTGCCGAGTCATGAGCACACAACTGGGGGTGCGCGGCTGGACGGGTGTGCTCGTGGCGCTGGTGGTGGTGGCCGTGCTGGTGCCGGTGCTCAACCTGGCGGTGGCGCCAGGCAGTGCGTTGCACCTGAGCGACTTCTACGTGAGCCTGGTGGGCAAGATCCTGTGCTACGCCATCTGCGCGCTGGCCATTGACCTGATCTGGGGCTACACGGGCATCCTGAGCCTGGGGCACGGGTTGTTCTTCGCGCTGGGCGGCTACGGCATGGGCATGTACCTCATGCGGCAGATCGGCCGCGACGGCCAGTACAAGAGCGACATGCCCGACTTCATGGTCTTCCTCAACTGGAAGGATTTTCCGTGGCACTGGGCCTGGAGCGACAGCTTTGCGGCGCAGATGCTGCTGGTGGTGGCGGTGCCCGGCCTGCTGGCCCTGGTGTTTGGCTGGTTTGCCTTCCGCTCCCGCATCAAGGGCGTGTACTTCTCCATCATCACGCAGGCGCTCACCTTCGCTGCCATGCTGCTGTTCTTCCGCAACGAGACAGGCTTTGGCGGCAACAACGGCTTCACCGACTTCAAGCGCCTGCTGGGCATCCCGATCGACCAGGCGATGCGCGTGTTCCTGTGCGCGCTCAGCGGCGTGGTGCTCGTGGGCTTTTTCGTGATGAGTCGTGCCATCGTGCACAGCAAGTACGGCCGCGTGCTGCAGGCGATCCGCGACGCCGAGAGCCGCGTGATGTTCACGGGCTACGACCCAGTGGCCTACAAGCTCAGCATTTGGACGCTGTCGGCGGTGATGTGCGCTGTGGCCGGCGCCTTGTACGTGCCGCAGGTGGGCATCATCAACCCGAGCGAGATGAGCCCGGCGGCCAGCATCGAGATGGCAATCTGGGCGGCGGTGGGTGGGCGGGGCACCTTGATCGGCCCCATCATCGGCGCCTTCTTCGTCAACGGCGCGAAGAGCTGGTTCACCGTAGCGTTCCCCGAGTTCTGGCTGTACTTCCTGGGCGCCTTGTTCATTGCGGTGACGCTGTTCCTGCCGAACGGCATCATCGGCTTGCTTCGTAAGCTGGGGGGCATCCTGAGTTCATCGCGCCGTAGTCCGGAGGCCCGCAAGTGACCCCCGACCTGATGGAAGACGGCGCGCGGCGCCGCGCGGCTTACGTCAGCCGCAGCGCCGAGACCCGCAGCACCGCGTCGGGTGGGCGCAGTGCAGGCTACGGGCGCATCGCCAAGCTCGGTGAGCCCGACTTCACGCAGGGCGTGGCGCTCTACCTGGACGACATCACCGTGAGCTTCGATGGCTTTCGGGCGCTCAACGCCCTGTCATTGACAGTCAACGTGGGTGAGCTGCGCTGCATCATCGGCCCCAACGGCGCGGGCAAGACCACGATGATGGACTGCATCACCGGCAAGACGCGGCCAGACGCAGGCAGCGCCTTCTTCGGCTCCACCATCGACCTGTTGCGGCTGAAGGAGGCGGAGATCGCGCAGGTGGGTATCGGCCGCAAGTTCCAGAAGCCCACGGTCTACGAGCCCTTGTCGGTCTTCGAGAACCTGGAGCTGGCGCTCAAGGCCGATCGGCGCGTGCGCGCAGCCCTGTTTCACCGGCTGACCGGTGCGCAGCAGGACCGCATCGAAGAAGTGTTGACCCTGATCCATCTGAAGGACGAGGCGCATCGCGAGGCCGGGCTGCTCAGCCACGGCCAGAAGCAGTGGCTGGAGATCGGCATGCTGTTGGTGCAGGACCCCAAGCTCCTGCTGCTGGACGAGCCTGTGGCCGGCATGACCGACGAGGAAACCGAGCGCACGGCCGAGCTTTTTCTGTCGCTGGAGGGTCGCCACTCGCTGGTGGTGGTGGAGCACGACATGCACTTTGTCGACCAGCTCACCCAGGGCCGCAAGAAGGTGACCGTGCTGCATGAGGGCAGCGTGCTGGCCGAAGGCCTGCTGTCTGAGGTGCAGAACAACGAAAGAGTGGTCGAGGTCTACCTTGGCCGCTGATGCATCGAACATGCTTGAAGTCCAAGGCCTGAACCAGTTCTACGGCGGCAGCCACATCCTGCGCGACCTGGGTTTCCAGGCCCGCATCGGCGAGGTTACGGTGGTGCTGGGCCGCAACGGCGTGGGCAAGACCACCTTGCTCAAGAGCCTGATGGGGGTGGTGCCCGTGAAGACCGGCACGATCATGCTGGACGGCCGCGACATCACCCGGGCCGCACCCTACGAGCGGGTGCGTGCCGGCGTGGGCTATGTGCCCCAGGGGCGCGAGATCTTTGGCCGGCTCACGGTGGAGGACAACCTGCGCATGGGCCTGGCCACCCGACCAGCCGGCACGGCCATCCCGCCAGAATTGTTCGAGCTGTTTCCGGTGCTGAGGCAGATGCTGCACCGACGCGGGGGCGATCTCTCGGGCGGGCAACAGCAGCAGCTGGCCATCGCGCGTGCGCTGGCGGCCGGCCCCAAGCTGCTGATGCTGGACGAGCCCACCGAGGGCATCCAGCCCAGCATCATCAAGGACATCGGCCGCGTCATCCGCATGCTGGCTGACCGCAAGACCATGGCCATCGTGCTGGTGGAGCAGTACTACGACTTCGCCGCGGGTCTGGCCGACCAGTACCTGGTCATGGAGCGGGGCCAGGTGGTGGCCCAGGGCAGGGGGCCCGACATGGAAGCTGATGGGGTGCGGCAGCGCATGTCCATCTGAGTGCTCCCGCGGGCTGCGCAATGTGCGTCAAAGCCCCAGCGTGACCACTGCAAGGGCGCGATAGTCGCGCGTCTTTTGTGAGGGCTTTGCCGTGTGGTGGGCCTGACCCGCCCACAATCCAGGCGACGCTGGAATCCCCTGCCTGGACCGATGCCCGACACCGTTGACTTGCTGCACATCCACGACCTGCGTTTTGCCTGGTCGGGGTCTTCTGGTGACGTGCTGGCACTGGCTGATTTGCGTCTGTCGTCGGGCTGCAGCTACTTTCTGCATGGCCCCAGTGGGTGCGGCAAGAGCACCTTGCTCGGGTTGATGGCCGGCGTGCTACTGCCGCGCCAGGGCCGGGTGGAACTCTTGGGTCAGGACTGGGCGGCGCTGCCAGCCGGCCGCCGAGACCGCCGCCGCGCCGACCTGGTGGGGGTGATCTTCCAGCAGTTCAACCTGTTGTCCTACCTGTCCTGCTTGGACAACGTGCTCCTGCCCTGCCGGCTGTCCCGGGTGCGCGCACAGCGCTGCAACGGCTCCATCCAAGACGAAGCCCAGCGGCTGCTCCAGCGCATGGACTTGCCGGCAGCGCTCTGGGGCCGGCGTGCGGATGCGCTGTCTATCGGCCAGCAGCAACGGGTGGCCGCTGCGCGTGCCCTGATCGGGCGCCCGCCCCTGGTCATTGCCGATGAGCCCACCTCGGCCCTGGACGAACCCCTGCGCGATGCCTTCATGAGCTTGCTCATGGCCGAATGCCGGGAGGGCGGCAGCACGCTCGTGTTCGTGAGCCACGACGCGCGTCTGGCCGCGCACTTCGACGAGCGGCTGTCCTTGCGCGACATGCAGGCGGGGCAGGTCTTGCCGGAGACGGTGGCGTGAGTTTCCTGCTCAGGCTGGCTTTGCGCAGCGCCTGGAACCGGCGTGGGACGCTGGGGCTGGTGCTGGCCTCCATCGCGCTGTCCACCGCCTTGCTCTGGACCTTGGAGGGCCTGCGGCGGGATCTGCGCAGCAGCTTTTCCCAGGCCGTCAGCGGCACCGACCTGGTGGTGGGGGCCCGTAGCGGACCGGTCCAGTTGATGCTTTACACCGTCTTCCGGGTGGGTGGCGCGACGAACGGCATCTCCATGGACAGCGTGCGGGCGGTGTCGGCTCACCGCGCGGTGGCCTGGACGGTTCCCATCGCATTGGGCGACTCCTACAGGGGCTTCCCGGTCCTCGGCACCACAACCGGTTACTTCCAGCACTTTGCCTACGGCGACCGGCAGCCGCTGGCCTTGGCGTCGGGCCGCGCCTTCAGCGGGCAACTGGACGGCCTGTACGAGGCCGTGCTGGGTGCGGAGGTGGCGCAGCAACTCGGGCATCGTCTGGGCGATCGCATCACGCTGACCCATGGGTTTGGCGCCACGCCCGGCCTGGAGCACGCCGACAAGGCCTTCACGGTCACGGGCATCCTGCAGCGCACGGGCACCCCGGTGGACCGCACCGTGCATGTGAGCTTGCAGGCCCTGCAGGCCATTCATCTGGACTGGGTGGGCGGAGCGCCTATGCCGGGCGTGCGCATCTCGGCTGAGGACGCACGCAAGTTCGACCTGGAGCCGCGCCAGGTGACGGCTGCCCTGGTGGGCCTGAAGAGCCGCGCGGCGGTGTTCAACGTGCAGCGGTTTGTGTCGGAGTACCGAGAGGAGCCGCTGATGGGGGTGCTGCCTGGGGTGGCTCTGGATGAGTTGTGGGACGCCCTGGGTCTGGGTGAGCGGGCGCTGCAGCTGGTGTGCGCGCTGGTGGCCTTGGTGAGCCTGGCGGGTTTGGTGGCCACCGTGCTGGCCGGCCTGAACGAGCGTCGCCGTG
>Ga0315900_10009970_pt1 | contig 11970 bp, 12 predicted proteins | sample LakEriMetagenome_FD_203521 | JGI IMG/M metagenome (GOLD analysis project Ga0315900, IMG submission 203521) | Freshwater fungal communities from buoy surface, Lake Erie, Ohio, United States - Buoy 12 MA114 | ecosystem: Environmental > Aquatic > Freshwater > Lake > Lake biofilm | place: USA: Lake...
GCGGCCTTTGCGGGCGCCTTGCCGACTGCCTTGACCCCGGCCGCGGGCGCGGGCTGCTCTGAAACCGCAACCGGCGCGGACTTCGCAAGCGTCCTGGCGGAGGCCTTGCCGGTTGCCTTGGCAACGGCCGGCTCGGCGGCCTCGGACGCGGGAGCATCGACCGCCACCACGGCGACCGCCGGCCTGCGCGGCGTCACGGTAAGCGGCTTGCGTGCCGGCTTCTCGCTGGTGGCTGGCTTGACCGCAGCCCTCGGCTTGCCCGCCGATGCGGGTGACTCGGCACCCGACCTGACCGCCGCCTTCCGGGAATCCTTCGGGGATTCCTTGCCCTCGCCCGACTTGCTGATGCCCACGAATATGCCTCCGACGCGCTTTTGGCAGGTGTTTGCAGGGAACCTTACATTCTAGCTGTCTTTGGCCCTGATCGCCAACATCAGCTCCTGGTAGCGGGCACGCTGCGCCTCGCCCACAAGCCCCGATGCCGCCAGCGACTCGAGCTCGGCGCGCATGCCGCGGTCGCGCAACTGCGCAAGCGCTCCCCTGAATTCAGCTTGAGCCTCCTCGAGGCGCATGTCGGCAAGCCCCTGCGGGTCGGCGAGCGCATCCGCCTCGAGCTCGGCGACCCGGCGCGGGTCGCGCTCGCGCATGGTTTCGCAGACCGCGGCGAAGGCCGAACCCGCGGGCAACTCGGCGAGCGCGTCGAGCCAAAGAGACAGATCGGACGGCAGGAAGGCGTGGTCGCCGACCTGCGCCGCCAGCGCGGGATGCAGGGCGACCAGCAGGCGCAGACGACGCGCCAGGTCGGGCGGTGCGGCCGGCACCCTGAGCGGCGTGTCGCGACCTCGCCAGCCACCCGCCTGCGGACCGGCACTCGAACCGCCACCTCCCGGTCCGCCACGACCCCGGGGGAGCCAGCCGCCGGCGGCCTGGGGGCCTGCCCCGCGACCTCCGGCACGACCGCCTGCCGGCTCCCAGCTTTCCCGCGGCGCCCGACCCGAGCCACCGCGCGAATTCCCATCGCCGGCCGCCAGAAAACCCTCGAACTCGAGCGCGCTGATCTGACCGAGGGCGGCGATGCGGTGCACGAGCTGCAGTCGCAGCGCCTCGCGCGGCAGCGCCAGCAGCAGCGGGCGGGCCAGCGCGAGCAGCCGCGCCCGTCCCTCGGGCTCGGCGAGATCGACCTGCGAAACCAGCTCGCGCACCAGCAGCTCGGACAGCGGGACCGTCGTGGCAAGCTGCGCGGCGAAGCCCTCGGCGCCCCGCTCGCGCACGAAACTGTCCGGGTCGTGCTCGGCGGGCAGGAACAGGAACTCGAGCCGTTTGTCGTCGAGCGCATGCGGCAGGCAGGCCTCGAGGGCGCGCCATGCCGCCTTGCGACCCGCGGCATCGCCATCGAAGGCGAAGACCACGCGATCGGCGCTGCGCAGCAGCTTGCGGACGTGCTCGCCGGTGGTCGCGGTGCCGAGGGTGGCCACCGCATTGCCCACGCCATGCTGGGCGAGCATGACCACGTCCATGTAGCCTTCGACGACGATCGCGCAGTCCGCGGCGCGGATCGCGTCGCGCGCCTCGAAAAGCCCATAGAGCTCGCGACCCTTGCTGAAGAGCGGGGTCTCGGGGGAATTGAGGTACTTGGGCTCGCCCTGTCCAAGGACCCGGCCACCGAAACCGATCACCTGGCCACGCGGGTTGCGGATCGGGAACATGATGCGGTCGCGAAAGCGGTCGTAGCGCCGGCGCGCCACGGCCCCCGACCCGCCGTCCGGCCCCGTGGCCTCGCCCGCGGATTCGCCATCGGCATCGATCACGAGGCCGGCCGAGAGCATCGCCGGGGCGTCGTAGTCGGGCACCGCCGCCTGCAGGCTGCGCCAGCCTTCGGGGGCATAGCCGACCGCATAGCGCGCGGCGGTCGCGCCGGTGAGCCCGCGGCCCTTGAGGTAGTCGATGGCACGAGGCGATTCCCGCAGCCGCTGGCGGTAGAAGTCGCAGGCCGCCTGCATCAGCCGAGGCAGGTCGGGCTCGACCGGTGCCGTCACCCCGGTGCCGCGCTCCTGGGGCACGACCAGGCCCAGCGAACGGGCAAGATCGCCGATCGCCTCGACATAGGACAGCCCGGCATGCTCCATCAGGAACCCGATCGCCGAGCCATGCGCCCCGCAGCCGAAGCAGTGATAGAACTGTTTGGACGGGCTCACCGTGAACGAGGGCGACTTCTCGCCGTGAAAGGGGCACAGGCCGAGCAGATTGGTACCCGCCTTGCGCAGCTTCACGTGCTGGCCCACCACGTCGACGATGTCGATGCGGGCGAGCAGTTCCTGGATGAAGGCCTGTGGAATCACAGCGCCATTGTCGCCCGCGCGGCGCTCCTGCGGGTAGGCGCCGCGGCGCGCGCTGCGGGTCCGAACGAGGTCAGGCCGCCCGCGCCCCGAGCCCGGCGCGCACCGCCGCCGACACCGCCGCCATGTCGGCGCGCCCGGCCAGGCGCGGCTTGACCAGCGCCATCACCTTGCCCATGTCCTGGGGACCGGCGGCACCGCACTCGGCGATCGCCGCCGCGACCACGGTCTCGATCTCCTGTGCGCTCGCCTGCACCGGCAGGTAGACGGACAAGACCGCGATCTCGGCCCGCTCGCGGTCGGCGAGATCGCGGCGCCCCGCCTGATCGAACTGGGCCACGGAGTCGCGCCGCTGCTTGATCAGGCGCTCGACCACCGTCGTGACCAGCGCGTCATCGGCCTGTACCCGATCGTCGACCTCGCGCTGCTTGACTGCGGCCAGCAGCAGGCGGATCGCCGACAGTCGCTCGCTCTGGCGCGCACGCATCGCGGCCTTCATGTCCTCGGTGATCTGGTCCTTGAGGTTCATCGGGGGTGCATCCTTGGCTGGTGCCGGCATGCGGCAAGACAGGAACAGGGTCAGTCGCGGTCGATCCCACGGCCGGGCCCGCTCGCGGCCCCAGAAATGCAAAAGACCCGCGGCGCTGCTGCGCACGCGGGCCCTTGGGCCGCAGCCCGGAAACTCGACGATCAGTAGAGTTTCTTGGGCAGCATCTGGCTGCGCAGACGCTTGAAGTGGCGCTTGACGGCAGCCGCCTTCTTGCGCTTGCGCTCGGCGGTGGGCTTCTCGTAGAACTCGCGCGCGCGAAGTTCGGTGATGATCCCGGTTTTCTCGATCGTGCGCTTGAAGCGGCGCAATGCGACGTCGAAAGGCTCGTTTTCCTTGACCCTGATGGTCGGCATATTCAGTCACCCCCTTTCGCGGCAACACGCGGCGATTTTCATCGGCTGGATCCGGCTGCAGTGAAGACCGCGGCACCTCCGGCACGCAGCGCGCGCACCGGCAAGGGCTCGGCATCAGGCAAGCCCCCATCGACGAAGCCTTGGAGTATAGCAGGCGCAGCGGCCGCCGATAAGCCCCTTCCAAAGCGACGCCCGAGCGCGGCACGATAGCGGCGGGCAGGCATCGCGATGCTCGCGGCATGCATCCTGCCCCGATCATCGTTCGTTGCATGAAGGAGTCCCGATGCCCGCAGAGTCCCTCGCGGCCGCCGCCGGCGGCCCCACCCCCCGAATCGCGATTGCCGGCTTCAAGCAGGTCTACGACCCCGGACGGGTCGAGAGTGCGCTGGGCGATCTCCCGGCGGGCGCGAGCGATGCGCTGCGAGCCACCTACGAGAAGATGATCCGCAGCGGCGGCGAGCGGCTGTGCGTCAAGCCCGGCGCGATGCCCGACCTGGATGCGATGGCGCAGGAGCTGCCGAATTTCGCCGAGGTGATCGACGACCTGCGCAAGCAGCTCGCGCTGTGCCTCGAGACGCAGGACCCTCTCGAGATCGCCCCGATGCTGCTGCTCGGCGGCCCTGGCATCGGCAAGACGCACTTCGCCCGGCGGCTCGCCGACCTGCTGGGCACCGGCCACGGCTTCGTGTCGATGAGCTCGCTCACCGCGGGCTGGATCCTGTCGGGCACGTCCTCGCAGTGGAAGAACGCACGCAGCGGAAAGGTCTTCGAGACGCTGGTCAACGGCAGCTACGCCAACCCGGTGATGGTCGTCGACGAGATCGACAAGGCGAGCGGGGAGAGCCATTACGACCCCCTCGGGGCGCTGTACAGCCTGCTCGAGCACCACACCGCACGCGCCTTCGTCGACGAGTTCGCCGAGGTGCCGCTCGACTGCTCGGACATCGTCTGGGTGGCCACCGCCAACGATGCCGCTCGCATTCCGGACCCGATCCTGAACCGGATGAACGTCTACGAGGTGCCCGCTCCCGACCACGAGGGTGCGCGACGCATCGCCGAGCGTCTGTACCGAGAGATCCGCGACGCCCATGCCTGGGGTGCGGCCTTTCCGGAAACGCTGGACGAGTCGGTCACCGAGCGGCTGGCCGCGATCGCCCCGCGGGAGATGCGCCGCGCGCTGCTCGGCGCCTTCGGCAACGCCAAGCTCGCCGGGCGCGGCGAGATCGCCGCTGCCGACCTGCCTACCGATCGCGCGCTGCGCCGGCAGCGCATCGGTTTCTGATGCGCGGGGAGCTTCGGCGGCTGCGCTACCATCGGGCCGATGATCGTCCTCGGCATCGAGACCTCCTGCGACGAGACCGGCGTCGCCCTCTACTGCACGCGGCGCGGACTGCTCGCGCAGGGCCTGCACTCGCAGGTCGCGATGCACGAGCGCTACGGCGGCGTGGTGCCGGAGCTCGCCTCGCGCGACCACATCCGCCGGCTGCTGCCGCTCACGCGGTGCGCACTGGCCGATGCCGGCTGTGCGCTCGGTGACATCGATGCGATCGCCTACACGCAGGGCCCCGGGCTGGCAGGCGCGCTACTGGTGGGCGCCGCGATGGCCTCCGGGCTCGCCGCCGCGCTCGATCGGCCGCTGATCGGCATCCACCACCTCGAAGGGCACCTGCTGTCGCCGCTGCTTTCGGCAAGCCCGCCCTCCTTCCCCTTCGTGGCGCTGCTGGTGTCGGGCGGCCATACCCAGCTGATGCGGGTCGATGGCGTCGGCCGCTACCGGCTGCTCGGCGACACCCTCGACGATGCCGCTGGCGAAGCCTTCGACAAGAGCGCCAAGCTGCTCGGACTGGGCTATCCGGGCGGCCCCGCGATCGCGGCACTGGCCGCCCGGGGACGCCCGGGCATGGCGAGCCTGCCACGGCCGATGCTGCATTCGGGCGACCTCGACTTCAGCTTCAGCGGGCTGAAGACCGCGGTGCTCACCGCCGTGCGTCGCGGGCTGCCCGACGAGCAGGCCCGCGCCGACCTCGCCGCCGAACTGCAGGCGGCGATCGTCGATGTGCTGGTGGCCAAGAGCCTCGCGGCGGTGCGCGAGAGCGGGCTGACCAGGCTGGTCATCGCCGGCGGGGTCAGCGCCAACCGGCGCCTGCGCGAGGCGCTGGCTCGGGCAGCCGGGCAGCAGACGCTGGCCGTGTTCTTCCCCGAGCCCGCCCTTTGCACCGACAACGGCGCGATGATCGCTTTCGCGGGCGCGCTGCGGCTCGCGGCAGGCGAATCCGGCAGCGCCGCCGGCGGCTTCGAGGTCAGGCCTCGCTGGCCGCTGGATTCGCTGCCCGCGCCCTGAACCGGCTCAGACGGGCCAAAGGCGCGCGGCGCCGAAGACCCCGGCCGAGTCGCCGAGCCGGTTGCGCAGCAGCCGCGTGTTGACCGACTCGGCGAAGACATAGCGCACCCAGCGCGCCGGGACCGCCTGGTAGAGCGGCTCGGCCTGCGACATCCCGCCGCCCAGCACGATCGCCTGCGGATCGACGAGATTGATCACGCTGGCCAGCGCACGCGCCAGCCGGTCGATGTAGTCGGTCATGGCGACGAGCGCGCGCGGCTCGCCCGCCTGCGCTGCCGCCACCACCGCGGCCGCATCATCATCGCGTCGGCCAGCCAGCCGAGCCAGCGCGGGCCCCGACAGCCAGGTCTCGATGCAGCCCCGGTGGCCGCAGAAGCAGGGCTCGCCGGGCCACTCGCGCGTCGCCTGGCCGGGCCGGGCCTCGGCGGACGCGAACAGCGGCAGCGGATTGTGGCCCCACTCGCCGGCGATCGCGTTGGCGCCTCGAAGCACGCGCCCCTCGACCACGAGCCCCCCTCCCACACCGGTGCCCAGGATCACCCCGAAGACCGTGCTCAGCCCCTCGGCCGCGCCGCCGGCCTGCGCCTCGGCGACCGCGAAGCAGTTGGCATCGTTCTCGATGCGGATCTCGCGCTGCAGCGCCTCTTCGAGCTCGGCCTTCAGGGGTTTGCCGATCAGGCAGACCGAGTTGGCGTTGCGCACCAGCCCGGTCCGCGGCGCGAGCGCGCCGGGAATGCCGATGCCGAGGCTGCCACGCCCATCGAGCTCGGACTCGACCGCCCGCACCAGACCGACGATGGCGGCCACGGTGCCGGCGTAGTCGCCACGGGGCGTGGGCACGCGACGCCGGGCTCGCACGGTGCCCGCGGCATCGATCGCGACGATCTCGATCTTGGTGCCGCCCAGATCGACGCCCAGCCGCAGACTCATGGGGTCTTCTTCTGCCCGATGCGCGACTCGCGGCCCGCCAGCAGGTTGGCGATATTGGCCCGGTGCCGCCACACCAGCAGCACCGACATCGCGAGGATCACGGCAACGCGCGCATCGAACCCGAAGAGCAGCCCCTGCCAGAAGGGCGCGAACACCGCGCTGACCAGGGCGGCGAGCGACGAATAGCGGAAGAAGAAGGCGATGATCAGCCAGGTCAGCAGCACCCCGCCGCCCACCGCGGGATGCAGCGCGAGCAGCACGCCGGCCGCGGTGGCGACGCCCTTGCCGCCGCGAAAGCCGTGGAAGACCGGATACAGATGCCCGACGAAGGCGGCGAGCCCGGCCAGCGCCGGCGCGAGCGGATCGAGGCCGAGGGTAGGCTCGAGCAGCCGGACCGCGAGCACCGCCACCACGCCCTTCAGCGCGTCGCCGGCCAGCGTCAGCGCGGCCGCCTTGCGATTGCCGGTGCGCAGCACGTTGGTGGCACCGGGGTTGGTCGAGCCGTAGGTTCTCGGATCGGCCAGCCCCATCGCCCGGCTGACCACCACCGCGAAGGAGATCGAGCCGATCAGGTAGGCGACGACGATCGCGAGCAGGTCGGCGAGGTTCATGCGGCACGCTCCGGTGCGTCCGGGGCGAGCGCACAGTTCACCGGGCGCGCGCCCAGGGGTTGCACGAGCACGGCGGCATCGAGCGACACCAGGAAGCCGCGGCGCCCGCCGTTGATGTAGATCCGCCCCAGCTCGAGGATGCTGGCCTCGACATAGACCGGCAGCGGCTTGCGCAGCCCGAAGGGCGAGGTACCCCCCACCTGGTAGCCCGAGTGGCGCTGCGCGACTTCCGGTGCGCAGGGCTCGACCGACTTGCAGGCGATCGCCCGAGCGAGGTTCTTCGTGGAAACCATGCGATCGCCGTGCATCAGCACCACCAGCGGCCGGGCCGCCTCGTCCTGCATCAGCAGCGTCTTGACGACGCGGTGCTCGTCGACGCCGAGCTGGCGCGCGGACTCGGCCGTGCCGCCGCGATCGACGTAGTCGTAGGGGTGACCCTCGAAGGCGATGCGGTGGCGACGCAGCCACTGCGTGGCCGGGGTCTCGGAGACATGGCGGGCCATCGAGCAGGAAGCGTGGAGGCGGGCTGGAAAGCCTGATGGAAATGCGCCGCCTGCTGGCGGCACGGGCTGCGCCGAGTGTAGCGCGAAGCGCCGCGGCTCAGGACTCGTGGACGCATCGCCCGAGCCCGCAGGATGCGTCCACGGGTTCTCAGCCCCGGGGGTGGTGCCGAGCATGCAGCTGACGCAGCCGCTCCCGCGCCACATGGGTGTAGATCTGCGTGGTCGAGATGTCGGCATGACCGAGCAGCAGCTGCACCACCCGCAGGTCGGCGCCGTGATCGAGCAGATGCGTGGCGAAGGCGTGGCGCAGCGTGTGCGGCGACAGCGGGGCAACGATGCCGGCGCGGCGCGCGTAGCGCCGGATCAGCTTCCAGAACATCTGGCGGGTCATCGCCCCCCCCAGGCGCGTCACGAACAGCGCGTCGCTCGCGCGCTGGCCGAGCAGCCGGGGACGAGCCTCGGCCAGGTAACGGACGATCCAGTGCTGCGCCTCCTGGCCGAGAGGCACCAGCCGCTCCTTGTCACCCTTGCCGACCACCCGCACCACGCCCTCGTTCAGGCCGACCTGCACGCTCGCCAGCCCGACCAGCTCGCTGACCCGCAGACCGCTCGCGTACAGGGTCTCGAGCATCGCGCGATCGCGCAGCCCGGCGGGCTCGGCGGCATCGGGTGCAGCCAGCAGCGCCTCGACCTGCGCCTGCGACAGGCTCTTCGGAAAGCGCGGCGCCTGCCGTGCCGAGCGGACCGCCAGCGTCGGGTCGTCCGGACGCTCGCCGCGTCGCACCAGGTGGCGGAAGAAGCGACGGAACACCGTCAGTCGACGGTTGCCGCTGCTCGGGCGCGACCCTGCGAAGCGATGCGCGATGTAGGCCTGCAGCAGCGCGGTATCGACCGCGGCGAGCGCCGCGCCCCGCGCGGGATCGTCGAGCCACACCGACAGGCCGGCGAGGTCGCGACGGTAGGCCGCCAGGGTATTGGCCGACAGGCCGTCCTCGAGCAGCAGGGCCTCGCAGAAGGCCTCGATCGCGCGGGCATCGGATTCGCGCAAGCGGGGCGCCCGGTGACGGCCATCGACGGCTGGCGGTGACGGAACTGACATGAACCGGCATTCTGCCCTGCCGCCGGGGTTCTACACTGGCGAGCCCTCGCCCCCGGGACGCATCCCGGCATCCCGATGCTGCAACTGGCCGCCCTCCTCTTCCCCGACCTCGCCCTGATCGCGCTCGGCTGGCTGCTCGCCCGCCACGCGCGCCTGCCCGCGGGATTCTGGGACGGCGCCGAGACACTGGTCTACTACGTGCTGTTCCCGGCGCTGCTGTTCGGATCGATCGCGCGCGCCGCGCTGTCACCCGGGCAGGCCGGGCCGCTGGTGGCGTGCGCCTGGGGGGCGCTCGGCGTGGGGATCGCCGCGAGCTACCTCGCACGCCCGCTGCTGCGCGCCGACGCACGCCAGTTCGCCTCGTGCGCCCAGTGCGGCTTTCGCTTCAACTCGTACATCACGCTGTCGCTCGCGGTGCGCGTGGGCGAGGCCCCGGGGCTCGCGCTGGCCGCGCTGATCGTCGGCTTCGTCGTGCCGCTGGCCAACACCGCGGCGGTATGGCCGCTCGCGCGCCACGGCGGCGGCAGCGTCTGGAAGGCACTCGCCCGCAACCCGCTGGTGCTCGCCACGGTGGGGGGCCTGCTCGCCCAGGCGATCGGGCTGCGGATGCCCGAGCCGGTGGACGCCACGCTGCTGCGACTGGGCCAGGCGGCCCTCGGCCTGGGGCTGCTGTGCGTGGGCGCCAGCCTGCGGCCGCTGGCCGCCCCCGGGGCCGACCCGGCTCTGGTTCGCGGCGCCTTCAGGCTGGCAGCCTGGATGACCACGGTCAAGCTCGTGGCGATGCCGCTGACCGCGCTCGTGCTCGCGCGGCTCGCGGGCCTTGATGCGCTGGCCACCACGATCGTGGTGGTGTTCGCCTCGGTGCCCACCTCGCCGGCCTCGTCGGTGCTGGCCAGCCGCATGGGCGGCGACGGCAGCCTGGCGGCCTTCCTGATCACGGTATCGACGCTGGTCAGCGCGCTCACGCTGCCGTTGTGGCTGGCGCTGGCGCGCGGCCCCTGAGCGGCGCGCCAGCGCGAAGGCATCTTCGGGTTCGCAGGCGGCGGATCCCCGGTCCGGCATCGGCGGGCGATGCTCAGGCGGTGAGCATGCCGCCGTCGATCGTGAGTGCCTGCCCGGTCATGGCCGACGACTCGGGACTGGCAAGGTGCACCGCCATCCCGGTGAGTTCGTCCACCCGCAACGCCCGACCCAGCGGCACCCGATGGGCGAGCATTGAACCGATCGCCGCATCGGCATCGATGCCCATGCGACCGTAGTCGCGCCGGATACCCTCGAGCATGTCGGTGTCGACGAAGCCCGGACAGATCGCGTTGACGGTGACGCCGCGCGCGGCGGTCTCGAGGGCGACACAGCGCGTCAGCCCGAGCACCGCATGCTTGCTGATGTTGTAGCCGCTCTGGTTGCGGGACCCCCAGCGGCCGGCGGTGGAGGCGAGGTTCACGATGCGGCCGTAACCACGCTCGAGCATCGCGGGAAGCACCGCCTGGGTCATGTGGATGACGCCGAAGAGATTGACGTCGAGCAGGCGCTGGAAGTCGGCGGGATCATGGTCGAGGAAGCTGCGCGCGATGTGGATGCCCGCGTTGTTGACCAGCACGTCGAGGCGTCCGAACTCGGCCAGCACCCGGGCCACGGCTCCACGGCAGGCTTCGCGGTCGGTGACGTCGAGGGCGATCTCGAGCCGCCGGCCGGGCAGTCCGGCGAGTTCTTCCCGCGCCGCCGCCAGCCGCCGGGCGTCGGTGGCCATCAGGCAGACATCGGCGCCCTCGGTGGCCAGCGCGGCGGCGATCGCCAGGCCGATGCCGCGGCTTGCGCCGGTGACGATCGCGGCGTGCCCGACCAGTCGGCCGGGGCGTGAGGTCGGGGCCGTCATCAGTAGCCCGCCCGCTTGTCGACGACGTTGCGAAGCGGCTCGCCGGCAAGAAAGCGGGCGTGATTGTCGAGAAAGACGGTCATCGCCGTCTCGAGCCAACCCTCGACACGATCGGCGCAATGCGGCGACAGCAGCACGTTGTCCAGCGCGTAGAGCGGATGGCCTTCGGGCAGCGGCTCGCGGTCGTAGACGTCGAGCGCCGCGCCGCGGATGCGCCGCTCGCGCAGCGCCGCGACCAGCTCGGCCTCGACGATGGTCGGGCCGCGCCCGACGTTGATCACGACCGCATCCGGCTTCATGCGGGCGAACTCGGCCGCGCCGATCAGCCCCGCGGCGCCGGGCGCATCGGGGGCTGCGGCGACGATGTAGTCGGCCTGGGCGATGATCTCGCCGCGCTCGGCGTCGCCGACCACGCGCTCGACGAGCGGGTCGTCGCGCGAGCGCTCGGGCCGACGGCGGCAGGCGAGCACGCGCATCCCGAAGGCCCTGGCCAGAACGGCCGCCGCCTGCCCGATCTCGCCGTAGCCGACGATCGCCATCGTGCGACCCGCCAGCTCGCGCATGTAGAAGGGGTCCCAGGCACCACGCGCCTGGCTTGCCCGCAGCCGCGCGATGTCCTTGGCGAAGAACAGGCAGCCCGCGATCACGAACTCGCCGAGCGCGCGCTTGTACATGCCGCGGCCATTGGTGAGCTCGGCCGGATGCGCGAGCATCGCCGGAAACAGCACCGTCTCGACCCCCGCCGACAGGCAGTGCACCCAGCGCAGCGCCGGTGCCCCACCGGCCATCGCGGCCTCCAGCAGGCGCCCGCGTCCCATGTCGCAAAGGATCGCCGTGGCGCTGGCAGCCGCCTGCCCGGCCTGCGCGGCATCGGCGGTGACGGTGATGCGCGTGTCCGGGGGCAGCTGCGAGAGCATCGCGAGGTGCGGCTCGCCGGGGGCGCCGAGGGCGAGCAGGTGGTGCGGGGTCATGGTCTTCGGGGCCTTCACGACGAGGGGCCGGATCCGGCGAAGCCCGCATTGTCGCGCAAGCACGCGAAGCCTCGTGGGAAAATGGCTCTGATGACACCCTCGATCCCGCCGCTGACCGAAGACCAGCGCGACGCGCTGGCCGCGAGCCTGCGCCGCATGGGCCTGCTCGACGCCGGCGAAGCGCCCCACTTCGAGGCGCTGTCCGGCGGGGTGTCGTCGCTGATCGTGCGCGCCCGCACGCGGCGGGGGCCGCTGTGCGTCAAGACCGCGCTGCCGCAGCTGCGCGTCGCGGCTCAGTGGCTGGCGCCCGTCGAGCGCAACGCCGCCGAAGTCGCGTGGCTGCGACTGGCCGCTGGCCTCGTGCCCGACGCCGTGCCCGCCGTGCTCGGCGAGGACAACC
>Ga0315900_10009973_pt1 | contig 11968 bp, 12 predicted proteins | sample LakEriMetagenome_FD_203521 | JGI IMG/M metagenome (GOLD analysis project Ga0315900, IMG submission 203521) | Freshwater fungal communities from buoy surface, Lake Erie, Ohio, United States - Buoy 12 MA114 | ecosystem: Environmental > Aquatic > Freshwater > Lake > Lake biofilm | place: USA: Lake...
GGATATTATAGCCCAAATAAATAGATGGTTAGATAAAAAAGAGTTTGAAGAAATTATTCCTTGGTATAGAGGTTTTAAAGGTAATATTAAAGTAGATGGTAAGAAAGTTGTAACAGAAGGTGTATATCAACATGTAAAAGAAAATACATATAGAGTAACAGAACTCCCTATAGGTAAGAGTAATATCAGTATTGATAAATATGAAACATTCTTAAAAGAATTACAAAAGGAAAAGAAAATTTCATACTTTTCATCAAACTGTACTGAAAGTAATGTAGATTTTACTATAAACGTAGGAGAAGAGTTTGAAGTAAACCATAAAAATTTAAATTTACTAGACGCTGTTCATACAAGTAATATGGTTATGTTTGACCCTGAAAATAAGATTAAAAAATATGATACTGTTAAAGATATATTAGATGAGTTTTGTAAAGTAAGATATTCTTTATATGAAGTAAGAAAAGAAGGTATTATTAAAGATATGGAAGAGGAACTTAAATACCTCAAAAACAAGATTAAATTTATATCTGAAATTGTTAATAATACTATATCCTTAAAAGAACGAGATGATGAGTCTCTTAATAAAGAGTTAACAACTAAAAAATATGATATGAAAGAAGGGTCATTTGATTACTTATTAAACATACAAGTTAGAAGTATGACATCAAAAAGAATTAAAGAATTAAGAGATAAAGAAACTGACCTTAGTCATCAACTTAATAGATATCGTATTAAAACAATAAAAGATATATGGACAGGAGAATTGCAAGAGTTGATAGAAGAGTATAACAAATGGTTATCTTTTGAAGATGGAAGAAAGGTCTCCTCAAAGGATAGAAAGGTTAAAAAAGTTGTAAAGAAATAGATATTATACTAAGAGTATAATATCGTAATCCAAGTTTAAAATATATTTATAAGATTTTTTTCTTATAAATATAATAAATAATGTTTGAGTTAATACGAAAAGACTTCCACGATTATCATATGGTTAAAAGAAAGATGCATAAATTTGTTATGATAATAATAATGTTAGGTGCTCTTAACTATTTGACTATAGCAGCTTTTAGATTTAGTATAATACAAAAAATAACAGTAAAAGAATCCTTTGCTGAGATGGTTTATTTTATTATTGGTATTTGTGCTTTATATGTTGTATTTAACAGAGATACTTATTTACCTTTCTTAGGAGAAACTATTATTCCTTGTAATGTTCTCCAAAATTCATCTCCTAAAGATGCAACTAAGAAAATTACATTACAAACCTTACCTAATAGTAAGGTTGTATTTTGGGCGTCAGAACCTTCTGAAACAGGTATGATTGTAGATTATAAAGAAGCTTATGGTGAGTTCTTAAATAGCGGTATTGCAACTTCTAATGATGATGGTATTGTTGAAATAAATATAAGAGAACCACAACCTTATTTTGTTCCTATAAAAGGTATTTTAAATCCACATGTTCACTATAGAGTATGTGATGGAAAAGGAACTTTGGGAAGAATAAAGACTGTATTTTTAGATACTGGAAAAATAATGTAAATTGATTTTTAGTTTTTATTTCTTATTTTAAAACATAAAAACTTATTATTATAAAATGTCTATTTTAGTTGAAAATAACGAAATTCACCTTATTGGTAATATCGAAAAAGGGTGTATTGACGAATACGTAGTTCTTCCTTTTTTAACAGTTTTTAATATGATTGAGGAAACAAATCCTCAAGAAATTAAATTACACTTAAGCGGTAGAAGTGTATTATGCGATATTCAACCTTTAATTGATGCTATTAAAGCATCTAAAATTCCTATTGATGTTTATATTAGAAACAGTGAAGTATATGGAGGATATAATGGTGTAGGTCAAGACTTAACAGTTTTTTATGAAGTAGCAAGGAAAGTATATGATTATAGACAAAGAGAATATGATCCTCCTTTCCATTTATCTTTACCTGATATTCATATGATGAGAGAACACGATATGTATAAATTTGATTTACGAAGAAGATTATGAGAAAGATGACGTTGAATTATCACCTTAAGTTTATACTTATTGAGACCGTTAAAAGTTTAATATATATTTCTAGTATAGGAATATATATTGATTAATTACCAGTAGAACCAAAACTGCCACTTCCTCTTGTTGTAGTTTCAAAGTCTTCATCATCTTCTAATACAACAACTTTTAATGGAGCTAAATTAGGAGCTACTATTTGAAATAAACGGTCTCCTTTTTTAATTTCATAAGGATGGCCGAAATTGTCAACACAAGCCATAATGTTACCATCATAAGAACGGTCAATCACACCGATAGAATTAGACATACGTAAACCAGTTTTAGAAATAGAGCTTCTTGGAACTAACATATAAGCAATAGGTTTATCTCTAAGCTTCATTCTACATCTAATTTCAAAGTTTATTTTAGAAGTTACAATTTTATTATTATACATTGGAGGAACTATGCCGTCTTCAGGAAAGTATAAATCAACTCCACTATCATCTTCATGATTTGCACGTTGTTTATACATTTCTTTAAGGTAAGGATTATCGGTTTTAATATAAAGAACAAAGCTCATTTTATATTTAAAAGAATATATTTTTAAATATAAAATAATGAATATTGTAATTGTGGAAAGGCTTAGAAAAGCAACAGAAGAGTCTAATATTATTCTTAACTCTACAGTTGAACAAAGTATTAAAAGAAGACAACAACTTGAGAATTATCCTAAAACTGAAAATGAAGGAATAATATCTAGGTTAATTACAGCTATAAAAACTCGTTTACATCTTTAAAATAAATTGATTTTTTATTTTAGATATAAATAATTTATATCTAAAATGAGCTTGAATTCTTTAATAAACGAACAAATAAAACAAGTCTTGAATAAAAACACAAATACTATTATTGAATCTATATCTGAAAAATTAAATGTAAGTAGATATACACTTGTAGATATATGGAATAAATTAAATAATGAATTTAAAATAAAAAATATTCCTCAAATAATTGAACCTGAAATTATTGATGAAGATATTATGTGTGTAGAAGTGTTGGAAGAAGAAATTATGCCTGAAACACACGTTGTAATTATTGATGAAGATATTTAAAAACAAATCTAAAGAAATATATTTATAGTAATAAAATGAACTGTGAAAATTGTAAATATCCAACTTTATGTAAAGTCACAATTATAGGGTCTATCATAACTGTTATATCAGCTGGAAGTTATTGGTTATATTATAAATTAAATACTCCATATGAAACTCCAAAAGAACATGAAACAGATAATATACCAGATGTTAATTTAAATTAAATAACAATTGAAAATTGTTTTACACGCTTACTATAATTATCATTATTATAGTTTTCTTTGATGTTTGAAAAAAGTTTAGACATCAAATTTGCAGCTTTATCGCTAGTGAAAAAGTCTGATAAAAATAATGCTTCTTTTATATTAACCTTAACTTCGTCGTTTACTTCTTCTCTTGATAACATATCTGAAGATAACACACTGAACATAATTTTAGCCATATATTTAACATCATCTTCATCAATATAATCTTTATCTAACCAATCATTTAAGCCGCACATTAACCATACAAATGATTGTACAATAACATTATCGTCATCATTATTGAAACCGTAACTTTTAGGATAAATTACGTTATCACCTTCTGTTATTGTATTTTCAATAAGATATTCAGCTATATTTTTATGTTTTTTAAGTATATCGTTAATATTCATATCTAAATTTCCTTCTGAAAGGGTATATAAAGCTTCGTTAAGAACGTGTTCTACATATAATTTAAAAACAGATATTCCCTTTTCATCGATAACTGAACTATTGTCAGGAATTAAATACGATAATGTGTTTTTAAGCCTTTCGCTCATTAATGAAATAAATAAATCGTTTATTGAATATTCACTGTTAATAGAGGATACTTTAAAAGCATTATCAAAGTTTATTGTATATTTCGAATCAGGGTTTAAAATTACCCCTAATATGTTTTGAATTGTATAGCTAACCATTTTATCTGTTATTCTAGGTCTCATTTCTGGAGTAACTTCAATGTAGTTGTTTCTAGGAACAAGAATATATTCAAATAATAAGAGAGATGCGTTTGCAAGGTCTGTCGCCTTTTCCTTTACATAAGTAAGAAGTTCGTCTGGCAATTCGATTATTTCTTTCATTTTACTATTTAATTAATAAAAAAAGAATTATAAGTTTAAATTTTCTATTCTTAATAGTAAAATGAATAATTTTTATTATTTAACACATGATGACTTCTATGTGGATCCGAATGGTTCTAAAGGCCCTGTATTATGTAATAATACAGATGGTATATGTGTTGTTCTATTTCACGCTGAAGCAGGTAGATGTGTACATTGTGAAGAGGCTATTCCTGAATTTAAAAAACTCCCAAGAATGTTTCCTTCAGTCTTATTTGGAATGTGTAACTTGAATAAATATCCTAAAGTTTTCGCTATGAGTAAAGAAACAATTGTACCTTTTAAATATGTTCCTTATATTATTCTCTACTATAACGGAAGACCTTTTATGAGATATGAAGGGGAAAAAACAGCTACAGAATTAGCGGAATTTGTTCAAGAGGTTATGCAAAGAATTCAGTCTACAAAAACTTTTGTAGATAAGAAAGGATTTAGAGTTGAAAGTGAACAGCCAGTATATGGAGGTATTCCATTTAATGTTGTTTGCGATGAAGATAAAGGTGTGTGTTACTTTACTACAGATGAAGTTTACGGTAAAGGAGGTTTAAGAAAAAAATAAATAGTATATAAAATGACTCAATTTATCCCAGATTCTTCTTTTCCGTTATATGATTTGCTTTTAAATAAATGTAATAAAATGGTTCAAGAAGACCCTTCAAAAGGAGATATAACAGTACAAGAAGTAAGAGAAATGATAGATGGTATACAATCGTTTGATAGAGACAAGATAGAACATGTGTTTGTAATTATTAGAATTCATTCTTTAAGAAATGAACAAACAAAGGTGTTTGATACTCCTTATAAAGGTCATCGTATAAATAACACAACTGGAGGTGATGGAGATATAAAGTTTGACATAAGAAACATGCCTCCTTTATTAAGAAGGATGTTGCTTGAATTTGTAAGGATGAATTCTTCAAATAAAGAATAGCTCAAAATGAATTAATTTAATAATTTAAACTTTCTTATATTATTAATAAATAATATAAGGATGACGGTACAGAATATTTCCTTTACACAAACGGATATATCGGGTATACAAACCCTTATTTATGACAATAAAGAGGTAGAAGTGGTTTCTCCTGAAATAGAGCTTCGTTTTGGAAAAACAGAAATTAACTCTTATGGTAAACCTTTTTTTAATACAGATATTGGTGAAAAACGTTTTAATAACATTATAGGTTCTATTAAACAGAGAAAGTTATACTCTTCGTCTAAAAATACAAAAGATACCATATATTATAAAGGTAGACTTAGACGTATAGTATTTGAAGATGGAAATGAAATATTTCAAAATAAAGAAAGCTCTATAAACAAAGATATTAATATTGTTCCTTCTTTCAAACAGACAACAACTGGTATTCAAAAAGAAGAAGAAACTATAAGAATATCAAAATCTTATGAAAAACAAATTACAAAAGATGATTGGGATACTTCTATAGAACCTCAAAAGCTAAGTGTAACTAGAGAAAGGGTATCTTTTAACATGGAAAAATATGTTCTTGATTTTACAGTAAAAAGATACAGTAATGGTAAAACTTCTTTTGAAATTGAGGGTGAATTTAAAGTTGATTTTATAGAAGAAATAGTTAAAAAAGGAAAAACAGCATTCCCTGATTTTATGGTTAATATAAAGTATATTTTAAACGATATATATACAAATATCCACAGTATATGTTCAAGCTCATATTTTCAACCAATAGAGGACAAAATAAACTATTTTAATAACAGACCTCCTGAGTTGAGACCTAAAAACATATCTGATGAAGATATTATATCTACAAAAATGAATAATTTATATGCTGTTACTAATAAGCTAGATGGTGTTGGATATAATATTATATTTATAACTCAAGAAATAGGTAAAAGCACATTTATAGTTCCTCTTGCATATAATAGTGTTGATATAATAAGATTATCTTCTATTAAGCTTGAAAATATAGTTGACAGAAACGAAGATATAATTTCTTCATTTTCAAATGCAGAAATATTCTTTGTAGAAGATGATAAAAGCGAGTTTTCTATAGAGATACATTTCTTTGATACTATTATATTTGGAAAAGAAAAAACATATTCAAAGGACTTAAATGAACGTCTTAAAAGATGCGAACAAATATCTGATTTTTGTATTAAAAATTTTGCAAGTCCTAATTTAACCTTTGAAGTAAAGAAATTTTTCTATAATTCAAAAGATGTAATTGATAACATATCAGATACTATAAACTACATGAATAACCGTTATGATATAGACCTAATTAAATTTAACGATGGTATTATATTTCAACCTTTAGGACCTTATTATAATGCCAAAATAGGAGAGAATGCTCCTATAGAAAAGAGTATATTGAAATGGAAATTCCCATCTAAAGTTACAATCGATTTTCTTCTTAAAGATTACTCAATCTTAAAAGACGGTACTATAAGTTATAAATTATATACTAAAACAAGACCTGAAACGTTTGAGGTATTTAAAGACCAATATACTAATTCTGAACATTTTATAGATGTTAATAAAGACTCTTATTTTGACGGTATAAAAGGTGATAATTTAAGTGGGAGAGTTGTAGAACTAGGAATTCAAAATGGAGTTTGGAAAATACATAGAATTCGTTTTGATAAAGGTCCTGAAAAAGTAAATCATATAAAGACTGCTATTGTTACCTTTGTAGATATGATGTATGAATTTACTCTTCCGTATCTTATTAACCTCATAAAATATGCAAATAATGAAACACAAGATAAGCCTGAAAAAATAAAAGTAATGGAAATAGAAAAAAGAGAATATATTGAGCCTATTAAAAAACAAGTTTTTGAAAAAGGTACTATAGAGGCTATAAATGCTGATATAAGATGGTTATTTCCTAATACGGATAAAATAACTGGTCAACGTATTACAAATATAGGATTGAAAACTATAACTAGGCCTAAAGATGCTAAAGCTATTACAGAATTTATTACCAAAAAGTATTATGATATGTTTAAGAAAGACTATAGAAATGCAATTATAACAGATGCAATGGCTGGTAATGGTGGTAATGTTTTTAGCTTTTCAAATAATTTTCAAAAAGTTAATGCCATTGAAATAGATAAACTTACATCAGATATATTAAAGCATAATATCAAGCTTTATAAAATACATAATGTTACTATATTTCAAGACTCTTTTTTAAATGTTATAAATAACATTACACAAAATATTATTTACATTGACCCATTTTCAGGGGAAAGAACAGGCAAAGATATATTCATAGATGGTAAATCTTTAGAAGATATTATTAAGGATATTTCTCCTTATACCGAAATGATAGTTTTTAAATTATCAAAGAATGTTAATATAACCGGAATTATACCAGAATCTGTAAAAGATTTTACATATTATAATTTAGTAACAATTATACCTTCTAAAAAAACAGAGGAAGAACAAGGTATACCTAACCTTAGAAAATTAGCAAATAGTATAAAGAAAGATTATATAGAATACTCTAAAGATAAGGTTGTTTTAGATATTGGTTCAGGAGTTGGAGGAGACCTTTTTAAATACGATGCAGTTAAACCTAAAGAATTATTCTTTGTTGAACCTTCTCAAAATAACATAAAAGATATGGAATATAGAATCAGCCTTCACAGAAATAAATATAAGCATATATTACCTATTTTTAAATACTTAAACGCAGGAGGACAAGACACTGAAGAAATATATAATTTTGTAGGTAAAAAAGTAGATATCATTAACATGTTCTTTAGCCTTACCTTCTTTTTTAAAGATAAAACAACTATAGAATCATTAGCAAATACAATAGATATCCTATTAGGTCCAGATGGAAAATTTATATTAACGACTATGGTTTTATCCGAGTTAGAACAAGATATCACCAATGATTCTTTTGTAATAAATATAATAAAAAATGATAAGAAAAATATGCTTGGAAATGAAGTTACTATTGATATAAAAAATACAAAAACTGCAACTTATCAAAAGGAATATATTGTAAATATTGAATACTTAAAATTTATTCTTTCTACTAAGGGTATTTATATGGAAAAAGAACTTAGATTCAAAGATGTAAAAGCCCCATTAACCCAAGAAGAAGAACTTTTGAATAGTTTTTACTACGGTTTTATATTTAAAAGACAACCTATAAGTATAATAGATGAAGAAACCATAACTCCAATCAAAAATAGTATTGGTTTCATAAATGAATTATGGTATAGATATCCTGTTCCAGGAGATGGTAGTTGTTTATTTCACTCTGTTTTTTCAGCTTTAATGGCATCAGAAAGTTATGATAAAAATATAGGATTAGAAATGAGAGATAAGATAGCCGACACTTTTACATTATCAGATTTTTCACAAGATGGAAACAATTCAATTATATTAATGCATCAATCTCTTCAAACAAACATGACATTAAAATGTTTTAAAAACGTTCCTATTACCCTTACAGAAGAAGAATTTAAAAATAAAGTTGACGATTTTATATCTAAAAATTCAGGTATAAAGGATATTATAAAATTAAACGAAACATTTGTTACTGAATTAAAAACATTAGGTTTATTGGAAAATGAATTGGGAGAAGTTTTTAAAGGCTTATATTTAATAGCATATTTAGAATATTCTAATTTATTAAAAGATAAAAGTTACTGGGTAGACCAATCTATGATTCTTTTACTTGCAGAAAAACTAAAAATAAACATTATTGTTATTTCTAGCAGAAATATGCAGATATATAAAGAAGCAGGTAACTATAAACCAGACCTTCTATCTGTTGTTATTTTTAACGTAGATGACCTCCATTTCGAACCTATGTATAGATATAATAACAATGAAAAACAATATGTATTTCAACTTAATGAACTTAAAGAGATATTCGCTTAAAACAAAATGTCAAATCCTGAAGAACAGTTTTTTAATGAATTATATACTCATTACGGGTACAATAGAAAGGGTAAAATATTAAATCATATGTTAATGAAATCACCTATTAAAAATACTATAGGAGAAGTTGATGATAGATGGTGTAGATTGCCTTCTCCAGGAGATGGTAGTTGTCTTTTTCATTCTGTAATAATGAATATTCTCTCAGATGAAGCAAGGCCTGATATTGCTAAAAGTTTACGATTAGCTATAGCTAATAGTTTAACTATAATAGAATACAGTGAACTTCAAGGAGGAGTATTAGCTATTATGAATATGCAAGAAATACTTCAAAATAACTTGACTTTACAATTTTTTGATATTGTCCCTCAAGGTATTACAGAAGAACAGTTTAAAAAAGAAGTTGATAATATTATATCTAAAAATTCAAGTATTGTCGATATTGTTAAGTTTAGAGATGTTTTTATAAGAGAAATAGAAAAATTAGGATTATATAGAGAAGAACTTGAACGTGTATTTAAAGGCCTTTATTTGACTACATATACAAATTATATATCTCTATTAAAAGATTTAAATCAATGGTCTGATCAATCCATAGCACTACTACTTTCACAAAAATTAAAGATAAATATTATAATTATATCCAGTACTAATATGAAGGTTTATAAAGATGCTTCTACTTTTAACCCAAACTATTTAAGTATAGTTATATTTAATATTGACGGAGCACATTTTGAACCAATGGTAAGACGTGAAACAGATGAAGAATACAGAACAACTTTTACCCTAGAAGAATTAGAAACAATTTTTTAATTTTTATTTATATATTTAAGGATATATAAATGGAAGTAAAATCACCTAAAAGTGGGAACGAAGAAGATATTATAACTTCGCCCACATCTCCGACTTCTGTAGAAGGAGAACAACAAGATGAAAAAAAAGGAAAAAGACAACATCAACTTGAATGGACTGAGCAAATAGAAAGTTTGCTTTCTGGTTGGGCAGATACTGCGGCTGTTTATAAATGGCTTCATGATAAATCCCATCGTAAATATAAACGTAAAAACAAGTTCTTATCTATACCTATTATGGTTCTATCTCTTATAACTGGTTCTTTAGGTATTGGTTTACAAGGATATGTTCCTTCTGAATATATGAGTATAGGTCAAGGCGCTCTCGGTGGTATGGGTATTTTTATTGGTATTATGCAAGGTCTTCAAACTCAATTTGGTTGGGCTCAAAGAAGTGAAAAACATAATAGTGGAAGTTTGGGATGGGGTAAATTGCATCGTAATATTCAAATAGAATTAGCTGTAGAAAGAGAATTTAGAAAAGACTGTGATTCTTTTGTTAAAGTATGTAGAATGGAATATGATAGATTAACAGAACAATCTCCTGCTATTCCTTCCGATGTTCTTGAAATGTTCAAAGAAGTATTCAAAAAACAATCTGAACTTAGAAAGAAAAACGATGATTATAAAGGAGAAATTAATACTAAAACTAATGATGAAGAAGAACTTATTTTACCTGATATATGTGATACTATAAAACATACAAAGGTATACAGGGCTGCTATTACTAACCCTGATAGTTTAGTTCCAAATGTCTATAACAATGATACTAATAAACCAAATAATGAAGGGGAAAATATCGTAAAATCTGCTCTTACTGACCGTATAAAAGAATTAGATGAAAAAATGTCTGGTATTACTCAATTTAAACTTGCATCAATTGGTAATAGATTTGCTCCTATACAATCTGCAATAGAACATCAACTTGAAAGCGAACGTAGAAGAGCAGCAACTGTACATTCTCATGCTCCTATTATAAGACAAGCTAGAAAATTTGCAGAATTTGAAGGTATACCTAAAATGCATGAACAAAGACATTCTTTCATAGAAAAACCTATTTACAATAGAAATCCTCTAGGACTTCCTCCAACAAGCCCTAGAAAATTACCTATAGATATACCAATAAAAAATAGCGTTAAAAGTTTAATAAATAAATTTACTATTAATAACGGTCAAATAGAATTAACAGAAATAAAAGAAGAAGAAAAGAAAGAATCATCTGTAGTTATTGATATTCCTTGTAAGCCAGAAGAGACATCTCAGATTGAAGAAACAGTAGAACTTAAATCTGTAATAAATACACCAGATGTACCTCCAAAACAACCTCCTATAGATATTCCTAAATTAGATTTAGAACAGATTAAACAAGATGAAATAGAAAAACAAAATACTAAGAACACCCCAAAAACAAGTGCTAAGAAAAAAATTAAATCTCCTGTAACACTAGTATTTAAAGACGAAGAAGACTAAATTTAAATGAAATTTTAATTTAAAGAATAATATTCTTTTAAATATTAAAGCTTATTTAAAAGAATAAATGTCAGTGGATAATAAAAAAAATAAAGACTTAAAGTCAATTATAAAAATAGATGGAACTATTAAAAAGTTCGAAGAAATTGCAATATCTACAAAGACTGTTATAGGTATTAGTAACTTAAAAATAAATCTTGAAAAATTCTATAATTATATGCCAGTAACAGACTATATTCCACCTCAGAAAAAAAGAGGTAGAAAAAGAAGAATTCAAATAACTACAACATCTAATAATATACCTTTCGGAAGTATAATTTCTATACAAAGAAAAAAAGAGGTAAGAGGAGCTATACTTAAAACTAAAAAAAAATCATCTGATAAATCAGATGAAGAGGAAAATACTCCTAGAAATGAAAAAGATTATTTTCTTCATTCTGTTTCACTTGTTGTTGTTCTTGATGATAACAAACAAATTAACATAAAAGTTAGTAGTAATGGAAAACTTCAAATAACAGGATGTAAATGTGATGACCATTTTATTCAAGC
>Ga0315900_10009974_pt1 | contig 11967 bp, 12 predicted proteins | sample LakEriMetagenome_FD_203521 | JGI IMG/M metagenome (GOLD analysis project Ga0315900, IMG submission 203521) | Freshwater fungal communities from buoy surface, Lake Erie, Ohio, United States - Buoy 12 MA114 | ecosystem: Environmental > Aquatic > Freshwater > Lake > Lake biofilm | place: USA: Lake...
TGGCATCCATGCGGTGACGCTGCAGCCCGGCGAGTACAACACCAGGATCGCCACCAGCCGACTGCGTCCAGCCATCATCGCCGAGCACTACCGCAAGGCCTACGAGCGCGTGATGGAGGTGCTGGGCGGCAGCCTGCACTACAGCCGCGACCCCGACGAGGTGGCGGTGCTGGTGGCCAAGATCATGGCCACGCCCAAGCCGAAGAGCGCCTACTACGCGGCCCACGGCGTGCAGCGGCTGTCGGTGGAGCTGAATAAGTTGCTGCCGGGCCGCCGCTTCCAGCGGATGATGATGAAGCATTACCAGTAGCCCGTCCGCGCTTCCTTGAGACGCATGCCGCCAATGACCAACGGGCCGAAAGTGATCCTGGTGACCGGGGCGTGCACGGGCCTCGGCCGCGCGTTCTGCGAACGGCTGCACCACGAAGGGCATGTGGTGACGGGGACCTGCCGTGATCCCTGGTCGCAGCCCGAGGGCTGGCACCTCACCCGGCTCGATGTGACCGATGATGCCGCCGTGCAGGCCGCGGTGGACGATGTGATCAAGCGGCACGGACGCATCGACGTGCTGGTGAACAACGCCGGTGTGGGCATCGAGGGTGCGTTGGAGGACACCGGCCCCGACATCGCACAGAAGGCCTTGGACACCAACCTGATCGGCCTCCATCGCATGTGCCGGGCCGTGCTGCCGCACATGCGCGCGCAAGGGAGCGGCTTGATCATCAACATCAGCAGCATGCTCGCGGGCTTCGGCATGCCCTACCGCGCCTTCTACAGCGCCACCAAGGCGGCGGTGGACCGCTACAGCGAGGGGCTGCGCGGAGAGGTGCGGCCCTTAGGCATCAGGGTGGTGGTGGTGGAACCCGGCGGGTACCGCACCAACATCCACCATGCCCGCCTTCGGCCGAAGCGGGCCAGCAAGGTTTACCGCAGCCGCTACCACAAGGCCATGGCCGTGCTCGAGAAGGATGAGGAGCAGGCCCTCCATCCCGACGGCTGCGCGCAGGTGCTGGCACGGATCGTCACCATGGAGGACCCTGCGGACCTCTATCGCCCGGGACAGATCGGGGCCAGGCTCGGCATTCTGCTGCATGCCCTGCTGCCACGCCGCCTCTTCGAACGCCTGCTGCGGTCGCGGTATGAATGAGGCGTCACGGGCCGATGGGCCCTGCCTCCGCTTTCCACGGTTGTTGATAAGGAAAGCCGCGTCCGGCGGGCGCCCCGGCTACCTTTGAACCGCCGCCTCCGCACCAATTCGCTCCGGCGGCCAACGCATGAAATTCTTCATCGACACCGCCAGCCTCGCCCAGATCAAGGAAGCCCAGGACCTGGGCGTATTGGACGGCGTGACCACCAACCCCAGCCTGATGGCCAAGGAAGGCATCAGCGGCGAGGAGCGCGTGCTCCAGCACTACGTGGACATCTGCACCATCGTGGACGGCGACGTGAGCGCCGAGGTGATCAGCGTGGACTTCGCCGGCATGGTGAAGGAGGGCGAGAAGCTCGCGGCCCTGCACAAGAACATCACCGTGAAGGTGCCCATGACCCGCGACGGTGTGAAGGCCATCAAGTACTTCAGCGGCAAGGGCATCAAGACCAACTGCACCCTGGTGTTCAGCCCCGGGCAGGCGCTGCTCGCCGCCAAGGCCGGCGCCACCTACGTGTCGCCCTTCATAGGCCGCCTGGACGACGTGAGCACCGACGGTGTGGCGCTGATCGAGAGCATCCGCACCATCTACGACAACTACGGCTACGCCACGCAGATCCTGGCCGCCAGCGTGCGCCACCCCATGCACATCATCCAGTGCGCCGAGGTGGGCGCCGACGTGGCCACCTGCCCGCTCAGCGCCATCGTCGCCCTCTTCGACCACCCGCTCACCACCATCGGCCTGGAGAAGTTCCTCGCCGACCACAAGAAGGCCCAACAGGCCACGGCGAAGGCTTGAGGCCTCGACCGCGCGCCTGACAGGCTTGGCCGTTCCCGCTCCGCTTCCAGCATGCTGATCACCGTCCACCCGAAGGACCCCGAGCCGCGGAAGATCCGCAGCATCGTGGAGCGCCTGAACGAAGGCGCGGTGGTGGTCTGCCCCACGGACACCGTCTACGCCTTCGTGTGCAGCGCGCACCAGCCCAGGGCCATCGAGCAGGTGGCGAAGCTCAAGGGTGCGAAGCCGAACAAGGCCGACCTCTCGCTCATCTGCAAGGACCTCAGCCAGCTCTCGCTCTACGCGCGGGCCATCGACACGGCCTCGTTCCGCATCATGAAGCACGCCCTGCCCGGGCCCTACACCTTCATCGTGCCGGCTAGCACCGAGATCCCGAAGCTGTTCAAGAACAACAGGCACACCGTGGGCATCCGCGTGCCCGACAACAACATCGCCCTGGCGATCGTGCGTGAGCTGGGGCATGCGCTGGTGGTGGCCTCGGTGCACGACCCCGACAAGGTATTGGACTACACCACCGACCCCGAGCGGATCGACGAGCACATCGGCCACCAGGTGGACCTGGTGATCGACGGCGGCATCGGCGGCTTGGAGGGCTCCACGGTGATCGACCTCACGCAGGGTGCGCCCGCGGTGCTCCGCGAGGGGAAGGGTCCGGTGGACGGACTGCTCTAGTCGTCGCTGCGCACACGCTGCCAGGCGTAAGGCAGCTCCTTCGCCAGGTCCATCGGCGTCATTCCGTCCATGCCCAGGCGTTCAGCCACCAGGTCGCCGGCGAGGCCGTGCAGGTGGTTGCCGAGCCAGCAGCTGGCCTGCGCGCTGTAGTCCTGCGCCCGCAGCCCGGTGATCAGTCCGGTGAGCACGTCGCCACTGCCGCCCTTGGCCATGCCGGCGTTCCCGGTGTCGTTGAACACGATCTGGCCGGAACGGTCGCAGGTGGCGCTGGGCGCGCCCTTGAGCACGATGCACAGGCCGTGCTTCACCGCCATGTCGCGGGCCTTCATCAACCGGTCATAGCTGCTGGAGGATGCCCCGAACAGCCGGTCGAACTCCTTGGGGTGCGGGGTGAGGATGGTGTCCTGCGGCAGGTAGGCCAGCCAGGTGCGGTGCTCGGCGAGGATGTTGAGGGCGTCGGCGTCGAGCACCAGGGGCACGCGCGCCTCCTGGATGAGGACTTTCAGAACCGGGGCCGTGCGCGCGTCGGTGCCAAGGCCCGGGCCGATGCCCACGACGGAGGCCCTTTCCAGCTTGGGCAGCGCGGTGGCGCGGTCGGGGTCCGCATCCAGGCTCACGAGCGACTCGGGAACGGCGGCGTGCAGCAGGTCGGTCTCGTCGTTGGGCACGTGCGTGGTGACCAGTCCGGCGCCGCTGCGCACCGCGGCGGACGCGGCCAGCACGGCGGCCCCCAGCATCCCCTTGGAACCCGCGATCAGCAGGGCATGGCCGAAGTCGCCCTTGTGCCCCACGGCAAGACGCGGAAGCAGAAGAGGCTGCAGGTCCTGTGGCTGGATCACCCCGATACGGCAGGGCAGCGACCGGATGAAGCCGGCATCGAGCCCGATCGGCAGCACCTCCACACGACCGTAGTACGCAGCGTTGTCCCGAAGGAGCAGGGCGAGCTTGGGCACCTCGAAGGTGAGGGTGACCGTTGCGCGCACGATGGCCTCGGGGTCGTTGCCCGCATTGTCCTCGCTGAAGAGACCGCTGGGAAGGTCGATGCTGACGATGGGTGCGCCCGAAGCGTTCAGCGCCTGCACCAGCTCCTTCGCCGGGCCGGTGAGGGGCCGCGAGAGCCCGGTGCCGAACAGGGCGTCGATGACGGTGGTGCCTGGCGCCGGCCGGGGCAGTTGGCCGGCATTGTCGGCCATCCGGATGGCCACGCCCATCCCCCGCAGCCGCTCCTGGTTGGTGGCGTTGTCGGGCGATGGGCTTCCGAACACGGCGAGCACCACCTCCACCTCGCGCCCCTGCTGCCGGAGCATCCGGGCGATCGCAAGCCCGTCGCCGCCGTTGTTGCCAGGGCCCGCCACCACCAACAGGGGGCCGGCCGGGAACAGTGCCTGGATGCGGAGGGCACAGGACCTGGCGGCGCGTTCCATGAGGTCGATGGAGGCGACGGGCTCGTGGGCGATGGTATGGGCATCGGCCTCGCGGACCTGCCGGGCGGTGAGCACGGGCAGCATGGTGGAAAGATACCGGCGGGAAAAGAAGAAGCCCCCGCTTTGCGGCGAGGGCTCCATCAAAGGGCTTCTACGAAGCTTCCGCTTACTGGAAGTAGAAGTTCATGCCGATCGACACACCGTTGTTGTTGGTGTCGATGCCGAAGGTGTTCTCCTTCGGGCCGTTGTTCACCTCGGTGGGCTGGGTGTCACCGCTCACGCGCTCGAAGCTGGAGGTGCCGTAGCCCAGGCTGGACATCATGAGACCCCAGCTGTACTCAGCGTTGAGGCTCATCTTGGGGGCCATGAACCATTCCACACCGGCGAAGGCGTTCAGACCGATCATGAAGGCACCGCCCTTCTTCTCCTCGGTGATGCGCGAACCGGTGTTCTCGAGGGTGTTGCCGTACTCGTAGGTCTTCTTCTCACCAGCGATGCCCAGGTTGAAGTCGGCACCGTACACACCCACCACGCGGGTGCTGCCGATACGCTTCTCCAGACCCACACCCAGCTGGATGGTGTTGCCGCCCCACTTGGTCACGTCCTCCACCACTGCATTGGGGTCGGTGCTGCCCAGGTCAGCCACCTCATCGGTCTGCTTGTAGCTGTAGAAGCCCAGACGCACGCGGCCGCGGTAGGCGGTGTTGGCGTCCACCAGCTTCTTCACACCGATGGTGGCACGGGTGGTGCCGCCGAACACGGTGCCGATCTCGCTGTTACCGGTGCCCCAGCCATAGGGGTCCCAGCTGTTGTAGGAGCTCCAGCTCGGAGCACTGTTTTCGGAGGTGCCGTTGAACAGGTTGCCGGCGTAGTTCAGGAAGGGGGTCGCATCGATGGTGAGGCCCCAGTCGCCGTCTTGCGACAGCCAGTTCTCACCGCGGTTGCTCGTGATCTCGCCGGTCTGGGCGGTCACAGCCGTCGTAGCGGCGATCGCTACAGCGAACAGTACAGTCTTCTTCATGACGAACGTTTTGGTTTTACGTGTGCGTTGCGTTTGTAGTGGCCCTTGGAGCCAAAAGTACCCGAAGGCGGCGGCAAAGTTATGAACGATCCAGAGCGATATCAACACATTTTTGTTGAACCACCGGTCACATCCACCCTTCCCATCGCCTCAAGGAACCCCTTGGTCGTCCAAAAACCGGGGCGAAAGTAGAAGAAAGCTGACATCCGGGAAAGCGGGTTCATACACGATCGGTCAACATGGGCACGAACTTGAACTCGCCATGTTCCTGACGCTCAAAGGAATCCTGCGCGGTGCGGACCACCACCAGCATGTGTTGAACGGCGCCCTCGCCCACCGGGATCACGAGCCTGCCCCCCACCTTGAGCTGGTTGAGCAGCGCATCGGGAACCGATGGCGCACCGCAGGTCACCAACACCTTGTCGAAGGGCGCGAACTGGGGCCAGCCCCGGTAGCCATCACCGTGGGACAGGGTGGCCTTGTAGCCCATCCGCTCAAGCCGGGCCTTGGTCTCCAGGTACAGGGGCCGATGCCGCTCGATGCTGTGCACGCGGGCCCCCAGCAGGGCCAGCACGGCGGTCTGGTAGCCGCTGCCCGTGCCGATCTCGAGGACCTTCTCCCCCGGCGTCACCCGCAGCAGGCTGCTCTGCACCGCCACGGTCCACGGCTGTGATATGGTCTGCCCGCACGCGATCGGGAAGGCCTTGTCCTCATAGGCGTGCACGTGAAAGGCCGAATCGTCGATGAACAGGTGCCTCGGCACCTGGGCGATGGCCTCCAGCACCCGCGCGTCCGTCATCCCCTTCTTCCGCAGCACCTCCACCAGTTGCCGGCGCATGCCCTGGTGGCGGTGCAGATCCCCCGAATGCTGCATGGCCCAAAGCTAGCAGGGGCCTGAGGCCTTGGTGGCGCGCACCACCGGGTTACTTTTGCACGCCTTCCATGGAAAACAAGCTTCGGATCGGCGTGCTCGGCGCAGGGCACCTGGGCCGCATCCACGTGCAGCAGCTGCTCACCATCCCGGAGTACGAGGTGGTCGGGTTCCACGACCCCCACCCCGAGAAGTGCGCGGCGATCACGCGCGAGTTCGGCCTGGCCCCGGTGGGGTCCATGGACGCGCTGATCGCCAGCTGCGACGTGGTGGACGTGGTGACCCCCACCACGGCCCACCACGCCTGTGCGGTGGCGGCCATGGAGGCGGGGCGGCACGTGTTCATCGAGAAGCCGGTGACCACCACGCTGGAGGAGGCGCACGCCCTGCTCGCGCTCGCCACGGCGAAGGGCCTGCAGGTGCAGGTGGGGCATGTGGAGCGTTTCAACCCGGCCTTCGTGGCAGCGCGATCCGCGCTGCGCGACCCCATGTTCATCGAGACCCACCGGCTCGCCCAGTTCGACCCGCGCGGCACCGACGTGAGCGTGGTGCTCGACCTCATGATCCACGACCTCGACATCATCCTGAGCGTGGTGCGCCAGCCGGTGACCTCGGTGAGCGCCAGCGGCGTGGCCGTGGTGAGCGACTCGCCCGACATCGCCAACGCCCGCATCACCTTCGCCAACGGCTGCGTGGCCAACCTCACCGCCAGCCGCATCAGCCTGAAGAGGATGCGCAAGACCCGCTTCTTCCAGCGGGACGCCTACGTGAGCGTGGACATGCTCACCAAGGAGGCCGAGATCGTGCGCATGCGCACTGTGGAGCGGCCGGACCCCTTCGCGGTCACCATCGACCTGGGCCAGGGCCGGGGCTTCCGCGAGATCGCCTTCGACAGACCCGAGGTGCCGGCCTCCAACGCCATCCGCGAGGAGCTGGCCGCCTTCGCCCGGGCGATCCGTGGCGGCACCACCCCCGAGGTGAGCCTGCAGGACGGGGTGCAGGCCCTGTCGCTGGCACACCAGGTGCTGGCCGCCATGCAGGAGAACCTTCGCAACGTGACCACCGCGCCCCTGCCATGAACACCGCACGGCACCCGCTGCCCGTCCTCCTGCTCGTTTCAGCCCTGGCCGCCACGTCGTGCAAGAAGGACGGCGGCGTTCCGGCCTACCTGCAGCTGCAGCCCATCACCATGACCACCGTGCAGGGCGAGGGCACTGACCGCCACCGCATCACCGAGGTGTGGGCCTACGCCAACGACCAGTTGCTGGGCGTGTGGGAGGCCGAAGGCCGCATCCCCGTGCTCGCCGAAGGCCCCACCGACATCAAGATGATCGCCGGCGTGCGGCGCAATGGCGTGCTCAACGACCGCATACAGTACCCTTTCCTGGCCACCTACGGCACCGAGGCCGACCTGGGCCCCGAGCTCACCACACCCGTGGCGCCGGTCTTCTCCTATTTCCCCGATCTCGTGTTCTGGATCGAGGACTTCGACGGCAACGGGTTCCAGTTCGAGCGCGAGGCCGACAGCGATACGCTGCTGTACGTGTGGGACACCATCCAGAACCCCGTGAGCGAGATCTACGAGGGCCGGGCGAGCGGCGCCTTCTTCGTGGACGCGCAGCGGCCCTACTTCAGTTACGTGTACGACGGCGACGCCTTCGATGTGGACGTGAGCGACCCCTGCTGGATGGAGGTGCACTACCGCAGCGACATGCGTTTCCTGGTGGGCGTGTACGTCACCAGCAGCGGCGGACCGGTGGAGCGCATCCCGTACCTGTATGTGAGCCCCACCAAGCGCGAGGACGGTTCGATGCCGTGGAACAAGATCTACATCGACCTGCAGAGCGCGTGGCCGTTCACGGGCGTGACCGACCGCAAGTTCTACATCGAGGCCAGCCTGCCCTCGGGGCAATCCACCGGCACCGTGTACCTCGACAACATCAAGGTGATCCACCGGTGAAGGACAGGCGCGGGCAGGTGGCGAAGTACGCGGCGGCCGACCTGCTCGGCACGGCCGCGGCGTGGACCCTGTTCCACATCTTCCGCAAGGCCTACCTGGAGCCGATCAAATACGGGTACCCGGTGGGCATCCGGTTCGACGGGCCCTTCTGGTGGGCGCTGCTGGTGGTGCCGCTCTTCTGGTCGGGCCTCTACCTCAGCATCGGCGGTTACAGTGACGTGTACCGGCGCTTCCGCATCAAGGAGCTGGGGCAGTGCCTGCTGATCAGCCTGCTGGGCACGGTGGTGATCTTCTTCGCGCTGCTGCTGGACGATGAGGTGGCCGGCTACCGGTACTACTACCGCTCGTTCCTGGCGCTGTTCCTGCTGCACTTCGCCATCACCTTCACCCTGCGCTTCCTGCTCACCAGCCGCACGGTGAAGCGCGTGCACGACCGGGTGATCGGCTTCAACACCGTGCTGGTGGGCGGCAACGAGCGGGCCCTGGCGATCCACCAGGAGATCGAGGGCATGCCCAAGAGCCCCGGCAACCGCTTCGTGGGTTTCGTGAGCGTGAACGGCGGCGACCAGCAGCTGGGCAACACCGGCCTGCCGCGACTGGGCAAGTGGACGGACCTGCGGAAGGTGATCGGCGAGCACCAGGTGGAGGAGGCCATCATCGCCGTGGAGAGCGGCGAGCACGCCCACATCAGCCGCATCATCAACGAGCTGGAGGGCACCGATGTGCGCATCAAGATCATCCCCGACATGTACGACATCATGGCGGGGAGCGTGAAGATGACCAGCATCTTCGGAGCGCCGCTGATCGAGGTGAACCCGCAGATCATGCCCGCGTGGCAGTTCGCGCTCAAGCGGCTCATCGACATCGTCTTCAGCGCGGTCGCCCTGCTGCTGCTCTCCCCCTTCCTCCTGGCGATCGCAACACTGGTGAAGACCTCCAGTCCGGGACCGGTGTTCTTCCGCCAGGAACGCATCGGCCGGTACGGCAGGCCCTTCCGCATCATCAAGTTCCGCAGCATGTACTGCGATGCGGAGAAGGCCGGTCCGCAGCTGAGCAGCGCCACCGACCCGCGCATCACGCCCATCGGCCGGTTCCTGCGGCGCACCCGGCTGGACGAGCTGCCCCAGTTCTGGAACGTGCTGAAGGGCGACATGAGCCTGGTGGGCCCTCGGCCCGAGCGCCAGTTCTTCATCGACCGCATCATGGAGGTGGCCCCCCACTACCGCCACCTGCACAAGGTGCGCCCCGGCATCACCAGCTGGGGCCAGGTGAAGTTCGGCTACGCCGAGAACGTGGACCAGATGGTGCGCCGCCTGAAGTACGACATCCTCTACATCGAGAACATGAGCCTGGCGGTGGACCTGAAGATCCTCGCCTACACCGTGCTCATCATGCTCAAGGGCGACGGCAAGTGACCGCCGCCTAATTTCACGCCCCTTCCCCATGAAGAACATCTCCGTCATCGGTGCCGGCCAGATGGGCAACGGCATCGCCCACGTGTTCGCCCAGGGCGGATACCGCGTCACCCTCATCGACATCGCGCAGGACCGGCTGGACAAGGCCGTGGCCACCATCGCGAAGAACATGGACCGCCAGGTGGCCAAGGGCGGCCTCACCGAGGAGCAGAAGCAGGCCGCGCTGGCCAACATCGCCACCAGCACCGAGCTGGCCGCCGGGGTGAAGGCCGCCGACCTGGTGGTGGAGGCCGCCACCGAGAACGTGGACCTGAAGCTGGGGATCTTCAAGGACATCGATGCCAACGCCCCCGCGGGCTGCATCCTGGCCACCAACACCAGCAGCATCAGCATCACGCGCATCGCGGCGGTCACCGGCCGGCCGGCCCAGGTGATCGGCATGCACTTCATGAACCCCGTGCCCGTGATGAAGCTGGTGGAGGTGATCCGCGGCTACAACACCACCGACGCCGTCACCAAGGCCATCATGGACCTGAGCACCGCCATCGGCAAGGTGCCCGTGGAGGTGAACGACTACGCCGGCTTCGTGGCCAACCGCATCCTGATGCCCATGATCAACGAGGCCATCGAAACGCTCTTCCAGGGCGTGGGCGGCGTGGCCGAGATCGATACGGTAATGAAGCTGGGCATGGCGCACCCGATGGGTCCGCTGCAGCTCGCCGACTTCATCGGGCTCGACACCTGCCTGGCGATCATGCGGGTGCTGCACGAGGGCTTCGGCAACCCGAAGTACGCCCCCTGCCCCCTGCTGGTGCAGATGGTGACCGCGGGCAAGCTGGGCGTGAAGAGCGGCGAGGGCTTCTACCAGTACACCGCCGGCAGCAAGGACCTGGTGGTGGCACCGGCGTTCGCGAAGTGAGCATACGCGAAGCCTCCGCAGCTGACATCCCGGTCATCCAGGCCATCGCCCACGCGACCTGGCCCGTGGCCTACACGGGCATCATCACGACCGCACAGATCGCCTACATGCTCGACCTGATGTACGGCATGCCGGCGCTGCAGGCCCAGTTCGGCCCGAAGGGACACCGTTTCCTGATCGCCGAACGCGATGGCAGCGCCATCGGTTTCGCCGGCTTCGAGCACGGACACACGCCGGCGCGGTCGCGGCTTCACAAGCTGTACGTGCTGCCCGCGGCGAAGGGCACCGGTGTCGGGCATGCGTTGCTGGATGCGGTGCTCACGGAGGCCTTGAAGGCCGGGGACGACGCCGTGGAACTGAACGTGAACAAGCACAATCCGGCGAAGGACTTCTACCTGAGCCACGGGTTCACCATCGAACGGGACGAGGTGCTCGACATCGGCCAGGGCTTCGTGATGGACGACCACGTGATGGTGCGTCGGACCCGCCCCGTGTGAGGGCTCAGTTGCTGCTCACCGGGGCGTACACCAGTCCGTATCGCTTGTACAGGCGGGCCTTTCGCTTTTCCAGGCGCGCCTGGGCCTTCGCCGTTCGCGCAGCCAGCGGTTCCACGGCCAGTTCGCCGTTCTCGATGCGCCGCACCACGCTCTCGATGAGGGCATCGTCGCCCTCGGCATCGTAGTCGTCCTTCAGGTCGTTGCCGAAGAGCTTCGCCACGCCCTGCCACAGCCAGGCCTGGAAACCGCCCTTCAGCTCCTTCACCAGGTCGTAGCTCGTGTGGCCGGTCTCCCGGTCGATGAGCTTGATGAGCACCTTCCCCTGGCTGATGGTGAGGTCCTTCACCTCCTCCTCGAACTCGGCGCGCAGCTCGGCCTCGGCCAGCTTCACGTAGAGGTCCTTGTCGTGCGCCTTCTCGATGCGCTCCAGGTCGTGCTCATACTCGGCGAGGAGCCTGGCGGTGATGCGGGCATAGGGGTACACCTTCACCACGTTGCGGGTGAGCTTGTCGTGCTTGTCCTGCCTGCGGCGCGCCTTGGCGCTCATCACACCCGGCACCGTATGGTCCGGCAGCAGGATCAGCGGCACCGTGTCCGTCCCCTCCACCAGCACGGGCACCACAAGGGGCCCCTGGGCCACGGCGTTCGCCAGGGAACAGGTCCCAAGGAGACCCAGGAACAACGTGCGGATCGGGCGCATGGACGGCCGGCCTTGCGGAAAGGTACAACGCAAGGCGGGGGCCTTTCGTCCTTTTCTACTGATTCACCGGCGCTTGAGTTTCCAGGCGGAGAGCCCGGAGGACGCCTCCACGGCCTGTGCCGGGGGCCGGTGCGAGCGCTCGGCGAAGAGGTGGGCGGCCACCAGGGCCGCAGCCTCCTGTCCCTCGCGATCGCTCCCCTGCAGCAGCTCCGGCCGGAAATGGTCGCGTACGAAGTGGGTGTCGTAGTCGCCCTTGCGGAAGGCCTCGTGGCCCATGGTGAAGCGGCAGAACGGCAGGGTGGTCTCCACCCCGGCGATGGCGTAGTCGTCGATGGCGCGCTCCATGCGGCTGATGGCCTCCTCGCGGGTGGCCCCATGGGTGATCAGCTTGGCGATCATGGGGTCGTAGTGGATGGGAATGGTCATCCCCTCCTCGAAGCCGTCGTCCACACGCACACCGGGTCCCTGCGGGGGGCGGTAAGTGGTGAGCGTGCCGATGTCGGGCAGGAAGTTGTTGGCCGGGTCCTCGGCGTACACCCGTA
>Ga0315900_10009975_pt1 | contig 11967 bp, 5 predicted proteins | sample LakEriMetagenome_FD_203521 | JGI IMG/M metagenome (GOLD analysis project Ga0315900, IMG submission 203521) | Freshwater fungal communities from buoy surface, Lake Erie, Ohio, United States - Buoy 12 MA114 | ecosystem: Environmental > Aquatic > Freshwater > Lake > Lake biofilm | place: USA: Lake...
TTGAGTAAACACCCTGGCCATTGCCTTTGCCACGGGAGAGGAGTACGCAGTATGCCGGGAGGTTTTGGTTTTCGCTACCGAGGCCATAGCTGAGCCATGCGCCCATGCTGGGGCGGTTGCCTTGTTGGGCGCCTGTCTGGAAGAATGTGAGTGCGGGATCATGGTTAATAGCTTCGGTATGCATGGATTTCACCACACAAATTTCATCGGCGATATTGGCGATATTGGGGAACAGCTCGCTCACCCAGGTGCCATTTTTACCATGTTGCTGAAAACCAAAACGCGACCCTACCAAGGGGAAGCGTTCCTGGTTGGCGGTCATACCGGTGAGACGCTGGCCGCCTCGGATGGACTCCGGCAGGTCCTGCCCAGACATTTTATTGAGCAGGGGCTTATAGTCGAAGCTTTCGAGTTGGGAAGGAGCACCGTTTTGAAACAGATAGATGACCCTTTTCGCCTTTGGGGCAAAATGTGGTAACCCTGCGATAATCGTTTCTTCGATATTTTCCCGAGGGGACCAAAGGTCGCGGGTGAGCAGGGAGCCGAGGGCCGCACTGCCTAATCCGATGCTCAACTTACCCAGGAAATGCCTTCGGGTGAGGTGGAACTGATGTTCCATGAAAGGGTTGGCCATATCGGTCAGGATTTTGTAATGGATTCCTCCAGGTTATAAATGGTCAGGATTGTAATCGCAAGTGCAGCGGTTTCCACGGGATCCAGTTGTTCCTGTTTCGGGAACTCCCCCTGATCGAGGATTTTTCTGGCACGGTGGGTGTCATTGCCGAGCACTTTCATCTGCGTGCTGAGGAGTACCTGGAGTTTGTTCAATTCGTTGCGTTTGATTTCTCTGCACACGATACTGCGGAAGGCTATTCGGATAGCTTCATCGGGGCGGTATTTTTTTGTGAGCAGGCTTTCTGCAAAAACCCTTGCCGCTTCGTTGACCATAGGATCGTTCAACAGGATGAGGGCTTGCAGGGGGGTATTCGTGCGCATGCGCCCAACCTCGCACTGGTCGCGGGGGGATGCATCGAATGTGAGCATTCCCGGAGGTGGTGCGGTACGTTTGATAAAATGGTACAATCCCCGACGGTAGAGCGATTCTCCGTGATCCTGGACATAGGTGGCGAGTTGACCGCGGCCTGATGTCGTTGCCTCCCAGATACCATCGGGTTGATAGGGCTTTACGCTTGGCCCTCCAATTTCCGGCACGAGCAATCCGGATGAGGACAGCACCAGGTCCTTGATGAGCTCTGCGGGGAGTCGCATCCTGGGGGCACGGGACAAATAGATGTTTTCCGGATCTTTTTTCAGATGTACCTTTGTTAACTGGGCGCTTTGCCGGTAAGTTGCAGAAGTGACGATCTGCCGGACCAGGCGTTTGATGTCCCAGCCGTTTTCCATAAAATCAACTGCCAGCCAATCGAGCAACTCGGGATGGGAAGGTAGCTCCCCCTGGAAGCCAAAATCCCCGGAAGTTTTGACCAATCCCCTTCCAAAAAAGCTTTCCCAGACGCGGTTGACGAATACACGAGCGGTGAGCGGGTTATTTTCATCGAAGAGCCATTGGACGAGCCCTGATCTGTCCGGGTTCAGGCTGGAACGGTTATACGGCATAATCGCTGCCGGTAACCCTGGTACAACGGCTTTGTCGGGCTGGTCATAAGCTCCCCTGCGCAGGATATGTGTAGGCCGCCTGGGGAAGGTATCCTTCATCACCATTACACTTACGGGTATAGAATCTTTGAGGTTGACAAAAAGAAGTTTGCCCCTGGCTTCTTCCGGTTCGATCCGGATCAATGGCGGATCGGCAAGCGATGCCAGGCTGATATCCCCCTGATAGCCTTTCTCTGCGACCTGATTAAAAAAATCGAAGGTGCGGAAATATTCTTCCTGCGAAATCGGGTCGTATTTATGGTCATGGCATTTGGCACATTCAAAGGTCAGGCCCAGGAAGGCTTTACCAAAAGTATTCGTACGGTCTGTGACGTACTCGATGCGGTACTCCTCATCAATGACCCCACCCTCTTGGGTAATCTTATGGTTGCGGTTAAAGCCGGTAGCCAGGATAGCCTCTTTGTTTTCCGGTGCGAGGAAGTCGCCGGCTAATTGCCAGGAGACAAATTTTTTGTAAGCGTAATTCTGATTGAACGCATGGATGACCCAGTCGCGCCATGGCCACATCGTTCGCAGGCCGTCATCCTGGTAGCCATGGCTATCGGCATAACGCGCGAGATCGAGCCATGCAATCGCCATTTTTTCCCCGTAATGGGGGGAGGCGAGCAAGGTGCGCACATATTTTTCATAAGCTTTACCGCCGGGGTTTTTCAGGAATTGTTCCTGGTCGGCGATTGCCGGCGGCAGGCCGGTGAGATCGAGGGAAACCCTTTTGAGCAGGCGCTCGGGGTCGGCCTGTGGGGAAGGTTCCAATCCCTGGGCCTCCATTTTGGCGAGGATGAAGTAATCAATTTCGTTCACCGGCCATTTTTTATCCCTGACTTTCGGCAGCGGAAGCTTTTTGGGGGGTACGAAGGCCCAATGTGGTTTATATACTGCGCCCTGTTCAATCCATTTCCCGAGGCGGTCAATTTCTTCGGGGGTAAGGGTGATTTTAAAAGACGGTGGGGGCATAATTAAATCGGGATCAGAAGCCACAATGCGTTTCCAGACCTCCGAAGCCTCTTTTTTACCCGGAACGATGGCATGAAAAGCCGGGCTTTCCTTCAACGCTGCGTATGCGCTGTCCGCGATATCCAGCCGGAGCCCGGCTTCTCTGGCTTTCGCATCGGGCCCATGGCAGGCAAAGCATTTATCGGACAATATCGGTCGGATATGGAGGTTGTAATCCATCAGGTCGGCCGCTGTCTCGGAAGTCCCTGGAAGGGCACGCCAGAGCCATGTCCCTCCGGCAATGGCAAACAGCAATACAGAAAGATAGGTAAGACGGTTCTTCAGCATATTTCATTTTGCACATAAAAAAAATAAAAATATTAAATATGCCGTGCTTTTCAGAATCCGTGGCAAAAAAAAATTCTCAGATAACTATAACGGCACCTGGGCCAAATGAATGGAAGGGGCTGTTCAATACATACATTGTTGCAGGAGGGGGATCCGGAGTGGCTGCCCCGACATTCGTCGTGCAATCATCCAGTAAAGGCCATTGGGGAATTGCCCCGGGGGCAATTCCAGCACTCCGGAAGCGAGGCTTGTTTTTAATACTGCTTTTCCTGAAACGTCGAAAATGGTCGCATCTGCATATTCATTACTTTGTAATTGGTGTTTCATGAAATATGTCCCGCAGCCGGGATTGGGAAAAATCTGCAAAGCGGCATCTTCGGGAGCAGAGACCACAGGAGTAATGGTTTGGCACGATGGGAGGCCCTCAAAATAGTGGGTTTTGAGGTACTCCATCAAACTGGCTGCGAGCGCATCGGCGAAAAAATAAAGGCTGGGTTCGCTATCCCTTACCCCCTGGAAATTGCACTCGATCTGAATCGCATCAATATTGGACCCTTCCACCGACCCGTGGCGGTCAGTACTGTATCCTCCACTGAAGTAATCGTCGCCACTTCTGGGCGCTGGGTCAGCATCGCTTGGTACCGCGGCATAGCCCGATTTTTGCAGAAAAGCCCCAAGGCTGAACGCGCCCCGCAGGAGTTCGGCATGGGTGAACTTCTTTCGGTTGTCCTCACTGAGTTTGCGGATACTTGAATTCATGACCACATTTGGAGCATTCAACGATCCGTCGGCGAGGCGCAGGGTAGAACCTGAAAGCAGATAGCCTAGTTCGAGCCGTTGTATGCTATGCCCATGACCGTGCAGGTCAATAAATATGCCCCGATTGAATTTTTTGACAACGGTTTGCTTAGCTGAATCTATGAAAGCATGATAATCCCTCCATGCCTGTTCGGCTTCCCCGTTGCCAAGGGCAGCCTCCCAGATATCCCTGTTCGCATCCAGACGATTGCGACGCAGCCGGTTGATGATCAGGTGAGGGTAGCACCCAGTGCGCCTGAATACCGCCTCCCGCACCATTCTTGCAAGTTCCTGGGTATTGGCATCTGTCACCGTGACACAGCCGGCGCAACTGCGCACAGGAATACTTGCCGGCGTGAGGTATCCGCCATGAGAGGCTGCGAAGATGAGCGGAAGGTTGCCGGGCAGGTATTCGATGTACTCGTTCGCTCCAAAATATGTACTGTCCACCCTTAAGGTCTGCGCATTTATACCCAGGGGGAGCAGCAGGAAAATAAAGGGTAAAGCTTTTCGGGTAATAAATTTTTTAAATTGGTACATATCGCTGGTCCAATAATTATTTGGTGTCAAAACGATTTGCTCTTTTCTGCCATCAATACTCAAATTTCAGTATTTATTTTGTTCATTCCTGCCAAAATGCAATTTTTTTAAATATTAAATTATTTTTGACGAACTTTTAAGTGTGATACAGCAGTGCTGATCTCTGTTCAAGCTATCGGACGAACATTCCCGAATTTTATTGGGCATGGTTTTTACCGGAAGAGCTTTTATGAGAAGAGGCTGCTTCATACGTCCTCCGGAAGTCTTTGGTGGGGGTTGTGTATTAAATATTCTGGGGCTGTCCCGAAAGTCCTTTGGCGGCAGAATATTTTTTTGGACAGCCTCTGAAAAAAATCATGAGGCTTTTCACACAACCCCATGACCGTTTACACCACCCGAATATTTTGCACATAATACATTTGTTTAATCCATTTTTTAAAAAGAATTTATGCTAAAAAGGGTCAACTTATTGCTGATTTTTTGCCTTTTGACAGGCATAAGTGCCTGGGGACAGCGTACGGTCACGGGCACGGTAAAAGACAAGAGCGGTGCTCCGCTGATCGGGGTCAACGTAATCATTCAGGGAAGCTCGACAGGTTCTGTTACTGATCTGGATGGGAAATACAGTATCCAGGCACCTGACGCTACGGCAACGATCGAGTTTTCCTACGTAGGCTATATTGCGGTCCGGGAGGTAGTTGGAAACCGTACTGTCATTGATGTTTCCCTCGAAGAGGACGCGGAAGTCCTGGACGAAGTCGTGGTGAGCGCCCTGGGTTTTGCCCAGAAAAAAGACCAGATGGGGGCTACTTACTCGAGCGTAAGCTCCCAGGATGTCGTCAGATCTGGCGAGACTGGCGTGATCAATGGTTTAGGGGGTAAGGCTGCCGGGGTACGCATTGCACGTTCCAATGGTGACCCGGGTGCCGGCTCTGTAATCCAGATCCGGGGTGCGAATACCATTACTGGTTCTTCCGACCCTTTGATCATCCTGGATGGTGTGCCTATCAGCAACTCCACGATTTATGGCAATGGCAACGGTGGGCAGGATGCCGGGGTTGCCCAGCAAAGCCGTTTGAACGACCTCAACCCCAACGATATTGAATCCATACAGATTTTGAAAGGGGCTTCGGCCGCTTCGCTCTGGGGCTCGCGTGCGGCCAATGGCGTAATCGTGATCACGACAAAAAAGGGTAAATCCGGGAAACCGACTATCACCTATTCCAGTGCTTATTCTTTTGACGAAATCAACGTGCGCCACCCCTTACAGGACAAATTTGGCCAGGGGCTGAATGGGGTATGGAGTGCAACGGCCAGCCAATCCTGGGGGGATAAAATCGCCGACCGCAGCGGTGCGGCCGACGAGGTAGTGACCAACCGCGACCGCTTCGTAGCAGCTAACGGGACCGTCTATTATCCGGTGACAAAAAAGAATTCCCGGGAAACCTTCAACGAATCCAACTTCGATGCGGTATTCAGGAATGGTAAGTTTTGGCAAAACGACCTCTCGATCAGCGGAGGCAGTGATAAGTCCACCTTCTTTTTCAGCTTTGGCAACCTGAGCCAGGAAGGTATCATCCGCGGCAGCGATTACAACCGTACTAATCTGAGGCTCAACAACCAGACCTTCCTTAGTAGCTGGATGAGCATGACTACACGGGCTGCGTACACGCGTACTACGTCCAACCGTATTCAGCAAAGCTCAAATATTGACGGCCTCTACCTGGCCCTGCTGCGCACCTCGCCGGATTTTGACATCCGCGACTACATCGGTACCTATTACAATGTTGCAGGGCAGGCATTCCCCAATGCACACCGCGCCTACCGTCGTCATTTGGGCTTTCCCAACCCGGCCCACGGTAACCCGATATGGATTACTGACGAACAAAAAGGAACCTCCGGGGTGGATCGTTTTATTGTGAATTCAGAACTGAACATTGATCCCCTACCCTGGCTGAAGTTTACTTTGAGGGGCGGCGTGGATGCCTATTACGACAAAAGATTGTACTTCTTCCCTATCCTGAGTGCAGGTGCCCCCAACGGGGAGCTCTTCCAGGACGATATCTCCGAGCGCGAAGTGAACTTTGATGCGATCGCAAAAGGGTCTTTCAAGCTCGGCAACGATATTAACCTGTTGGCTACTATGGGATGGAACTATAACGACCGGCAAAGGGACCTCGTCTATACCACACTCGTGGGTTTCCAGGTGGACTACCGCGAGCCGATTACTGCACTGAATGCCAGCAATGACGCCTCCTCCATGGAGCGGTTACAGCGTCTTATCCGCTCCAACAGGGGATACGGCGTGCTTTCTTTTGACTTATTTCAACAGCTGTACGTAAATATGAGCGGCACCATGGAAGCGGCCTCTACGGTTAATGGGAGCTTTTTCTACCCCTCTTTCGATGCAGCATGGCAGTTTACCAAGCTTCCCGCGCTTGCCGCCCAAAAATTCCTGAGCTTCGGTAAGCTTCGGGCTTCCTGGGGTCAGGTGGGCGTTCAGCCTGCCCCACACCGTTTCCAGACACTTGCCGAATCCGGGTTTACCTATTCCTCCTATAGCGACCCGCTCGCCAGTGCTCAATTCGGTGGCGGCTACCGGATCAACAATAACCAGGGCAACCCCAACCTGCGCCCGGAAATCAAAACGGAATACGAGGTCGGCGCTGATCTTCGCTTCGCTAATAACCGTGTCGGGTTAACAGCGACCTATTACAAAAACCAGATCAACGACCTGCTCTTCGATGTCGCAACTGCTGCTTCCACGGGCTTTACCACAATTTATACCAATGGCGGCAGAATGAGGAACCGGGGCCTGGAACTGGAACTCGATGGGGATATCATCAAGAAAAAATCGTTCAACCTCAACTTGTATGCCAACTGGAACAATAACCGCAACGAGGTATTGGATATCCTTGGGGTGCAATCTATTGATCTGACAAGCCAATCTATCAGCTCCCGGGCAGTGCAGGGACATCCGCTCGGCGCACTTTGGGGAACGCAGCTCAGGCGCAAGGCCGACGGAAGTATTGACTTCGATGTCAATGGTTTCCCGCAAATCGCAAATACCCAGGGCGTAATCGGAGATCCTAACCCCGACTGGCGCGGCGGCCTGGGTACCAGGGCAGGCTGGAATGGGATCACGCTCAATGTGTTGTTCGAGCACTCCCAGGGTGGGGATTATGCCGAGCGCACCCGCTTTATCCTGCGGAATTTTGGCACCCATGCCGATGTAGGCAACGAAGTAACCCTTACCCAGCCATTGAAAAATGTCACAGGGAAAGAATTTGCCGCCGGAACAGTGGTCAGGGGCAATATCGGGGATTTTGGCGCCGGACCGGTATTACTCGACCAGGCCTGGTACACCGGTCGTGGGGGAGGTCTTGGCGATGCGGTAATCAATGAACTCGCAATCGGTGATTTCACCTGGACTCGCCTGCGCGAAGTGTCCCTGAGCTACAACCTCAACACTTCCGGTTTCCGCAAAACGACAAAACTCAGTTCCGTGGTCTTCACCGTGACCGGCCGTAACCTCTGGCTCAAAACCGATATCGTGGGTATTGACCCCGATACCAACCAATTCGGCGTTGACAATGGCTTCGGGATTGATTATTTCACAAACCCGGGGACGCGCTCTGTTTTGTTTTCCCTGCAAATCACTTATTGATTATGCCCTTCGCCAACGATGGGTTTAAATATTCTATTTATCATGAAAACAATCAAGATTTTCTTCTATATCCTGCTGGGTTTTTCGACAGTTGCCTGCGAAAGTCTCGTGGAAGGTATCAACGATGATCCAAACAATATCCCCGTTGATGCAGTCTCGGCAGCAAACTTCCTGCGCGGCGCCCAGCTTGCCAATGTACAGGTACAGCTCGGCCACGAACAGCGGATCACCTCCTCCTGGTCAGGCCATCTCGTGGGTTATCAAAACCTTTACAAATCTTTATATGAGTACAATCTGACTTCGGCGGAATCCAATGGGTTCTGGTCTTTCACTTATCAGGCGGTAGCCAATCAGACCCGCCACATCCGCAATACTGCTCCCACGGACAAGCTGCTGGTGGGCATCAGCAAAGTACTCGAAGCCCATGCCATCGGGACCCTCGCCGCCGCTTATGGCGATATCCCGTACAGCGAAGCGCTGAACACCGAAATTTCAGACCCGAAATTCGACGGTCAACGATCGGTACTCAATGCCCTCCAATCGCTTCTCGACGAGGCAATCGCCGACCTGGGGGCCGCCACAAGGCGGACGTTACCCGAGGATATCTACTATGCCGGTGATAACCTCAAATGGATCGAGGCCGCCCATACGCTCAAAGCCAGGTATTTTACGCTTACGAAAGAATATGATAAAGCCCTGGCCGCTGCACAAAAAGGGATTTCCAAAGTCGAGAATACGATGTTGTACAAGCCGTTATCTTCGACCAACCTGAGCGATAAAAACCTGCTGTTTACCCTGTTTTCCGGAAGCCGCGCAGGCGATATAGGCAACCGCACCAGCTTCCTGATTACTACCCTTATTAACCCAGGCGCCGCCAATTCCAGGAATAATGCCAAAACCCAGGAAAACGCACGGCGTACTTATTTGCTCCTCGACGAACGGGTCGGAACCAATAACCAGGGCGTGGCCAACTCCCTGGAACCCATGACGCTGATTTCTTATGGAGAAAACCAGCTCACCCTGGCAGAGTGTGCGGCAAGGACACAGGGGTTCGACGCAGGCCTCCAAAATCTGAACGCCTACCGGACTGCGCTGGCTTCCGGAAGGATCTTCAAAAAAATCGTCGCCGCAGATCCGTTAAAATATGACGCCTATGTCGCCGCTGATTTCGCGGCCGGAGGTATGGAAAATAAAGACAATATAGACCCGCTCCGCGCCCTGCTCAGGGAAATTATCGAAGAGCGCTATGTCTCTTTCTTCAATCAGTGGCTGGTTTTTAACGACGTGCGCAGGCTGCGCAAAAGTGATAACGATATCGCGGTTAAATTCCCGTTGAATACAACGACGGCAAGTCGCTACCCCGAACGAATCATCTATCCGCAAAATGAACTGAATGCCAACTCCAACGCCAAAGAACCCGCAGAAGGGATATACTTTGTAGTGGAGGTGAATAGGTAGACGGTGGACGGGGGACGGTGGACGGGAGACGGGGGACGGGGGACGGGAGACGGGAGACGGTGGACGGGAGACGGTGGACGGGAGACGGGGGATGGGAGACGGGGGACGGTGGATGGGAGACGGGGGACGGGGGATGGGTCAGGTAGGTGTTTTATCTTTACGCAATAAGATCACAGACATGCAGTCCAGTGCTAACATTTTTGATGAAATTGTGAAAATGCGGAGGTCCACGCGGGCTTTTGACCTGGAGCAAGCCACTCCTGATGATGTGGTGCAGCGCAGTCTGGAGCGGGCTATACTGGCACCCAACAGCAGCAATATGCAGCTTTGGCAGTTTATCTGGGTACGTTCTGAGGAACAACGTAAGGCACTCGTTCCGCTGTGTATGGGACAAAATGCCGCCAAAACAGCTTCCCATCTCGTCGTATTCCTCACGCGCCATTCCGGGTGGCGCCAACGTGCCCAATGGAACCTGGAGCAATCTGCCAAAGACCCTCAAATTTCCGGTAGCCCCAGGCGCCTCAAGCAGTTACAGCAGTATTACGGCAGACTCATGCCGCTGGCTTATCTGCGCGACCCCCTCGGCTTTTTCACCGTTGTACGCCTGCTGACGACCTTTTTTGTCGGGCTCCTGCGCCCGATGATACGCTATGGCAGTAAGGCCGACCAACGGATTGTCCTGCATAAATCCTGTGCCCTTGCAGCGCAGACGTTCATGCTCTCGGTGACCGCCGAAGGGTTTGATTCCTGCCCTATGGAAGGCTTTGACCGCGTACGGGTGGCCAGGGCACTCGGACTGCCCCGCGATGCAGAAATTTGTATGATCGTGGCTGTTGGTAAAGGGACGGGTGCTGGTATTTATGGCGAAAGAAAGCGCCTGCCCCTGGATCAGGTCCTGAAGGTAGTATAATACCAATCTCGCATCAGGGGGTTGTGTAAAAGGTGCTTTCGCTGTAAAAACAGCTCGCTCCACCAAAGGATAGTCAGAACGGGACCGTTCTATAAGTTCCATGGGGTTTTGTAAAAAGTCTTTCGCTGCCAAGGGTGGCGAAAGGTACTTTTTACAAAACCCCATTCAGGACATTATCTTATCAGTCAGCTTTTTAAATAGTAGAATTTCCAACAGGGGCGAAGCATCGTCTTTGGCCCGGTACTTTCATAATAACGCATTAAGTCTATGATTACTACCATGACCAAACTCAAAGCTGTTCGTTTTCTGTTGTTTGTTTTTCCCTGTCTGTTATTTGGACAGCCCGGGCAGGAGGATTTGCTCGATGCATTTCGTTGGAGGAATATCGGCCCGGCCAATCAGGGTGGCAGGATTGTTGATATCGAAGCGAGTGAAAAAGATTTCACCCGTGTCTTCCTGGCTACCGGATCTGGTGGGGTCTGGAAATCCGAAAATGCCGGTAACTCCTGGGAGCCGATTTTCGACCGCTATGCTACGGCCTCGATTGGCGATATTGCGCTGTTTCAGCCAAACCCGCAGATTATATGGGTAGGGACTGGTGAGGCCAACAACCGCAACTCGGTATCCTGGGGCAATGGGGTATATAAATCCATGGACGGGGGGAAGACGTTTCAGCACCTGGGCTTAGAAAAGACGATGCAGATTGCCCGTATCGCCACTCATCCCAGCGACCCCAATACCGCCTACGTTGCAGCCATCGGCAACCTGTGGGGGAATGGCGAACGGGGCTTGTTCAAAACAACTGATGGTGGGGGAACCTGGTCCAGGCTGACAAAGGGACTGCCCGAAGATAATGAGTCTGGCTGCACCGACCTCGTGATGGACCCCACGAACCCCAATGTGCTCTATGCTGCATTCTACCAGCGGATACGTCAGCCACATCACTTTTATAGCGGTGGCGATAATGGGGGTATTTTCAAGAGTACCGACGGCGGAAAAACATGGTCGGAGCTGACGAATGGTCTGCCACCCGGCCCAACCGGACGTATCGGCCTGTCCATCTATCGCAAAAACCCCAAAATTCTGATGGCCATCGTAGAAGCCAAAACCTCCCGTAGCCTCGACACCCTGGGCTCCGGAGTCTATCGTTCCGAAGATGCCGGAAAATCCTGGCGTTATATCAATACGTACAACAACCGCCCGTTTTATTACAGCCAAATCCGCATCAATCCGCTTAATGATCAGCGGGTTTATGTCCTGGCCACCCCTTTTATGGTCTCTGGTGACGGGGGAAAAACCTTTCGCGATGGCAGCGAGGATCAGGAAGTACATGGCGATTACCACGCCATGTGGCTCGACCCCAACAATTCAGACCGCTATTACCTCGGTGCGGATAAAGGAGCTTCCCTGACCCATGATCATGGCAAGCACTTTATTCTTTTCGACAACCTGTCCATTGGCCAGTTCTATCGTATCGGCACCGATATGCGGGAGCCTTATACAGTTTACGGCGGCCTTCAGGACAATGGTTTCTTCTCCACTGCAAGCTTCTCCCGGGATGCACGTGGCATACTCAACGATGCGAATTATAAAGTCCACTGGGGTGACGGCCAATATGCCATCGCAGATCCGACAG
>Ga0315900_10009978_pt1 | contig 11965 bp, 7 predicted proteins | sample LakEriMetagenome_FD_203521 | JGI IMG/M metagenome (GOLD analysis project Ga0315900, IMG submission 203521) | Freshwater fungal communities from buoy surface, Lake Erie, Ohio, United States - Buoy 12 MA114 | ecosystem: Environmental > Aquatic > Freshwater > Lake > Lake biofilm | place: USA: Lake...
ATCTGTCCCCCCACCCAGTCGGTAATCTCGGTTAAACAGACGGTTTTTCCTAATAATAAAGCTTCGTAGGCCGCACCGGCACCGGCTAAACCACCACCCACCACCAGAATATCACAGCCGACGGTTTTATCCAGTTCTCGCGGGGGGGCAGCTAGGGTAAGGGGAGTGAAAGCTTGTAGGAGAAATAATCCCAGAGAGAGGGATTTAAGAGGAGTAAAGTGATGATTGAAAATTTTAGGGGACATTATTGACAAATATCAATGTTATGGCTGATAGTTTCTTCTTTCCTTGAAGAAGAAGCCAGAGCATCTGTTCCTGAAATCCTGATGGTTTTTTTGGGGGATATTGAGAACTTTGTAGCTTGATGCTGGCTTTTGAGAGATTATACACCGTCAAGCTGACAATCGATCGCTTTTCCGGAAATGTTTTGACACAATAGAGATATCCTGATTCTGTCTCATTCCCTTTGTTATTCCCTGTCATCCTTGCTAAGTTAAATTCAAAACAAACCCGGGTAAGACATCTTCCCCGGATAAAATAGCAGGTAAATTAATAATTTCCCCATCGCTATTTAGTCGGTAGATTTCCACCTGCTGCTGTTGAGGATTAATCAACCAACCCAAACGTAAACCACTGGCTAAATATTCGCGCATCTTTTCGCGTAAAGAGGTTAAGGAATCGGTACGAGAACGTAATTCAATCACAAAATCAGGACACAAAGGTGGGAACTTTTCTCGCTCTTCTGCGCTCAAAGCTTCCCATCTCTCCCGTTTTATCCAAGCAACATCAGGAGAACGATATCCTCCATTTGGTAAACGAAAAATTGTCGAAGAACTAAACACCTCACCAAGTTGAGTTTGCTCGTTCCATACCCCAACTTTAACAATCAAATTAGCTTCTTGTTTACCAGTATTTCCACCCACGGGAGGCATAATTAATAATTCTCCTTTTTGATTACGTTCTAAATTCCATGTTTGATTAGCCTGACAGAGATGATAAAATTGTTCATCAGTCAAATTAACTGTCTCTAGATTTAACACTACAGTTTCCATAATCGCTTCTCCTTCTTGCTGCTTTATACAAGATAACTCATCGCATTTATCTTAAGAGTGAGGTACAAAGTCTCTGGTTTTAGGGAACGCCAGAACTGCTGTATCAGTTATCAGTTCAGAGAAAAATATGTGTAATTAATTCTGTCTGGGTACTCAATCCTTCCTAAGTTAAATTCAAAACAAACCCGGGTAAGACATCTTCCCCGGATAAAATAGCAGGTAAATTAATAATTTCCCCATCGCTATTTAGTCGGTAGATTTCCACCTGCTGCTGTTGAGGATTAATCAACCAACCCAAACGTAAACCACTGGCTAAATATTCGCGCATCTTTTCGCGTAAAGAGGTTAAGGAATCGGTACGAGAACGTAATTCAATCACAAAATCAGGACACAAAGGTGGGAACTTTTCTCGCTCTTCTGCGCTCAAAGCTTCCCATCTCTCCCGTTTTATCCAAGCAACATCAGGAGAACGATATCCTCCATTTGGTAAACGAAAAATTGTCGAAGAACTAAACACCTCACCAAGTTGAGTTTGCTCGTTCCATACCCCAACTTTAACAATCAAATTAGCTTCTTGTTTACCAGTATTTCCACCCACGGGAGGCATAATTAATAATTCTCCTTTTTGATTACGTTCTAAATTCCATGTTTGATTAGCCTGACAGAGATGATAAAATTGTTCATCAGTCAAATTAACTGTCTCTAGATTTAACACTACAGTTTCCATAATCGCTTCTCCTTTTTGCTACTTTATATCATTGATTCATCTCAACCTATTTACCTAATTGACTCTCTAAAAATTCTCGCCAATCGGGATTAGTAGTGTCTAGGGAAATTAGATAGGGTTGTTCTTTTTCATTAAAAGGTTCTGTTGTCTCAATTTGGGCATTTAAAACCTCGATAGTAGCGTCAGAAATATCGCCTTTTCTAGCGGCAATCCGTTGTTTTAAAACTTCTATAGGTGCGTGACAATGGACGATATGAAAAGGAATCTTTAAATTTTGGGCATAGGTTAATAAGGGTTCTCGCCAAGCATATTTATCGTAGCGTGCATCGAGAATAACTGGATAACCTAAAGTTATTAAAATTCGGGCTAATTCCGCTAGTCTAGCGAAGGTTTTTTGACTCATTTCGAGACTATATATATCTAGACTTCCTGTTTGATTTAAGTCAATTCCAGCCAAATGTTTGCGAACTGCATCGGAACGAATCTGAATAGCATTAAGATTTTTAGCAATTACTTTTCCTATGGTACTCTTACCCGATGCAGAAAATCCCGACATCAGAATTAATCTCGGTTGCTGCGGTTGTGTGTACTGCCAAGCTAATTGATAATAATCCTGTGCATCTGCTTTAATTTTCTCAGAAAAAGTGTCACCATCAAGCAGAAAACTATTGACTTTTGCCCTCACATACGCTTGTCTAGTCAGGTAGAGAGGCAAGACTTTTAAACCCTCCCAGTCAGCGGTTTGTTCTAAATAAGTATTCACAAATAAATTAGCGAAATCTCCTCTCCCCCTAGCGGTTAAATCCATGGCTGTAAAAGCAATATCATACATGACATCAACGAAGCGAAAAGATTCATTAAATTCTATGCGATCAAATAATTGTATTTCTCCCTGCCACTGACAGATATTATTTAAATGTAAGTCTCCGTGACATTCGCGAATCATCCCTTTTATTTGTCTTTCTTCTAACCAATCTCCGTGTTCTGCGAAGAATTTATCTGTGTAAGCTTTCGTTTCATCGTATTGTTTTTGGGTTTGGACAAAATTAATATATTTCTCGGTTTGTTGGTAGTTTTCATCAAAAGCTTGTTTAATAACTTCTAAATTGCCAAATTGAGTAATATAGGAATTAGTCACAGCTTGTCGATGAAATCCTGCCACTTTTTCAGCCAAAGATTTTAGAGCTTTTTCCGTTAGTTCTCCCCGTGCAAAAACTTTACTCAGTAAACATTCTTGGGGAAACTGATTCATTTTTAAAATGTATTCGATCGCTTTCCCTTCTCCATTTAAACTTATGCTACCCCGTTCCTCATTAATTGACAAAACTTCCAGATAGATATTCGCAGCAACTCTTTTATTTAACTCTAGTTCCTGTTCTAGATAATACTTTCTCTTTTCTAAAGTGGAGAAATCTAAAAAATTATAATTAACTGGTTTCTTGACTTTATAGGCATAATCTCCCGTCAAGAAGATAATGGAAGCATGGGTTTGGATAATTTCAACGGGAATTTTGACAGAATGAGGATAAAAGTCGGGATTTTTTAATTCTTCGATTAATCGGTTGCTATCCATAGGGAGAACTCCTGTCGGTTGCCTCTCATTTTTGTAAATTTACTAGGTTGGGATTTTTAAAGGGAAACTCTCGGCTAGAATTGGCTGTTATTTCCGATTTTATCACTTAATCTTTGACTCTTGGGGGATTCTACCCCCCAAACCCTCCGTTGGGGAGTGGGAAGTGGGAAGTGGGGAGAAGGAAGCGGGTTTTTCAAGTTTGATTGGCAGTTAATCGTACCACTAAAAACCGATTTGCTATCAGATGTCCGTGGAGGAACTGTCTCCCCCAAACGCTGGAAAGCATTAGCGGGAGCAAGTGGGATGCTTACAGGGGGTTGTCCATACATTTGTACCAGTTTAAGGATGACTGATAATTGCTGATTGTCGGTAAGCTGTTGACTATCTAGGGTCTGCTGAAAAAGTTTTTCGTGGGGACAGGGTGTGGGGTGTGGGGTGTGGGGTGTAGGGTTTTACCGATTCTCATCTGGTCAATTACCTAATTTTCAGAGAAAAAGTCCCAGAATTTTCCCCCTATCTCTCCCACAACTGGTACTTTTTGATTGACAAAAAGTCTAAAAGTCTTACCCAACAAGGTTTTTAGATTTATTCAGCAAGCCCTATCTAAATTACTCGTTAAGACCCCCTGAAAGCGGGGTCAGCTTTAAGCCAAGGAATTAGGGGTACAGTTAGTTTTAGATAATTTTGATGCTGGCTATTCCTTCTTAAGTTATATTGATAAATATCCCCTCGACAGCTTGAAGAGCGAACCTTTATCCCATCTTTACCATCAAAAACCGAGCATTTAGCCATGTTATCGACTATAATCGGCCTAGTACAGAATTTGAAGAAGTACAAAGATTTTGGGTTACTCAGGCCTTGAAACCAGAAGATGTGACTCAATTCTTGTTAAGTAACTGTTCCGAATCACACCCAACACTTTATTGAGAAAATAAATTAAGTCAAAGACGAATAAGCCATGACTTTTTGAGGGAGCATATTAACTTATATTTTGTCGAGGTACCGAAAAAATGATTAATGGTTCATCCAATTCCCGTTATCTGCTCATTGTGGAAGATCCTCAAGGGAGAAGAACAATTACCCTAGAAGACATGAAATATTCTCTCGGCCGTAAGTCCGATAATCAAATTGTTCTTCGCTCCAAATACGCGTCTCGTTATCATGCGACTTTAATTAAAAAGAGTCTTGATCGCCAAAATTTTTCCTATTGGATTCTTGATGGTGATTTAGAGGGGAATAAAAGTCATAATGGTATTTATGTCAATGGTTCTAAATGCTTGGTTCATGAATTAAAAGATGGTGATTTAATTAACTTTGGCTGTGATATAAATGCCAGTTTTCATTTAATAGCCAGTCAAGAAAAAATAGAGCAAGCACCGGTTAAAACTTCAGGACAGCTACGAGTGGATCTGACGGAAAGTGAAGCAAATTATAGCCGGGATAACTTCCACACAAAAAGTACCCTAATTCTCCATCATTCCCCATCCCAGACCATTAGTTTTGATAACAGGACTCAAGAGGAATCTTTCCTAGATCCTCTCACGAATTTGCCTAACCGTTCTATCTTTAATGAATATCTGTCAAATGCTATTAATAATGCCCAGAAAAGTAATCAACTGCTCGGTCTGTTATTAGTGGATGTAGAGCGGCTAAGAAATGTCAACAATCGACTAGGTTATCGACTGGGAGATAAGCTATTAAAAATCGTCAGTGAACGGTTAAGAAAAAATTTGAGATCGGGGGATATAGTCGCTCGTTGGGGAGGGGACGAATTTATTATCCTGCTGCCACAAATTAATAATGCTAATGATCTGGAAAAAGTTAGTCAAAGAATTATTAAAACCCTAGAAAATAATTACGAAATCGAAAATCACTCCCTAGCCGTGCGATTAAATTTAGGTTCAGTTATCTGTCCCCCCGTCGGCACAGACAGAAAAATGATTTTACAGAAACTGGAGGAAAATTTAGTAGCGGTCAAGAATAATATCAATAATAACTCCAGGATAGAGTCAGTTAATGTTCACCCTAAAAATACTCGTAGTTCTAAAGTTGAATATTTTCTCTATCAGGCAATCAGAAATAATGAATTAGCTCTTTACTATCAACCGCAAGTTAATATGACTCAGGGACAAGTGGAAGGGTTAGAGGTATTATTGCGCTGGTTACACCCTCAATTCGGATTAATCGCTCCTAATCGTTTCTTACCCTTAATCCAAGAAAGCGAGTTAATCCTTGAGCTTAATCGTTGGGTGCTGAAAAATGCCTGTCAACAAGCACAAATATGGCAGCAGCGAGGATTATTATACACTCCCATCTCGATCAATCTGTCCCCGCACCAATTGCGGGATCCGCAGTTGCTCACCATCCTCAAAGAAGTCTTGACTGAAACCCAAATCGGGCCTTTCTTTCTGGAGATGGAAATAACCGAGACAAGTTTACTAGAAAATAGCCGTGAAACCGTTCGAATTCTTGGGGATTTGCAGGAATTGGGTATTGGGATCACCCTCGATGATTTTGGCAGCGGTTACGCGTCGATCGCCTATCTCGGTCAATTTACCGTGAAAAAACTGAAAATAGAGCAATCTTTAACGAAAAACCTGAGTAATAATCCCCAGGATACCCGTTTTATCTCGTCATTGCTGGCGATAGCGAAAAGTTTTAACTTAATAGTGATCGCCAAGGGAGTAGAAACCCAACAACAATTAGAAATCCTGCAAGAATTAGGTTGCGAGAGAATGCAAGGCAATCGCATCAGTGGCCCTCTAGCAGTGGAGGAAATGACTAAATTTCTCCACATCCACCGCAGCCTGTCAGTAATCAGTGATCAGTGATCAGTGATCGGTTGCCAGTTATCATATCTGGGTTTTTAGTAAGGAGGAGTAAATAGGGTTTGCGGCAAAAAGCTTTTCCTAGGGGCAGGGTGTGGGGTGTGGGGTGTGGGGTGTGGGGTTTTACCCATTTTCAGGTGGTCAATTACCTAATTTTCAGGGAAAAATTACCTGAATTTTCCCCCCAATCACTCCAATGGTCGGCACTTTTTGAGGTCAAAAAAGTCTAAAAGCCTTATCCAAAAAGGTTTTTAGATTTATTCAGCAAGCCCTAAATAGCATTAAGTACCTAAGCAAAATTAATTACACATATCTAACCACCTCTTGCCTCTTGCCCCTTGCCTATCTTCACTAGGAAATTAATTTTGCACGACTACTTAACAGTGCTGTCCTTTCACTGATCACTGTTTACTGATAACTGATTACTGATAACTGATTTTGGTCACTGATTCCGGTATGATCTGAACAGGGAATCTAGTATCAAATACCTACTCAATCTAGCGTGAGACTCTTGCCGAACCTGTCAGCAGCAGAAATTTGTGGCGGCGGGGTGCTGCTGGATCCAGAGTCTGGTTTAATTACTACTATGGGTTAACAATTAGTCGTGTATTTAGAGGGAAACTATGGCCAATAAGCCAGAGCGCGTGGTTCTAATCGGTGTAGCTGGGGACTCCGGTTGTGGGAAATCTACTTTTTTACGTCGTTTGACCGATTTATTCGGGGCCGAGTTTATGACAGTGATCTGTTTAGATGACTACCATTGCCTCGATCGCAAACAGAGAAAAGAGGTGGGTGTCACCGCACTCAATCCGAAAGCGAATAACTTTGACCTGATGTACGAGCAGATTAAAGCTCTCAAGGGAGGTCAAGCCATTAATAAACCTATTTATAATCATGAAACGGGGATGATCGATCCCCCCGAAATCATCGAACCGAATAAGGTAATCGTGATCGAGGGACTACACCCCTTATATGATGAACGAGTCCGGTCTCTATTAGATTTCAGCGTTTATCTCGATATTAGCGATGAAGTCAAAGTTAACTGGAAAATTCAACGGGATATGGCCGAGCGCGGTCACACCTATGATGATGTGATGGCGGCCATTAATTCTAGAAAACCCGATTTCAGTGCCTATATCGATCCCCAAAGACAGTACGCTGACGTGGTGATTCAAGTGCTGCCCACCAAATTACTTGAAGATCACGAAAGTAAATTACTGCGAGTCCGTTTAATCCAGAAAGAAGGGGTAGAAAACTTTGAACCCGCTTATCTGTTTGATGAAGGTTCCACCATCGATTGGCGGCCCTGTGGTCGTAAATTGACCTGCACTTATCCCGGTATTAAACTCTACTATGGTCCAGATGGCTTCTTGGGCAATGAAGTGTCGATTCTGGAACTAGATGGTCAATTCGATAACCTAGAAGAAATGATCTACATCGAAAGCCATTTGAGCAAAACTGGCACTAAATACTACGGTGAAATGACCGAATTACTGCTCAAACACAAGGATTATCCCGGTTCCACCAATGGTACGGGTTTATTCCAAGTATTGGTCGGTCTCAAAATGCGTGAAACCTACGAAAAACTAATGGCAGCCGAAGCAAAAGTGGCAGCGTCAGTCTAGTTTCTAGTTTTCACCGAACTGGCATCCTATATGGTTAGGATGCCGGTTTTTTTTAATCCACTAATCCCGATCGCAGGGCCAGCACTGCCGCTTGAGTCCGATCATCCACAGAGAGTTTATTTAAGATATTGCGGACATGGGTTTTCACCGTGCCGATGGTGATATAGAGTCGCTCGGCAATCTCGGCATTACTACAACCCGCAACAATCAGATCGAGAATTTCTCGCTCTCGTGCCGTTAGGGGGGCATTTTCCAGCAATTGGTGATATTCTCGGTCAACGCCTTGAATTATCACTGTTTTGGTCCCGGCAGCCGCACCGACGGGAACATTTTGGCGCACTTGTTGCAGAACAATATTGGCGATCGCAGGGTCAAGCCAATGATTGCCTTCGTGGGTGGAATAAATCGCCTCGATTAACTTATCAATGCTAATATCCTTCATACAGTAGGAATCAGCCCCAGCACTAAAAGCCGCTAAAACCTGTTCTTGGGTTTTGTGCATGGTTAGCATGAGGATTTTCGTGGCCAGGGGGTCTTCGCCCCGATTTTGTTGGAAGCGTCGCACTAACTCGATCCCATCGATCATAGGCAAACCTATATCGATGATCGCTACATCGGGTTTAGTCTCCTCTAGCAGTTTCAGTCCCTGTAATCCACTGATCGCTTCCCCTACCACTTGAATACCTTCCCGATGCTGGAGAGCCACCACTAAGCCCATGCGCGTTAAATCGTGATCTTCTACAACGATAACCCGCACTTTATCCATATTTTTTGACCAGTTTTGCCGAATTAGGCGATGATTTGCTAATTTTTGCTTTTCGATTATTAGAGCTGCTCCTTAACATTGACTTCACTCCCTTCCTCCTTCTCTGAATTCCGCTTTCTTATTCTTCATTCGGCAATCCCCTTTTTCCGGTTGATTTTATTGATACTTACTAAAAGCAGAGATGGCCAATATACTTAGCCTCCCCTAAAATATACTCAAATCTACCCAAATTAACCAGAATTTTCTGCTTTAATTATTTCTTTATAATATCATACAAATCTCGATTATGCAAGGATTTGGCTTTTCTGGTTTCTGTGGGGAAACGAGGCCTATACTGATAGTTGATTTATTCACCAAAATAGCCCTAAAAGTCTTTCCCAGTAAACATTTCAGAATTTCATCGGCAAAAATTATTACACAAAGTCGAGAAGAGCCAAGATAATTTTAAGAAGAATAAATCTTTGAGCTGCTTGGATTTTCATAGAATAGAACCAAGCTCTGGTTTAATTAATTTTTTAGCCTATTGGGACTTAGGCATTTTTGTTCAAAAAAGGATACATTTGGAGACTCATTGGGACTTAGGCATTTTCGTCCAAAAAAGGATACATTTGGAGACTCATTAGGATTATTAAGCAAGGAGGCAAAATTATTTGTAGGATGGGTTAGCGGTAGCGTAACATGAGCCGGCGTTGGGTTTCATGCTTCAACCCAACCTACGTTCTAATTTTAGTGAGTATCTTGTCGAAAAATCTAGCGGGGGCATTCATCCGACATTTTAGGTAAAAAAATTAATTCAGCCGGTGTTACCGCTCCTTTTTCGGTAATGATAGCGGTAATTAAAGCGGCGGGAGTAACATCGAAAGCGGGGTTATAAAAGTTAACATCTCTAGGGCAAAGGGTTGTCGTCCCCACCTGATAAATTTCGGCACGATCGCGCTGTTCGATCGGTATCCCCGTACCATCCTTAAGGGAAAAATCCACCGTCGATAGCGGCGCGGCCACATAAAAAGGCAGATTATGAGCTTTTGCCAGCACCGCAAGGGAATAGGTGCCGATTTTGTTGGCCGTGTCCCCATTGGCCGCAATGCGATCGGCCCCAACAATCACCGCATCGATCAGTTTTTGCTGCATACAGTGGGCTGCCATGCTATCGGTGATCACGGTGACGGGAATTCCCTCCCGCAGACATTCCCAGGCGGTTAATTTTGCCCCTTGCAGCCGCGGCCGGGTTTCGTCTGCATACACTTGTATTAATCTCCCCGCCGTCCAAGCGGAACGAATTACCCCTAAAGCAGTACCATAACTGGCCGTGGCTAGGGAACCAGTATTACAGTGGGTTAAAATTGTCAGTTTTTCTGGTTGCTCCGGCAGCGCCAATAAACCATGGTGACCGATCGCCCGACAGGTTTCCACGTCTTCTTTTTGGATATTTTGGGCAGTTTCAAGGAGATTTTTGGTAATTACTGCCACTTCTGGGCCACTTTCCCTGGCCACTTTTAACATTCGCTCGATCGCCCAGAATAAATTCACCGCCGTCGGCCGGGTTTGGGCTAATCGATCGGCTATTCTAGTTAAATCAGCCAGAAATTGCTCTTTCTGGTCGGTGGTAATTTCCTGCGCTCCTAAAACCATACCGTATGCAGCCGCCACCCCGATCGCCGGAGCGCCGCGGACAATCATCGTTTCGATCGCCCGGGCCATGGCTTCACTGCTGGTGATCTCAACTTCCCCATACTCCATGGGTAAACGGGTTTGATCGATCAGCCAGACTTTATTATCTTGCCAACGCACGGGATAGATCGAGTTACTCTCGCAAGTGGTTGTGGTCATAAACATTTTTAGATTGAGAATTAGCTAAATTTACCACTATAGCAGCGGCCTTTCTCCACGGCTGATCAGCAGTAAAAACTATTTTGTGTTTTTTTGTAAAAAGTAATTTTAAATACAGAAACTTTTTTTAGAATGTATAGATAAGTGACTAGGAAAAATTTAAGAATACTTTCTCACCTAGCCCGACCTTTTATACTAACCGATTAAGAGGATAATTACCGTGAAAACAGCGAAATATCCCGAAAAAATTGCCGCTCTCTGGACAACATTCCTCTTGGGAACTCTATTTCACACCCAACTGGGTTTAATGCCGCTCTTCCATGGTCAATCGATCGTCGAGAGTCATCAAACCAGCAATCTCGATCCGATTTTCTGGGGAATGTTGCTCTTTTTTTTGCTGCCAATGTTAGCGATTATCGGGGTCAATTTTAGCGAAAGTCGCTCCTTGAGAAAGGCCCATTTCTGGCTGACAATTCTCTATTCTGTCTTGAATTTAGCCCATCTGATCGCCGATCTTCTGGTCAGACCGATCGCCTGGTATCAAATCGCTCTCATGGCAATTTTATTGATCATCGGACTGATTTTAAATCTAGTTTCCTATCAATGGCTGCGGTTAGCGATCGCCAATCCCCGCCATCTCTCGGAAAGTCATTAGCAGTGCCAAGATCAAGGGGTAGCCAGTTGACTAACTGATTCAGACAAGAGGATGCCTTTTGATCTCAAGTTGGTGCTTATTAAGGCAAAAGCAAGCTTAAACCGTAGCTAAAGCGATTTTTTTTTGAAAATATAGCTTAAAAAATCCAATTAATCCCTATTATTCCCTAGATCAGTCCGTAAATTGCCCCTATTTCCTGGCCGCCGCTGCGACCACATCTCACCAAATATGGAGCTTTTTAGCTATGATGGTTCAGAAGCAAGCCAATAAAGGGAACTTTCGGGGCTTGTTATTCATCAAAAAACTCCTGATCGCAGGAGTCAAATAGACTATATAGTTCAGATTAACGGCAAATATTGGTTAATAGTAATAACGAGGTAATTATTTTGATGAAATCTCTCATTCGTTGGACAGCAACTCTTGGTTTAGTAGGAACGACAATGTTGACTTCGCTGCTGGGCAGCTATTCTAAAGCACTCGCTTTACCAGAAGAACAAATCGTCAAAACCTTGCAGTCTGTACCTGTCTTCGCTATTGCCGATGATCAAGGAGTTCCCCTAATTGCCGTGGGAGAAAAAGAACAGAAATTCACGGGAGTTTTTATCAGTCGGCAGGACGCACAAAACTTTTTTGAACGACTGAAAAAAGAGAATCCTGAAGTGGCCAGCAAAGTTAAAGTTCAGCCTGTTTCTTTGGCACAGGTCTATAAAATGCAAACCAGTCAAACCGATCAAAATCGTCTAATTATCGATTTTGTTCCCAAAGAGTCGGAAGTAGAATCAGCGAAAAAACTGCTCAGTGAAAGAGGTCAACAATATCAAGGTGGTGTACCTTTATTTGTGCCGAAAGCAGGAAAAGAGAGTAATTTTCTGGTGATCAGTCGCAATAATCAGGATTTGATTCCTTTCT
>Ga0315900_10009979_pt1 | contig 11965 bp, 7 predicted proteins | sample LakEriMetagenome_FD_203521 | JGI IMG/M metagenome (GOLD analysis project Ga0315900, IMG submission 203521) | Freshwater fungal communities from buoy surface, Lake Erie, Ohio, United States - Buoy 12 MA114 | ecosystem: Environmental > Aquatic > Freshwater > Lake > Lake biofilm | place: USA: Lake...
CCGGCATCTCGCATGATTGAACGAATCATGCTGAGTGAGTCATCTGTATCATAGATGGAAAATGCAGAAGTATATCCCAAATGCTCTGCTTCGAATCGCAAGATGCGAGCAAAAATTGAATGAAATGTTCCTGCCCAAATGCTCTTTGCTTGTGCTTCACCTACAAGTTTTGAAATTCGGGATTTCATCTCTTCGGCAGCTTTATTGGTGAATGTGAGTGCCAAGATAGATGAAGATTGAATGCCTTGTGATAATGCATAAGCGATTCGATATGTGAGCGTTTTTGTTTTACCGCTTCCGGCACCTGCAATGATGAGCAATGGACCGCTGATATTCATTGCGGCTTTTTTTTGTTCGGGATTTAATTCATCAAGAAATGACAAAGAATATTCAGTATGTGGCTGAGGAATCAATTTCATGTTAAAGAACTGAAAAAGTGTTGAGGAAAAGTAATTAGCCCTGATGCAATGTACGGAATTGATGCTGAGTGGAAATAAAAAAGGCGACTCAACAGAATCGCCTCATTGATCAATTATGTGTTTTGATTAAAATTCAACATTGATTCCAAGACTTGGGATGACTCCTGCTCCGGCGAAGTTCACGACTCCTTGTCCTAGTCTTTGATCGAATCGATAATTGTTTGCATTCTTGCGATTGTAAATGTTTTGAATATCTATATAAGTAATCAACAAGAAACCTTCGAAATTCCAGCGTCTGTCAATGCGCAAGTCCATTGAGTGGAATGCCGGAAGACGCTCTCCTGCATTGTATTGCAGGAAGTTTAATTGACCATATAATGGCTCATTTGGATCTTCTACGAATGGCGTTGTAGGTGCCCCTGTGGAATAGCGGAATTTTGTACTGATTTCCCAGTTTTCATTGAAACGATATCCTGCGGCGATATTGAAGATGATGCGTGCATCGAATGCGCCTGGTCTGTCAATGCCATCTAATCCTGAAAAGCGTGATTCATTGATGGTCAAACTCATGAGGCCATAGAGTGGAATTTCTCCCATTTTCTTTTGAATGAATGCTTCGATACCTCGTGCATAACCTGTAGAGGAACTGATGAGTGGTTCAAGTCCGAATGGAATGTCATTTTGCACATCATCGAATCCGGAAGGTGCAAGTACAGCTTGTGGACGGAATAGTCTTGCGGCATAATTGCCATACCATTTATAATATCCTTCAACTTGAAATTTAAGATCTGCCGCGAGTTGCAATTCATAACCAAGCACGATTTGATCTGCCCTAATTGCTTTTAGTTGTTGTTGATTCGATGGGTCACCCATCAGCCAAATGAATGATGGTGATTGATAATATCTTCCTGCGCTCAGATTGAGAGTCGATACCTGATTGAGTGCATAAGATATTGTGAGACGAGGTGATAAATATGTGGTTTCTTGGAGGAAATCATAATAATCCAATCTTGCGCCGAATGTTGCTTTCCAAGCATCCGAAGTTAAGACAAGCGTTGCATGTGTTGCATTGCGGAAGGCTGTGAATGAGCTGTCAACATCAAGTCCAATAGGAGTGCCTGATTGATTTCTTCTGAATCGTGCATCAAGAAAGAGATCATAATCGAGAAGAGATGCATATTTGACGATATTGCCGACAATGATTTCAGTTCCGGGTGATAATTGCAAGAAGAGATCGGTGCGGAGTGAATTTTCACCTTCAACGGATGTATTGTTGAATAGTGTCATGAGATTGGAATCTCTTTGTGCAGTATTGAATGCTGAATATGTTCTTCCGAGTGTGACGAGAGCATATCCATTGATGTCAGAACCTGTTATCAAGTGCTTCCAGGTCAAACCGGAGAAATATTGATCTTGAGTCGGGGAATTTATTCGTGAATTGGAATAACGATCTTCCTCATCATCATTATTGAAAGTAATTTTGTCCAATGCACCGATGGTGAGGAATGAAAGTGAGTTTTTGTCATCGAGTCTATAAGAAATCTTCGTTTGAAAGTCCCAATAATCAGGAATAAAGCTAAAGCCCAATGCTTTGAATAGAATATCTAGATAGGATCTTCTTGCGCTCACGAAATAGGAACCTTTATCTGAGATGGGTCCTTCTGCAATCACTCCAAAGCCGGTTGCCGAGAAATTGATTTCTCCACCGAAGCGTTCTTCATTTCCTTCGCGAAGGGAGATATTCGTAAGTGATGAGACGCGATCCCCGAATCGAGAGGAAAAACCGCCTGCGCTGAAACTTACTTCACGGACAAAATCGATGTTGATGAGCGAGAGCGGACCGCCGGTTGAACCTTGTGATCCAAAATGATTGATATTGGGTACTTCTATATTATCTACAACAAAGAGATTCTCAAATGGAGCGCCACCGCGAACAATTAAGTCATTCCTACCGGCGCTCGTGACATTCACTCCCGGTAAAAGTGCAACTGCTCTGATAACATCCTCTTGTACACCTGGAGCACGGCGAATATCTTCGGAATTCAATAATTGAGTACTTGTGATGGTTTCAGGACTTCTTTGGAAATAACTGGCTTCAACTTCAGTTGCTTCCAATTGAACTGCCTTTTCACTTAAAAGAATTGTGATTGTTGCAGGTTTTCCAGAGCTAATGGCAATATCTGACAATGTTCTTGGCTCGAAGCCAATGGCGGTAGCCTTTATGCTGATAATGCCTACCGGGATTGATCGAAGTGTAAATTTTCCTTGAGAATTGCTTCTTGAACCGATTTTGGTGCCATTGACCACAATGGTAGCTCCATTTATTGGGGCTTGTGTGGAAGCATTTATGATGGTACCTGTCAAGATTCCCGTTATGCTTGAGGTATCCTGGGAATAGGCCAAAGATGGAAAAAGACTGAGAATAAGTGAGAAAATGAAAATTGAAGGTGCTTTTAACATGTGATTAGGTATAAATGTATGAATGATTGCCCTTGAACATATAATTAATAAGTCAGAGTTCCTTTTTTTGAAGTAATTATCCACAAATCGATACCGACGGACATGTAATAGTGCCTGAGACAGTATTTTTGTCATATCGGATAGGAACATCCTCAAATTCTCAATGACAGCTTTCCGTATTTATAATGTTGCAAGTTCAAAAACATATTTCTGTCGCAATTTTTGGTTCCGGAGCGGGAAGTAATGCAGAAGCATTGATACGATTTTCTCGACTAGATACTTCGTATTATAAAGTTGTATTGATCTTAACAAATAAAGAGGAAGCTGGAATTTATGAAGTGGCAAATAGAATGCACATTCCAATTGAATATCTATCTGACCCAAAAGATTCATCAAGAATGAGTGAGTTGTTACAAAAGAATAATGTGCAAGTCATTGCCTTAGCGGGGTATCTACGCTTATTACCGGCTGATATAGTCCGTCAATTTGAGGGTCGAATAATCAATATACATCCTTCGCTATTACCTGAGTACGGAGGTCATGGCATGTATGGCGATAAAGTGCATATGGCTGTTTATAACGATAAAAAGCCATATACTGGCATAACCGTGCACTATGTTGATGAGCATTTCGACACCGGTTCAGGTCTTTGTCAGAGTAAGATTTCAGTAAAAGAATGTAATTCAGTCGAAAAAATAGCAGAAAAGGTGAGAAAAGTCGAGCATGAAGTTTATCCTTTGATGCTCAATCAGCTGTGTAAAACAATTTATTCACAGCAGTAAATTTCTCTTGGTGATTTCAATCTTTCTTGTCAATTTACGCCCGATTATGTGTTAATAACTCATAATCCGTAGCTTTATTAATGACACTAAAGCGTAAAATTCTTATACAAATAATTGTAATTATGTATCACTTTTGCATAGGGTTCTTCACATGAAGAAACTATTCCTCATTGCACTTCTGGCATTTTTCTCGGCAAATTTTGCCGTTTATGCTGGTGGTAAGGAAGATGGGACCCTGAGAAAGAGTCGCTTCAATGCAACATTTCCTCAGCCGTTCACCAACTTTCCGGCACTTGATCATGCAAATAACAGTCGCCCGAACAATTCGGTGCATTCTGTTTCCACCGGATATTATATCGTTGATTCCGACGATGATGCCGGTGATTTTTGGCGTCCTAATTTGGATCGTGCTTTCTTGAATAGATTGAACGATACAGAGCCTCAAGAACTTATCAAATGGAAGCAGATCTCAACCGGTCCTCTTCAATCATTTGATGCAACTGAGGGTCGTCCATTTTTCCGTAATCCCGGAGCGACGACAGACTCTACAGACAATGCCTTTGCGGGTCCGATCAGAATCGGATTCCCATTCTTTTTGAATGGCGTTCGTTATGACAGTTTTTATGTGTCTACGAACGGATTGGTTTCATTGTCAAGTCCTCGTTATGAATACAATAGTAATGGTGTAAGAACCGGATACAATTTGTATCGTGATGATGTGTTTGCTCGTCCTGCATCCGGCAATCCTACTACAGATCCTGTAGCAGATGATTATGGTTACAACTTTGCTGTTGGTAACAATCCCGGATCTCCAACTGCAGGTATCCGTAATACAGGAACAGCAGCTTTAGCTTCATTGGCAGGTGATATTGCTAATGCACCCATCATTGCTCCTGCTTATGGCAATCTTCAATTGTCACAGAATCCTGATTTCCCTGAAGAGACTCGTGGTCAAGTATGGTATAAGCGTGCAGATAATCCTGATGGAACTCGTCGCTTGATCATTTACTTCCAAAATGTGGCACCAATAGGTGGTTGGAATAATGGTATTTCTGGTACCACTACATTCAACAAAGACGATCAAAGAATTCTTGCGAATTTCCAAGTTACACTTGATCAGTCTGATTCATCAGTATATGTATATTTCGAGCGTTTGGAAGGTGCTGTGGTTGTTTCCGGTGTTTCCGTATCAGCTGCTGCATTTTTCCGTATGAATACCACAATTGGTGTGAATGGAACGACAAGAAATTACAATTACAAATTCCCGAACTGTCAGTCAAACTTGACACAAACAGAATTTCAATCAGCTCCTCGTCAGCATACACAATACCTTTCAAGAGGTAATTATGCCGGATCTGATGTTTCTAGTCAATTGTCGGGTCCTGCAGGTCACGGTTCCAATACACCCGCTAATGGTTTGGCAATTCGTTTCAAGCAATGGCGTAATGTTGTGCGTGTGGTTCCTGAGCAAATTCGTTATTTCGGTCGCGAATTGTCATCTACAGCGAATCTTGATGCATACACACGCGAAATTGCAACCCCAGAGCCAGAATTGTTTGCAGGTCATCCACAACTTGGAGCGATTCGTCCTTCAGCTGTGTTCCAAAACATGACCAATGATATTCAAGGCCCCGGTGTAAGTTTGCCACCTCGTCCAACAGGTGTTAATTACACAAGACAAGATCTTAACTTCCGCGTTCGTATGCGTATCATCAACCAAGCTTCAAACCAAACAGCTTACTCTCGTTCAGTACCTGTTGGAGTTGGTTGCTTGACAGGAAATTGTCCTCCTGACATCGATGCAACTGTTCAATTTGGTTGGTTGTCCGGTGGGTCAGCAACAGGTAACTTCCAAGCAGCAGGCGTTGCTGGTTCTGGTATTCCTGCATTCCCAGGTCAAGGTGCATGTCCACTTGGCGGTATTCCACCATATGGTATTGTTCGCGTTCAATTCCCACCATTTGAGCCAAATGAACTTCTTGACTTCCAAGTTGGTCGTTTGAGATTGTTTGTGTTCTCAGAAGGTGTTGACTCAATCTATAGAACACTTGGTGATGAATGGCCATTTGATGACACTGTATCACGCAATGTCTTTGTTATGCGCCGTTTGTCCTTCTTGAATAGTGATGGATTCTCAGATGATGCGAATGAGTATCATGTAATCAATGGAACACCAATGCCTTCAGTATTGAAGTGGGTGAACTATGAAGCAGAAATCTCTAATGGTGATGAAGAAACATATAATCCACCACCACCAAGATGGGCAGTTGGTGATGTTCCTGGTTCACTTGTTACTGCAAAGAACCGTTCAACATTCAGAACAGCTTCTCCTGTTATCAAATTGAATCGTGTTACACTTGGCGGTGATGATCCATCACCAAGCCCAGGTGGTGACCAAATTCGTTCATTCCCGATTGATATTCGTCACTTGCCTAATCGCAAGACACAAGGTTCAATCTTGACAATTTCATATCAGAGAACAGGTAATAAGGGTGACTTCGGTCGTGGTTGGGCAGATGCTACAATCGTTGGACCAGAGCCACGAGTTATTTTCAATGGTGTATTGACAACGCTTGCAGGCGGTGTTACACCTGATGAATTGCGTCTTGAATATGCTCGTCCATCAACTAATGGTATTGAAAACATTGCTCGTCAATTTAACAGTGCTGCAACAGATATCGCATGGAGTGTTCACAAGCGCCGTGGCGGTGGAGCTGCAGTAACTGATAACTATGTTTACTCAGTATTTGGAGCAGGTGGATATCGTTTGGGTTATTTACCTGAAGATAGAGACTCAGCTTTGACACTTGCACAAGGTTTGCGTCCTGATATTTATGATGATGGTAAGGATGTTGAATACAACAAGATTTTCTTCCGTATTCCTGATTCATTGATATTTGCTCCAAATGAAGCAGCAAAAGACTTCCGTTTCAGATTGCGTGTATCAGCAGCTAGAAATACTGCTCCTCCGCAACCACAAGATGATGATGATGATTTTTATGTAGACAATATCAAATTGATCTACACAAACGAATCTCCAGATATTGAAATGTCACTTGTTCAGGTTTTGTGGCCATATGAAACAACACCTGCATCACAAATGACACAACTTCCTATTCGTTTCAAAATCACGAATAACACAGGCAAGCAATCTCCTTCAGTTAGTATCAATGTAAAGGTTCTTCAAGAATCTGATGATATTCGCAAGGCAGATGCATACTATTGCCGTAGCACAATCATTCCTTTTGTAAAGCCCGGTCAAATTATTGAATCAACCGTGCCTGCATGGAATGCTCGTCGTTGTCCTCCAGGTCGTTATCGTATCGTTGCTAGCTGTTTTGTACAGGGCGGTGATGTTGATAATTCAAATGATACTACATATAGTTTCTACAATCTCCGTTATGGACCTGTATTTGCTTATGATCCTCCAACCGCTCGTAATGATGTGCCGGACTTTACTCAACAAGCTACTGGTAGCCGTGTTGATGGTCGTGGTTTGAATACAGAAGCTTATTCAGGTGGTACTTGGCCAAATGCCGGTTCTATCGATGGTCGTTTGGCTTTCGGTCCTGAATCAGGTTCAGCTTCAGGTCAATTTGCGATGCGCTTCCAATTGCTTTCACAAGATACAATCAAAGGTTTCCAAGCTTGGATGGGTGAAGTTAACCAAAGTCCTGATCCTATTTCCTTCGCATTGTATCGTGGTGGTGATGCTCCTCAAGCACAACCAATCGCAGGTACTAAAATTGGTAAGCAAAGAGGTTTTGATGATGTACGCAAAGACTTGTTCTATGGTCAGTATACAACATATCTTTTTGACAAGCCGGTAGTTTTGGCACCAGGTGAATATTGGGCATCAGTTGCACAACTTGGTCTTGACGGTCTTGCACTTGGTGCATCCAGAGCTCGTGTTGGTCAAATGGTTACTCATTACAATACAAATCCTCCAGGTCCTGGTGTGAGTGGTACTCACTTGAATATTGATAAAAGTTTCCGTCAATTAAATGCGGCAAATCAACTTATCAATAAGAATGTGTTTGCTTATGAAAGAACTGCATATAGCGGTACATGGGTTCAAGCAACTCCATTGTCAAATCCAATGTTTGGCCACTTGAGCCACGCAGATTTGGGTTCAATCCAAGGCTATAGAACTGCATCACGCGGTACATGGTTGCCACTTATCAGACCATTCCTTGGTGACAAGTCATTTGCAACAGAACCTACACCTGATGACAACTGTATCGTTCCTGTTGAACTTTCATATTTCGATGGTCAAAAGCGTAATCGTTCTGTAGATCTCTTCTGGCAAACAGCATCTGAAGAGAACAATGCCGGCTTCCATGTAGAGCGTCGTATTGCTCGTGGTGATGCACCAACAAATTGGGAATCAATCCAATTTATTCGTGGCGCAGGTAATTCTACAGTAGTTCGTGATTATTCCATCACAGATGAGAAAGTACAACCAGGCGTTACATATCAATATCGTTTGACCCAAATGGATCTGACCGGTACTGAATCATGTAAAGCTATTTCTGATGTACTTGAGTTTACAATTGATGAAACCTCAGCAATTGTACTCGAACAAAATGTGCCGAATCCATTCTCAATGTCAACAAGCATCAGCTTCTATGTCCGTGACAATGGCGTAACAAAGCTTGAAATCGTTGATATGTTTGGTCGCACAGTTCGTACTCTATTCGATGGTGTTGCTTCTTCAGGCAAAACTTCAGTAGAGTGGGATGGTACAGATGATAGCGGTGCAAATGTAGCAACAGGTACATATATCTATCGCTTGACAAATGGTAATAATACCGAAGTAGCAAAGATGACGATTACTCGCTAATCTAATCTTGTGAATGTTTTCGATGCCCTCTGTGCTTTATTGCGCAGAGGGCATTGTTTTGTATAATGGAGACTATACATGAGTGAAACTATATTTCATAAAATTATACGCAGAGAAATTCCCGCAACGATTGAATTTGAATCTGAGACTTTAATTGTTATTAGAGATATCAATCCTCAGGCTCCTTTTCATTGTCTTATCATTCCTAAGAAGACGATAAGAAGTATTAAGGAGATCACACAAGATGATGCCGGATTATTGCTTGAAATGGTTCAAGCGGCAAAAGCATTGGCTATAGATCATGGATTTGATCAAGATGGATATCGTTTAGTTATGAATTGCGAAGAATGGGGAGGTCAAACCGTGTTTCAATTACATATGCATATGTTGGCAGGTGCTAAATTGTCGGGAGGTTTTGCATGAACAATGAACTATTGGAAACATTGGCCAAAGCTTCATTTATGCATGATATTCAGGAATTGACATCTGCTTCGCAGAGGATTCAATGGAGTTTAATGATTGATGCCGGAAGATTGATGATAGACGCAGATCATGTAATCACAATCGGAGTTGGAAAATCTGCCTTCATGGCTAAGAGAATGTCAGCATCATTGACTAGTGTTGGAATCAAGTCTGTATTTCTTCATCCAATAGATGCTTTGCATGGTGATATTGGTATCATTGGAAAGAATGATGTAATTATCATATTTAGCAATAGTGGAAATACTGAAGAAATAGTATCAATAATGCCATTTATCAAAATGCGCTCAAAGGCAATCATTGGGATAATTGGAAACACTGAATCCATTATCGCAAAACAAAGCGATGTCTCTATTGATGCAAGCATTACTAAAGAAAGTTGTCCATTGAATATTGTTCCAACCACAAGTTTGCTAATGGCAACGGCAATTTCAAATGCTTTGATTGTTGGAATTATGAATCTAGCTCAAGTAACCAAAGACGATTTTGCTCATTCACATCCTGCGGGTCAATTGGGAAGGAATCTATTACTGACAGTTGAATCTGTTATGATTAAAGGTGAAGCATCGCTTCCTTTTGTACATCCCGAAGATTCATTAAAAGATCTCATAATCATAATGAGTGAGAGAAGACTTGGGTGTGCAATAATAAGTGAAGACAATAAAGGAATCGTCGGATTTATTACCGATGGAGATGTGCGAAGATGTCTTTCTAACATTGAGAATCTGATTAATATTCAAGCAAAAGACATCATGTCATCGCATCCAATTACTGTTAAAGCAGAATCGAGTTTGGGAGAGGCTTTGTCTTTGATGGAGGATAGGGAGAATAAGATTGGTGTTTTGCCCGTAATTGATACCAATGGTCAATGCATTGGAGTAATTCGATTACATGATATAGCAGGTCATATTCGCTGATTAGCGTCTCGGATTGGCAATAGGAATGGTCTTCGGCGTTTCAACTTTGTTGGATTCCGAAGACTTTTTCTTTTCTGTTATAGGCTTTTTAGGCGTAGCCTTTTTTGTTTCTTTAGTCTTACTCGTAGTAGACTTTTTCTTCTTGTCAGCGGCTTTTGACTTCTCAGAGACTTTCTTCTTGGTAATGGCTTTGTTCTTTTCGTTTGTTGACTTCTTTTTAGTTGTTTCAGTCTTCTTTTTCGTTATTGTTTCGGACTTCTTTTTGGTTGGTGTAGTAGTTTCTGCGGTCTTTTTCTTAGGCTTAACTATATCGGTAGCTTTCGTTATAGGCTTTGAAGTCGTTGAGGCTGTCTTTTTTACAGCTGCGGTCGTTGTGGGTTTCGGTTTTACAGTCTTTTCTACCGGCTTTGTTGTAGCTTGCTTTGTTGGTTCTGTCTTTGGTTTTTCCACTACTTTTTTCTGATCTGCATTTCCATCTGAGTCAGAATAAGGCATCGCAGATGTGAGCATTTCATTTGCAGTGATTTTCATTTCTCTGATGATTGTACCTTCTTTACCGATATTATCAAGTGTTTGACCATTTCTCTTGAAAATAGCTCCTCCATTGTTTGAGATGGAGAGTATGAAGTATTCGACTGCGGTCCAACGACCTGATTGACCTGAAGCAAGAAGTACTTCTTCGCTTTTTTTACCATCGGCATTGATAGTGAACCAAGTATTGTTTCTTGCTGTAACTTCGAGTATGATGCTGTCTTTGCTTGGCTCATCTTCGAAAATTGACAATAATTCACCACCTGATTCATTGGATGAACCTGATGATTGGGCAGTTACTTCTGATTGTGTGCCAGGTTCAACGGGCGTGTCGTCGACTATATCTTTCACAAAAAGATAATATACACCGACAACAAGAATAAGAATCATGGCCGCAGAGATGACGCCACTTACGAGTCTCGGGGAATATCTAGGTGCTTCTATTGTCTTTAATGGTGGCGGTGGAGTATACTCTTTCTCTTTTTCCTTTTCGGGATTGATCAGCGTACCTATGAATGATTGCTCTTGGACTTGAGGCATGATTCCTGAATCAGCAAAAGATTTCTCAAAATCTTCCATTGGTAATTTGAGGAATTGCCAATAGGATTTGCTGAATGAACGCAAGTATGTTGGGGGTAAGATGCTATTCTTCCCTTTCTCCAAAGCATCAATGATATTGACACGGATATTGGTTTGTCGAGAGACTTCTGCCTGAGTAAGGTTCAGCTCTTCCCTGCGATTGCGTAATATCGTACCGAGTTGACTCATTCGGGTAGGTTTGCATGAAAATAGACTGCAAACATAAGGATTATATCGGACTTATCTCCGTGAATATTCATTCATTTAGATGAATTTTACATAACTACAGACAAACATGGGGATTTCGTGGAAAGCAAGTAAGTTTGTCAAGAACTTTGCGGAATTCAAAGCTATGTATTTCGATAGAATAATCTTTCTTTATGCTCTGTATGTTGTATTTGCATATGGAATGCTTGCACTTGGGGCGACATATTTTCGAAATACACTTGATGCAAGACAAAGAGCAGAAATCAATGTGGGTGAAACTCTTTTATTCGTAGTCAATCCCATGACATATCTTCTGCTTGGGACAATCTTCTTCCTTTTCTGTATTTTTGCGCTTATTGCATTGAATCTTTCAACGCCCACGGTATTGGCATATGTGTTCCCACTTGCACTCTTCATAAATGCGGTGCAAGTTTTATATAGAGCTTCTGAGCAAAGAGTGGAGCTATGCACAAAAGGACTGATCATCAGACCTATTTTCCTGGGAGAAACACAATCTATTGTATATGAGAATATGATTCGTGTGGAAATAACACCCACGATGTCATGGTTCAAATGTCAATTTTATGTTCTGCCATTTGATTTTGCAGGACAATGCCTCATGAATGAGGAACAGAAAAACAAGCTTATTTCAGCACTTAATGGTACTTCGCTTTGCGAGGTTCGATTCCTTTCAAATGGATGATATTATGTCTAAACAATCTATACGCATAGCTTCCGGTCAAGGTT
>Ga0315900_10009980_pt1 | contig 11963 bp, 11 predicted proteins | sample LakEriMetagenome_FD_203521 | JGI IMG/M metagenome (GOLD analysis project Ga0315900, IMG submission 203521) | Freshwater fungal communities from buoy surface, Lake Erie, Ohio, United States - Buoy 12 MA114 | ecosystem: Environmental > Aquatic > Freshwater > Lake > Lake biofilm | place: USA: Lake...
AACAAGCGGCTGGTGGACATGGACGACTTCGAGCGGGCCAAGGACAAGATCCTGATGGGCGCCGAACGGCGATCCATCGTGATGCCCGAACACGAGCGGCGGAACACCGCCTACCACGAGGCCGGCCACGCGCTGGTGGCGAAGCTGCTCGACCGTACCGATCCGGTGCACAAGGTCACCATCATCCCGCGCGGTCGTGCGCTCGGCGTGACCATGCAACTCCCGGTCGAGGATCGCTACAGCATGGATCGCGAGCAGATCCTGCAGAACATCGCGGTCCTGTTCGGTGGGCGCATTGCCGAGGAAGTGTTCATGGGCCAGATGACCACCGGCGCCTCGAACGACTTCGAGCGTGCCACCGACCTCGCCCGCAAGATGGTCACCCAGTGGGGCATGAGCAAGGAACTGGGCACCATGGTCTACGGCGAGAACGAGGGCGAGGTGTTCCTCGGTCGCTCGATCACCACCCACAAGAACGTGTCCGAGGCGACGATGCAGCAGGTCGACGCCGAGATCCGTCGCATCATCGACCAGCAGTACGGGCTCGCGCGCAAGCTGATCGAGGACAACCGCGACAAGATGGACGCGATGGCCAACGCGCTGCTCGAATTCGAGACCATCGACGCCGAGCAGATCGACGACATCATGGCCGGCCGTCCGCCGCGCCCGCCCAAGCCGGCACAGCCCGCCGGCGGGACCGGGTCGGGGTCGGGGGGCAATCCGGCACCTGCCGCCCCCTCCGCCACGACGACCCCGGCTGCGGAGGCCTGATCGCCGGCGGGGCGCACAGCCCCGCCGTGCGTGGCTTCGATCGCCCCATGGTCGAGCGTCGCTGGCAGTGCGGTCGCCACGGCCTGTCGCTCGGTGCGCCGCTCGTGATGGGGGTGGTCAACGTGACCCCCGACTCGTTCTCGGACGGCGGGCTGCACGCCGACCCGGCGGCGGCGGTCGCGCACGCGCGCGCGCTGGCCGAGGATGGCGCGGACATCCTCGATGTCGGTGGCGAGTCGACCCGTCCCGGGGCGGCCGAGGTCTCGGTCGATGACGAACTGCGGCGGGTGCTGCCGGTGATCGAGGCGCTGGCCACCGGGCCCTGCCCGGTGTCGGTCGACACGGCCAAGCCCGCGGTGATGCGCGCGGCGATCGCCGCGGGCGCCTGCATCGTCAACGACGTGAGCGGCTTTCGGACCGACGAGGCGCTTGCGGCGGTGGCCGGGACCGGGGTGGGCGTGTGCGTGATGCACATGCGGGGAACCCCGCGCACCATGCAGCGCGATCCCCGGTATGCGGACGTGGTCGGCGAGGTCCTGGCCTTCCTGGACGAGCGCGTGCGCGCGCTGGTGGCCGCGGGTGTCGAGCGCGCGCGCATCGCGATCGATCCCGGCATCGGCTTCGGCAAGACGCTCGAACACAACCTCGCGCTGCTGCGTGCCCTGCCGGTGCTCCGGGAATCGGGCTGTGCGGTGCTGGTCGGACTGTCGCGCAAGTCGATGCTGGGTGCGATCACCGGCCGGGGCACCCATGATCGGCTCGCCGCCAGCGTGGCAGGCGCGCTGTGGTGCGCAGGGCAGGGCGCTGACATAATTCGCGTGCACGACGTGCGGGAGACGCGCGATGCGCTCCGCGTCTGGCAGGCGCTGGAGATGGGAGCAGCCGGGTCGCGGCCCTGAGGGTCGGGCGACGGTCCGCGGCGGCCATCGGGGAGGTACGGTGGGCAGGCGGTATTTCGGCACCGACGGGGTGCGCGGACGGGTCGGCGAGGCGCCGATCACGCCCGATTTCGTGATGCGTCTGGGCAATGCGGCCGGCCGGGTGCTGGCGGCCCCCGGTCGGTCGACCCGCGGCGGGGACGGCTCGCACCCGGGCGTCGTGATCGGCAAGGACACCCGCGTCTCCGGCTACATGCTGGAGTCGGCGCTCCAGGCCGGGCTGTCGGCCGCCGGCGTGGACGTCCACCTCTGCGGACCGATGCCCACGCCCGCGGTCGCCTACCTCACCCGCGCGCTGCGACTGGCCGCCGGCATCGTGATCAGCGCCTCGCACAACCCGTACGAGGACAACGGCATCAAGTTCTTCTCGGGCGACGGCAACAAGCTGCCCGATGCGGTGGAGCTGGAGATCGAGCGCGAGATCGACGAGCCGCTGCTCACCCGCGCCTCGGACGGGCTGGGACGCGCGCGGCGCATTGCCGACGCCGCGGGCCGCTACATCGAATTCTGCAAGGCGACCTTCCCCGGCGATCGCGACCTGCGGGGGCTTCGCATCGTGGTCGACTCCGCGCACGGGGCGACCTATCACATCGCCGGGCCGGTGCTGCACGAGCTCGGCGCCGAGGTGGTCGCGATCGGCCACCAGCCCGACGGATTCAACATCAACCGCGAGGTCGGCGCCACGCATCCGGGCGCGGTGTGCGCGGCCGTGGCCGCGCACGGGGCCGACCTCGGCATCGCGCTCGACGGCGACGGCGACCGTGTCGTGATGTGCGATGCATCGGGCACCCTCTACGACGGCGACCAGCTGCTCTACGCGATCGTGATGGACCGGTTCGAGCGGGGCGAGCTGCGCGGCGGCGTGGTCGGAACCCAGATGAGCAACCTCGCGCTGGAGCGCGCGCTGCTCGACCGCGGCATCGCGTTCGCCCGCGCCCGCGTGGGTGATCGCTACGTGCTCGAGCAGTTGCTCGAGCGCGGGTGGGCGCTGGGGGGCGAGAACTCCGGGCACATCCTGTGCCTGGACCGGCACACCACGGGCGACGGGATCGTCTCCGCGCTGCAGGTGCTGAGCGCCCTCGTTCGCAGCGGTCGCCCGCTCGCCGAGACCGCGGGGGCGCTGGCGCTGTGGCCGCAGGTGCTGATCAACGTCCCGGCGGCCGATCGTACGGCGGGGCTCGAATCCCCCGCGGTGGCGGCGGCCGTGGCCGCGGCGCAGTCCGCACTGGGCCCGCGCGGCCGGGTACTGCTGCGGCCCTCGGGTACCGAGCCGCTGATCCGGGTGATGGTCGAGGCCGAGGACGAGCCGCTGGCGCGCCGCTGGGCGGGAGAGATTGCCGGGGCCGTCCGGGCGGCCTCCGCGGTCGGGAGCTGAGGTCCGCGGAGTCCCGGATCGTCCACGTCGAGCGGCTTGAGGGGGGGCACTGGCTGCCCCGACTGGAGCCCGGACACGGGCGTCATGCCCGACCGAGCGCCCGCCGCGGGTGCCGCACGGTGTCCGTCGTGGGCGGTCTGGCTGTCGGGGCGGCGCTGTCGTTTCCGTCCCCGCATCTCGACGGCTTGCGGCGCGCGAGGTCGGCCCGACTGTTCGCCTGGCGGTGCGGGAGCGGCCTGTAACAAGCCTGTCACGTACGACGCCTAGACTCGCGGCCTGACGTCTCCCCACCCATGAGGACAGTTTCATGATCCGCTTTGGCAAGTCACTTGCGACGCTTGCGTTCGCTGCCCTCGCCGCGACTGGCGGCGCCGCCGTTGCCCAGGTGAAGGAAATCACCGGCGCGGGCGCGACCTTCCCCGCGCCGCTCTATGCCCGCTGGGCGGCCGACTACAACAAGGCCACCGGCGTCCGCATCAACTACCAGTCGATCGGCTCGGGGGGCGGGATGCGGCAGATCCGCGGAAAGACGGTCGACTTCGGGGCGTCCGACCAGCCGTTGACCGACGAGGAACTGGCCAAGGACGGATTGATGCAGTTCCCGACGGTGATCGGCGGCGTGGTGCCGATCGTCAACGTACAGGGCATCAAACCGGGGCAGTTGCGCCTGTCTGGCGCCGTACTGGCCGACATCTTCCTCGGCAAGGTGACCCGCTGGAACGACCCGGCCATCGCCAAGCTCAATCCCGGCCTGGCGCTGCCCGACGCGGCGATCGCCCCGGTGCGCCGTGCCGACGGATCCGGCACCACCTTCATCTTCACCAACTACCTGTCCAAGGTCAGCCCCGAGTGGAAGGCCAAGGTCGGCGAGGGAGCGGCGGTGAACTGGCCGACCGGCGCGGGCGGCAAGGGCAACGAGGGCGTCACCGCGTTCGTGCAGCGCCTGCCCAACTCGATCGGATACGTCGAGTTCGCGTATGCGAAGCAGAACAAGCTGTCCTACGCGCTGATGCAGAACCGTGACGGCCAGTTCGTAGCCCCCGACGACACGACCTTCGCCGCCGCAGCGGCCGGAGCCGACTGGACGAAGTCGTTCTACCAGATCCTCACCGACCAGCCCGGCAAGGCCTCCTGGCCGATCAGTGGCGCGACCTTCATCCTGATGCACAAGTCGCAGGATCGTCCGGCCAACGCCGCCGCGGTACTGCGCTTCTTCGACTGGGCCTACGACAACGGGGGCAAGACCGCGGAGGAACTCGACTACGTACCGATGCCGCCCGCGGTAATCAAGGCGATCCGCGCGCAGTGGGGCCAGATGCGCGATGTCGCCGGCAAGCCGGTATCCTTCCGCTGACCGTCCGAACCCCGGCCCGAACGGCGGGCCCGCCGGCGGCGGTCGACGAACCGGCTGCCGGCACCACCGGAGCCCTGCTGATGGAGGCGACCCTGGGCGCAGAACCCGCAACGGGCAGTCGGTCCGAGCCCCAGTCCCCAGCGCCGGCGCCGGTGCGCCGCGACGACCGGCTGGGTGACCGGATCTTCAAATGGCTCACCGCGGGCGCGGCCTTCATCACGCTCAGCCTGCTGGTGGGCATCATCATCTCGCTGGTGATCGGCGCGATTCCCTCGCTGCGCGAATTCGGTCTTGCGTTCTTCCACACCGCCGAGTGGGATCCCGTGCGCGAGCGGTTCGGCGGACTGGTGATGATCTACGGGACGCTGATCACCTCGTTCATCGCGCTGCTGATCGCCGTGCCCGTGAGCTTCGGGATCGCGCTCTTCCTCACCGAGTTGTCCCCGGGCTGGTTGCGCCGTCCGCTGGGCACCGCGATCGAGCTGCTGGCCGCGGTGCCCTCGATCGTCTACGGGATGTGGGGCCTGCTGGTCTTCGCGCCGATCTTCTCCGACTACGTGCAGATCCCGCTGCAGAACGTGTTCGGCGGCGTGCCGGTGATCGGCGCGCTGTTCCAGGGGCCGCCGGTGGGCATCGGGATCCTGTGCGCGTCGATCATCCTCGCGATCATGATCATCCCGTTCATCGCGGCGGTGATGCGGGATGTGTTCGAGGTGACCCCCGCGCTGCTGAAGGAATCGGCCTACGGGCTCGGGGCCACCACCTGGGAGGTGGTCTGGAAGGTGGTGCTGCCCTACACCAAGGCCGGCGTGGTCGGCGGGATCATGCTCGGGCTGGGACGTGCGCTGGGCGAGACGATGGCCATCACCTTCGTGATCGGCAACGTGAACCAGTTGAACAGCATCTCGCTGTTCGACGCGGCCAACAGCATCACGTCCGCGCTGGCCAACGAGTTCGCCGAGGCCAACCCGGGAAGCCTGCACGAGTCCTCGCTGATCCTGCTCGGCCTGATCCTGTTCGTGATCACCTTCGTCGTGCTGGCGGCCTCCAAGGTGCTGCTGTCGCGGATGGAGAAGGCGGAAGGAGGGCGTTCATGAGCACCTGGACCGCGGACGACCCGCGACTGCGCCTGCATCGGCGGCGCAAGGTGATCAATGCCGTCGCCCTCGCGCTGTCGCTTGCCGCGATGGCTTTCGGCCTCGTCTGGCTGATCTGGATCCTGATCGAGACCGCCGTGCGCGGGGTGGGAGGCATCTCGCTCTCGCTGTTCACCGAGATGACGCCCGCGCCGAACGTGCCGGGCGGCGGGCTCGCCAATGCGATCTACGGATCCCTGGTCATGGTGGCGCTCGCCACCGCGCTCGGCACGCCGATCGGGGTTCTCGCGGGCATCTACCTGGGCGAGTACGGACGCCGGGGCTGGCTGGGCGAGACCACCCGTTTCGTCAACGACATCCTGCTGTCGGCCCCGTCGATCGTGATCGGCCTGTTCATCTACGCGGTGGTCGTCGCGAAGATGAAGACCTTCTCCGGCGTCGCGGGCATCCTCGCGCTCGCGCTGATCGTCATCCCGGTCGTCGTCCGCACCACCGAGAACATGCTGCAGCTGATTCCCAACCAGCTGCGCGAGGCGGCCTACGCGCTGGGCGCGCCGAAGTGGAAGGTGGTGATGCTGGTCACGCTGAAGGCGGCTCGCGCCGGCGTGGTGACCGGCGTGCTGCTGGCGGTGGCCCGCATCGCGGGGGAGACCGCACCGCTGCTCTTCACCGCGCTGTCCAACCAGTTCTGGACGATGAACCTGCTCGAGCCCACGGCGAACCTGCCGGTGACCATCTTCAAGTTCGCGCTGAGCCCGTTCGAGAACTGGCAGAAGATGGCGTGGGCGGGAGTTTTCCTCATCACCATCGGTGTGCTGGCCCTGAACATCGTCGCCCGCGTGCTGTTTCGCAAGAAGGACTGAGCCGTGACCGACACTGCCTTCGCTGCCTCCGATCAGCCCGCCCTCGCGGCGGTGGCGCCGACCAAGATCCGGGTCGAGGACCTCAACTTCTATTACGGTGCCTTCCACGCGCTGAAGTCCATCAACCTCGAGATCCCCGAGAAGCGGGTGACCGCCTTCATCGGGCCCTCCGGTTGCGGCAAGTCGACGCTGCTGCGCGTGTTCAACCGCATGTTCGAGCTCTACCCCGAGCAGCGGGCCGAGGGCCGGGTTCTTCTCGATGGAGAGGACATCCTGTCGTCGCGCGATGACGTGTCGCTCATCCGCGCCCGCGTGGGCATGGTGTTCCAGAAGCCCACTCCGTTCCCGATGACCATTTACGAGAACATCGCCTTCGGCGTGCGACTGTTCGAGAAGCTTCAACGCTCCGAAATGGACGAGCGGGTGGAATGGGCGCTCAACCGCGCGGCGCTGTGGAACGAAGTGAAGGACAAGCTGCACCAGAGCGGCACCAGCCTCTCCGGGGGGCAGCAGCAGCGGCTGTGCATCGCGCGCGGCATCGCGATCCGCCCCGAGGTGCTGCTGCTCGACGAGCCGTGCTCGGCGCTCGACCCGATCTCCACCGCCAAGATCGAGGAGCTCATCAACGAGCTCAAGCAGGACTACACGGTCGTGATCGTCACCCACAACATGCAGCAGGCCGCCCGCGTGTCCGACTACACGGCCTACATGTACCTCGGCGAGCTGATGGAGTTCGGCATGACCGAGACGCTGTTCATCAAGCCCGCCCGCAAGGAAACCGAGGACTACATCACCGGTCGTTTCGGCTGATCGTCCTGCTCGGGCCCGCGGGCCGCTGCCAATGGTGCCGCGCGGGCCGGGCGCCGCGCGGTTCCGGGGAACGCCGGGCCGCGGCCCGGGGCCGGCGCGGCTCCGGGCGCCCCCGGGGGATACGGTCCGCGCGCCCCGTGCGCGCCGCCCCGCCCGCACCGCGCGGAATGTCCGCGCAGGTTCCGCCTGCCGATGCGCTTGCGCGCACGCAAGGGCGCCCGGTTTGACGCTGCCGCACGAGCGGCGGTAGAGTCGCGGGTTTCCCGAGGCAGGGTGGTCATGCGCGCGCGCACGGTGGTGGGCAACTGGAAGATGCACGGCGAGCTCGCGTCCAACGCGAAGCTCCTCGGCCGGCTTCGCGAGCGCCTTGCGGACGCCCCGTGTCGCGTGGGCGTATGCGTGCCGTTCCCGTACCTCGCGCAGGCGCGCGACCTCCTCGACGGGTGCCCGATCGGCTGGGGTGCCCAGGACGCCAGCGCACATCCCCGGGGCGCGTACACCGGCGAGGTCTCCGCGGCGATGGTCGCCGAGTTCGGTTCGCGCTGGGTGATCGTCGGCCACTCCGAGCGGCGCTCGCTGCATGCCGAGACCAGCGACCGGGTCGCCGCGAAGGCGCAGGCGGTCATGGCGGCCGGCCTGACGCCCATCGTCTGCGTCGGCGAGACGCTGGAGGAGCGGGAGGCCGGCCGTACCGAGGCGGTGGTCGCCGAGCAACTCGATGCCTGCCTCTCGCGGCTCGGGGCCCCGGCGCTGGCCGAGGCGGTCATCGCCTACGAGCCGGTCTGGGCGATCGGCACCGGCCGGACAGCCTCGCCCGGGCAGGCGCAGGCGGTGCATGCATTCATCCGGGCGCGCCTGGGCGCGGCCGGCGCGGGCGCAACCGTGGTCTACGGCGGCAGCGTGAAGCCGGCCAATGCGCGTGAACTGTTTGCGATGCCCGACATCGACGGCGGGCTGATCGGCGGCGCTTCGCTCTCGATCGAGGAGTTCGAACCCATCTGCCGGGCCTTCGACTGAGCCCGTCGTTCGCCGCACGGCGGCGGTCGTCGCTACCCTTGGGCCCCGGCTCCCGCGCGTCTGCCGCGGAGTCAATGGAGATCACACGATGCTGCAGGGACTGATTCTGGTGTTTCACGTGCTCGCCGCCGGCGCCATCGTCGTGCTGGTGCTCCTGCAGCATGGCAAGGGTGCGGACATGGGGGCGGCATTCGGAAGCGGCTCGGCGGGCAGCCTTTTCGGGTCGAGCGGCTCGGCGAACTTCCTGAGCCGTGTCACCGCGATCCTCGCCACCGTGTTCTTCTGCACGAGCCTGCTGCTCACCTATCTCGGCAGCCAGAACACGCGCGCACGCAGCCTGATGGAAAGCGTCCCCGCGCCTGCGGTTCCGGCGCCCGCGGGCACGTCGCAGGTCCCGGCGCCCAGCGCCCCGGCGGCCGACCCGAGCGTGCCGGCGCCCACCGGCATGGCTGCGCAACCCGAGAAGAAGTGACCGCAAAGCCAGCGTCGTGCGTGCGCGAAGCCGGGGCATGGATCCCGGGCAAAATTTTCCGCGCAAAGGGTGAACGCGCGGCGCGAAAATAAGAGAGAATACGGCCCGACGGAGAAATCGACGGACGATCCTGCGGGACGGCCGGGGATGCTCCGGGCAGGACTGGCAGTGCCCACGTGGTGGAATTGGTAGACACGCTGTCTTGAGGGGGCAGTGGCGAAAGCCGTATCAGTTCGAGTCTGATCGTGGGCACCACAGAAATCCGGCGACGGCGAGAGGCGTCGTACGCTGGACACCAGGGTCGGGGATCGCCTCCCCGGCCACAACCCTGACGCGCAGCGGCGGTTCCGGCCCGGTCGCCTGACCGGGCGGGCATGAGCGGCGCCGGTTCCCGGCCTTCCGATGGCCTGGCGATGCGGCGCGGGGCGCGGGAGGCGCAATTGCGCCCGCCGGCCCCCGGCTCACACGCGCGGCGCGTCCGTTGCGGAAGCAGAGCGTACGTTGCTGGAAAACTACCTCCCCATCCTGATGTTCATCGGCGTCGGGCTCGCGTTCGGGCTGGTGCTGCCGCTGGTGGGCTGGCTGGCGAGCACCGCGAGCGGGGTCAACCGTCCCGATCCGGAGAAACTCTCCCCCTACGAGTGCGGCTTCGAGGCGTTCGAGGATGCGCGGATGAAGTTCGACGTCCGCTATTACCTGGTCGCCATCCTGTTCATCCTGTTCGACCTCGAGATCGCCTTCCTCTTTCCCTGGGCGGTCGTGATCGACGAGATCGGCTGGTTCGGTTACACCGCGATGCTGCTGTTCCTCGGCATCCTGGTGGTGGGCTTCATCTACGAGTGGAAGAAGGGCGCGCTCGAGTGGGAGTGACCGCAGGCAGGGTCGCTCGCACGCGCGTGGCCCGTCCGGAGACGTTTCGATGAGCGATGCGGCAGTGGCGGCGCCGTCCGCAGCGGGCGAGGGCGCCTTTCCGGGGGCCGAGCGTGGGTTCGTCACCACGACGGCCGACAAGCTGATCAACTGGACGCGCACCGGGTCGCTGTGGCCGATGACCTTCGGCCTCGCCTGTTGCGCGGTGGAGATGATGCACGCCGGTGCGTCGCGCTACGACATGGACCGGTTCGGCGTGATCTTCCGGCCCAGCCCGCGGCAATCGGACGTGATGATCGTCGCCGGCACCCTGTGCAACAAGATGGCGCCGGCCCTGCGCAAGGTGTACGACCAGATGGCCGAGCCGCGCTGGGTGATCTCGATGGGTTCCTGCGCCAACGGTGGTGGCTACTACCACTACTCGTACTCGGTGGTGCGCGGCTGCGATCGCATCGTGCCGGTCGACGTGTACGTGCCGGGATGCCCGCCGACGGCCGAGGCGCTGCTCTACGGGATCATCCAGTTGCAGAACAAGATCCGCCGGCAGAGCACGATCGCGCGATGAGCCTGCAGCCCGAACAACTGAAGGCCGCCGTCGAGGCGGAACTGGGGGCGCGGGCCTCGACGGTCGACCTGCGACTGGGCGAGGTCACCGTCACGCTGGCGAGCGGGGCCGACCTCGCCGCGTGCGCGCAGGCGCTGCGCGACGCGCCGGCCTTGCGCTTCGAGCAGCTCATCGACCTGTGCGGCATGGACTACCTGGCCCATGGCGAAGGCTCATGGGACGGCCCGCGCTACGCCGCGGTGCTGCACCTGCTGTCGATCGCGCACAACAACCGGTTGCGGTTGCGTGCCTTCGCGCCGGACGACGACTTCCCGCTGCTGCCCTCGGTCACCGGGGTCTGGGCGGGAGCGAACTGGTACGAGCGCGAGGCCTTCGACCTGTACGGCATCGTGTTCGACGGACACCCCGACCTGCGGCGCCTGCTCACCGACTACGGGTTCGTCGGGCATCCCTTCCGCAAGGACTTCCCGATCTCGGGCTACGTCGAGATGCGCTACGACCCGGATCAGAAGCGCGTGGTGTACCAGCCGGTGACCATCGAGCCGCGCGAAGTGGTGCCCCGGATCGTCCGCGAGGCGAACTACGCCGACAGCGAGGCAATGCGCAGGGACTGACAGCCGCTCCGCGGCGGCAGGTGCCCACACAGACGTCAGACATGGCCGAGATCAAGAACTACACGATGAACTTCGGGCCCCAGCACCCGGCAGCCCACGGGGTGCTGCGGCTGGTGCTGGAACTCGACGGCGAGGTGATCGAGCGTGCCGATCCGCACATCGGCCTGCTGCATCGCGCGACCGAGAAGCTGGCCGAGACGCGCACCTTCCTGCAGTCGGTGCCGTACATGGACCGGCTCGACTACGTGTCGATGATGTGCAACGAGCACGCCTACGTGATGGCGATCGAGAAACTCACCGGGGTCGCGCCGCCGCTGCGCGCGCGGTACATCCGGGTGATGTTCGACGAGATCACGCGCATGCTCAACCACCTGCTGTGGCTGGGTGCGCACGGCCTGGACATCGGCGCGATGACGGTGTTCCTCTACTGCTTCCGCGAGCGCGAGGACCTGATGGACTGCTACGAGGCGGTCTCCGGCGCGCGCATGCACGCGGCCTACTTCCGCCCCGGCGGCGTCTATCGCGACCTCCCCGACCGGATGCCGCAGTACCAGCCGTCCACCCTCCGCAGCGAGGCCGACGTCCGGCGCCTCAACGAAACCCGGCAGGGTTCGCTGCTGGACTTCATCGAGGCGTTCACCGAGCGATTCCCGGGCTGCGTGGACGAGTACGAGACCCTGCTCACCGACAACCGCATCTGGAAGCAGCGCACGGTGGGCATCGGGGTGGTCTCGCCCGAGCGCGCGCTCCAACTCGGTTTCACCGGGCCGATGCTGCGGGGTTCCGGCGTCGAATGGGACCTGCGCCGCAAGCAGCCCTACGAGGTCTACGACCAGCTCGACTTCTCGGTGCCGGTGGGCACGAACGGCGACTGCTACGACCGCTACCTCGTGCGCATCGAGGAGATGCGCCAGTCCAACCGCATCGTGCGCCAGTGCGTGGACTGGCTGCGCCGCAACCCCGGTCCGGTGATGTCGGACAGCCACAAGGTCGCGCCGCCGCATCGCGTCGACATGAAGACCAGCATGGAAGAGCTGATCCACCACTTCAAGCTCTTCACCGAGGGCATGCACGTACCCGCGGGCGAGGCCTATGCGGCGGTCGAACACCCGAAGGGCGAGTTCGGCATCTACCTCGTCTCCGACGGCGCGAACAAGCCCTATCGCCTGAAGATCCGCGCCCCGGGTTTCGCCCACCTCGCCGCGATCGACGAGATG
>Ga0315900_10009984_pt1 | contig 11961 bp, 12 predicted proteins | sample LakEriMetagenome_FD_203521 | JGI IMG/M metagenome (GOLD analysis project Ga0315900, IMG submission 203521) | Freshwater fungal communities from buoy surface, Lake Erie, Ohio, United States - Buoy 12 MA114 | ecosystem: Environmental > Aquatic > Freshwater > Lake > Lake biofilm | place: USA: Lake...
CTGAAAAACCGCAGGCGCGCATGGTGGCAACATCGAGTTTCAGGATGGAATCCGGCGTGATGTTCCCAGCGGCGGTTTCAAACCGCGCCCAGATGCTGTCGGCTGCTTTCACTGAAATCTGCTGGCCGGCAATCGAGCGGGCGAGCGTATAAAACGCATCGCCGCGAATTGAAAGCGCCTCGCCGTGGTAGCTTGCGATGATACGTTTTAAAACACCGTCGTGTTTGGAGAGATGCTTCTTTGCCTGTGGCCAGTAATCGGGGATCATGATCTTGTCATCCTGAGCGCAGCGAAGCGTAGCCGAAGGATCTTAAGATGCCTCGTCTTCGCTCGGCATGACATCATTGTCTGAGCACGCCGCCAAACTTGCCAGCAGCCTGCAGAATCTGGCGCGAGGCGGCGGCGATATCGTCTTCCGTCAGCGTGCGTTCAAATGATTGCAGCGTCACGCGGATGGCAACCGACTTTTTGCCGCTATCCACCCCTTTGCCGCTATACACATCAAACAGCTGCACCTCGGTGATGAGCTGTTTTTCCGCGCTGCGAATGGCTTTTTCAATCTCTCCGGCGGAAACTTTGGCATCCACAATAAACGCAAAATCACGTTCCACCGCCGGAAAATCAGAGAGCTTCAGCGCGGGCTTGGTTTTGCCTTTCGCGCGCGATTCGGGAATCGCGCCAAGGAACATTTCAAAGGCAACCACCGGCTCGCTGATATCATACGCGCCAAGCAGCGCCGGATGCAGCTCGCCAAAATAGCCGAGAATGATTTTGCCGCCGAGCGTCAGCGCGCCGCTGCGGCCGGGATGGTACCATGCGGGGGCATTCGCAACGATATCCGCCTTCATCACGCCGAGCTGCGAGAGCACAAACAGCGCCTCGCGCTTGGCATCATAGGCGGATAGTGCCTCGCGCTTTTCCTGAAACTGCGCGCCATAAGCATAATCCTGCTTGCGGCCGGTGCGCAGCGCGCCGAGCACCATCTGCTGGCCTTTTTCTGAAGTGTCCTGAAATGTCAGGCCAAGCTCAAAAAGCGCGAGGTCATGCAGGCCGCGGCTGATATTCTTTTTCGCGCTTTCAAGCAGGTGCGGCAGCAGGTTCGGGCGCATCACGCTCAAATCAGCAGAGATCGGGTTTTGCAGCACCAGCTCGGGTTTCTGGCCGCCAAACATCGCGGCTTGTTTTTCGGAAATAAACGAGTAGTGGCAGGTTTCATAATAGCCGAGCATGACCGCCGCCCGGCGCGCTGCAAGCACGCGCCGCTGCGCGGGGGTTCTTACCGCGCTTGTTTTGACGGAAGCTGCGGGCAGGGGGCTAAGCGGGATGTGCTCATAGCCATAAATACGCAGAATTTCTTCCACCAGATCGGCCTCGCCTTCCACATCGGCGCGCCATGAAGGGGGGATGACGGAAAAATTGTCATTCCGAGCCATGGGCGAGGAATCTTTAGATCCCTCCGCTTGCGCGTTCGGGATGACATTAAAACCAAGACTAGTGAGAATCTCTTGGCATTTCTTTGAATCCACATCCACACCGCCCAGCGTTTGCACGCGCGCGGCGTTAAAGGCAATGGCGCGCTTCCAATCCGGCGTTTTGCCGGCCATGACCGGCTTGCTTGCCACGCCGCCGCACAGTGACTGAATCATCGCCGCCGCGCGTCTCGCGCCTTCTTCAAGAAACGCCACATCCAGCCCGCGTTCAAAACGGTAGCGCGCATCGGATTCAATCTGCAGTGCGCGGCCGTTTGCGGCCACATGCGCCGGATCAAACAGTGCCACTTCAAGCAGCACGTTGTGGGTGCTGAGGTCGCAGCCAGTGGCCATGCCGCCGATGACGCCGCCAAGCGCCACCGCCCCGCGCTCATCGGCAATCACGCACATGTCGTCTGCCAGCTCGTAATGTTTATCATTCAGCGCGTGAAGTGGCTCGCCGGCGCTCGCGCCGCGCACGGTCAGATGCCCCTTCAGCTTATCCGCATCATACACATGCAGCGGGCGGCCAAGGTCGAAGGTGAAATAGTTGGTGATATCCACCAGCGCTGAAATCGGTTTCTGGCCGATGGCCTCAAGGCGCTGCGCCAGCCATTTCGGAGAGGGGGTGTTTTTCACACCACTCATGTAAATGCCAACAAATTGCTGGCAGCTGGCGGTTTCAATGTTAATGCCAATGGGGGATGCAGTGCCAGCCGCCGCGCTGCTGATGGGGGCGAGTGGTTTGAGCGTGCCAAGCCCAGCCGCCGCCAAATCACGAGCAACGCCGCGAACACCAAGGCAGTCCGCGCGGTTGGGAGTAATGGCGATATCAATCACCGGATCATTCAGGCCAAGCACCTCAGCAATCGGGGTGCCGATTTTGCTTTCCGGCAGTTCGATAATGCCTTCAGAATCTCCACCTAATTGTAATTCATCCGCTGAGCACAGCATGCCGTTTGATTCCACGCCGCGAATGCTTGTTTTTTTGATGACAAACCCATCGCGTGGAATGAAGGCGCCTTCTTTGGCGAGCGCGACATAAAGACCGGCGCGGGCGTTCAGCGCGCCGCACACAATCTGCAGCTCGCCTGCGTCCGAAGCCACTTTGCACACGCGCAGTTTGTCTGCCTGCGGGTGTTGTTCAGCGGCGAGAATATGTGCAACCGTGAAGGATTTCAAAGCTTCCGCTGGATTAGAAATGGATTCGACTTCCAGGCCAATGGCGGTGAGCTTTTCAGCAATCTCATTGATGGATGCCGTGGTTTCCAGATGGTCTTTGAGCCAGCTTAATGTGAATTTCATTGTTCCATCTCCTCGTCATCCCCGCGAAAGCGGGGATCCATTTTAATAGACGCCAAAAGTCTACTGACTTTTGGCTTTACTGGATCCCGGATAAATTTTGCTACTGCAAAATTTTCCGGGATGACGTCAAGAAAACCCATAATGCCTCAGCCAGCGCGCGTCGCTTTCAAAGAAGGTGCGCAGGTCAGGAATGCCATATTTAAGCATCGCAAGGCGCTCCACGCCCATGCCAAAGGCAAAACCCTGCCACTCATTCGGATCCATGCCGCAGTTTTTGAGCACATTCGGGTGTACCATGCCGCAGCCAAGCACCTCCAGCCAGTCACTGCCTTCGCCGATTTTCAGCTCGCCCTGCGAGCGCTTGCAGCCAATATCCACTTCGGCGGAAGGTTCCGTGAAAGGAAAGAAGCTGGGGCGAAAGCGCAGCGGCACTTCATCCAGCTCAAAAAACGCTTTCAGAAAATCGTGGATGCAGCCTTTGAGATGCCCCATATGCACATGCTTATCAATCATACACACTTCGATCTGGTGAAACATCGGGGTGTGCGTGAGGTCGTAGTCGCAGCGGTACGTATTACCCGGCGCGATGAAACGAAAAGGGGGCTTGCCGCCCTTCATGGTACGGATTTGCACGGGCGAGGTGTGGGTGCGAAGTAAATAGCGATTAGTCTCCAGTCCCCAGTCTCCAGCATCACTTTTCTCTTGCTGGCGACTAGCGACTGACGACTGGCGACTGAGATAGAATGTATCATGCATCTGCCGCGCTGGGTGGCTGGCGGGAATATTGAGCGCATCAAAGTTGTGGTAGTCGTCTTCAATATCCGGCCCATCCGCGACATGAAAACCCATCTGCTCGAAGATGCTGCTGATTTCTTCCATCACGTAGCTGACCGGATGGATTTTGCCCTGCGGCACGGGGGCGGCGGGCAGCGTCACATCAATGGTTTCGCTCGCTAGGCGTGCGTCCAGCTCGGCGCGGGCAAGCTGCGTCTTTTTAACATCAATGGCTTCGGAAATTTCGCTTTTGAGTTGGTTGAGCTGCGCGCCGAGAGTTTTACGCTCCTCGGGCGTGGCCTGCCCCAGTGTTTTCAGTGCTTCGGTGATGCGGCCTTTTTTGCCAAGCAGCGCCACACGCTGTTCTTCCAGCGCAGTCGAAGATGCGCAGCCAGCAACGGCAGCAAGCGACTGGGTGCGGAGTTGGTCGATGTTCATTCGTCATTCCGGCGAAGGCCGGAATCCATGCAATATAGACATGGAATCCGGCAATACGTGGATCCCGGCCTACGCCGGGATTTTAACTAAGCCGCTTTCTTGGCGAGCGCAGCTTTGGACTGATCCACCAGTGCTTTGAAGGCGGCTGGCTCGCGGGTGGCGAGGTCAGAAAGCACCTTGCGATCCACTTCAACACCCGCTTTCATCAGGCCATTCATGAACTGCGAATAGACCATGCCGTGCTCACGCACGCCAGCGTTGATGCGCTGAATCCACAGGCTGCGGAAATTACGCTTTTTGGTACGGCGATCGCGGTACGCATAGCGCAGGCCTTTTTCAACTTTCTCGCGGGCGACCGTGATGCAGTTTTTCGAACGGCCATAATAGCCCTTCGCCATTTTGAGAATTTTTTTACGACGTGCGCGGTTTGCGCCAGATTTTGCGTGTGACATGACTATCTGCTCCCATATGGCATGTATTGAACAATGCGGTGCTGATCCGACTCATCCATGATGGTGGTGCCGCGTGCGTTGCGGATGAAGCGGTTCGTGCGCTTGCTCATGCCGTGGCGTTTGCCTGCTTGTGGGGCGATGACTTTGCCGGTTGCGGAAAACTTGAAGCGTTTTTTGCAACCTGATTTGGTCTTCAGTTTGGGCATTTTCGTTCCTTTCGTTATCAATTAAGCAAGGCAGGAGGCCAGAAGGCCGACCAGCCCTGAGCCTGTTTCATGTGAGCGTCAGCAGACGCGAACGGAAACTACTCAAAAACTTACCGCCAAGGCAATGCCTCGCCCGGCGATAGGGAGGTAGGTAGCTAGAGGGTTTTTATGCCTAAATCAAGCAAAAACGAATAGTTTACAAAAAAAGTGGGGTATCTGTCCGGTTTTGGTTGAAATGGCACTTGGTGGTACCATATAATAGTGTGGCTTGAATAAAGCTGGATGCCTGAAATAATGGCATGACGGTTTAACCTTAGGAGGAATATCATGAATTTACGCGATCCGTTCGCAAAAGTCAGCACCGTAGATTACGGCCAGTCGCAGGCAGCTGCCTACGACATGGGGCTTCGCAGCTACATGCTGAAAATCTATAACTACATGGCCAGCGCTCTGGCGCTGACCGGTATCACCGCGCTGTTTGCCGCCAATTCGCCTGCGGTGCTCTCGGCGCTGTATAAAGTGACAGAAACCGGCCAGATGGCGGGCATGACCGGCCTTGGCTGGCTGGTGGCGTTTGCGCCGCTGGGCATGGTGCTGTGGATGTCGCTCGGCATTAACCGCATGAGCACGGCGACGCTGCAGGTGTCGTTCTGGTCATTTGCGGTGCTGATGGGGCTGTCGCTGACGTCGGTTTTCCTGATGTATACGGGTGAGTCGATCGCGCGCGCCTTCTTCATCTCGGCGGGGATGTTCGGCGGCATGAGCCTCTATGGTTACACCACTAAAAAAGACCTCTCCGGTTGGGGTTCGTTCCTGATGATGGGTCTCATTGGCCTGATTATCGCCTCAATCGTCAACATCTTCCTGCAAAGCTCGGCGCTGATGTTTGCGACCTCGGTAATCGGCGTGTTGATCTTCGTCGGCCTCACAGCCTATGATACGCAGCGTATCAAAGCCATGTATTATCAGGTGGCGGGCAGCGCGGAAGCGATGGCCAAAGCCTCCATCATGGGTGCGCTGAACCTGTACATGGACTTCATCAACATCTTCATCTACATCCTGCGCTTTATTGGCGAGCGCCGGTAAGCTAGGCTTTAGGCCTTAGGCATGAGGGAAGGGGGCGCTTGCGCTCCCTTCCTTTTTTATGTAGGTGTGATTGCTAAACTCTAATGCCCAAGGCCTGATCACTAATGCCTTCTTCTATAAACACCATCGGCATTTATACTCTCTGCAAGCGAGAAATCTGGCGCTTTGGCAAGGTCTGGAACCAGACGATCATCGCGCCGGTCATCACCACGCTGCTCTTTCTTGCGGTGCTGATGCTGGCGCTTGGCGGGCAGGCGCGGCTGATTGATGGTGTGCCGTATGATCAGTTTATCGCGCCCGGCCTCATCATGATGGCGATTGTTCAGAATGCCTTTGCCAATACCTCTTCCTCGCTGATGCTCTCAAAAATCCAAGGCGTCATTATCGATATTCTCCTGCCGCCGCTGAAGGGTAGTGAGCTGGTGTTTTGTCTGGTGGTAGGCGGGCTGGTGCGCGGCCTTGCGGTGGGGGTGGCGGTGATGACAGCGGTATATCTGTTCGTACCCTTCACGCTGCATAGCGCCTGGGTCGGCCTGTTTTATGTGTTTTCCGCCAGCATCATGCTGGCGCTGCTGGGGGTGCTCACCGGCATCTGGTCGCAAACCTTTGACCATCTTTCCGCCATCACCAACTACATCATTACGCCGCTCGCCTTTCTTTCCGGTACGTTTTATTCCATCAAGCAATTGCCGGAGTTCTGGTACTGGCTGTGCCATTTCAACCCGTTTTTTTACATGATCGACGGCTTCCGCTACGCACTCACCGGCTACACCGATGGCACCATCGGCACCGGTATGGCGGTGATTACGGTCGTGAACATCACCCTCTGGGTGGTCACGGCGTGGCTGTTTAACAAGGGGCATCGGTTAAAGTCGTGAACCACAGCGCCCTGCTTCCCGCTTACCGCCGCAGCAATATCACCATCGCCCGTGGTGAAGGGTGCTATCTCTATGCGCCGGACGGCACTCGTTATCTCGATTTCGCGACAGGCATCGCGGTCAATAGCCTCGGCCATTGCCATCCGCATGTCACGAAAGCGCTGAAAGAGCAGGCAGAGCAGCTATGGCACTGCTCCAATATGTATCGCACGGCGGGGCTTGAACGCTTTGCCGAGCGCTTAACGGCCGCATGTTTCGCCGATCAGGTGTTTTTCTGTAATTCCGGCAGCGAGGCGGTGGAATGCGCCATCAAGCTTGCGCGGCGATTTCATTACAAAAACGACAGCGAGCGTTATCGTATCATCACCATGAAGGGTGGTTTCCATGGCCGCACCATGGCCTGTATTTCCGCGGGCGGCAATGCCATTGCGCGCGAAGGCTACGCGCCGCTGCTGGATGGGTTTGATGCGGCTGAGTTTAACAATATTTCGGATGTGAAACAAAAAATCACCACCGAAACCGCAGCGATCATGCTCGAGCCGATTCAGGGCGAAGGCGGGGTGAATGTTGCCACGCCGGATTTTCTACGCGCACTCAGAAAGCTGTGCGATGAGCATGGCCTGCTGCTGATCCTTGATGAGGTGCAGTGCGGCATGGGGCGCAGCGGGCGCCTCTTTGCGCATGAATTTGCGGGCATTACGCCGGACATCATGACCACCGCGAAAGGCATAGGAAGCGGCTTTCCGCTGGCTGCTTGCCTGATGACGAAAAAGGTTGCGGATTGCATGACCCCCGGCGCGCATGGCTCCACTTACGGCGCGAACCCGCTCGCCATGGCGGTGGGTAACGCGGTGCTGGATGTCATGCTGGCGGATGGCTTTTTTAGCCATGTGGAGTATATCGGTGCGGTGCTCAAAACCAAGCTGCATGAGCTGGCGCAGGATTTTCCGGCGCTCATTTCCGGCGTGCGCGGCATGGGGCTGATGCTGGGGGTGCAGATGAACATCGACCATCAGGATTTTGCTCAAAAACTAAGAGACGCGGGGCTTTTCACTGCGCCGGCTTATGGCGGCGTGATTCGCATCCTGCCGCCGCTGATTATGGATGATAGCCATGTGGATGAGGCGCTGGCGGCGCTGCGGCGCGTGTGTGAGGGTTGGGTATGATACTAATAAATTTAGGTCATCCTGCGAATCGCAACGCGATTGCGCAGGATCTGGATCCTGTGCTCGCACCTGTCGGTGCGCCACAGGATGACGAGTAGAGGAACCTATGCCTCATTTCATTGATCTCTCCTTACTGGATGCTGCGACGCTTCGCAAAATTCTTGGTAGCGCAAAGCAGCTGAAGCACGAGCGCAAAAGCGGCCAATTAAAGCCGCTCCTTTCCGGCAAAAAACTCGCCATGATTTTTGAAAAAAATTCTACTCGCACGCGTGTTTCGTTTGAAGTGGCGATGGTCGAGCTGGGCGGCCATGCGATTTTCCTTTCCGGTAATGAACTCCAGCTTGGGCGCGGCGAAACCATCGGTGATACCGCGAAGGTGCTCTCGCGCTATGTGGATGCCATCCTGCTGCGCTGCCATAGCCATGATAAGATGAACGAGCTGGCACAAAGCGCCAGCGTGCCGGTGATTAACGGCCTCACCGAATTCAGCCATCCCTGCCAGATCATGGCGGATGTGATGACCGCCGAAGAACATCTGGGCAGCCTTACAGGAAAAACCGTCGCCTGGGTGGGTGATGGCAACAATGTGGCGCAAAGCTGGATCCACGCGGCGACCATTCTGGGTTTTCGTCTGCGGCTGGCTTGCCCTGCGAAGCTTTCCCCGCTGCCGGAGGTGCTGGCATGGGCAAAGGAGCGTGGCGGCGATATTCACCTCACCACCTCGCCGCAGGAGGCAGCCTCCGGCGCGCATGTCGTCACCACCGATACCTGGGTCTCAATGGGCGATCCGGATGCAGAAAAGCAGATGAAGCTGCTGCGCGGCTATCAGGTGGATGAAGCGTTGATGGCAAAAGCCGCGCCGGAGGCGATATTCCTGCACTGCCTGCCAGCGCATCGCGGCGAGGAGGTCACTGCCGGGGTGATTGATGGAGCGCAGTCCAGGGTATTTGACGAGGCGGAAAACCGCCTGCATGTGCAGAAAGCCATCCTTCTATGGTGTTTAGCAATTGATATTTAATCATTTTTATGCTAGGTTGCTACCATGAACATGAAGTGGGTCATCATCGGCACAATCTTTATTGTGCTTCTTGTGGCATTCGGGCGAAACCCGGTGCAGGAAGCGCGCGAGCAGCGCCGTAAGGAAATCGATGAGAAGGGTGTCCTTGTTTACGAGATTGAAAAACATCTGGAGGAAAATCAGTCATCCCCCCGTTTTGGAAGCCGCATGATGCCGCCGCAACAGCAAGGTCAGCAGCCTTATGGTTCGGTTCCTGGTGTGCCTCCAGTTCCGGCTTATGCGCCCATACCCGCTGGTGCGCCGCCTGCACAGCTGGTGCCGCCTGCAGGTAAAAATGCCCCGCAAGGTTATTACCCGCCGCCGCCCCAGCCAGATGGCGGCGCTATTGATGCCCCCATGTATAATCCTTCGGCTCCGCGAAGCCAGCTGCAGCGCGAAAAGGGTGATCTTCGCCGGCTACCTGACGAGGTTGCGCTGAACTATGATGGGGCGAAAGTATTCGGGCGTACGCCGGATGGCAAACTTCATCCGTTGCCCGATGGCCGCTATCTGGTGAATCAGGGAAGCATGGTGCTGGAAGTCGCGGGCGGCGAGCGTGTTGCGATCACTGCCTACAATCCTTAAGTAAAAACCACCTGACAATCTCATTTTTTACTAGTAAAACAGCGCCTCAACCTAATTCGAGGAACTGCCTTGAACCTACGCCCTTTACTTGACCGCGTCAGTCGTCCCGCCGATCTTCGTAGCATGGCCGATAGCGAGCTGGAACAGCTCGCCGGCGAGGTGCGCGCGGAGCTGATCGAGGCTGTGTCACAAACGGGCGGCCACCTTGGTGCAGGCCTTGGCGTGGTCGAGCTGACGATCGCGCTGCACCATGTGTTCAATACGCCGGACGATCTTCTTATCTGGGATGTCGGCCACCAGTCCTATCCGCATAAAATGCTCACTGGCCGCCGCGAGCGCATGAAGACGATTCGCCAGCCCAGCGGCCTTGCCGGGTTCTGTAAGCGCGACGAAAGCCCCTATGATGTGTTTGGCGCAGGCCACAGCTCCACTTCCATCTCCGCCGCGCTTGGCATGGCGGTGGCGCGCGATTTTGATAAGAAGGATCACGAAGTGATTGCCGTGATCGGCGATGGCGCAATGAGCGCGGGCATGGCGTTTGAAGCCATGAACAATGCTGGCGCGCTGGATACACGGCTCATCGTTATTCTGAACGACAACGACATGTCGATTGCGCCGCCGGTGGGTGCGATGAGCGCCTATCTTGCTAAGCTCATTTCCTCGCATTCCTATCACAAGCTGCGCGATATCGGCAAAGCCGTCACCGATAAATTTCCGGGGCCACTCGCCAAACTCGCCAAGCGCGCGGAGCACATGGCGCGCAGCATGGCCGTGGGCGGCACGCTGTTTGATCAGCTGGGCTTTTACTATGTCGGGCCGGTCGATGGTCATAATCTAAGCCACCTGCTGCCGGTGCTGCGCAATGTGAAGAATGAAAAAGATACCGGCCCGGTGCTCATCCATGTCGTCACCAAAAAAGGCTATGGTTACGCACCCGCTGAAGCGTCCGACGATAAATATCACGGTGTGGTGAAATTCGATGTCGCAACCGGCGCACAGAAAAAAGCGGCCGCCAGCGCACCAAGCTACACCAAGGTGTTTGCTGAAAGCCTGATGGATGAGGCAAAGCGCGATGACAAAATCATCGCCATCACCGCCGCCATGCCGTCCGGCACCGGGCTTGATTTATTCGCCAAACAATATCCGGGTCGCTGCTTTGATGTTGGCATTGCCGAGCAGCATGCGGTGACCTTTGCCGCGGGTTTGGCGACGCAGGGCTACAAACCCTTCTGCGCGATTTATTCCACCTTCCTCCAGCGGGCGTATGATCAGGTGGTGCATGATGTGGCGGTGCAAAACCTGCCGGTGCGCTTCGCGCTGGATCGTGCTGGTTTAGTGGGCGCAGATGGGCCGACCCATGCCGGTTCGTTTGATATCACTTACCTGGCGACGCTGCCGAATTTTGTGGTCATGGCACCCAGCGACGAAGCGGAGCTGAAACACATGGTGGCAACCGCTAGCGCCTATGACCAAGGGCCCATCGCGCTGCGCTATCCGCGTGGTGAGGGCACAGGCGCACCGATGCCCGCGCGAGGCGAAGTTTTGGAAATAGGCAAAGGTAGGCTCATACGCGAAGGAAAAGAGGTTGCTATTTTATCACTTGGCACGCGCCTTGCCGAAGCGATGAAAGCCGCCGAAACATTAAACGCAACCGTCGCCGATGCCCGCTTTGCCAAGCCGCTGGATCGTGAATTGATTGGTGACCTGATGTCGCGCCACAGCTTGCTGGTGACGGTGGAGGAGGGCGCGATCGGCGGTTTCGGGTCGCATGTGATGCATCTTGCTGCGCATGAGGGCTGGCTTTCCGAGTGTCAGATTCTGCCGCTGTGCCTGCCGGATGTTTTCATTGAGCATGGCAATCCCAAGGCGCAATATGATGAGGCGGGGCTAAACGCCGAGCAGATCATCGAAGCCGTTCGCAGGCGTATGGCCGCCAAGCCCAAGCTGGTAAAAAACAATAGCAAGTGATATCGTCATTGCGAGGAGCTTTAGCGACGAAGCAATCCAGCTCCTATCTGATTTGAAATTTCTGGATTGCTTCGCATGCGCTCGCAATGACGGACTTATTTGTTTCAGGAAATACGCTGATCTTCATGGGAAAAACCTACCGCTGCGCTATCGGTAAGGGCGGCTTCTCAGCCAGTAAAAAAGAAGGTGATGGCGCCACGCCGCTGGGCGCCTTTGCACTTCGCAAATGCTGGTATCGCCATGATAAGATAGACTGCGTGGTGACGCACCTGCCGCTATCGATTATCCGCGAGGATTATGGCTGGTCGGATGATCCATCAAAGCCGGATTATAATCGCCTTGTGCGCCTGCCTTATGCTGGCTCGCATGAAAAACTCTGGCGGGATGACGGGCTGTATGATGTGTTTGTCGAGATCGGCTATAACGACGATCCGGTGGTTACGGGTAGGGGCAGCGCCATTTTCCTGCACTGCGCCACCGATGATTATAAGCCCACCGAGGGCTGCGTTGCGCTCGCCAAAAACGACCTGCTTTCCATCCTGCACCATATCGATGAAAAGACACGCATCACCATCCG
>Ga0315900_10009985_pt1 | contig 11959 bp, 12 predicted proteins | sample LakEriMetagenome_FD_203521 | JGI IMG/M metagenome (GOLD analysis project Ga0315900, IMG submission 203521) | Freshwater fungal communities from buoy surface, Lake Erie, Ohio, United States - Buoy 12 MA114 | ecosystem: Environmental > Aquatic > Freshwater > Lake > Lake biofilm | place: USA: Lake...
CGAGAGGGCGACTCTGCTGGTGCTCTCCTCGCTGCCTGAGGATGATTCGTTGACCCCATCGCAGGGCACTGCTGGATCGGGGCCGAGTAGGATGCGCAAGCTCGTTGTGCTTGGGAGAGTGATGCGCTGAGAATATCGGGTAGAGGGACAGACCCTTCGAATGCCCATCCGCGAGTCGTGTGCTTCCGCCTCCCGCGCCAGAGCCGGAACGCGGATTACCCAATCCGCAGCAAGTCGCTTCGCCCAGGCAAGGCCGAACCTTCCCTCCGTTCCCTCACAGGCCCAGCGGCAGCAGCCTGCTGCCGCTTTCATCCCTCAGCCTGCTGCGGTGGCAGAAAACTCCGTGCGACCCCCAGCCTCCGAAACACCGGATCGCAGATCAGTCATGTCATGGAAATTCCAGGGTCGTTCACGCCAGCAGGCTGGCTTCAGGAAAGCGGCAGCAGGGCTGCCGCAGTCCATGTGGAGAGCCTGTCACGCCGGCGAATCCTGCTGCGAGCCATGCGTGGGGATTCATCGCAGTGCCATCATTGGTCAAGAAAGAGATGGAAAAGGCAAGTTCTGTCACTTGGTGGATTTGGGAGAAGCACACTCCGCCACCGCCTCAATTTCAACCGGCCATCCCTGATGACTGTTCTCATCCAGAGTGACTTCAAAGTTCTCATCCAGAGCCGCTTCGAGTTCACGCACCCTCTCCGCCGCTGTTTCGGCGTCCATCTGATACTGTGGAAGGATGGCGGACATGCTCCCATGTCTAATCTCATGAGCTTCATAATCAACATCGAAGTCACGGACAAGGCCACGCTCATTCTGGCGGACCTGCACCGCGAACTGACGGGGAAATGGGGTCAGGTCACTTAGTTGCCCCATGCTCGGTTTTCATGGGTTCACCGCTTGTGCCTCCGCCTGAAAGTGTTTCGGAACCATCAAACCCCTCTGTGGATTCAGCCATCTTGGCCTGGCACCAAGCTCCGGCGTATTGAATGCGGAGACTGCGGGCCATGCGCGGGTTTTCATCGCAAGGCAGCCATTGTCAGGTCAGTGCACGCTGGCCCCGGCTTCCAAAGCGTTACCCCACATATCCGGCGATCCTTTGCCAGCCATATCAGGAACCAGGATGCAGGGTGAACCTTATGGGGGATCAACGCGCTCAGACTGGCACCTCACGCGCAATCTGGATCACCCGCATCAGCACCCGGTTGAGGCACCCTTCACTGGCAGTATTGCGGCCTTCGATCAAATCCATCACTTCATGAGCTCGGGCTTCCTCCATGATTTCCCAGTCATTGCTGCCAGCAGGGAATTCTTTTTCAATCAGCTCAGTTCGATTGGTGTAACCATAATACGGGTCACAATAGGACACCCGATCCTCGCGGTAGATGAAGAGATAGCGTTTCATGAAGCTGAAAATCAAAAGGTGGAGCCGGTGGACACGGTGAGATTCGAGACACAGCCGCACCTACTCACCGCTGACCTGCAAGTACGCGTTCAGTGGCGGGAGCGGCTCCGGCGGCAGAATCGCCAAAAAGCAAGGTGGCGTCAAGCAGTCGAAGTCTTTCGCAACCGTGGTCAGGGTGCAACCTGTTGACAAGTTCTTGCTATTCATGGCTTCACCGCGTGTGCCTCCGCCTGAAAGTGTTTCGGAACCATCAAACCCCTCTGTGGATTCAGCCATCTTGGCCTGGCGCCAAGCTCCGGCGTATTGAATGCGGAGGCTGCGTACCATGCGCGGGTTTTCATCGCAAGGCAGCCATCGGACATGGGGTCGTACCCTGATCTCGTTTGATGCAACGGTACATTTTCAAAGCCGTTGCCCCATGGCACCCGCCTTGGCCTGAGAGACCTTGATCCCTCATTGCTCAACCTTCCATGAAAACAAAAGCGGCCTGCGGTGTTGCCACAGGCCGCTGAAGCTTGGTTCAAGCCAATGTTGAAGAGGCTTCTAGTTCTGCACCTTGCCAAGCGTCACCTTGCCGCTCTCGGGATCCAGGTCATCCTTGGCATTGCTGATGAAGTAGCCATAGCCTCTGGCTTGATTGAGGGCGCTCTTTTGAAGGAGGATGCCCTTGAAGGCCGGAGCTTTCGCAAAGCTCGTCCAGGTAGGCGTGAAGGTACCCTTGAAGAATCCCGTCGCCGCACTGGCGCTGAGAGTGCCCAGCTTGTCGGTCTTGCTGATCTTCGTCACCGTGTTGCCAATGATGGCAAAGTTATTCACCGTGATGGCATTGACGATTTCAGGGCTGGTGAACTGCAGCTGTGAATTGTTGGACGAAGGCGAGGTGCCATCCAGAACCAGGGTTGTCTGAAGAGTTTGGCTCTTGTCGTAGAAGGTTCCGACAGCATCCAGGCGAATGCCCGTGGGCCAGCCTGCTGTGTAGAGCTGCGTTTCGAGAGCAGCTGGAGTGGTTCCCGTGATCTGGGCAACTGCGGGGCGGATCCACCTGAGATCGACACCCGCCACATCACTGAGGAGTTGCGTCGGGTCCACCGTCATCTGGCCGCTCAGGCTGCCACCTTTCACCGAACCAGCGGCCCCAGGTGTGTTCAGCTGAGCGAAGAAAGGATAAGCAGAATCGTTGATGAGCGCACTGCTGGCTGTGAAGGCGCTCCCGTCCGCCAGGGTCCCTGTAAAAGTGACCGTGCCATTGTCACCCAGGGTGAGCACACCCAAACCGCTGCCTTGTGGATACAGATGCGTGTCGACCACGGGATTCTGCACCTTGGAAGGCAAGGCCACATTGAAAATGCCTTTGGTCAGAGGAGTTGTCGGGGGGGTGCGGCTGAGCTTCGCCGCAGGCACCTTGGCCGTTGTGCCGTTGTAAAAAGCACGCCCAGCCACTCCGCTAACCACTAGGTTGGCCCCCTCGCTCACATTGACGGTGATTCCAATATTCGTAAAAAAGAGAGAGAGTGAACGAGCGGAGTTGATCTTCAAGGTGCTGCTAAGTTTGGATGCGTCATTGAAAACCACAGCTCCATTGCCGAAAATGGTGGCTTTGAACGGCGTGGTGACACCGCCAAGAACAAGCTTGCCAGAGATCGCCCCCGTGGTGGGAACAAGGGTTCCCGTGAAGTAACCGACCGAGTTGTTGCTAACCACGACGCTTCCCTGAGGAACGATCAAGCCATGGTAAGTGTTGCCGCGGGCGGGAGAGGTTATGAAGATCGAATCAACCCTGATGAAGGAGGCCGTGATTGTCAGATCCGCGACGGGCATTTTGAAGCTGAGTTCGTTGCCGAGAATGACGACTTCCGAGGGAGCGGGGACCGGAAGGATCCAGTGGCTGAAGACATAATCTTTGAGAGGCGTCGCTTTCAGTTTAACCGTGGTGCCTGTGACGATTTGGGAAGTTTGCGACGTGGAGAGGTTTGATTCAGTAGTCAGCCGGGTTGCTGCGCTGGAAGGGCTGGTGGACAGCGAGACCACGCCTGCTGCGCCCGATGAACGGTTCAGGGTAAGCTTGTAACGGCGCGTGAAATTGAAAGTGCGCTTCAGCTCCGTCTTGTTGCCATGAAAGTCATAAGCCGTCACGGTCACCGTGTTGTCCTGGCCTTCCTTCGGGCTGATGCTCAGCGCCCAGGGAAATTTGCTAACCTTGGTGTCGCCCTCAATTTTCAGGGTGGCAGGAACTGGCGCGGCATTGTTGAGGGACACCTCAACACGATCGATGCCGTTCACATCACCCGCATTGCCACTGAGCGTGTAAGGGCTCAGGGTGCTGAGCTTGGCTTTATCGGCCAGTGCCGTGATCGAAAGGTTGGGCTTGACGGTGTCCGTCGCAGCAATCCGCACCGAGGCGGATGAAACCCCGCCCAGAGTTGCTCCGACAGGACCGGTCAGGGCGACCGTAAATCGCCTGTTGGCAACTTTGCCTGTCTTTTTCACAAGGCTGATCACCCGCGTCATCTCGGTGACATTGGCCGCAAATGTCACCGTTTGATTCGTGAGAGCGGTATAATCCGTTCCTGCCTTTGCGCCTGCAATGGGCGGCATGGTGTTCGCAGTTCCATCCTGGGTGGAAAGGTTCACCGTGACGGATCCCGTATGAGCTGAACAGGTCATGACGACCGTCACATTCGAATCCAGCTGATCCGCAATGAAGGTGGCTGACTTGAACGCAACGACAGGCAGCGGTTCCTGCGCTTGAGCCGCTGTCATCCACAAACCCTGACTCAGGGCGATCAACAGCATCATGAATGGAGGCAGAACAGCTGACATCCTTCCACCAAGGAAGAATTGATGATTTAAATCCCAGGTCACACCTTGGGTTGGGCCGTGACGGCTTATGACTTTGTCTGGATTGTTTTGTTTCATCTCTTGAGTTTTTTTATTCTTTTTCTTACTAAAATGACGAGTTTGTTTTCCCCTGACTGCTTTTGCTTCTGGCTCTTCAGCTAGGCGGCGCGCGAGTGGCGCAAAGACCCCGCTCCGAAAGATTTGTGAAAAGCGTTAAACTCTCCAAAAGCTGTGGCACAGCCTCATTCCTTGGGCGTAATCCATTCATGTCCAGCATATTGGAGAGCCATTGGTAAACTCCTGGCTGCTTAGACTGAGTGACGATCTTATTACAATTCACCATTTCGATCGAACACTGGCTCAATCGTCGACTCGCGTCATGTCGGATAAAATACCGACTCATTTAAATTTTTATCGTATCTAATATCATTATTTATCTTATCAAACCAATCATGCCTGCGCCCGTCATCGTTGGGTCTTGAAGTGCCACTGACCTCAAAGTCGGCTTTGATTTCTGGATCGAATCATTGGGAGTCTCGCTTAGACCTGCGGCGGGCGTGGTTCCAGGGCCGTTGGGACGGGGGTAGATTGCCCCTTGCTTCGCGAGCGCGCTGGCTTTGTTCGCGGGATTCCGCCCCTTTCTCCACCATGCGTCTTTCCCTGCTCGCTTCCGCCGCCCTGCTCGGGTTCACCGGCCTCGCCCCGCGCCTCAGCGCCGAGGATCGTCCGCCGCCCAACGTGGTCCTCATGCTGGTCGATGACCTGGGCTGGACGGACCTGGGCTGCTACGGCAGCAAGTACTACGAGACACCGAACATCGACCGGCTGGCCCGGGAGGGCATGCGCTTCGTCAACGCCTACTCCGCCTGCACCGTGTGCTCGCCCACCCGGGCGGCGGTGCTGACGGGGAAAAGCCCGGCCCGGCTGCATCTCACCGACTGGATCGCCGGTCATGAGCGGCCGCATGCGCGGCTGAAGATCCCCGGCTGGACCCAGCACCTGCCCCTGGAGGAGGAAACCCTGGCCGAGCGGCTGAAAAGCCGCGGTTACGCCACGACCAGTATCGGCAAATGGCACCTGGGCGGGCCGGAGTTCTACCCGGAGAAGCAAGGCTTTGACACGAACATCGGCGGCACGCATGGCGGATCACCACCGAGTTATTTCTCGCCCTACGGCATCGCGACCCTGAAGGACGGTCCCAAGGGAGAGTTCCTGACCGACCGCCTCACCGAGGAGGCCGTCGGCTTCATCGAGCGTCACAAGGACAAGCCCTTCTTCATCTACCTGCCGCATTATGCCGTGCACACGCCGATCATGGGCAAGCCGGAGGTGGTGGCGAAGTATCAGCAGAAGCGCCCCGCCGGAGGTCATGGCAACCCCGTTTACGCCGCCCTGGTGGAGAGCGTGGACGACAGCGTGGGGCGTCTGCGCGCCACCCTGGAGAAGCAAGGTCTCTGGGACAACACCCTCTTCATCTTCACCAGCGACAACGGCGGCCTGTCCGGCCTGGTCAGCGGCCGCGGCTGGCAGCGCGGCCCCACGGACAACAGCCCCTCGCGGCTTGGCAAAGGCAGCCTGTATGACGGCGGCGTGCACGTGCCGCTCATCGTCACCTGGCCGGGCCGGATCCAGCCCGGTGGCGAGTGCGACGCCCCGGTCATCAGTTACGATCACCTGCCCACCGTGTTGGAGGCCACCGGCACCCCGCTCAAGGAAGGCCAGGTCATTGACGGCGAGTCGCTCCTGCCGCTGCTGACCGAAAAGGGGTCTCTGAAGCGCGAGGCCATTCACTGGCACTACCCGCATTACCATCCTGGCGGTGCCACGCCCTATTCCGCCATTCAGGAGGGCGACTGGAGGCTCATTGAGGTCCTGGAAACCGGACGCACCGAGCTTTACAACCTGCGCCGTGATCCTGGCGAGATGCAGGACGTGGCCGACCTGGACACAGATGTCGCCCAGCGCCTGCTCGAACGCCTGCAGGCCTGGAAGCGCGAGGTCGGCGCCCAGGAGCCGACGCCGAACGAAAACTTCGACATCGAGTCCGCCTGGGACGGGGCGGCGAAGAAGGGCAAGAAATGACGGACTGAACCATTGAGTGCTCACAGGGTGCTGGCCTCCTTTTTCTCTCTCACCGGCCTGGTCCCGATGTACTTCGACCAGAGCAGGCTGATCCTGGCCCTGCGCTCCTAGGCCTGGAAACCGACACGGGCCGTGGTGCGGCGGGGAATCATGCCCAGCCAGCTCGTTCCGCCCGGATTCGTGCTGGCCGACGTGATCTGCGCCGTCGTCGACCACCTCCACCTCTAGCCGGCCGGTCTTGTCTCCTGATCGTTGCGCAGGTCCCTGACAGGCGTATAAACCCTGCCCCCTTTGGTGCCCTCCCCCATGCCTTCCGACTTCCTGCCGATCCTTGATGCCCTGCCAGCGCGCAAATCGCCGCTCATGGAGCGCTTCTGGTCGCTTCTGGAGGTGAAGACGCCCTCGCAGCTTGAGGCCATGGCGCGGGAGGCTCGGCAGGTGACCCGGCGGAACTTCGGCCGGACCATGCGCCTGTTTGCGCCGCTATACCTGTCCAACGAGTGCGTCAACAACTGCTCCTACTGCGGCTTTTCACGCGACAACACCAGCATCATGCGCGTGACCCTGACCGTGGACCAGGTGGTCCGGGAGGCGCGGCATCTGGTGGAGCAGGGCTTCCGCAACATCCTGCTGGTGGCGGGCGAGCACCCGAAGTTTGTCAGCAACGGCTACCTGGAGGAGTGCATCCGGGCGATCCGCGACTTTGTGCCCACCATTGGCATCGAGATCGGCCCGACGGAGGCGCCAGAGTATGAGCGTCTGGTGAAAGCGGGCTGCGAAGGCCTGGTCGTCTATCAGGAAACCTACGATCGCGCCGTGTATGCCGACATGCACACGGCAGGTCCGAAGAAGGACTTCGACTGGCGCATCGCCTGTCCGGAGCGCGGTTATGAAGGCGGCTTCCGGCGCATCGGCATCGGAGCACTGTTCGGCCTGAGCGACTGGCGGCTGGAGGCCCTGCGGCTGGCGGCGCATCTGGAGCATCTTTACAAGCATTGCTGGAAGGCCTGGTTCACCGTGGCCTTTCCAAGACTGCGCCCGGCGGCGGGCGGCTTCCATCCGCTGACGGGCTTCCCCGACTGGGCGCTGGTGCAGACGATCTGCGCCTTCCGGCTCACCTTTCCGGAAGTGGGCATCGTGCTGAGCACGCGGGAGCCCGCGCCGCTGCGGGATGCGCTGGCCACGCTGGGCATCACCACCATGAGCGCCGGCAGTCACACGGAACCCGGCGGCTACACCGGGGTCGGCACCGATGACCTGCATCAGACGGTGAAGGGCCGCCGTGTGGAGCTGGCGGGCAAGGATGAGAAGGCGCGGGCGGAGGGCCAGTTTGGCATCGCCGATGAACGCTCGGCGGCGGAGGTGGCGGACATGCTGTCGCGCCAGGGCCTCGACGCCGTCTGGAAGGACTGGGATGCCGCGATCCTGTCCGCAGCCTGATCCGCAGATGGGAGGCAGAACGGATCCGCGGATTTCGCAGATGGATCAGATGGGAGGCAGAACGGATCCGCAGATTTCGCAGATGGATCAGATGGGAGGCTGAACAGATCCGCGGATTTCGCAGATGGATCAGATGGGAGGCAGAACGGATCCGCAGATTTCGCAGATGGATCAGATGGGAGGCAGAGCGGATCCGCGGATTTCGCAGATGGATCAGATGGGAGACAGAGCGGAGTCCTGTGATTTGCGCTGGTAGTAGCGGAACTCGAGGTCGGGGGTAGATTCGAGTACGTCCTGCAATGTGAACAGGTGCTCGAAGGCAGGCAGGCGGGTGTCACCTTCGTAAGGCTGATGGATCCAGGTCAGGTAGAGGCCGTCGCACTGAGGAAGCAGTTCCGCGTAAACCTGGGCGCCGCCGATGACAAAAACGGTGCTGTCGGCCGGGCAGACGTTTTGAAGTTCCGCGACATCGCGGATGACCGTGATGCCTTCGCGGGGCGGCATCGTGCGGCTGAGGACGATGTTCTGACGGCCGGGCAGCGGGCGGCCGATGGATTCAAAGGTCGTGCGGCCCATGAGGATGGGATGGCCGAGGGTCGTGCGTTTGAAGAACTTCAGGTCCTCGGGGAAGTGCCAGGGCAGGGTTCCATCGCGTCCGATGACGCGGTTGGAGGACATGGCGACGATGGCGATCAGGCGGGGCATGGCAGGCAGGCGCAGCCCTTACTCCTCGCCTTTGAAATAATCCACCTCCTGCATCTCAAAGACCTTCTTTTGCGGCTTCACCAGCCATTTGCCGGAATCGGGGTAGTGGATGACATCGGCCTGCGGGTGGTCGGCGATGACCAGGAAGACCAGCTCTTCATCGCCGGTGTTGGTGAACTGGTGGGCCTCGCCCGGCGGGATGACGAGATAGTCCCCGGCGATCACGGGCTGCCGGCCGGCCGCGGTGCGGACCTGGCCGCTGCCGCTGAGGATGTAATAGGCCTCCCACTGGGCAGAGTGTTCGTGAAAGGGGAAGTTGGACTTGCCGGGCGGGATGCTGTGCACCTCCACGTCAAAGGGATGGCCGCCGCCCCAGGTGCCGGTGTCCTTGATGCCACCGGCCGCCTGGCTCAGGGCGCGGCGCATCACGGCAAAGGCGCCGCCCGGTGAAGACTGGGCGGTCCAGGTCAGATCTTCGGATTGAATTCGTGTCATGGTGTTTCAGGGGGTCACGAGGACAGCCTCAAGGCTACACTCCGTTCGCTTCCGAATCATGGCATAATCCCCTGAAAGACGTGAAGCGTTTTTCAATCCTCAGGCCCTGGCATCATCCTCACGGCTCATAAAAAAACAACTCTGTCGGGAATTGACGCTCAGGAAAAAAACCCCCAAAACCTGAAGCCAATTTGTTGTCCCCGACAGAGTTGATATTGTGTTTATATTCGGTCGGTGAATCGGCAGGCAATGCTAAAAATTCTCCCGCCCGGCAAAAAGTTCCCATGTCGTGCATACCATGTGATGACAGCCTTATGAATCGCGCCTTTTTTCCATCCTTTCGTGCCGTTTCCGCCTGCATCACTGCCGCTTTTTTTGCGGGCTTGATGCCGGTGGCCGAGGCCCAACTGGGTCATGCCGTGCGGCAGGTGGTGGTCGCCCGCGCCGCAGGCTGGAATGCGCACACGGCCTCGCTGCAATGCTACGAGCGCGCCTCGACCCGCGAGCCCTGGCGTGCGGTGCTGGCGAAGCCCGTGCCGGTGCTGCTTGGCAAAAAAGGGCTCGCCTGGGGACGTGGCGTCTTCACCCCGCCGCAGAACGGCGTCCCCATGAAGGTGGAGAAGGACTGGCGGGCGCCTGCGGGCGTGTTTCAGCTGGGCATGCTTTTTGGTTATGCCGGCGCCCCACCCTCGGGAGTGCGCTGGCCCTACCATCGGGTCGGCCCCTTCGACGCCTATGTCGACGACCCGCAGAACCCTTATTACAACCAGCATGTGCGGGTGCCGTCGAACAACGTGCCGCCCTGGTTTGAGAAGCAGAAGATGCGGCTCGGTGACGCGGCCTACAAATGGATGCTGGAGATCCGGCACAACCAGCGTCCCGCCTGGCCGGGCTACGGCAGCGCCATCTTTTTCCATGTCCGCCGAGGGCCGGACAAACCGAGCGCCGGCTGCACCACGATGGCGGTCGAAAACCTGGAACGTCTGCTGCGCTGGCTGGACCCGGCCGCCTCGCCTCATTACGTGCTGCTGCCCGCCGCCGACTACGACTACCTGCGCGGCCCGTGGGGTCTGCCGTGAAGCACGCGACGTTTCAGCGGATCCAGATGCCGCGACCCGTGCCGCCCTTCGGCGTGGTGCGCGGATAATCCGCGTTGGGCTTCAGTTCGATCACCCGCACGACCCGATCCAGCGGCAGGTCCTGCGATGACCCGGCTTCACGAACCCCTTGCACCGTGACCTCGCGCAACGTGCAGTCGATGTCCGGAGAGAAGACCTCCAGCCAGCTCGACGGAGCGGTCCCGGCCTTGTAGGTCATCGACTTCGGCCCGAGCGCGGGCAGATGCCAGGCGGCGTCCAGCGGATGATGCACCGTGACGTTGCGGAGATGAATGCCTTGAGCCTCCGCATGAACCTCGATCCTGCCCGGCACATGGAAGACAAGATCCTCCAACCGGATGCCTCTGAGGCTGCCCAGTCCAACGCTGAAATCCCGGTCGCGGCCGAGCTCAAGGTTGGGCTGGTCGTAGAGCTTGAACTCACGGATGTTCGTGATGCGACGCAGGGTGATGTCGTGAACCGGACAGGGCAGCAGCGTGCCGTCATCAAAGCGCTTCACGCCGGGAGGGAGCCGGATGGAGTCGGCGGCGTGCATCCTGCCGCCGGTGCCGGTGACATCCTCGATGACGATGTCATGAATGGGGCCGTAGCTGGGCGCGTAGTTACGTCACTCCCAGGCGTTCAGTACAACCGTGTCGTCGTCGGAATCGCCGCGCACCTGGCGGATGAGGCCGCGGCTGGCGGGGCCGTTCACATGCACGCCGTCCCGATGATGACGGTCGAGCGTCACGTCCTCGATTCGGAAATCCTGCACGTTGCCCAGGTGCACGACAAAGGCCCGGCTCTGCCGCACGGTGAGGTGACGCACGGTCGCACGCCGGACGTTGTGCAGCAGGATGACGCCGTGGGTTCCGAACATCGGTTTGTCATGCGCCGAGGCACCGCGCAGGTTGCCGCTGGATTCACGCGCCGAGGTGGCCAGGGTCTTCCAGACGCCGCCCTCGATGTGGATGTCCGAATCCGGCCGGGTTTCGCCGGGAACCGGACCTCCGGCATAACCAACAATGTTGAAATTGCGCACCAGGCAGGTGTTTGAGCCCGGCTTCAGGCGGATCTCCGCGCCCGGATCCGCCCTCAGGGACCGCCCTGACTTCAGGATGATCGGGCCGTCGGGTAATATGGCCGGCCGCGGTCGGGGATGTGCAGGCTGCCCTGCGCCTCGAGCGCCGCCTGCATCGCCCGGGTCCAGAGCTCGTCCGTGACCCAGCGCTCCTCGATCTCGCCACCGGCGACGGGCCAGCGTTCCGTCCAGGTGTCGGTGCGGACCAGGGCTCGCCAGCGCGCCCAGGGGTCCGGCCCTTCCTGCGCCCCAAGCATGGAGGCTCCGGCGCAGGCGGGCAGCAGCGCGGTGAAGGCGCGGCGCATCAGGATCAGGCGAGGATGGGCTGGATCACATGGCCGTGCACATTGGTGAGGCGCTGCTGGAGGCCGTTGAAGTAATAGGTCAGCCTCTCGTGATCGAGCCCCAGCAGATGCAGCACGGTGGCGTAGAAGTCGTACACCGTGGCAACATCCACCGCGCTGCGGCGGCCGAAGTCGTCGGTGGCGCCATGGCTGACTCCGCCCTTCACTCCCGCTCCCATCATCCAGGTGGTGAAGGCGTCCGGATTGTGGTCACGGCCGCTGGTGCCCTCCTGGTGCGTGGGCATGCGGCCGAACTCCGTGCACCAGACCACCAGCACGTCCTGGAGCATGCCGCGCTGCTTGAGGTCGGTGAGCAGCGCGGCGGTGGGCTGGTCGAAGACCGGGCAGTGACGCTCGTAGTCCGCCTTCAGCGTCTTGTGGGCGTCCCAGTTGAGCAGGCCGTCCACGGCGCTTGCGCGGGAGGCGCAGTAGAGGCTGACATAACGAACTCCTTGTTCAAGGAAGCGGCGGGCGAGCA
>Ga0315900_10009986_pt1 | contig 11958 bp, 8 predicted proteins | sample LakEriMetagenome_FD_203521 | JGI IMG/M metagenome (GOLD analysis project Ga0315900, IMG submission 203521) | Freshwater fungal communities from buoy surface, Lake Erie, Ohio, United States - Buoy 12 MA114 | ecosystem: Environmental > Aquatic > Freshwater > Lake > Lake biofilm | place: USA: Lake...
GTTCTCCTTCTGCTTGTTGCGACGCTTCTCCGCGAAGCCGAGATGGTGCTTATCCATCTTCGTGGTGAGGAAGCGGATCACACGCTCATCGCGGCGATACTCGGTCTCGAGCTTGGCGACGAACGCAGGGTCCGCCTCGAACTCGATCAGGTGGTAGAAGCCCGTGGACTTCTTCTGGATGGGATAGGCAAGCTTGCGCATCCCCCAGCTCTCTTCGTGGTGGACCTTTCCACGGCCTGTTTTGATCAGGTCTTTGAACTTCTTTACCGTCTCCTTTGTCTGGTCCTCAGACAAAACGGGAGTAAGAATGAAGACGGTCTCGTACCGGTTGGTCATAGCCTTTCGGTTGAAATTGGGCCGCGAAGGTAGGAAAAACCACGGAATGACAAACACCTGAACATCAGGCTGGAACGACCCAGGGAACAGGCCATGGGCGAGGATGCATGAGCTGGACCCATGCACCCTCGCACCTTCACCTCAGGGTCTACCGGTCCACCTTCACCGCCTTCTTCACCACGGGTTGCCCATCCACCAACAGGGTGATGTAGTACATGCCCGGCGCCAGCGCGGCCGTATTCCAGTGGAACTGGTACTCCCCTGCTTCCAGGTTGGCTTCGTGGAGCACCCGCAGGTCGCGGCCATCGCTGCTGTTGGCCAGCAGCTGCGTGCGACCACTGCGATCCAGTGTGTAGAACACCGTGGTGCTCTCGTTGAACGGGTTGGGGACAACGTTGAGCTTGCGCACAGTGGCGCCTTCATCCGGCAGTACATCTGATGGAACCGTTACTTCCTGAAGCTGCCGGTCACCGGCCGGGTTGCTGCAACAGGCTGCGAGCTGCTCCTCGAGCCGTTGTATCCGATCGTTCTGCTCCTGGATGCCGGCCACGAGGATGGGGATCAGCTGCTCGTAATTGACCGCCTTGAACTCCGATGCTGGGACGATCTCGTTGCCGGTGGAATCCAGGTCGGCAGGCCGCTGGACCTGCCGCACCATTTCAGGGAACACCTCTTCCAGTTCCTGGGCCACCAAACCGTACTGCTGCCCTTCGGCCAGATGCATGTACTGGAACTCCTCGGTCCTGTAGGTGTACGAGCTTGGCCTGAGCTGCATGATGCGCTCCAAGGCCCCTTCGATGGGGAGCACGTTCATCTTGAGCGAAGCGTCCGATGTGGTCCATGTGCCCGCCGTAGTGCTGAACTGGGCGCCTTCGGAATACACCGCCCAGGTCTGGCTACCGGCACCCGTGGCCGTACCATACAGTCCAATGGCCCGGCCCGCATTGTTATTCCCCGTTGCGGTACCGCGAACGCCGATGATGTCGACCGCAGGTCCCGCGCTGCTCGCGCTGATGCCAGCCTGTCCATCCACGGCGTAGGAATAGCGGCCGTTCGAGGCCAAGCCGCGAATACCGGTCAATGTGCTGTTCACGAATTGGGAACTCAGCGGTGTGCGTGCCTCACCCGTGATCCCGCGCCCTCCAAGGGTCGCCGATGAATGCACGGAATAGGTCACCTCGCCGGAGAAATCAATGTTGGAGCCATCGAAGGCAACATGCAGCTTGGCTTTGGGGTACTGCACACCAATACCCACACCGTCCAGCCAGCCCGGAGGACAAACAGAACCCGCGTAGGCTGTGGAAACATCGTTCGTACCCTGGACCACCCAATCACAATCCGCAGTAACGAGCGAGCTTACAGGGCGCCAGTGCACACGGCCATCGGCGGGGTTCACCACCAGGATCCGGTCGTAGGTATCGTTGCGGTACAGCGTGGGGTGCACAAAGTCCCGGAGCCGAATGGTCCGGCTCAGCAGGTCCAATCGCTCATCTGGCTGCTGTGCTGCTGCTTGCCAGTCCCCCAGGCCCAGGAAGCCCTGCGGATGGAAGCGGCCCAGTTCCCGGCCGTTCAGGCCTCCTACGCCGTAGTTGCCGCCTGTGTAACCGCCCATGAACAGGAACTTCAGTACATCAGGCCCTGCATCAGGGGCATCATTATCTCCCCACTGGATCACCGCCGCGGTCTGGTCACTACCCGTTTCCACCTTGTGACCGATGTACATCTGATCGCTATTGGTGGTGAAGGTGATGCCATTGTCCATCCAGGGCCGGTAGGGCGATTGCAGCACGCTGGTGGTGCCATCGTGCAGGTGCAGCCGGCTGAACGGACCGGGACCGTTAACCCACAGTGTATTATTCGGGCTCAGGCCCAATGCACCGTTCTTCGCCTGCAAGGTGAAGGAACCGATGGAGTAGGTCGCATTGGCCTGCAGCCGCATCCGCTGGATCGCGTTCGTGTACCAGTCGATCGGCTGGTTCCCATTGTGCCGAATATCCAGCGGGAAGCCCTGGAGATTGTTCCAACCCAAGTAATTCCCTGGTGCGCCAGCATGCCCAAGCACAGACGCCTGTCCAAATGCATGGCCTGACGCCATCATGCAAGCACCTAGAACAAGGTGCTTCAGTTTTTTCGTCGTTCTCATGTCCTATCGATTCTCAGTTCATCGAAAAGACCGGAACGATGCCCTCACTCAGCCAATACGAACTTGTAGACCTCTTGTCTGCCCTTGTAAACCAGTTGGAGTACATATCCACCACGCGCCCATCCGCCGACTTCGAGCTCCCAGCGATCATTGGCTACACTTCCTTCCCAGACCGACCGGCCCACTGCATCCAACACGCGGCCTTCGGCATGGGCTCGGCCGACAAGGACCAACCTATCCACAGCGGGATTGGGGCAGACCACAGGCGCCATTTCACTGGTCCCGTCCACAGCTTGTCCGAGATCACAACCTTCGGGGTTGGACGACACACACACTGCATCAATCATGGTATAGCCCCATGGATACCATGGGAACACCGAATTCGGATCAGCGAAATGAAGCGTATCCGTCAAGGCGTTGCTGAAGAAGTTGCCGATCATCAGGTAGGTGTAAGCGCTATCCGCCACGAAGCTGCCGCTCACCAAAGTCCACCCCACCGTATCCGCGAGGATCTGGGGGTAATGGATGTGAGCCGTGTTCAACGGTGAAGGGTAAGGGTCCCCCCAGGTCCACTCCCGGTCGTAGGTGGTGAACAGCATGCCCACATGGCTGTTGGCAAGCCAGATCTGCGGATAGGGTCCAGTACCACCAAAAGCAGCATTCGCACGGAAGCTACAGTAGTAGGTCTGTCCGGGTAACATTGGTTCAAGCAAGGGGACCATTAGCCATTCACGCTGCTCGATCGACCCGTCGGTATGGTACGTGATCAGACCCGCGCAATTCGCTCCCTCGTGGGGATACTGAAATGTGAGGAAGTTGAATGGCAGGCTGTTGATCCCGCCGTAGGGCAAACAGCTCATGAAGAGGTCTGGAGTGACGTTGGCGCTGTACCAGTAGCGCGGGCCCGCCCCTTGCGGAAAGATCCCTATCCCCAACCAACAGCTATCGGTCTCCTCAAACCCCGGGTTGGGTACCAGGTTCTGCGCTTCGCAGCGGAGAAGAGCAACGAACCCCAGGCAGCCCAGCACCAAGCCGAGGCCAGTACCGGGCCGCTTGAGGTTCATCGCATTTGCGGTCATCGTTCGTTGTTCGTATCGGCCGGGCAGCATCGTCCCAGCCCTGTTCCGCTCGTTTCAAGTCCTTGTCCGTCGCGGTTTGCGGCAAGGCTCCGCTGAAAGACCGTGTATGCACGGCCCGGCGCTGCCTGTGTGGCTCAGCGGTCGCGCTCTACCTTTGTTCTAGCTCGTGTTCATCTTACGTCGCAGTTTGGTGGGACAGGAGTGGGCTTCGGGGGCCTCGGCCCACGGAGTACAGCCCTCGGTGTCGCAAGCACCGGGGGCTTCTTTGTTCCAACCACCACGGCACACCACGGCAGCAATGCACACCACGGCCAATCGCTGGCTGTTGTGGCTCCGGCGCACCGGTCGTGCATGTGGGTGTTCCATGTCAGTTGTATGCTCCACGGCGAAACTAGGGGCCGCATGCACAGTAATAAAATCCGTTTCTCCCGGTTTTCCGGGAGAAAAGCGAAGGAATAAATCCCTATGGATGCACCCGGATAAGGAACGAATTGCAGGCTTCCAGAAGACTGGATAGAAACCTTGTGCGCATCGTCGCCAGGCACAGCACGTCCATCCCGGTCCTTTGCCATTGCGCATCCCTTGCCCATGCGCAGGCTTATCTCCTCTTCATGGAACTCCAGCTGCCTGTCCTTGCCCACGTCCAGAAATGCATGAAGCGCCGAGGTCCCTGCGAACAGGAGGTGTGGCAGGCGCTGGTGGATGCGGATAACGCAAGTTGGACACACCAAGGTGACCCATTCTCCATTCCAGCATCGACTTCCCTTGAAGGTCACCTGCCTTGTACCCTACCAGGCAGACCAGCACCGCGTGGCGAGAACGGCACCATGGCCTATTTCACCTGTTGATATCCAGCACCTCCCGGTCCTGAGGGGTCGGGTCCGGTCCGGCGCCGTCCACGATCGTGGAGAACTCCCCGCCCGGGGAAGGCGGCCTGTGCGGCTATCTTCGTGCCGCCCTGCGCCCCATGGAACAGTTCGTCGTCAGCGCCCGCAAATATCGCCCCGCCACCTTTGATACCGTGGTGGGGCAGGAGGCGGTGACCAGCACCCTGAAGAACGCCATCCGGAGCAACCACCTCGCCTCGGCCTTCCTCTTCACCGGCCCCCGCGGCGTGGGCAAGACCACCTGCGCGCGCATCCTGGCCCGCACCATCAACTGCGAGAACCTCGGCGAGGACCTGGTGGCCTGCGGGCAATGCGCCCCTTGCAAGACCTTCGAAGAGGGCCACAGCCTGAACATCTTCGAGCTCGACGCCGCCAGCAACAACAGCGTGGACGACATCCGCAACCTGATCCTCCAGGTGCAGATCGCCCCGCAGGTGGGCACCAAGAAGGTGTACATCATCGACGAGGTGCACATGCTGAGCCAGGCGGCGTTCAACGCCTTCCTGAAGACGCTGGAGGAGCCTCCCTCCTACGCCATCTTCATCCTGGCCACCACCGAGAAGCACAAGATCCTGCCCACCATCCTGAGCCGTTGCCAGGTCTTCGATTTCCGGCGGATCCAGCTCAGCGACATCACCCGGCACCTGGCCTCCATCGCCCAGAAGGAGGGCATCACCGCCGAACCGCAGGCCCTGCATGTCATCGCCCAGAAGGCCGATGGTGGTCTGCGCGATGCGCTCAGCATCTTCGACCAGCTGGTGAGCTTCGCGGGCGACCAGCTCACCTACCAGGCGGTGGTGCAGAACCTGAACGTGCTGGACCATGAGCACTACTTCCGCATCACGGACAGCATCATCGCCGGCGACACCGCCGCCGCGCTCGTGGAATTCAACGCCATCCTGCAGCAGGGATTCGATGGCCACCTGTTCGTGACCGGACTGGCCCGCCACTTCCGCGACCTGCTGGTGAGCCAGGACCCGCGCACCCTGTCCCTTCTGGAGGTGAGCGAGGACCTGACCCAGCGCTACGGCATGCAGGCCCGCAACGCGCCGCGTGACCTGCTGGTGAAAGGACTGGACCGCTTGGCCCAATGCGATGCGCAGTACAAGCAGAGCAAGGAGCCCCGCCTGCTGGTGGAACTGCTGCTCATCCAGCTCTGCCGTCTGACCGCTGCGGAAGCTGACCCTGAAAAAAAAAGTCCTGACGCGAGCATAACGCCCGCAAGGAGCCCGGCTCCGCCGCCTGTAGCGGTCATTTCAACGCCTGCTCCAGCGCAGCCTCCCACCGTGACGGCCGCGCCCGTGGCAACCGCTTCACCTACTGCAACGGCGACGGAAGCGTATGCGCCCAAGCGCCGCATCCTGCGTGAACAGGTGAGCATCAAGCCCACCGCCCCACCGGTGGCAGCGGAGCCCATTGGTGCGCCCACGCCAGCCGCGGCCGATCCCATGCTGGGCGAGGCAGCCTCGACCAAGGAGGTGAACCCGGCGTTGCTGCAGACCGTGTGGCGCGACTATGCGCAGCGCTGCAAACAGCAGGGCCGCAACAGCCTCCATGCCACGCTGGTGGCCCGCGAACCAGCCGTGGCAGGACCCGGGCGCATCACCTTCGCCATCGTGAACGACGTGCAGGAGAACTACCTGCGCGAGGAGAAGCCCGAACTGCTCGGCTTCCTGCGCAGGCAGCTGGGCGATCCGGGACTGGAGATGGAGGTGATCAAGGAAGAGGTGGTGGTGAAGCCCCGCTACACCGCGCTGGACCGCTTCAAGCTGCTGGCGGAGAAGAATCCCGCGTTGATCACCCTGAAGAACGAGGTGGACCTGGACCTCGGCTGACCGCTGCTCCCACCGCATTGGCTGCGGCCCCAAGCTCCAAGCGGCATTCCTCAACCACCGCTTGGTCCCGCTGGGCTACCTTCGCGCTCTATCCAAAAACAACCTCAACCCGCTGGAAGGATGAGCAAGATCAAGGTGGCGAAGCCCGTCGTGGAGCTCGATGGTGATGAAATGACCCGCATCATCTGGAAATGGATCAAGGACCAGTTGATCCTGCCCTACGTGGACGTGCCGATCGACTACTACGACCTCGGCATCGAACACCGCGACGCCACCGACGACAAGGTGACGGTGGAGAGCGCGAAGGCGATCCTGAAGCACAACGTGGGCATCAAGTGCGCCACCATCACGCCCGACGAGGCCCGTGTGGAAGAGTTCGGGCTGAAGCAGATGTGGAAGAGCCCCAACGGCACCATCCGCAACATCCTCAACGGCACGGTGTTCCGCGAGCCGATCGTGATCAAGAACATCCCGCGCCTGGTGCCGGGTTGGACGCAACCCATCATCATCGGCCGCCATGCCTTCGGTGACCAGTACCGCGCCACTGATGCGGTGATCAAGGGCAAGGGCAAGCTCACCATGACCTTCACCCCCGATGACGGCGGCGAGGTGCAGACCTGGAACGTGTACGACTTCGAGGGCAACGGCGTGGCCTTGAGCATGTACAACACGGATGAGAGCATCGAGGGCTTCGCGCGCAGCTGCTTCAACCTGGCGCTGGCGAAGAAGTGGCCGCTGTACCTCAGCACGAAGAACACCATCCTGAAGAACTACGACGGACGCTTCAAGGACATCTTCGAGGAGATCTACCAGAAGGACTTCAAGGCCGCGTTCCAGGAGGCCGGCATCGTGTACGAGCACCGCCTGATCGACGACATGGTGGCCAGCGCCATGAAGTGGAGCGGTGGCTACGTGTGGGCCTGCAAGAACTATGATGGCGACGTGCAGAGCGATACGGTGGCACAGGGCTTCGGATCGCTGGGCCTGATGACCAGCGTGCTGATCACTCCGGATGGCAAGACCATGGAGGCGGAGGCCGCGCACGGCACGGTGACCCGCCACTACCGGATGCACCAGCATGGCAAGCCCACCAGCACCAACCCGATCGCCAGCATCTTCGCGTGGACGCGTGGCCTGGCCTTCCGCGGCAAGCTCGATGGCAACCAGGCCCTGATCGACTTCTGCACCAAGCTGGAGCAGGTGTGCATCCGCACGGTGGAGAGTGGAAAGATGACGAAGGACCTGGCCGTGTGCATCCACGGGGAGAAGGTGGGACCTGGGCATTACCTCACCACCGAGGCCTTCATGGCCGCACTGCGTGAAGAGCTGGAGCGCAGCCATTGAACACACCGCTTGAACAACCCAGTGAGCGGGCCTTGACGGGCCCGTTCGCTTTTCATGCACCTTCGTGGGGATGAACCCGCTGTTCTCCGGCCTGCATCGGAACCCCATGCTCCTCGCCGTGGTGGCCGTGGCGCTGCATGTGGTGACGGCGTGGAACAGCAGCGGCTACCACAGCGCCGACGAGCACCACCAGGTGATCGAGTTCGCGCAATACAAGCTCGGCGAACTCCCTCCGGGGCACCTGGCCTGGGAGTATCCCACCGGGATCCGCTCCTCCATCCAACCCTGGATCGCAGCCGGCACGATCGTCGCTGCGCGAAGCGTAGGCATTGCAGATCCGCTGCACCAGGCTTTCCTGTTGCGCCTGTTCTCTGCGTTGCTCGCGCTGCTTGCCGTTCGGGCCTTTGTCCGCGCGGCACGTGATCAACTACCGGAGGATCTCCAGCAACCGTTCACGCTCCTCTCCATCGGGCTCTGGTTCCTCCCCTTCCTGCACGTGCGTTTCAGTTCCGAGGGCTGGTCCGCCTCCTTCCTGCTACTGGGCCTTGCCGCCCTGCTGAGGAAACCGGACCCAGCCGAACGATGGACCTGGCCCGCCGGTGCGGCCCTGACGATGGCAGTGCTCTTGCGGCCCTCCACTGCAGTGGTGGTGGCCGGGGCGATCGCCTGGCTGCTCGTGGTCCGGCGGCCTGCAACACGGCGGATCATTCAACTGGCATTCGCGGGCCTGCTCACCCTGCTGCTCGGACTGGTGGCGGACAGCCTTTTCTACGGCCGTGTGGTGCTCAGCACCTGGAACTATTGGATGATGGCCGTGAGCGGTCCGCCGCGCGAAGCGTTCGACACGCTGCCCTGGTACTACTATCCGCCTTGGGTGGTGAAGTACGCCATCCCACCGATCGGCGTACTGTTGTTGGCCGCGTTCATCGTGCTGCTGGTCCGAAGTCCGCGTCATCTGCTGGTCTGGTGCATCACACCCTTACTGGTGATGCTCACCATGGTGCCCCACAAGGAGGTCCGCTTCCTGTTCCCCATCGCTGACCTCGCACCAATGATGGTCATGCTGGCAGCATCGTCCTTGCGCACGGTGTTGGAAAGGGTCCCGGCCCTATGGCGCAACCTGGTCTTCGGCGCGCTGGTGGCCATCAACCTGATGGCACTGGCGGTGGTGGTGCTGCGGCCAGCCGGCAACGGCCGTACGGCACTGGTCCCGATGATGCGCGATGCCGGCGCGGTGACCTACCTGATCGACCCGGCCATCGCCTGGCGCATCGAAGTGCCTCCGTTCTACCGCGACAAGGTGCCGGGCGACACGGCCATTGCGCCAGGTGCTGTGCAGGGTCCGTTGCGTACACCATTGGTCGTGTTGCGCGACGCGGATCTCGCGCCGTTGGAAGCCCGCACGCAGCAGCGCTTCGAACCGTTGGTCCGCACCGCTCCGCGATGGGAGGAGCGCTTGATGCGCTGGTACACGTGGAACGAGGGCTGGCCACCTTGGACGCTCTATCGGGTCCATGCACCTGGAGCTGCCCCCGCTGCGGACTGAGCATCTTTGCGGTCCCCCACCGCAGGCCGCAGTTGTGGCGGTGCATGCATGTCCCGCGCCCCCTCCTCCCCCATCACCCGTCGTGACCTTGACCGGTTGGCGGTGCCTGCGATCATCAGCGGCATTGCCGAGCCGGTGATCTCGCTGGTGGACACCGCCTTCGTGGGAAGACTGGGCACGGCGGAGCTCGCGGCGGTGGGCATCGCCAGCAGCTTCTTTTTGTTGGTGGTGTGGGTGCTGGCGCAGACACGCAGTGCTGTGCTGGCCGTGGTGGCACGATACTATGGTGAAGGGCGTCTGGAGGCCGTGAATGGCCTGGTCCCGCTGGCGATCTGGATGAACTTCGCGCTGGGCTTCGGGTTCTTCGCCCTCACCAACGCCTTCGCCGAACCGATCTTCCGGCTCTACAATGCCGAAGGCGAGGTGCTGTCAAAGGCCGTGGAATACTACCACGTGCGCAGCTATGGTCACCCCTTGGTACTGGCCACCTTCGCGGTGACCGGTGCCTTCCGCGGCATCCAGAACCTGAGCTGGGGCATGTGGATCAGCGTGGCCGGCGCGCTGGTGAACGGGCTGCTCAACCCCTTGCTGATCTTCGGATACGGCCCCGTACCTGCCATGGGCATCAGCGGCAGCGCCTGGGCCAGCTTGGCCGCGCAGGTGGTGATGTTCGTGGCCGCGCTGTGGGTGCTGCACACACGGACCCCGTTCCGCATCGTGCCGCGCACCTGGTGGCATCCGGAACTGAAGGACCTGTGGCTGCTGAGCGGCAACCTCTTCGCACGCACCCTTGCCCTGAACGTGTGCTACTACCTCGGCAACCGCTACGCAACGGGCTATGGTGAAGCGTACATCGGTGCGCACAGCATCGCCATGCAGGTCTGGCTCTTCAGCGCCTTCTTCATCGATGGCTATGCGGCGGCCGGTAGTGTGTTGGTGGGCCGGTTGAACGGGGAGCAGAACTGGCGCGATCTCCATCGGGTGAGCTGGCAGGTGGTGCGCATGAGCGTGACCATCGGTGCCGCCCTCGCGGTGATCTACCTGGCCGGCTACCGGGTGATGGGCTCCCTGTTCACCGAGGACCCGGTCGTGCTGGGCCTGTTGGACAGCGTGCTCTGGTTGGTGGTGCTCACACAGCCCATCAACGCCGTGGCCTTCGCGTTCGATGGCGTGTACAAGGGGCTGGGGAACGGCAAGGTGCTGCGCAATGTGCTGCTGGTCTCCACCCTACTGGCCTTTGTACCGACCATCGTGGCCGGCGACCTGCTGGGCTGGAAGCTGCATGCCATCTGGGCAGCCTTCCTGACGTGGATGATCGTGCGGGGCCTGCTATTGGCCGTGTCCTTTGAGCGCCACCATGGCCCACGCACATGGCGTGAAGCGGGTCCGCTATCTTCGTGAACATGCGTTCCCTTTTTCTCATCCTGATCATGGCAGCGGGCACCCTGCTGCATCCGCTACACGCACAACAGACCACGGCGCTGGGAACAACGCGGACCACCACGGCCAAGCCGAAAAAGGACCCGCGGCCCATGAGGGACAGGTTGTGGTTCGGAGGGGGTGTGGTGCTCATGTTCGGCACGGTGACCAACCTCGGCGTGGCCCCGCAGGTCGGCTACAAGGTGGACCAGAAGGGCAAGTTCTCCACGGGCATCGGCCTCAACTATTTCTACTTCAAGGACGACCGCTACATTCCCGCCTATGAAAGCACGAACTATGGCTGGTCCGTCTTCACCCGGTACCGGGTGATCCCCCAGGCCTTTCTGCATGCCGAGTTCAACAACCAGAACTACGAGCTCTTCAACCCGTTCAGTGATGTCTCTCAGCGTGAATGGGTGCCGTTCCTGCTGCTGGGTGGCGGTGTTTCGCAGCACCTGGGGGGCAATAGCTACCTCACCTTCCAGGTCCTTTGGGATGTGATCCTGGACGAGCGAAGCCCTTTCGGTGGCCAGCCTTGGATCACCGGCGGGGTGGGGGTCGGCTTCTGATCGCGTGCGATATCAACTGCCCAAGAACACACAAGGCCCGCCAGCGTGGCGGGCCTTGTCATGTTGTATGCACTGCGTCCACAATAACCTAGCCGTAGCAAGGCCAGCGTAAACGGAAAGCGAAGCCCGCCTCCGCAAGGCCCATTGGCTGACGCCATGGGCCTTGCTTCGGCGAGGCGAACATCAGACCAAGCGCTTGTTCATGAAGGCCCTGCCAGAACCGCTCTTCAGGTACTTCTCGAAAGCGTAAGCTTTGTACTTATCGTGGAACCCGAAGGCCGCAATGCACTGCACAGGGAGCTTGTCCTTGGTGTAGTGGACCAACCCGGACTGATGCCGGCGCAAGCGTTCCTCCAAATTGGCCGTACATCCAACGTAGGTGTGACCATCCGCGGTCCGCAGGATATAGACGGTGAATGGGAAGACCATGCTCGCAGAGGTGGACCGTGTCCACCGAAGCCTCGCCCAAGCAAGGCCGGCGGTTAAGAAAAGACCGAAGCGAAGCCCGCCTCCGCAAGGCCCATTGGCTGACGCCATGGGCCTTGCTTCGGCGAGGCGAAGGTGGAGCCGGGCGGGATCGAACCGCCGTCCAAACGACCGAGAAATGGGCTTTCTACATGCTTAGCCGCTTCATTGGTTTTCGTTCCAAGCCTGGGGAAGGGCACCCCAGCCGGGACTTAGGTCCTGTTTCTTACCTGCGCTCCGGACCACCGCGCAGGCCAGTCTTCCATGATGACACCCCTGATCCGGGAAGGAGGTTGACGGGCCTCCCCGAGGGGTACTCGTCCGCGCTACTGTTA
>Ga0315900_10009988_pt1 | contig 11957 bp, 10 predicted proteins | sample LakEriMetagenome_FD_203521 | JGI IMG/M metagenome (GOLD analysis project Ga0315900, IMG submission 203521) | Freshwater fungal communities from buoy surface, Lake Erie, Ohio, United States - Buoy 12 MA114 | ecosystem: Environmental > Aquatic > Freshwater > Lake > Lake biofilm | place: USA: Lake...
CGTATATCTCAAGAGTTCATCTCGTTGCGCTAGCTGGCCCTTACCAAGACTTGCCAGAGTTATGCCTTGTTGGAGATATTCATAAATTAGTTTGGCTAAAGCCGCTGAATTCTCATCTGTCTGCCGAGCTCCTAAATTATCTATTTTTCTTTGAAACATCTGCATGGCACTTCCATCTTTTGGATAGACCTGCTCGATGAAATCCTCGACTCGCTCAATTGCTAATTGCTTAATCGCGCCTTCGTAGTCCTCGTAATAGTCCAACTCCTCCTTCATAGTTTTAATTGCCTTACACATACAATCGTAAAAGCGAGCAACGCCAAACTGAATTTCGTCAATAGTATTCAATGATTAACTCCTTACACAGTTCCCACGAAATCCATCTCGTGCCAGCAGTCGATGCATATGGCAATCAACTTTCTTTTGCGCTCGCCAAATATCCAGTATTTCTTCCGTCCTAGCACTGCCTCCATGCGGTCATTTCCGCTTTTGCAGTTAGGGCAGTACCAAAGGAGCTCTGTCACTTCTTTTTGTAACCTTTGGGGCACTTGGGATTAACTCCTTTTACCTTCTTTGTGGTCTTGCCTTTAACGCAAGTAATCTCTGTAGTTGCCGTTTCTATCAATACTGAATCAATCTGAAATATCGTATTAATTATAGGTAGGTAGGCGACAAGTTGATAATTGCAGCTCGTTCCAGCAGGAATCCATTTGAATGGACCTTGAACAGCCGATGAAATGATACTGGCGCTTAGAACTACGCAATTAAGTCGTTCTGGTAAGAGCTGAAATCCACCATATATCCCCCCAATAATCTGGTCAGATACGGGCTTCATCGATAGAAGCACAGATGAACGAGTACCTACTCCATCGCTGTATTTGAATGTCCCACGGATAGTAGCGTTTCGGCCGCTCAGAAGGTCTCTCTTGTTTGCCTCTACAGTTTCTTTCAAAAGACTTATCGAGTCTTCAAGTTGTTTGAAGTTGAAACTCTTAATACGACTTGATAGGTCCCCAGGGGAAGAGCTTTGAGGCAAAGCCCTCAACATATCTTCGTACAAGGTCGAGTAACTACTCTTGACTACCGATAGATTTCCGAGACTGAATGGAACTGAAACATTCAAGGGTGCCGGACAGCCTTTAACTTCAATCTTGTAGTTTGTTCTCATCGGCAACCGAAGTAGCGGTAGCCAATAAGTATCATTTGGATTATTGAGCTTATCTGTTGAGTAAACTCGCCAAATACCCGAATCTAAAATTTCTCTAGAAGTAATTGATACGGCTAGATTCGTACCAAGCAAAATCTTTGCGTCGTCCAGCTCCTTCTGTAGCGCCTGAATGTCTGATGTTGCTAATTTCCATGTATCTGGACACTTTGAATAATCGTTTGCCGCGCTCGCGGGCGTTAAACCAACTACAAGTAATGTTAAGACTGACAAGAGACTTAAAACTCTTTTCATGAAAGTAACTCCCACTTCTCAAGATATCTATCCATCCACCCAGGCTTTGCCATCTCTGTCTCTACGATGAACTTGGGCTTAATCATTCGCCACATATTCTTCTCCCGTTTGGAGCCGTCCTTCATAGGCTTTTTCATCCAAGCTTTATCTACCGCTACGAGCACCTCAGCAACTTTCTTTGCGGGTACTACATAAACCTTTTCAGGCTTGCTTCTAAAGTCTACGAAGCAATAAACAAGGTCCGTCGACTTCTCCGTCATGTGCTCATCTTTCATTTTCCAACCAATTGCCCCTGAGCCAGAGCTAGTGGACTTCACCTGAATAAGTTTTGGCTTTCCTCCATCTAATGGACTCACCAAAATATCTGCCTTACGTGTCCCTCTTGGAGCTTGTGAAGCCAGAATTCCTCGAGATAGAAGTCTGCTCAATACAAGGTGTTCGCCAGCTGCACCCACCAAGTTCTTATCTTTGGGCATCAGGGATTTCTCCAAACATCAACGCCTCCGTGGCCACTACATGTCCCCGAGCGCGTCTTGCTATACGAGTAAGTGCCATCTTTGCATCGCGCTGAAGAATCTTGTGGCCAAGCAATTGAAGTGGTTGGAGTTGGAGTTGGAGTTGGAGTTGGAGTTGGTGTTCTTGACGCCGAGACTGTAGGTGTAGGTGTAGGTGTAGGTGTAGGTGTAGGTGTAGGTGTAGGTGTTCTTGACGCCGAGACCGTGGGTGTAGGAGTTGGTGCTTGGCTCGTGCTTGGCGACGAAGTAGCAGTCGGAGTTGGCGACTTCGCAGACTGCAGGTCTAAAGTGCAGGATGTCGTGATTGTTACTTGAGTATTTATGTCGACCAACGTGTCCCACTTGGGACTTACATCCGAAATCCAATCATCATCCGTTATCGGCTTACATGAATAATCTTTTAAGCTGCTGGGTCGCTGAATTATTATGGGTGGATTCACGAATCCATAAGTCTTCCACTTTGACTTAGCAGCGCCTAACTTTCCATCGCCCAAGATGAATGGCATTTTGAATTTTGCCACTGCTGGAGAGGCGGTCGTTGCAGGGGTTGGAGTTGGTGTAGAACTGGGTACGTCAGAGCCGCTTGATTGAATTGTCACTCCCGTTATTCCACAAGAAGTGATTAATTGTTCAAGTTTTGCACCCTCCGCTGTGTCAACTGTCAATCCATAAGTTAACTTAACAACCATCCAATCTCTTGCGTAGGTACATTGATTTATTGGTGGAAGCCACCCCGAAACATCTTTATCCCCCTTTGAGCGATTAAGGCTCAAAGTGACAGCAACTAGCGCTTCCTTGTTGTTGAGGTCATTTGCAAAAGCTTGTCTTTGTGCCGTGGTCCACCTCCATGCGCCAGAGCGCCAAGCCTCAGCAAGAGGCACGAGGTGGTCTATATCTAATGAGCTCGCTTTAGTCTGAACTTTATTGTCGTACGGACTTAACCAAGAACCACCAGTCAAGGTGCATTTCTTGCCAACTTTTGGCTTGACTGTTGCTTCTTCTATGAGGACTTCTGCCCTGGTATCGCAACCATCTCTGTCCTCATCTATCCAATGCTTAAATTGCGTTCTGGAGTACGTAACTTGAGAATCAGGAGCAACCAAGAGGGTCGAGCTTGCTTTGGCAATATCAAATTGCAGTAAGGTGCAGGTAATCGCTACAACAAGTGAGAGAGCACCAACTTCTCGTTTCCACTTCTTTGGTTCGGACACGTTCAAAGACTAGCTGCGCAGTCCGTCAAGGTGAAGGTCTTGTCTTGCCATGTTTTGGCTACTGCCCGTCTTTTTAGGTTCTACCTGCATATCTGACCTGACCTTTATCCAGAAATATGGTCGTTTAACCCCCGGGGGTCTCTTTTTGTTTTTTTCTCTTTGCCCATCCGCAATTACTGCACTCTGCGGTTGCATCATCTGGAATGCACCCTCCGACAACATATTTCTCAAAATCAAAATCTGGGCCAGGCATTCCATACACGATGCGCTTCAGCGTGCCTTCTCTCTTGCACTCTGGGCAAGCTTTGGGCAGTCGAGCCACTATTCCTCAACCCAGAAGTTTATAAGTGGCATTTCTTCAGGTGCGCTCGTCTCATCATCGCAAATTTCAACGCGTCATCTGTGTGATACCCAGAATATTGGAATGAAAAGTCTTTATGCCCGTCAACACCAGTGGCCTTCGCATAGAAAGTTACCGCTACCTGATTCATACCTCTGAATATAACTGGAGGTTCCGACACCGAAAAGCGGTAATGGATGGGTGGAGTTTGGTATGAGTTGCTTGTCCAAACCTGTCCAAAACTGCCCTATCCAATGTCAGTGGAGGGTGAAAGAATCCCTCTTAGATAGATGAACGAAAGGGAATTCACGCTCAAATGAACGCAGTAGTTGGGACTTGCAACTCAGTGAAAGGCTGGTTGGAAAAGTTACTGCGGATTTACAGTCCGCTCCCATTGGCCGCTCGGGCAACCCACCTAGGTCTATTTAACGGCGGCGTAAGCGTACATCAGTCCTTTTTTGAGGGGAAATCCGCTCGAATACCGAGCAAGAATTTTGGCTGGTATGAGTTTGGTATGAGTTCAAATTCGCTCATCTATCTGCGGCAGTACAACAAATCTAATCCCCAATTTTGCAATTCGCGGAGGCTTCGCACTCCCGAGGAGCAAAGTGCGCCTCAGAATAAGGAGCTAAAAAATGCTTGAAAAGAAGAAGTCTCGACGCTCAAATGGAGCTGGCTACACCTACCGCGTAGGCAACTCTTGGAAAACCGTCATTGAAGTTGGTGGGCAACGCATCACTGCAACAAATAAAAGCCAGCAAGAATCACGCCGACTAGCCCGCGAGAAAGCGCAGAAAGTAGTTGCGCTAAACAAAGGAACAACCCCGGGGGCACATAAAGTGCTCTTCTCAGACCACTTAACTCCTTGGTTAGAACATCAACACCGTAATCAGATTGCCTACTCCACTTATCGTAGGTACCGCGGCATTGCTAGACATTATGTAATTCCAGCTTTGGGAAATATTACGTTGCAGAAGCTAACCAAAAAGGACATCGCACAATTCATGAACTCTTTGGCTGCCAATAATGTTAAGCCACGTACCCGCAATCAAGCACTTGCGTTGATATCTGTCGCCCTAAAGGGCGCTATCGATGCTGGCTTAATTGATAACAACCCCGCAAACGGTGTGCCGAAGGCCGCTGAAGTTCGCAAGAGTATCAAGCCGCTAACTCAGGATGAAGTAACCCAATTACTTACAGCCACTGCTGGACAGTATCTCCACGCAAGACTTCATCTTTGCTTCATGGGACTACGTCAGGGAGAGGCGCTTGGACTTCGCTGGTGCAACGTGGACCTCGATAAGGGCGTTATCTTGCTTGAGGAGCAGGCACAGAGAATCGAAGGAAAAAGTGAATGGGTGAAGCTCAAGTCAAATATGTCCAATCGGCAGGTTTACCTCAGTGATTCCACAGTGGAGGCACTTAAGAAGCATCGTGCGATATTGGCCCAGATGCGGTTGGCTGCGGGGAGCTCTTGGCAGGACCACGACCTAGTGTTCCCAAACAAGACTGGTGGATTTCTCCAACAAAAGGTGGACTATGCGCGATGGAAAAAGGTTTTGCAGAAGTCTGGAATCCAGACTAGACGTTTGCATGATGCTCGGCACACGGCTGGAACATTGCTATATGCAAATGGTGAGGGCATTGAAACTATCCGAAGAGTACTAGGCCATTCCTCAGTAACTCTTACTTCAAGGACTTATGTTCATAGTGCAGAAGCTCCTTTACGTGCAGCTGCAGACACGATGAATAAGGTATTCAAAGGGAATGTTGTGGCCTAAGTTGATGTGTCGATTAGGGCGTGGATACGTTTGGGAGTTCGCGCCCACTTACTTCAATTTCTCAGCCAGCCACTCTTCCGTTAAAGACTCTGCTTGCTTGATAACAGTCTCTATTGCTTGCTTTGAGAAATCTGGTGGATATCCATATTTATCTAGTAAGTCTCGCACCATTACGCGAAGGGCTGCTTGAGTTGACTCTCTAACTGACCAGTCGACCTTTATGTTGTCTCTGACTTTTCGAGTCAGCTCTTGGGCAAGTCTTACTAAATCCTCGTGTTTCATATCCCGAACGGCGGCAGCATTAGATTCCAGTGCATCATAAAAAGCGACTTCATAATCGCTTAATCCGTCTGGATTACCAGCCTTTACTTGTGAATTTAATTTCTTGGCAAGCTCAATGAGCTCCTCAATTAGCTGTGCAGTTTCAATAGTTCTGTTGCGGTACTTGGCGAGCGCTTGCTCCAATAACTCTGAATAAAGAGAGTTCCTAACCACGTTTGTCTTGAATCGCGCCTTAATCTCACCCTTAAGCAGTCTACTTAAAGCTTCAACAGCCAAATTCTTCTCTTTCATGGCTCTTATCTCGCGCAAGAACTCCTCAGAAAGAAGTCCGATATTCGGTCTATCTAGACCCGCAACGCTAAAAACATCGATGATTCCCTCAGGGACAATTCCTTGCGACAAAGCCTGTCTAATTAAAGCTTCGCGTTCTGCATTCTTTATTCCTGTAGAGGTGTGCTCTCCTTTGGTGAGCATCACTCTGATTGCCTGGTAGAGAGCAACTTCCTCCCTATGGGGAACTGCAGCACTCTGGCTGTTTACCAACGCATAAGCCTTCGATAGCGCTGAAGATGCATCAGCAAATCGCCTCTTTCCATCTTCAAGACCTATAACGAAGTTCGCCACTTGTGGAATTACTGCATGTGGCCTCTCTTTAAACCCATCTATTGAACAACCATGTAATAAGTCACGAATAACGCCTAGCTTCTCAAAGAATACGCCGAGAGCTTCTTCGATGAATTCAACTGGTGGAGCTGCTTTTTTGCCTTTTGTATAAATAGCAAGTGCTTCTTTTAGTTCTGTAGCTATTCCGATGTAATCGACAACAAGTCCACCTGGCTTATCTTTGAAGACTCTATTTACGCGAGCAATGGCCTGCATGAGATTGTGGCCCTTCATCGGCTTATCTACATACATCGTGTGACAAGGTGGGGAGTCATAACCAGTAAGCCACATATCTCTCACAATGACAATCTTTAATTCGTCGTTAGCGTCCTTAAATCTACTTTCCAGCTCACGTTTCTGTGGCTCGGTGTAGGCATGGGGGCGAAGCTTTTCATTATCTGAAGCAGATGAATGAAAAACTATCTTGATGGCGCCTTTTCTATGGTCATCACTATGCCATTGCGGTCTCAACTTAATAATCTCGACATACAAGTCAACGCAGATATTTCTACTCATCGCAACAACCATTGCTTTACCGTTGGCAAGTTCGGGAGACTTACAACGGTCCTCGTAATGATTGACTATGTCTTTAGCAATTCTTTCTAACCTCGGCTTTGCACCCACTATCTGCTCAAGCTCAGCCCATCGCTTCTTCAAGCTAGCCTGTATTTGGTCCTCTTCGTCTTCGACTAAATCTTCTGCCAGTTCATCTAGTTCCTTCTTGGCTTTATCGGGCAATTCAAGGGCAACAAGACGGCTCTCGTAGTAAATCGGGACCGTTGCTCCATCCTGATTGGCCTGAGCCATGTCATAAACATCAATCTCATCGCCAAATACCAGACGTGTATCGCGGTCTTCTTGAGCTACAGGTGTTCCTGTAAAGGCAATAAAGGTTGCATTTGGAAGTGCATCCCTTAGGTGTTGGGCATAACCAACTTTGAACTTGTCATTCTTATCGATTCTTGCACTAAATCCATATTGTGAGCGATGAGCTTCATCAGTGAAGACAAAGACATTCCGTCTCTCAGTGAGTATTGGGAACTTCTCTTCTTCCCCTTCGGGTGCAAACTTTTGAATAGTTGTAAATATGACTCCGCCACCTGGACGTGAACCAATAAGTTCTCTTAGCTCTTCTCGTGAATTTGCCATATCTGGCACCTGTCGCATGAGAGCTTTGGCAGCCACAAAAGTGTCATGGAGTTGATGGTCCAGATTCTTGCGGTCAGTTACAACAATAATTGTTGGATTCTTAAGTTCTTTACTTCTTGCCAACATTCCAGCAAGAGTAGACATCTCAAAGCTCTTTCCAGCGCCTTGTGTATGCCACATAAGACCACCACGACCGTCACCATTCTCTGCGCTCGCCTTGAGTGCTCTCTTATAGGCTTTCTTAACTGCAAAGAACTGGTGGTAGGCAGGCAGCATCTTGAAAGGCTTTGTGCCTTCTACAAAAACTGTGAAGCTCTGAATCATGTCTAGAACATGGCGCTTATCAAATAAACCTTTTATAAGAGTTTCGGTTTGGCCAAACTCTCCATTTGGGTCTCGCGTTTCTCCATCAATAGAGCGCCATTTCAAGAATCGTTCCTTATCCGCAGTCAAGCTTCCCATTCGGGCATCAACACCATCTGCAATTGCCAAAATTGAGTTGTAATAGAAGAGACGAGAAATCTGTGCCTTGTAGGTTTGAAGCTGCTCGTAGGCTTCCCAGATATCCGTTTCCAAATTTGAAGGATTCTTTAGTTCAATAACTGCAATTGGTATTCCGTTTACGAATAGAACAATATCGGGTCTGCGTGTTCCAGCATCTGCATCTACCTGTACTGAATATTGATTAACCGCTAGCCAGTCATTGTTCTCAATATTCTCAAAGTCCATTAGCCACAGAAGTCTTGTGGTTTCTTCTCCCGAATCCTCGCGCACTTTTACTTGCACACCTTCTGTCATCCAGCGATGAATCTGCTGGTTTGCTTTTAATACATCAGTCTCCCCTGGAGATTCGAGCATCTGGCGTATTCTTCTAATTACAGCCTTTGGTGTTCCTGGATTTATACGGCTAATAGCATTTTCGAGGCGCTCTGCTAAAAGTACATCCTTGTGAGAAGAACGCTCGGGCATTGCACCATCGTGAGCAATCTCTGGACCCTTGACACAGTTCCAGTTGATGTCTTCTAGCCAAGTGAGGCATTGGAGTTCATAAGCATCTTCGTTGTAAGCGACCATTAAAATTCCCACGCATTCTTAGGAATTTCTAATTCGCCCGATATAAGTCGAGGAAGAAGTGAGTCTCTAATTTCTTTCAGCGCCAAATTCTCAAGTTGGTAGAGCTGCATCTGAGATTGAAATGCTCCTGCAATGTCATCGTATTTTGACATCAATTTCTCACCTGGTGAAACTACTAGATAGTTTTCCAAAGCACCCTTGCCCAAGTGAAGCACTGTGGTTCCATTTGTATAACCATCCGTATGGTTCTTAAACTCTGGTGTTAAAAAAAGTTGATAGAGGTAATTCTTGCTGAACTGGTTGCCAATTGTTCTGACGATACCAACGTCGAGTGATGCTACTAAGGTTGAAAACCTTGGGTCTTGAAAGACTATCGCAGGCTTACCAATGACATCAGCTGCTTGAGTCACGTCTGTAAAGGAAACTACCAACTCTCCAGGCTCTACAACTTGTTCAGGCTTGTACTGACCAGAAAATGGTTTAAGTCCATCAAACCTATATCCGCCGCCCCTTTTGAAAGATTTCAAAGTTACTAGTGCGGTTTTCGAAGGTTCTAGCTCTGAACTCTTGTAGCTCTTACCTTTGGTCACCTTAATGTGCTTTTCCAATTTTGATACAGACCAACCTTTAGGAATCAATCCAAGCTCTGATTCCTCCATTGAATCAGGGAATAGCGCCGCAGTCTCATCATCCATGCCTGCTGGCTTCTCTCCTGCCATCTTTGCCTTAACTGGTTCAAAATCTATGAACCAAGATTTAAATATTTCTTGAGCCATGTCCTCAAGAGAGCCGGCGATTGTTTTGTTTAAATTGATTTTTGCTTCGAGATTGTTCAGTATCTCGGCTATCCGCTGCTGCTGCTGCATGGAAGGTAAATTTGGTATCGGCAGTTTCTTGATATCGCCAACATTTAAGTGAAGGACAGTGCTTCCAGTCGACATATCTGTAAACCAACCCTGAACGGCGTCGCTTTGCAACAGGTAATTTAGGTAGTAAGAGTTTACGACGTCTGTCTTTGGCTTAATCAGTACTGTCCTCTGCCCCAGACAGTATTTAGGGCTTAGAGATTTCACTAAACCAACTCCACCTACTGGAGCCTCTCTCGCGAGGATTATGTCACCCTCTTCCACTTCACCTCTTCTACTCCAAAGCTTGTAAGTCTGCTCGTCAACGGGTTTGCAAGAGTTCACGTCTATTGTGTTGTTCGTCAAAGCTCTCGTCCCTACAGAAAATGCGTAAATTTCATTCTCGGTTTCGGGTGCAGTTTTGTGTTCACAATCAATAATTGTGGCTATTGAACCTAAAGTAAGGTCATTCGAGCTCATAACCCAAACCTTTTAGTTGCTTTGAGATTAAGGCTTCAAGCCTATGGGATTCTTTTAGTTGTTTTGAAAGTTGAGAAGTTAAAGTCTGTATACGAGAAGCAAAGTCTTCGTCGCTTTCAGATTTCACATCCTCTGTACCAATGTAGCGTCCCGGTGAGAGTGCGTCCTCATTTTTTGCGATTTCCTCACGAGTAACTGATTTACAGAATCCGTCGATGTCTTCATAATTGCCGTTACACCAATTATTGAAGGTGTCTGATATCTGAAGAATTTCATCAGAGCTAAATTCAATTTGGGTGCGGGAGATTGGAGTCCCAAGTTTGCGGGCATCAATAAGTAAAACTTGATTATCTCGCTTACTCTTCCATTTGGACTTATCTTTATTAAAAAACCAAAGCGAGCATGGAATTTGTGTGTTAAAAAATAGTTGCCCAGGCAGGTCAATGACGCATTCGATTACATCATCATCCAGAAATGCTTTTCTTATTGCATCGTCTCCACCTTGTGTAGAAGTCAGAGTTCCACGAGGCATCACTATTCCAGCCCTTCCCTTTGGGGAAAGGTGATGTACTGCGTGGCTCATCCATGCATAGTTAGCCGGACGCTCTCTAGGTACACCGTACTTCTTCCAGCGCACATCATTTAGTAATTGCTCTCTTGGATAACTGGCGTTATTTCCAAAGGGAGGGTTCATGAGAATGAAGTCAAAGCGCTTATCTGTATGCTGGTTTTCGGTGAAGGTGTCTCCATGAGTCTTACCAAGGTCAAAGTCAATTCCTCGAATTGCAAGATTCATTGCGCAAAGTCGACGAGTTGTGGGATTAGATTCCTGTCCGTAGATAGCGATGTCACCAAGCTTGCCTCCATGAGCTTCTAGGAATCGCTCACTTTGGACAAACATTCCACCAGAACCACAGCACGGGTCATACACGCGACCCGAAGTTGGCTGAAGAATTTCGACTAAAGTCTTTACGACGGAAGCAGCTGTATAGAACTGACCACCTAACTTACCTTCTGCAGAAGCGAACATTCCCAAGAAATATTCGTATACCTGACCGAGTACATCAGAGGCTTGATGTCTTCCATTGCCAAAGCTAATTGAACCAATTAAGTCAACTACAGCACCAAGGTCGGCAGCTGGAAGTCTTGCATCGGCATATCGCCGCTCTACTATGCCTTCTAGTTTCGGATTTTCTTTCTCGATTTCATATAACGCGTTATCGATGCGTGTTGCAATATCTGCTTGCTTGGAGTTTTGCTGAATGACTTCCCATCGAGATTCCTCAGGTACCCAAAAAACATTGACCTCTTTGTAGTAGTTTCGGTCATCTAGTGCGGCTTTGAGTCTCTTGGTATCAGGCTTGTATCTATCGCTCTTCGGGTCTGAGAAAGAAGCCTCTAACTCTTGGCGTCTCTCTTCAAAAGAGTCCGATACATACTTAAGAAAGACCAGCCCTAAAACAATGTGCTTGTATTCAGCAGCGTCTAGGTTCTTGCGAAGGATATTGGCGGTATCCCAGTACTTCTTAAGCTGCTCATTCGATAGCAACGCCAACCCCCCAAACCTAGATGCCGCAGACCTGAACGACTGCGGACTTATTCTCGCCTAGGGGGCTGACAATGGGAACTAGCCCAGGTGTGAATTGGACCGAATATGCCCAGTTCTTACTGGTTTTGCTGGTTTATCTGGCTGGCTTTGGCGTTTATCAATCGGGCTTTGGCCTCGATTAAATCCAATTCCTGCTTTGTCTTAAATTGCTTCGGGAACTGATAAGGCTTCCGACTTCCAGTACCTGCCTTCTTTGGTTTCTTTGGCTTGATATTGGAGATTGGGAACTGTTTTGGACTAAGCATTAGGTCTACTGCCTTTCTGTCTCAACTGATTTCTGTCAGAGAGACTTGGTTTCCATATGTTTTCGCCCTCAACATGTTCATCTGTAGCGTTTAAATGAATTTTCATGCATTTACTTATGCACTTTATGCGCTATGCATAATCAATTTCCGCTTTTTTGCCATGTGCAACTGTCGTACTATCTGATAGTAGTCATTGAACAACTATCACTCGACCATGAGTATTTAAATATTCCTTCACTTGCTGAGCTGTGAACCTTTTGTGTTTTCCAACAGAGATGCTGGCAAGGTGACCCCGTCTAACTAG
>Ga0315900_10009991_pt1 | contig 11955 bp, 7 predicted proteins | sample LakEriMetagenome_FD_203521 | JGI IMG/M metagenome (GOLD analysis project Ga0315900, IMG submission 203521) | Freshwater fungal communities from buoy surface, Lake Erie, Ohio, United States - Buoy 12 MA114 | ecosystem: Environmental > Aquatic > Freshwater > Lake > Lake biofilm | place: USA: Lake...
ATGGGCACGCCGGTGCTCACCTTGCCCGGGCGGAGCTTCGCGTCGCGCGTCTGCGCCAGCCTCGTCACTGCCGCCGGTGTGCCGGAATTCGTCTGCGCCAGCGCCGAGGATTACGTGGCGCAGGCCATCGCCCTGGGCCGCGACCCGCAGCGCCTGCGCGCCTATCGCGCCCGCCTGCTCGCGCTGCGCGAAAGCTCGACGCTGTTCGACACGCAGGGCCATGTGCGCGCGCTCGAGCAGAACTATCGCGAGATGTGGGCGGATTTCGTGGCGGATCGCCTGCCGCGCCCGGACCTCACCAATCTCGACGCCTATCTCGATGTCGGCATCGCCATCGCCACCGGCCGCTGCCCGGATTGGTCGAGCGGCTTGGCCGCGCGCGACGCCTTCGCGCCGCTGCCGCCCGACCGGCGGCTGTGGAGCGGCCGATGAACGCGATCCTGTCGCAGGCCGCACTCGACCAGGGCTGGCTGCTCGGCCTGCTGAACGGCCCCGCTTGGCCCGCCGCGCTGCCCTCGCCCGAGGAAGCGCGGCGGCAACGCGCCTTGGCGCAACTGCCGCTCGAAGCCCTGCTGCCGCCGTTGGAGCGCGCCTCCCGCGAGGGGCGTCGTGCCCTTTCCATCGTCGCCTACCAGGCCTGGCTCGGCGCCAATCCGGGGCATCCGCAGGCGCTCGCCGCCTGGTTCAACCTCGGGGTCGAATTCTCCCAGGCGGGTGAGCCGGCGCAGGCCGTCATCTGCTACCGCAACGCGCTGGCGTTGAAGGCCGATTTCCACGACGCCGCCACCAATCTCGGCCTGGCGCTGGAAGCGGCCGGGCAGAAGGAGGCCGCGCTCGCTGCCTGGCAGCAGGCCCTGCAACCCGAGCCCGCGCGCCGGCAGATCTTCAACCATCGCGGCCGGCTGTTCGAGCAGATGGGCCGCTTCACCGAGGCCGAGCAGGCGCTGCGCCAGAGCCTGCTCAGCGCGCCTGACCAGCCCGACGTGCTCCAGCATTGGACGCATCTGCGCCAGAAGCTCTGCGCCTGGCCGATCCATGCCGATGACATCCCCGGCCTGACGCGCGATCAGGCGGTGCTGCATTCCGGCCCGCTGGGCGCGCTCGCGCTGCATGACGACATCGACCTCCAGCGCCGCATCGTCGCCACCTGGCTCGCGCGCAAGGTGCCGGAAGCGCCGCGCCGCCTCGCGCCCGCGCAGGGCTACCGGCATGAGCGACTGCGGCTGGGCTATCTCTCCTCGGATTTCTGTCGGCACGCGCTGAGCTTCCTGATCGCCGAGGTGCTGGAACGCCATGATCGCGATCGCTTCGAGATCTTCGGCTATTGCTCCTCGCCCGAGGATGGCAGCGATATCCGTGCGCGCGTCATCGCGGCCCTTGACCACCATGTGAAGATCGGCGCGATGGATGACGCCACCGCGGCCGCGCGCATCCGCGCCGATGAGATCGACATCCTGATCGACCTCAACGGGCTGACGCGCGGCGCGCGGCTCGGCGTGTTGCGCTGGAAGCCCGCGCCGGTGCAGGTGACCTATCTGGGCTATATCGGCTCCGTGCCGCTGCCGGAACTCGACTACCTGATCTGCGACGACATTGCGGTACCGCCCGAGGCTGCATCCCTCTACGCGCCGCGACCCTTGAAGCTCGAAGGTCTCTACCAGGCCAATGACAGCCGCATGCCCGCTTTGCCGGCGCTGACACGCGCCGAGGAAGGCCTGCCCGAGGACGCCTTCGTCTTCTGCTGCTTCGCCAATTTCTACAAGATCACCGAGCCGATGTTCGCCGACTGGGTCGCGATCCTGCGCGCCGTGCCGGGCAGCGTGCTCTGGCTCGCCGAGGATGGGCATGGCGGCAGCGCCAATCTGCACGCCCGCGCCGAGACGCTGGGGCTTGAGCCAGGGCGCCTCATCTTCGGCCCGCGCGTCGCGCCGGCGCATTACCTCGCGCGGCTGCGCCTCGCGGACCTGTTTCTCGACACCACGCCCTACAATTCCGGCACGGTGGCGAGTGACGCGCTGCGCATGGGCCTGCCGCTGCTCACACTCTCGGGCCGGGCCTTCGCCGCGCGCATGGCGACGAGCCTGCTGACCGCCATCGGCCTGACCGATGGCATCACCACCACGCGTGCCGACTATGTCGCCCGTGCCATCGCCCTGGCGACCGACCCTGCGCGCCACGCCGCCGCGCGGGCCGTGCTGGCGGGCGATGCCTGGATGCGCACGCTGGGCGACACGGTGGGCTTCACGCGCCGCCTGGAAGCGGCGCTGGAACGCGTGCGGCTCAGCCCTTGATGCCGCCGCGATAGGCCGTGGCCCAGAGCGCGTAATTGCCATCGCGCATCACCCGCACGATGGGGAAGCCGGCGTCGAGCAGGGCGGCTTCCAGCGTCCGCGCGGTGAAGCCGCCGCGATGGCCCATGAAGACATTGCCGCTCGCCAGCGAGGCGCCATGGCCATAGAGCATGTCGAGCGGCGAGATCGGCCCCATGGGCGACATATAGGCGGGCTCCGCCAGCCGGTCCGCCGCGACCAGCGTGGCGATCTGTTGCAGATCGGGCATGGTCATCAAGGCGAAGCCATCGGGCTTCAGCACGCGCCGGAACTCGGCGAGCGCCAGCGGTACCTCATGCGGGAAGAGGTGTTCGAGATTGTGCGAGGACCACACCGCATCGACCGAGCCACTCGGCACAGCGGCCATGTCGGTGATCGAGGCGATGACATCGGGCTCGACATCGGGATCGATGTCGAGCCGGATTTCCGCCCAAGCGCCAGGCGCGAAGAAGGCCGCCGGCAGCTTGTCGGGTGAGGGGGCGCCACAGCCGACATGCAGCACGCGACGCGTCTTGGTGAGGGAAGGGGGCAGGCTATCCATGCGTCGGTTTTTCCGGACGGGGGCGGGGCGCAGTTTCGTCGGAAACAATGAACACATTCTGCATGCGGCGCGTTTACCGCCTGTTCAGCCGAACCGGGTCTGATCCGCCGACTGCCCCCTGCATCCGGAGAAAAGCCCGATGAGTCATGTGTCCGAGGTCGTGATCGCCGCCGACGACCCTCAGGTGCGCCTGCTGCGCGCCACGCTGGCCGAGGCGCTGGCGGCGCAGATCGACCGCAGCCAGGGCATCTTCACGGTTGATGGCATGTCCGGCGCGCGCTACCGGCACTTCATCAACACGCTGCTCGGCCGCATGGGGCCGGTGGGCTATCTCGAGGTCGGCAGCTGGATGGGCTCCACCCTCTGCGCCGCCATCCACGGCAACGCCGTGCGCGCCGTCGCCATCGACAATTGGAGCCAGTTCGGCGGCCCGCGCGACGCCTTCCTCGGCAACCTCGCCCGCTTCCGCACGCCGCAGGCCGAGGTGGAGGTGATCGAGAGCGATTTCCGCGCCGTGCCCTTCGCCGATCTCGCCGCGCGCCACACGCCCTTCGGCGTCTATCTCTTCGATGGCCCGCATGAGGAGCAGGACCAGCATGACGGGCTGGTGCAGGCGCTGCCCGCACTCACCGAGACCTTCGTCTTCATCTGCGACGACTGGAACTGGTGGCAGGTGCGCGCCGGCACGCATCGCGCCATCGTGCAGGGCGGGCTTTCGATGCTCTACGGGGCCGAGATCCGCACCACGCTCGACAACACCCACGCCGCCATCGCCTTCAAGGAGAGCGATTGGCACAATGGCTACTTCATCGCCGTGCTGCGAAAGGCCGTGCAGGCCGCGCCGGTGGCCCTGCGCCAGGCCGCGTGATCAAGGCTCGCGCAGGCTCTCCTCCAGCCCGCGCAGCAGCGGGTTGAGGAAGTAGCGCAGCACGCTGCGCTCGCCGACCTTGATCTCGGCGAGCAGCGTCATGCCCGGGATCAGCGCCGTCCCCGGCGGCAGGCGCAGCCCTGCGGCGTCACGGATCTCCACCTGGCCGCGATGCACCGCGCCCGCCTGTGGCGCGGGGGCATCGGCGCCTTGCGGCTGGCCGGGGCTGTAGCTGTCGCGGCTGACGGCGCGCAGCCGGCCGGCGAGCGTGCCGAAGCGCTGGAAGGGGAAGGCATCCACCTTCAGCACCACATCCTCCTCAAGGCGGAGCTGCCCGATATCGGCCGAGCGCAGCGTGATCTCGGCGATCAGCGGCGCATGGGCGGGCACCAGCGTGACCAGCGGCTCGGCCTCCCGCAGCACGGAGCCGGCGGAGCGCCGCGCGACTTCCAGCACCACGCCATCGACCGGGGCGATGATGGTGGTCAGCGCGGCGAGGCGTTCGGCCTTCGAAAGAGATTCCTCAACCCGCACCAACTCGCCGCGCAGCCGGACCGCGTCTTCCAGCAGCAGGCGCTGCCAGTCATCGGAGAAGCCCTGCTGCTCGGCCCGCCGCGCGGCGAGGCTGTGGCCCAGCTCCTCCCGCCGGTTGCGCGCCTGCTCGAGCTGCCGCTCTGCCTCCAGCCGGTCACGCCGCGCGGCGAGCAGGTTGAGGCGCGAGCCGATCTGCCCTTCGAGCAGCCGCGCGCGCAGGGCCTCGACCTCCCGCGCGAGGCTGGCCTGTTCGGTGAGGCTCGCCTGCTGGGCCTCGATTGCCAGGAGCCCGGTTTCCAGCGCGCGGATCTCGTCCGCATAGCCGCGCAGGCGGGTGGCGCGCAGCGCGGCGCGGCTGTGGTGCAGCACGGCCTGCAAGGCGGCGTCGGGATCCGCGCCGGCGGGCGGGCGCGCCTCGGCCAGCTCGGCCTCGACGCGGGCTAGTTGCGCGCGCAGCGCGCGGGACTGGGCGGCCAGCGCCTGGCGATCAGCCTCGGTGAAGGTGGGGTCGAGCCGGGCGAGCACATCGCCCTGCCGCACCGCCTGACCGGGGCGCACCAGCACCTCCCGCAGCACGGCGCGTTCCATGGGTTGCAGCACGACGGGCGGCGCATCGGGCATCAGCCGACCGCTGCCCGTCACCACCACATCGATGCGGGCCAGCCCCGCGCCGAGTAGTAGCGCCAGAACAAGCAAGGCCAGTATCCAATGTCCACTGGCCAGCAGCCGCGACGGCGGCTCGGCGAGCAGCGCCTCAAGATCATCCTGGAAGGCGATGGCCTCCCGCGCCACGGGGGCCGGCGGCAAGGCGCGGGGGCGGCGGCGCATGCTCATCGGAGGTGCTGCGTCTGCTGCTGCCAGAGATGGCGATAGATCTCGCAGCGCTCCAGCAGCGTGGCGTGCGGCGCGCAGTCGAGCAGCCGGCCCTGTTCCAGCACCAGGATCGCATCCGACTGCACCAGCGAGGACAGGCGGTGCGAGACGATGACCATGGTCCGCCCGCGCGCGATCTCGGCCAGGTTCTGCTGGATGATGGCCTCGCTATCCGGGTCGAGCGCGCTGGTCGCCTCATCGAAGATCAGCAGGTTGGGCCGGGTGAGTAGGGCGCGCGCGATGGCGATGCGCTGGCGCTGGCCGCCGGAGAAATTGCTCGCCCCTTCCTCCACCATCGTGTCGTAGGAGAGCGGCAGGCGATCGATGAATTCCTGCGCGCCGGCGAGGCGCGCGACCTCGATGATCTCGGGCAGGGGCGCATTGGGGCGAGCGGCGGCGATGTTCTCGCGGATCGTGCCGCGAAACAGAAGATTGTCCTGCAGCACCACGCCGATGCCGCGGCGCAGATGGTTGAGGTCGATGTGGCGGATGTCCACGCCATCAAGGTGGATGAGGCCCGATTGCGGCGCATGGATGGCCTGGATCAGCCGCGTGATCGTGGTCTTGCCCGAGCCCGAGCGCCCGACCACGCCGATCACCTGCCCGGGTTCGACACTGAAGGAGACGCCGTCGAGCGCGGGCGTGGCGGCGCCGGGGTAGCGGAAGCTCACCTGCTCGAGCTGCATGCGGCCCGTGATGGGCGGGCGGGCCATGCGGGCACCGCCGCCGCGCTCAGGCGGCGTGTTCATCACCGTCCCCAACATGCGCACGGAGAGTGCCGCTTCCTGATACTCGTTGATCAGCGCGACCATCTGCACCAGCGGCCCGGTGACGCGGCCCGAGAGCATGGTGAAGGCGACCAGCGCGCCGAGGCTCAACGCTCCGTCGAAGACCAGTGTCGCGCCGAGTGCGAGCACGCTGATCTGCATGAGCTTTTCGAGCACGCCGGTCGCCACGCTGCCGCCCGCGCCGATGCGGCCCACTGCCTCATGCTGGCGGATCGCCGCCGCAAGCTTCTGGTCCCAGGCCTTCTGCCGCGCTGGTTCGAGCACCAGGGATTTCACCGCGCGCATGTTGTGCAGCGTCTCGACCAGATGCGCCTGGCGCGCGCCCTCGGTCTCGTAGAGCCGGTTCAACCGGGCGCGAAAGGTCGGCACCATGGCGCCGATCACCAGCGCGATAGCCAGCGAGAAGCCCAGCACCACCAGCGTCAGAATGCCGCTGTAAAGCGCAAGGAACACCAGCAGGATCGGCAGCAGCGCCGCATCCAGTATCACCTGGAACAGCCGCCCGGTGAGGAAGTGGCGCAGCTTCTCGGTCTGCTGCATGTGGCGCACCAGCACGCCGGCCGCATGGCTCTCGAAGAAGGACAGAGGCAGGGAGAGCAGGTGCCGGAAGGTCCGCGCGCCGAGCCGCGCATCGATCTTGTTGCTTGCCAGCAGCATGCATTGCTGCCGTACATAACCGAACACCCCATCGAACAGGGTGAGCAGCACGAAGACGCCCACCACCACATAAAGCGTCTGCCAGGCCTGGTGGGTGATGACCTTGTCGATCAGCACCTGGAAGAGCAGCGGGATGGCGAAGCCGATGAGGTTCGCGACAAGGGCGGCGATGGCGACGCCGGCGAAGAGGCGGCGATGGCGCAGGATCTCGGGCAAGAACCAACGCAGGCCGAATGGCTGGTCCTCATCGCCCAGCTTATGGACGCGCTTGACCAGCACCAGCGTGCCGGACCATTCGGCGAGGAACTCCTCCCGCGGCAGCAGCCGCACGCCTTCCTGCTCGCGCGCGGGGTCGAGCACCGCGGCGATGGGCGTGCCATCGGCGCCTTCCAGCGTGTGGATCAGGATGAACCAACTGCCGTCGCGCCGCACCGCCAGCGCAGGGTAGGCGGTGCCGAGCCGGGCCGCCTTCTCCCAGCTCGCGTCGCGCAGCGCCTGGCCCTTCAGCCCCGCCTGCCTGAGTGCGCGCAGCACGGCCGGGACCATGTCCGCATGGCCGATCTGCGGCAGCTCGTCGGGGGCGAGTTGCAGGCCGTGATGCATCGCAACCAGGAACACGCAGCGCAACGCCGTGAGCTCCGGTGCCAACCTCTTGTCGGCCACTGTCATGGGCTGAGCCTAGCGCGGCGATGCTTGCCCGCTGGTGAACGCCATCAACTCGCCGCGCTGCGGCCGGCGGTGCCACCATCCAGCACGCGCAGGATGGTGGGTTCCGGCACGCGCAGGCCCAGCTCCTCGGCGAAATAGGCGATGGTGCGGCGCAACCCCTGCTCGAGCTTGATGGTGGGGCGCCAGCCCAGCAGGTCGCGCGCGCGGGTGATGTCCGGGCAGCGCTGCATCGGGTCGTCCTGCGGCAGGGGCCGATGCTGGAAGCCGCCGCGCGAACCGGCGAGCCGCGAGACCTCCATCGCCAGCTCGCGGATGGTGAATTCATCCGGATTGCCGAGGTTGATGGGGCCGGTCACCGCATCCGGCGCGCGCATCAGCCGCAGGATACCCTCCACCAAATCGTCGACATAGCAGAAGGAGCGCGTCTGCTGCCCATCGCCATAGAGGGTGATGGCCTCCCCGCGCAGGGCCTGGACAATGAAGTTGGAGACAACGCGCCCGTCATTGGGGTGCATGCGCGGGCCGTAGGTGTTGAAGATGCGCGCGACGCGGATGTTGACGCCATCCTGCCGGTGATAGTCGAAGAACAGCGTCTCGGCACAGCGCTTGCCTTCGTCGTAGCAGGCGCGGATGCCGATGGGGTTGACGTTGCCGCGATACTCCTCGCGCTGCGGATGCACCGCCGGGTCGCCATAGACCTCGGAGGTCGAGGCCTGGAAGATCTTCGCGTCCAGCCGCTTCGCGAGGTCCAGCAGGTTGATGGCGCCATGCACCGAGGTGCGGACGGTCTGCACGGGGTTATGCTGGTAGTGGATGGGCGAGGCCGGGCAGGCGAGGTTGTAGATCTCATCCACCTCGAGCTGGATCGGCACGGTCACGTCGTGGCGCAGAACCTCGAAATGCGGGTGGCCCAGCAGGTGGCGGATATTGTCCCGGGACCCGGTGAAGAAATTGTCGAGGCAGATCACCTCCTCCCCCTCGGCGAGCAGGCGCTCGCACAGATGGGAGCCGAGGAAGCCGGCACCCCCGGCGACGAGGGTGCGTTTGCGCGCGCGCTTCATGCGCCGTCTCCGCTGCGATGAGGGTCTCCTCGTCATCCTGCGGCGGTGATGCTTTCCAAATCGTGAAGCGGCGAATCCTGCTAGTGGCGCTCGTAGATCAGCCGGGCGCGGATGGTGCCCGGCAGGGCGCGCAGCTCGGCAAGGATGGCCTCGGCGTCCTGGCGCGCCTCCACGCTCTCGACCACGACGTAGCCGAGTTCGGAGTCCGTCTGGTAGTACTGCGCGGCGATGTTCAGGCCGCGCCGGCCGAAGCTTTCATTGATGCGCGAGAGGATGCCCGGCGCGTCGCGATGCAGATGCGTCCAGCGTGCGCCGGTCGGGCGCGGCGGCAGTTGCACCTGCGGCAGGTTGACGCTGCCCGGCGTCGTGCCCGTGTCGCTGTAATCCACCAGTTTGCGCGCGACCTCCTGGCCGATACGGTCCTGCGCCTCGGCCGTGCTGCCGCCGATATGCGGCGTCAGGATCACGTTGGGCAGGCCCTGCAGCGGGCTTTCGAAGCGTTCGCCATTGCGCTTGGGCTCGATGGGGAAGACATCCAGCGCGGCGCCCAGGATGCGCTTCTCGCGCAGCGCGGCGGCCAGCGCCTCGACATCCACAACCGTGCCGCGCGCATTGTTGATGAACACCGCGCTCGGCTTCATCAAGGCGAGTTCCGCCGCGCCGATCATGTTCACCGTATCCGGCGTCTCGGGCACATGGATCGTCACCACATCCGACTGGGCCAGCAATTGCTGCAGCGAGCCCGAGGGCATCGCATTGCCATGCGGCAGCTTGGTGGTGTGGTCGTGGTAGAGCACGCGCATACCAAAGGCCTCGGCCAGCACGGAGAGTTGGCTGCCGATATTGCCGTAGCCGATGATGCCGAGCGTCTTGCCGCGCATCTCCCAGGAATTCGCCGCCGACTTGTCCCAGCCGCCGGCGTGTGCGGCGACCGATTTGTCGACGATGCCGCGCATCAGCATCACCGCCTCGGCCAGCGTCAGCTCGGCCACCGATCGGGTATTGCTGAAGGGCGCGTTGAACACGGCGATGCCGCGCCGTGCGGCCGCGGCGAGGTCCACCTGGTTCGTGCCGATGCAGAAGCAGCCGATAGCGATCAGCCGGTCTGCGGCCTCCAGCACTTCCTCCGTCACCTCGGTGCGGCTGCGGATGCCCAGGATGTGCACGCCCTTCACCGCATCGATCAACGCCTGGCCTTCCAGCGCCTTCTTTTCCCGGTGGATGGTGCGGTAGTCGGCCGAGACGAAGAGCTCCACCGCGCTGTCGGCGATGCCTTCCAGCAGCAGGATGCGGATGCGGTCCTTGGGCAGGGAAATGCGGTCGTTCATCGGGGCCACGCAGGTCAGGGGGGGCAGGTGGCGCCTTCCTGCCCGCTCACCCGGCCCGCGGCAAGGGGCGGGCGGGAAGCGGGGGGGCGCCCCTGGGCGGGCGGCCCATGTGTCGAGCGTTTCGCCCTCATGTGTCGAGCGTTTCGCCCTGATGAAACAGCTTGAAACACGATGACAGGATCTTGCGCTGTCGCGACCGGTTCTGACGGTCCCGGCGCCTTGACGCTCTTCGCCCCGGCCTTCCACGATGGCACCCTGTTAAGGGAAGGGTAATCACTGCCTGTGCCGTAGGCCGGGTTGCCCCTGACGACCGTGGCGAGGAGTAGTGGGCATGGCCTTTCCGTTCGGGCGCGAGGCTTTCGCGCGCAAGCCAGAGACACGCCTGACCCAGCGGCTCTGGTCCTGGCTGCGCGGCCCCCGCGCCGAGGCGAAGCCCGCCCCGCCGCCCGCACTCGGCGTCAGAGTGGATGCGCTGGAGCCGCGCTTCCTGCTCTCGGCCGACCTCATGCCCTTCACCGTGGACCTCTCCGCCCATGCCGCGCAGGACTACGCGCTGCGCTACGACAACCTCGTGCAGTCGGTGCAACTGCTCGACCGCGGCACCGGCCAGGTGCTCGACCAGCGCCAGGCCCAGCAGATCGACGCCATCCGCGTCCGCGGCACGTCGGGTGATGACCGCCTGACCATTGATTTCGCAGCACAATTCCTCACTCCGCTCGACATCACCTTCGAGGGCGGGGCGGGGGCGGATACGCTCTCCCTGCGCGGCGGGGCGGTCGATTCGGTGACCCTCGCCGTGACCGGCGCCGGGGCGGGCGAGGTCACCATTGCCCAGGGCGCGGCCGCGCCGCAGCGCATCGCCTTCACCGGCGTGGCGCTGGTGGAGGATACGCTTGCCGCTACGCAGCGCGTCTTCACCGATGACACCGGCCTCGGCCAGGTGCTGCGGCTGATGGAGGCCGGCACGGCCGGCGACGGGCTGGCCGCGATTGAGGCCGGGGATGGCCTGCTGCGGCAGCAATTCCTGGCCCCGGTCGGGCTGCTGACCATCGCCGGCGGGCTGGGCGATGACGCGCTCGGCTATCTGGGGCTGGAGGCGCAGCTCGACGGCAAGGTGGTCTTCCAGGGCGGGGCCGGCACGGATGCGGTCACCGGGCCGCCGCGCAATGCCGATTGGCACGTCACCGGCCGCGATGCCGGGCACGTTGCCGGGGTGTCCTTCTTGTCTGTCGAGCGCCTGCTGGGTGCCGCGGACAATGAGGACACCTTTTTCGTGCATGGCGATGCCGCGATCTCGGGCGTCATGGATGGCGGCGCGGGCGGCTTCGACTCGATGGTGCTGGAAGGCGGCAGCTTCGCCTCCGTCACCTATGTCGCCACCGGCCCGACCTCCGGCACCATCACCCGCGACGGCGTCACGCTTGTCTATGACGGGTTGGAGCCGATCACCGACAACATGTCGATCACCGATCGCGTGATCGATCTCAGCGCGGTGTCCGATACCGCGACCCTTTCGCAATCGGGCGCCAACTACACCGTCGCCTCCACCGATCCGCTCGGCGGGATCACCTTCGAGAGCGTGACCTTCACACGCCCGTCCAACAGCCTGACCATCCGCCTCGGCACGGATGAGGCCATTCCGATCCTCTCGCGCGACCAGCTGACCATTGGCACGGTCAACCTCGCCGGCACCGACCTGATCATCGACGGCCAGGCGGGCACGGACAAGCTCATCATCACCGGCACGCTGACGGTGCGCGACCTGACCGTGACGGTCGAGGATACCCGCGTCAGCGGCACCATCATCGCCGACGACATCACCATCACCGCCGCCGCTGGCGGCGACGCGGCCGGCGATGGCGAGATCACCGATGGCGCGATCTTCGCCGCCGCCGCGACTGTCATCGACCTGACCGGCGGCACGCTCACCGCGACCGGCGCCGTGACGCTGGGGGCGACCTCCACCGCCAACATCGTGCAGAGCCAGTTCACGCTGGGCGCGCTGGAGAACTCCATCGCGATCGCCGACCCTTCCGCCACGATCACCTTCAACAATACCACGCTCACCGCCGCCAGCCTCTCGGCCACCGCCGCCGTTGTCGTCACCGTGGTGGCGGAGACGGATTCCTCCGGCGCCGATGTGGACGCCAACAAGGACGCCGCGATCTCCTCCGTCACTGTGCTGAGCGACGCGCTGGTCGCGGTGCAGGGCGCGAGTAATCTGCGTGTCTCCGGCGCCGTGGCGTTGGGCGCGACCACGAATATCGACATCGTCAACACCGCCGATGGCGCCGCCGCCGCCGATG
>Ga0315900_10009994_pt1 | contig 11953 bp, 8 predicted proteins | sample LakEriMetagenome_FD_203521 | JGI IMG/M metagenome (GOLD analysis project Ga0315900, IMG submission 203521) | Freshwater fungal communities from buoy surface, Lake Erie, Ohio, United States - Buoy 12 MA114 | ecosystem: Environmental > Aquatic > Freshwater > Lake > Lake biofilm | place: USA: Lake...
CAATATGCCCGCTTCGCGCTGGAGCTCGACGACCTGAAGGCGCTGTATGAGAGCTTCGTCGCAGCACTGCGACGCGGCGAGCCGCTCGGCGCGGACGTGTCCATCCTCAAGATCGTGCAGACCGAGCTCTACCAGCGCATCACCGATGCGATGCTTGAACTCGCCGGCGAGCACGCCGGGCTGCTCGATCCTATCGAGGGCAGGCTGCATCCCGCGGCGCAGTTCCTGCAGGCCCGTCCGACCACCATCTTCGGCGGCTCATCCGAGATCCTGCGGAACATGCTGGCCCGCAGCCTGCTGGACCTGCCGGCATGAGCGGGACCGGCGCGCTGCCGCGCATCCGCGTGCTGGACATGACGCGCGTCTTCGCTGGCCCCTGGGCGGCGCAAATGCTCGGCGACTTCGGCGCCGATGTCGTCAAGGTGGAACAGCCCGGCAGCGGCGACGATGTGCGCCACATGGGCTTTCGGGCCCGCGACGCGGAAGGCAAGGAGACGGGCGAGACCTCCTCCTTCCTCGCGATGAACCGCAACAAGCGCAGCATCGCCCTGAACATCGCCACGCCTGACGGCCAGGCGACGCTCCGCTCGCTGGTCGCGAAGGCCGATGTGTTCATCGAGAACTTCAAGGCCGGCGGCCTCGTCAAATACGGGCTCGACTACGCGGCGCTGTCCGCGCTGAATCCCCGGCTGGTCTATTGCTCCATCACGGGCTTCGGCCAGGACGGGCCCTATGCGCCGCTGCCGGGCTACGATCCGATCTTCCAGGCGATGAGCGGGCTCATGAGCGTCACCGGCCAGCCCGACGGCCAGCCAGGGGCCGGACCGGTGCTGGCGGGCTACAGCATCTCCGACATCAATGCCGGTTTCTACGCCACCATCGCCATCCTGGCCGCGCTGCATCACCGCGATACCGTGTCCGGCCGCGGCCAGCATATCGACCTGGCGCTGCTGGATGCGCAGATCGCCGCGCAGTCGCACATTGCGATGAACTGGCTGGTGTCCGGCAAGATGCCGGTGCGCGCCGGCGCCGCCAGCCAGATCAACACGCCCTGGCAAGCCTTCGACACCGCCGATCGCCCCCTGATGGTTGCCATCGGCAACGACCGGCAGTTCGCGCAGTTCTGCCATGTGCTGGGCCTGCCGGACCTGCCCGCGGATCCGCGCTTCGGCAAGAACCGCGACAGGATGGCGCACAAGCAGGAGCTTCTGCCCTTGCTGCAGCAGGCGCTTCGCGCGCGGACGGCGCGCGAATGGATGGACGCGCTGAACGAGGTCGGGGTCGCGTCCGGGCCACTCAACGATTTCGGCGCCATGGCAGAGGATCCGCAGGTGCGGCATCGCGGCGTCTTCGCGCAGATCGACGGCAACGGCGCGCCCACGATTGCCAACCCGATACGCCTGTCCGAAACGCCGCCGCGCTACCGAAGGGCTCCCCCTGCGCTCGGCGAGCACACGGCAGAGGTCATCCGCGACTGGATCGGAGGGGAGCCATGACGGAAGCGGAGCTTCACGCCGCGCGGGCCAGTTCGGTTCGCATGATCCGCGACAGCGCCGCCGCGGTCAGCCCGCCCGGCGGCGACCTGCGCCGCATCCGCGCCCTGCGCTTCACGGAAGCCGGCCACGACCCCGCGGTGTTCCGCCAGATGGGCGAGCTTGGCTGGATCGGGCTTCGCTTGCCGGAGGACGCGGGCGGGATCGGTCTCGGCATGGTCGAGTGCTGCGCGCTGGCCGAGGAAATGGGTCGCGGCCTGGTGCCCGAGCCGCTCATCCAGGCCCAGCTTTCTGCGGCCTTGCTGGCCGCCGCGGGGGACACAGACCTGCTGGAAGCGTTGCTCGCCGGCGAGACCTACATCGCCACGGCCTGGCAGGAAGCACCCGACGCGCTCGATGCGCCGGGATCGCCTGGGGTGTCCCGGCTGTTCATCCCCGCGGCCCGCGCTGCCCGCGGCTTCCTGCTTCCCGTCCGGGAGGCCGGCGCAATGACGCTCCATTTCCTCCCGGCCGAGGCGGCATCCCTTGAGGTCTTGGGCCTGCAGGATGGCGGGCATGCGGCGCATCTAGTCCCTGGTGAGTCGCGCCGGATCGGCCCAATCGGCGATGCCGTGGCGCGCGCATTGGACGAAGCGGGCCTTGCGACTGCCGCCTACCTTCTCGGCACCATGGAGCGCGCCTTCGCGATGACGCTGGACTATCTCCGCGCGCGCCAGCAGTTCGGCCGTCCCATCGGCAGTTTCCAGGCGCTGCAGCATCGCGCGGTGGACCTCCGCATCGCGATCGCGCTGACCCGGGCGAGCGTGGAAGCCGCGGCCATGACGATGGACAGCGCACAGGTGCCGGCCGAATGCCAGGCCGCCGTGTCCCGCGCGAAGGCGCGCGCGGCGGAAGCCGCGCTGCTCGTCACCCGCGCTGCCGTGCAGTTGCACGGTGCGATCGGTTACACCGACGAATACGACGTCGGCCTCTGCATGCGGAAAGCGATGGTGTTGGCCAACGCCTTCGGCTCGGCCGCGCTCCACCGCCGCCGCTTCATGGCGGCCCGTGCGGCCTTGCCGGAGTAGAGCCTGCCGGGCCATGCCCGTGATGCGGGCTACTCCAATCAGGCCGCCTGAACCTCTGCTCCTCCATTCAGAACGCCGCGCGCCACCAGATCGTCAAAGCTGCCGGAATGCGCGACCTTGCCGCGCTCGATGACCAAAATGCGGTCAGCGCCACGGATCGTCTCGAGCCGATGCGCGATCACAATGCGCGTGCATGTGAGAGAGGCCAATGTTCGTGTGGTGACAGCCTGCGTCGCCGGGTCAAGCGCGCTTGTCGCCTCGTCCAGGATCAGAACGTCCGGCTTGTTGACCAGCGCGCGGGCCAGCAGCAGACGCTGCACCTGGCCGCCCGAGAGGACATGCGACGCATCAGCGATCGGCGTACGCAGGCCGAGCGGCATGGCGCGCACATCATTCGCAATGGCGGCCGCCGCCAAGGCTTCCCAGATTTGCGCCTCCGTTGCCTCGCTGAAGCCGCGCAGCACATCGAGGAGCGCGCCGGGCGGCAATTGGGCGCCCTGCAGCACCGTGCCAATCCGTCGCCGCAGCAGCCCGAGGTCCAACGAGACCAGATCCTGTCGGTCGAAGGTCACGCTGCCAAAACGCGCGCGTTCGAGCCCCAGCAGCAGCCGGACCAGCGTCGATTTACCGCAGCCAGACCGCCCGACGATGGCGACGAACTCCCCTGGCTCGATCGCAAGGTTCAGCCCGGAGAACAGCGGCGTGTCCGCACCTTCGTATCCGAAGGCAACATTGGTCATGGCGATGCGCCCGGTCAGCCGGCCAGGATCGATGCGCCCCGCCGTTGGTTCCGGCTGCGCCTGCAGCAGCGGGTCCGCGTAGCTACGCATCGCGTAGAGCGGATAGTAGCCGATGAAGGCCTGGCCCAGGCCGTTGACGGCGCCATTGGCGATCATGAAGGCCATCAGGAAGCCAACCACCGCCGCCGTGCTTGGGACGCCGGCGCCTGACATGAACAACAGGAACAGAATGCCGACGCCAAAGAAGGACATGAAGGCGGCGGCACACGCCACCCAGGTATCGATATGCTCCTCCACCAGCTTGGTGCGGCGCATGCCGACGAAGCGCTCCGCCCAGGCACCCAGCAAGCGATGCTCGACGCCGGCCAGGCGCAGCTTGGTGATGCCGCCCACCGCTTCGATCGCCAAGCTGTCCGCCATGCCGGAAAGCTGCTGTCCGGTCTGCTTCACATTCGCTTTCAGGACGCCGCCCGTCACCGAGATACCCAGCTGGACCGCCAGAATGCACAGCGCCACCAAAGCCGCGATCGGGTGGTAGAGGAACAACATCGCCAACGCGGTCGCCGCCGCCGCGCCATAGCCGATGGCCGACAGGCGGAAGCTCTGCCCGCCGAGCGGCAGGGAAAGCGCCACATTCAGCCGTGCTGAGATTTCGGACGGGGTGAATTTCCGCAGCACCGGGCTCGGCAGCCTCAGCAGCCGGTCCCACAACCCGGCATGCAGCGGCGCCTCCGCCGTGGCGGTCAGCCGGTGCTTGGCGATGTCGCCCGCCATCTGCACCACGAAATTCGCCATCCCGACCGAGGCCAGCGCGATACCCAGCTCCACCAACCCCAAGCGGTTGCCACCCGGAATCAGCGACCCGGTGGCGAAGGACATGGCGAAGGGCATGCCCAGGCCGAGAAAGGCGCCGAGCAGCGCCGCCCCCAGCGCCAGACCACGGTCACCGAAATTGGGCTTCACGAATTGGCCCAGCGTCTTCACGGTCAATTGCTGGTCCGACAACGGCTCGATCATCGTCCAGGCGCGGGGCGCCAGCTTTTCGGCCTGCGCCGCGGTCACGACCTGCGCGGCGGCACCGAAGGCCTTCAGGAGATAGCCTCCGCTTTTGCGTGGCAGTAGTGCCACCGGCTCTCCGTTATCCAGATGGGCCAGCAACGGGCCGAGATTGCGCTGCCACCATTCCGTCGGCAGTGCCACCGGCCGCAGACGAAGGCCCGAGGCACGGGCGATCTCGTCCATCGTTGGCGGCGTGTCGATGTCCTGTTCCCGCAGGCGGGTCGGGCGCTGCACGCGGGGGCGCATGCCGGCCGCCTTGGCCACGGCCACCATGGCCTGGAACAGCGGCTCCGCCGGTCCGGCTTCGACGGCCTTCGCGGCTGGTTGCGGCGGATGCGCGTGAAGAAGATCCGCGGCCAGTTCCGTGGTTCGCTGCGCGGCCTCCGCATCCTGCTGGGCTCGCTGGGTCAGCCGGCCACTTTCGTCAATCTCGGCCAGGCTGCGCAGGCCGGGCAGCATGGCGACACAGGCATCGGTGAAGGCGGTGATGCCCTCAACCGCCATCTCCATCTGCGAGGGCGGCGGGGCGCTGAGCACCACCGCATCCACATCGCGATCGGCCACCAGCCAGGCTTCCGACGGCAAGGGCAGCAAGCCGCCCACCGGCTCAAGCCCCAGCAGCATGCCGCATCCTGGCGGCAGTTCCAGCCACACACAGGCGCCGCGCGCTGTGGCGGATTGCCGCTCCGTCAGCTGCAGCAGAGTGCCTGGGCGGGCCACCTTGGTGATATTGGAGGGGCGCCACAGACGCGCGCCCATGCCGCCGGACAGCGCCGAGGCCCAGCGCTGCATGGCCTCGACCTGCGCGTAATGTCCGCCCAGCGCCTCAAGGTCCGGCAGGCGCCGGAGCCGCGCACCCGCGGCGGGGCGCAGCACCAGGCATTCCAGATCCGGTCCATGGCCCACCACCAGCGTGCCTGCGCGGATGCGGCCGATGAACAGATGCGGGCCGGGCGGCACCTGCCCGGGCTCAAGGTCATCCAGCCCGCCCTGGGCGGCGAAGATGTCGGCCTCCCCGGCTTCGAGCAGCCAGAAGGCGCCGGGTTCGCCAAGGCTGCGCGGCGGCTGCTGGAAGTTGGAATCCGGCCGGCCGGTAGGTGGAAGGGTATCCATGTCAGGCCGCCACGTCTGCAGGCGCCGGCAGCATCAGCCTGGCGAAGGCGCCGCGGCGCGCGGCAAGCTCCGCTGGTGGCCCCATCTCGACGATGGCGCCGCGTTCCATCACCACCACGCGGTCGCAATCGCGCAGCGGCGCCAGGCGGTGGGCCACAACCAGCATGGTCGCACCACGACGGCGAATGTTGGAGAGCAGTTCAGCCTCCGTCTGGTCGTCCAGCGCCGCCGTCGCTTCATCGAACAGAAGGATGCGCGGGTCCTGCACAAGGGCACGCGCAATCTCGATGCGCGCGCGCTGGCCGCCGGAGAGGTTGATGCCGCCACTGGCGATCGGGAAGGCGTAGCCCTCCCGCCGCTCCAGGATGAAGTCGTGGATGACGGCATCACGCGCCGCGGTGTGCAGGCGTTCCTCGGACACGGTCGGGTCCCACATCGCGATGTTGTCACGCACTGTGCCAGTGAACAGCGTGGCCGTCTGGTCCACCACCTGCAGGCTCTGCCGCAGGACCGCGCGCGGGATCTCCCGCAACGGCTTACCATCCAGCAGCACCTGCCCCGACCAAGGCTCATGCAGCCCGGCGGCCAGCAGCGACAAGGTGGATTTGCCGGAACCCGAGGCACCAACGATGCCAACGCGCTCCCCCGGTTCTACCACCAGCGACACGCCGGAAATCAGCGGCGCGGCGCGGCGCGAATGGCCAAAGGTGACATCGCGCAACTCGATCCTGCCATCCAGACGGCGGATCAGACGCGGAGCTGCCGGGGGATTGATGAATTCCTCGGCCAGCGGATGCTGCAAGGTGTCGTCCAGCAGGCGGAGATTGGCGCCCGCCTCCTGCATGCGCGGACCGAGCTGTACCAGACGGCCGACTGGCGCGAGGAACATCGCCAGCAGGAACTGGAATGCCACCAGCGCGCCGATCGACATCTCCCCGCTGATCACCAGCCCTCCCCCGATCGCGAGCGAAGTGGCCATGGCTATGGCAGTGATCAGCCCCGATAGATGGCGCAACGCGGTGCGGCCCAGCATGAGTGATTGCCGAAGATTCAGCGTGCGCGCACGGCGGGCCATCAGCCGATCGAAGAGCAGCGCCTCGCTACCGCTGGCGCGGTAGCTTTCGATCATGCGAAGCCCCTGCTTGGCCTCCGCCGCCTCCATCGCCTGCTCGTTCATCAAGCGCTGCTGATCTTCTTTGAGCCGGGCCGACAGCGCGATCAGCGAGACCGCCAGCAAGCAAGCGGCTGCAAGAGCCACGAGGCCAAGCCGCAAGTCGAACAGCGCCAGGACCACCAGGTAAATCGCCGCCATGATCAGGGCCAGCATGGTCCCGCCGATCTCGGAGGCGACAATCCCTGCAACGCGATCGTTCATCATCACGCGGTCGGCGATGCTGGCAGGACCGCGCTGGCCGTAGAAGGACATCGGCAGCCGCAATACGCGTTCCATGAAGCCGATGCCGCCCGCGACTGCCACGCGGGTTTCCAGATTGTGCTGTACCGTCTTCTGCATCCAGGTACACAGCGCGGCAAAGACGCCAACCCCCAGCATCACCATCAGCATCGGCCACAGCCAGGCGAGGATGCCGGCGGAGAGGATGCGATCCATGAAGACCTGGCGGAAGGACGGGGCCAGCACGCCAGGCAGCGCCAGGATCACGCTGATGCCAACCGCCAGAAGCACCGCACGCTGACAGCCTCGCAAACGGTCTGCCAGACCGCGCACGGCGCTCGGCGGCGATCCGCCCTTCTTGAACGCCGGCCCTGGCTTCAGCATCAGCACGACGCCGCTGAACTGGCGTCGCAATTCCCGGTCATCCACCCTGCGCCGGCCACGCGCTGGGTCGTTCAGCTGCCAGCTGCGGCCCCGCTTGCCTTCCAACACCAGGAAATGATCCATGCCCCAATGCAGGATCACTGGGCCTTTGACGTCGGCGAGCGCCTCTGGCTCACCGCGCACGGCACGGACCTCAAAGCCCATTTCACGCGCGGCGGCAGCAACATGCACCGCCTTGCTGCCATCGCGGGAGACGCCGCAGCGCGCGCGCAGGTCTTCGAGAGTAAGCCATAGCCCGTAATGCGCGGCGATGATCCCGAGTGCCGCAGCACCGCACTCCGCGGCCTCAATCTGCAGAATGGTCGGCGTGCGCATAGCTCAGCGCCCTGCGATGGTAGCTGCGGCAGGCGCGGCGGCAGGCGTGGCGGCAGGCGCGGCAGAGACGCGTACATCCTCGCCCAGCCAGCGTTGCAAAGCCGGGAGGCCAAGCGAGATCATCCGCACATTGCGCACAGTTGCCTGCATCGCAACCGGTGTGCCGCCCTCGATGGTGAAGGGCGGGCCATTGCCGGCCGACCAGCGCAGCCCGCCCTGGGCGTTGCGCTCCATCACGATGTTCACCTCGAACAGCGTGCGCTGGTTGCGCTGGAATTCCGTGACCAGCGCATCGTTCTGCAAGGTCCGCAGCATGCCGGCGGAGGAAGCGGGCGTATCCGCCACCCGCACGACCCGGCCCACCAGATAGCCGTATTCCTGCTGGGGCGCCATGGCCGGTGACAGTTCCACGGTCATGCCCGGCTGAAGCTTCTTGCCATCCTGCGCACCGACATAGATCAGCCCGACCAATCCACCCGCCTCGGCCCCCGGTACGTCACTGCGGACCAGTGTCAGCAGCGGACCACCCCTGTTGACCACCTGGCCAGCATTGGCCTTGGCCTCCACCACCCGCCCATCGAAAGGCGAGACAATGGCGCCCAAGCGGCGAATGCGGTCGTTCAACGTGGCAACCTGACGTTCCGCCTGGGCCACCCGCATATCCGCCTGCAACAAATCCTTCTCGCGCTGACTCTGCCGCATGGCGGCATCCAGGGCGAGAACACGACGGTCGTTGCGGATGGTCTCGATCTGGTCGCGGATGGTGAACAATTCGACCAGTGCGCCGATCGCTCGGTCGCGCGTGGTGAGCGACTGCGCCGCAAGGTCACGCATCACCCGCTCGCGCTCCGTCATCAGACGCAAGCGTTCCTCGGCGGATCGCAGGGTCTGGCTCAGCCCCTCATCCCGCGCCGCGCGCCAGGCGCGATCGGCTTCGGCATCACGTTCCTGGAAGCGGAGCATCTCAGCGCGGGCCGCCTGCGCGTCCCGCAATTCGCCTTCCGCCGCGGTCAGCAGCAGGCGCTGTTCGGCTTGGTCGACGACGGCGACGACGCTGCCGGCCGCGACGGTATCACCCGGCGCAACCAGCAGCTCCACCACGCGCCCTTCGGTGTCGGAGACGATGTCGGTGAGCCCGCCCGCGGAGAGAAGAATTCCCTGACCGCCGATCTTCACGGGCACGTTGGTGGTGGCGGACCAGGCCAGCAGGCCGACGACCAGGGCCGCCAGCACCCACCACAGCACCATCAGCGGCGGCGGCACCACCTCCAGCGCATCCTCGACCACAGTAACGGATGTGGCAGACTCGACCGCCTCCGCCCGGAAAGTTTGTCCAGAATTTGGCATATTCACCGAATACGTCCCTCACAAACAAAACTTTTCCGGGCGGCGCGCATCATCAGCAGCTAGATGACTGATAACTAAATTTTATATTTCGCGGGGAAGCTTCCCGTAGTTGACCTGATAGAATCCACTTTCGTGAATTTCAACCGCGCTCGCGTATTTGCTCTCAAGCAGCTCCTGCGCCATCACGCCCCGCTCGATTTTGTCGCTACCGATATAGTTGTACTCGTAGACGTTCAGCCCATCGACTTCGCCGACCTTTTGGATGTTTTCCTTCAGTCGAACGTCGCTCAGCCTCCTGAACGCCCTGCCGATCGATCGGCCCGCTTTTTTGGCGCCATCGGCAACCTTGTTCGCCGCAGCCTTGGCTTCCGCCGCCGCCTTGTCAGCCGCCGCCTTGGCATCCGCCGCCGCCTTCTCGGCCGCAGCCTTCGCCGCCGCCGCCGCCTTGTCAGCCGCCGCCTTGGCTTCCGCCGCCGCCTTCTCGGCCGCAGCCTTCGCCGCCGCCGCCTGCTCCGCCGCGAGCTTCTCCGCCGCCGCCTTGGCCTTCGCGGCCTCGGCCGCGACCTTCTCCGCCGCCGCCTTGGCTTCCGCTGCTGCCTTTTCAGCCGCAGCCTTGGCAGCCGCCGCCTGCTCCGCCGCCAGCTTTTCCGCCGCCGCCTTGGCCTTCGCAGCCTCGGCCGCGGCCTTCTCCGCCGCCGCCTTCGCCGCCGCCGCCTGCTCGGCCGCCAGCTTTTCCGCCGCCGCCTTCGCCGCCGCCGCCTCGGCCGCGACCTTCTCCGCCGCCGCCTTCGCCGCCGCCGCCTGCTCGGCCGCGAGCTTCTCGGCCGCCGCCTTGGCCTTCGCCGCCTCGGCCGCGACCTTCTCCGCCGCCGCCTTGGTTTCCGCCGCAGCCTTTTCAGCCGCCGCCTTGGTTTCGGCTGCGGCCTTCTCTGCCGCGACCTTCGCCGCCGCCGCCTGCTCCGCCGCGACCTTCTCCGCCACCGCGGCGACCTTCTCGGCCTCCTTGGCTACCAGCTTCGCGCCATCCTGGGCCGCCTCGCCGACCTCATTCACATCCACGGTGACTTCGACGCCGACATTGACACCACCAAGCAGCAGCGAAACCTCACCGCCGATGCCAAGTGTCACCTCGCCATTCTGGTAGCCAACATTGCCCTCCAAGCCGACACCCGCAGACCCGGGGTTGACGTAGCCCACCGAGCCGCCGGCGGAGCCGACGTCGTGTTCGACCGCGGCTGCGACCGTGACGGAGGAATAGGCCCCGGCCATGACCTCGCCTTCGGCCGTCACGCCATCGAGGCCGAGCGACGCGGTCGCTTCCACGCCCGCCTTCACGCCGACCTCGGTGGTGGTGGTGGTGGTCGCGGTTGCGCCGCCCCCAAGCTTGTGTTCGGTCGAAACCTCGACCGACACGCTGCCGCCAATGCCGGCGCTGGCGGTGGCGCCGACGCCGGTGATGCCGACTTCCGCCCCAACCGCGGCCTGCGCGCCGGCCTGAAGGGTGGTGGTGACCGTCACGTTGCCTTCCGTCACGCTGGCGACGGCGTAGACACCCGCACCCGCGCTCGCGCCGGCGCTCACGCCCGTCGCGGTGGCCTGCGCGCCGGCCTCGGCATTCCAGTACGCACCAGCTTCCATGCTGACGCCGCCCACCTCGGTGCTGGCCGAAGCCCCGCCGCCCGCGCCGACGCCGACGCCAGCCAGTGTCGGGCTGGTGACGGTGGCGCTGTATTCGGCTTCTTCCTTGTCGTCAGCGCCGCCCGAGGCCGGGGTCGCGTTGGTGGAGCCGCTGCCGCCGACAACGGCAGACAACACCGACTCGTCGAGATCGACGAAGCCGCTTTTCTTATTCGCGCTCATTTCTCAATCCTGTTCTCGACCGGTTTGTGTTTGTAGTTTTCCACACAGAATCCGCCCTTTTGCGGGGTCGGCTCTGAGCGAATTCGGGGAGCAGTGCCAACGCAGCCCCAAATCTCCTGAGGCTGTTACGGCGCGCGCGGCAGAAGCCGTTCCACCCGGAAGCGGTTCTCGCCATCCGTGCGGTCATAGCGCTGGGTGTCCGTCATCTCCCGCACCAGGAACATGCCGAGGCCCCCGATGGCGCGGTCATCAAGGTCAGCATCGATATCTGGCGCCGCCTTCGCAGTGGGATCGAAGGCCACACCGTCATCGATGGTGGTCATGACGACATGCAGACCGTCGGCACCGTCTTCCGCCGCCAGTTCCACATGGAAGTGTCCGTCAACGCCTTCGGGCCAGGCGCAGCGGGCGATGTTGGTAACGATTTCCTCCGCCACCAGGCGCATCTGCAATGCCTCCGGCTCCGACGCGCCGGCGGCCACCAGATGCGCCTCGATGGCATCGAGCGTGCTGTCCACCGTCTCGGGCGCGCGGTCACACCGCAGCCGGATGGCAGTCATGTCAGGCCGCTACGGCCGCCAGGGCGGCGGCTTCATCGTCGCGGATCGTCACCACCTTGTCGAAGCCGGACATGGCGAAGACTTCCCGCACCGTCGGCTGCAGGCCGAAAAGGGACACGGCGCCGCGGTTGGCCTTGGCCAGCTTCGCAGCCATGAGCACCACGCGCAGCCCCGCGGAAGAGACGTAGGCCACCTGGCTCATGTCCAACACGACGCGACGGCCCTGGCGTACTTCAGCCGTCAGCTTGCGTTCGGCATCTGCGGCAGTGCCAGTATCGATCCGGCCGCTCACGCGGTGAATCAGCGCATCGCCGTGCACTTCAGTGGCCACGTCCATCAGATCGTCTCCTTCTCAAGCGTGTGCGCAACAGCGGACGCCGCGACCCCACGCCAATGCAGCGCAACCATGGTGATGTCATCCGCCTGAGGTTCGGTCTCCGCGAAGACCTCGACGCTGTGCGCCACCGCTTCGACAAGGCGGGCGGGCTCGGAATGGGCGGGATCTGCGACGATGCCCGCCAGCCGTGCATCGCCGAACATCGTGTCGCCAGGGCCAACCGCT
>Ga0315900_10009996_pt1 | contig 11952 bp, 16 predicted proteins | sample LakEriMetagenome_FD_203521 | JGI IMG/M metagenome (GOLD analysis project Ga0315900, IMG submission 203521) | Freshwater fungal communities from buoy surface, Lake Erie, Ohio, United States - Buoy 12 MA114 | ecosystem: Environmental > Aquatic > Freshwater > Lake > Lake biofilm | place: USA: Lake...
GACCGATTCGCTCACTCTTGAAGTCAATGATCTCGTCGTCGATGTCCTCACCGGCATCTATTCCGAGGAGACCGGCAAGCCGCAGCCGCTGCGCATCTCGATCGCGGCGCGCTATGCCGTGGCGGATCGCTATGATCCCGAAACGCCGCTCGATGCGTCGAAGAATTACATGGACCTCAAGTTTGCAGCCTCGGGCGGGCTGCCCAAGGGCGTGCACTTCACCCTGATCGAGGCCGTGGCCGATCATATCTGCCAGACCCTGTTCGTGCAGGACGCACGGGTTCAGGCGGTGACGGTCAAGATCGTCAAGCTGGCGATTGCCGAAGCGGACGAGGAAATCGGCATCACGCTCCACCGCGAGCGGCCGGCCGATCACGGGGTCTGAGGCGATGATGCGCCTGCTCGATGCGAGAGCGCTGCTGCCGGGTGCGCTGGATGCGGCGAGCACCTTCATGACCGAACACCTTCCCGCCGCGCGCGCGATGCTGGCCGATCCCGATTGCACCGCGCTGGCGATCATCCTCGCACCGGCCGGACATGATCATCGCGATTGGCGGCTGGCGCTGGCACGCGATCTGGCCCGCGAGGCGGCGCCGAAGCGCGTCAATGTGGTGGCAGGCTCGCCCGGCCCGGCGCTAGAGGAAACCTTACGCTTTTTGGCAGATGCGCCGGGGGTGACAGGCCAGTACTGCCTGTGTCATGAATGAGCGCGTGTCCCTCTCCCAGCCTCGCAAACCCGATCTGATCCAGCTCAGCGATGTGGCGGCAGCGCCTGCCCCGCTGGTCGACGGCTTCATGCGTCGCATCACCTATCTGCGCCTCTCGGTGACCGACCGCTGCGATCTGCGCTGCGAATATTGCATGCCCGAGCGCATGACCTTCCTGCCCAAGAAGGAGGTGCTGAGCCTTGAGGAGCTTTACGAGCTCGCCACCGGCTTCATCGCCCGCGGGGTAACCAAGATCCGCATCACCGGCGGCGAGCCGCTGGTGCGGCGCGACATCATCGATCTGTTCACCGCACTGGGCCGCCGCCTGGGGCATGATCTTGATGAATTGACCCTCACCACCAACGGCACCCAGCTGGCCGCCCATGCCGAGGCGCTGGCGCGTGCGGGGGTCAGGCGGGTCAATGTCTCGCTCGATACGCGGGACCGGGCAAGATTTGCGCAGCTTACCCGCCGTGACAGCCTGGGCCAAGTGCTCGAAGGGATCGCTGCGGCCAAGGCGGCAGGACTCAAGGTCAAATTGAACGCCGTGGCGCTCAAGGGCGTCAACAAGGACGAGCTCCCCGATCTTGTCGCCTGGGCTCACGGCGAGGGGCACGATGTCACGCTGATCGAAGTCATGCCGATGGGTGATGTCGAGGCCGAAAGGCTCGACCAATATCTCCCGCTCGACGCCGTGCGCGCGCAGCTCGAAGCGCGCTGGACGCTGAGCGAGAGCCATCACAAGACCGGCGGCCCGGCACGCTATGTCGATATTGCCGAAACCGGCGGGCGGCTGGGCTTCATCACCCCGCACACCAACAATTTCTGCGCCAGCTGCAACCGCCTTCGGGTGACCGCGACCGGTCAGCTCTACCCCTGCCTCGGCGGCGGCGAGCGGGTCGATCTGCGCGCCGCGCTGCGTTCGGACAATCCCCAGGGCAACCTTGCTGCCGCGCTCGACGAGGCGCTGCGGATCAAGCCCGAAAAGCATCATTTCCGCATGGACGCCCGCGGCGCAGAGCCGGCGACGGTGCGCCACATGTCGATGACCGGGGGCTGAGCCTCGTGGTGACTGTGGTCTTCCTCGGCAAGCTCGCCGATCTGGCCGGCGCGCCGTCGCTTCAGCTTGCTGCGCCGCTCGACTGGGACGGGCTCAAGGCTGCGTTGCCACAAGCGCTCGCTGCCGCGCTCGAAGACCCGCGCAACCGCGTGGCGGTGAACGGCGGGCTGCTGGCCGACAAGGCGGACTTGCAGGCCGGCACAGGCGACGAGATCGCGCTGCTTCCCCCTGTGTCGGGTGGCTGACCATGCCGATGCGCGATATCCGCCTGATCGATCACATGTTCCTGCCGGGCATGCTGATCGGCCCCTTCACCAATGCCAACAAGGGCTTGGGGGGCGTGTGCACCTTCGTGGGCGAGGTGCGTTCGGACACCGGGGTCGAGGCGCTCGAGCTTACCCATTACGAGCCGCTCACCCTGCCGGGGATGCATGCGCTGGCCGACCGCGCCTTTGCACGCTTCGACCTGATGGGGCTGCTGATGGTCCACCGCGTCGGGATGATGCGCCCGGGCGAGCCGATCGTCTGCGTCTCCGCCGCCGCGCTGCACCGCCGCGATGCGATCGATGCGGTCGATTTCTGCATGGACCACCTCAAGAGCGCTGCGTGGTTCTGGAAGCGCGAGAAGCGCGGTGATGGCTGGCACTGGATCGAGCCGCGCGATCAGGACGCTGTCGACCTCGCCCGTTGGCAGGGCTGATTTGATCCGCGTCAAAGCAGGGCTCCACGCCGCGCGCTAATCCTCCATTCAACACAAGGAGGATCACCCATGAGCCACATCGTTCACGAACATCTCGCCCGCGGCGAAGCCCGCATTGTCGAACTGCCCACCGAGGCCGGCGTCCGTCATCAGGTCGAGGCAGATCGCAATTTCGGCCTGCCGAACGCGCTCTACGGGGCGACCGTTGCGGGCTATCTCGGGTTTCTGCTGGTGGTCGGCACGGCCTTTGCCAACCCGCTGCTGGCGATCCCGATGGCGATCTTCGTGGTCGCGATCATTGCCGGTTTCGGCGTCCCGACCCTGTGGACCCGGCTGGCCGGCAACACCTCGCAGCCCCAGACGCTGGGCGAGTTCGAGCAGCACGGCATCATGACCCACACCGGCCGCCTCGCGCCCAGAGATGCAACCATCCAGGTGCTGATCCTGCCGGTGCTGCTGGTGATCTGGGGCATCGCCGTGGCGGTGATCGCCGCCATCGTCGCCTGACGCGCGATACCTGACAAGCTCCCCGACTGGGGGCGGCGGCCGTCGGCTTGCCGCCCCTGATCTTTATCTTCCCGAGATGTCCTGCAAAAGCTGGGCATCGCAAATCACGATGCCGCGTTTGCCTTCGCGCTGGATCGCGCCGGTATCTTCCAGTTCGCCGAGTTTGCGGCTGACCGTCTCGATGGTGAGGCCAAGCATGTTGGCGATTTCGCCGCGGGTGAGCGGCAGGTCGAAGCGCCGGGCAATGTGGCACGAGCTTTCGCTCGCGGCGGCGGCGAAATCGTGGAGCAGCGCGGCCAGACGCGCCTCGGCGCTGGCGTGGCCGGTGAGTTCTAGCAGCGTGCGTGTGGCGAGCAGATCGGCCTGGCTGCGGCGCAGCAGCGCGCGGGCGAGGGCGGGGTAATCCTCGATCGCGCGTTCGATATCGCGCCGGGCAAAGGTACACAGCCGGCTTTCGGTCAGTGCCACCACGTCGTGATGCGCGAAAGGCGCGAACAGCTCGCCGATGAAACCGGAGGGGTGGACGAGCGAGAGGATCTGCTCGTTGCCGTCGGCATCGATCGCCGAAACCTTCAGGGCGCCCGTCAGTAGGGTTGCGCAGGCCGCGTCCTCGTCACCGGCGGCGAACAGCATCTCGCCGCGCTTGAGGGTGCGGGTGCGCCCGGCCGCGGCCATGGCGTCGCGCTCTTCCGTGGTGAGCACGGCGCAGGCCGCGGTCTCCTTTACCGGACAGGTGGCGCATGCGAGGTTCATGATCCGATCACCGTCCACAGACGCGTCATCGCCGCCTCTTGCCCCGCCACCAGCGCCGCGACTGTGCCGCGTGCCGCTTCGATATCCTGTGCGGGCGCAAAGCTTGCCGCACTTTCGGCAGCAAGCGCGTCGAGATCGGCCAGCACCGCCGAGGTCGCCCCGCGCCTTGCCGCAAGATCGGCCATCGCCACCAGCGCAGCGGCGCGGGCGTTGCTTTCGACCGGTTGTCCGGCCGCGGCGCGGGCCAGAGTGGCGGCGGCGGGCTGCTTGTCGGTGAATGCGCGGTCAGCGGCGGCGGCGCGATCGAGCAGCGCGGAGATCTGCGCAGGGTCTGCCAGCGGACGATTCGGAGCAGGCGCGGGTTCGGGCGCTGTAGACGCCGGCGCGGTCTCGAACGGGCGCATCGCCAGCGAGGGGTAGCGGCCGTCGCTTACCGCACAGGCGCACAGCATCCCGATCAGCGGCAGCAGGGCAAGGTTGGTCCGTGGCAACGTCATCATGATCCCCTGCCTTGTTACCATGACGGCCTACGATGGCAAAGCCACCTGTCAGAATGTCCCTGAGCGTTTTTTGCCATGCGGGGCCGTTGACTTGGCCGCGCCTTTCCCCTAACGGCGTGCCTCTTTCCGGGGCTGCACCTTCGCAAGCCTCGCACTGCCGTTCGGTTGGCATGGCCTGCCATATCCAGCCGGGCACAGCTCAAGATTGAGAGTATAAAGCCATGTTCGCTGTAGTGCGCACGGGCGGCAAGCAATATCGGGTTGCCGCCGGAGACAAGATTGCCGTTGAAAAGCTCGCAGGCGAAGCCGGCGACACGATTACGCTGGGCGATGTCCTGCTGGCCGGTGAAGGCGATACCCTCGCCGATGCCGCGTCGGTGACCGTCTCGGCCGAAATCATCGCCCAGGCCAAGAGCGAAAAGGTGATCGTCTTCAAGAAGCGTCGCCGCCACAACTATCGCCGCAAGAACGGCCACCGCCAGCAGATGACCCTGCTGCGCATCACCGCCGTGGGTGCTGGCGCTGCCGCCAAGCCGGCCAAGAAGGCCGCCGCCAAGAAGACCAAGACCGAAGCCCCGGCCGCCGAAGCGGCTGCCTCGGCAGAATAAGGAGCGACTGAGCCATGGCACACAAGAAAGCAGGCGGTTCGTCGCGTAACGGTCGTGATTCGGCCGGTCGTCGCCTCGGCGTGAAGAAGTTCGGCGGTCAGGAAGTGATCGGCGGCAACATTATTATCCGTCAGCGCGGCACCCGCGTGTATCCGGGCGTCAACGTGGGCATGGGCAAGGATCACACCCTCTATGCGCTCGATGCCGGCGTGGTGCGATTCCACTCGGGCAAGCTCGGCCGCAAATACGTGTCGGTAGACGCGATGGCCGAAGCCGCCGAATAAACGGACGATTCGCAAAAGGGATCGTCCGGCAAGGATGGTCCCGGTGGGTGCAAGACCCACCATTCGAGGGAGACAGGACCATCCTCAATCCGAGGGGGTCCGTCTCCCTTTTGCGTTCTCCCTCACCAAGGCCGGTGCGAATCACATGATTGCGCGGCCATGAAATTGTCATGCGCCTGCCCTAGCGGCAGCGCAGGGCGAGGAAGGGAGAAGGCTCGTGTTCCATCGCAGCGAAAGACTGTTCCTGAGACCCGCTTTCCCGGAGGATAGCGCAGGCATTCTGGCCGCTATCCGCGACGAAGGCGTGGTGCGCAATCTGGCGAGCGCGCCCTGGCCCTATGAACTGGCCGATGCGCGCGCCTTCGCTGCCCTGCCACAGGACAAGCGGCTCCCCCACTTCCTCGTCACCATTCCCGGCAGCGGCGTGATCGGATCGGCCGGGATGGGCGAGCACGAGGGCGAGCCCGAGCTTGGCTACTGGATCGCGCGCGAGCACTGGGGCAGGGGCTATGCCACCGAGGCTGCGGCCGGCGTGCTGCAGGTGGCGCGGATGCTCGGTCACCGTCGGATCACCGCAGGACACTTCGTCGACAATCCCGCCTCGGGCAAGGTGCTGCGCAAGCTCGGATTCCTGCCGACCGGCCGGATTGCCAAGCGGGATAGCCGGGCGCGCGGCGCGCGGGTCGATACGGTCGAATATGCGCTCGATCTCGAGGGTGCGATGGACGTGGACCCGCTTCCGCGCGCAGCCTGACCGCGCACGCCTTGTTCGCAGGTGCGAAACTGGCTAGGGCGACAATCCTATGGCCAGTCGCAAGAGGTTAACGCCCGAGGAATCGCGCAGCTCCGCGCTCGCCGCCGCGCGCGCGCTGCTGATCGAGACGGGCCCGCAGTCGGTGACATTGAAGGCCGTGGCTGCCCGGATCGGGCGCACCCATGCCAATCTGCTGCACCACTTCGGCTCGGCCTCGGGCCTTCAGAAGGCGCTCGCCGAGCATCTTGCGCGTTCGGTGTGCGAGACGATCATCGATGCCGTGCGCGCCAGCCGCGCAGGTCTGGGCTCGGCGCGCGAGGTGGTCGATCTCGCCTTCGACGCCTTCGACCGGGAGGGTGCTGGTGCGCTCACCAGCTGGATGCTCCTGACCGGCAACGAGGACGCGCTCGATCCGATCATTTCGACCATCCACGATCTGGTCGATGAACTCGCTGCGGGCGAGGCCGATCACGATGGCGGCCCGCAGCCGATCCACCGCGACACGCTGACGCTGGTGCTGATGGCGCTGGGCGATGCGCTGATCGGCGGGGCGCTGGCCAAGTCGCTGGGCCTGCCGCGCGATGCCGCGCGCGAACGGGCGACCGCGATGCTCGAAGCGAGCCTTGCCGATTACGAGCAGGCCTAGGCTTCGGCCGCGATCACGCCGGCGCGCTGCCACTCGGGCAGCTTGACCGGATCGAGGCTCTCCACCCGCAGGTGATCGACCGCAAGTCCTAGGTCGGGATAGGCGACAATCCGCCGCGCTTCGTCCGATTCGCCGAGCGGCACCACCACCAGCCGGCGGTTGACCTTCTGCCGCCAGTTCATGCGGGCGGTGTTCTCCTGCCCGACATAGCAGCCCTTGGTGAAGCTCACCCCGTTCAGTTCGACCGCATTGGTCTCCAGCCACAGGATGTCGCCGAGCTCAGCCCGTCCCTCGGGCACGCCGAGAAAAAGGCGATGGGCGAGCCATGCCGCATCGGCGCTTTCGCCTTCCGGTGTGCCGAGCCAGCGGTGGCCGAGTTCGGGCAGGCGCGGATCGGTCTGGACGCCCTCGCGCGGCACAAGGCTCCAGTGCACGGCCAGCGCATCCTCGCGGGAAATCGCGATCTTGCGGCGCAGGCGATACATCGACAGGCGCTTCACCAACTCGTCTGCCACCGCTGCCTCGCAATCCAGCAGCAGCGCGTCACCATCGGCCCAGACGAGGAAATCGAACATATGCTTGCCCTGCGCCGAGAGCAGCGCGGCATAGCAGGGCAGCGCACCCTTCACGTCATTGGTGACAAGGCCTTGCAGGAATGCGCCCACATCCTCGGCCTGGTCCTGCGGGGACAGGCGGATGATGGCGCGGCTGGCGAGACAGGTTGCAGTCATGCGTGACAGATAGGATCGGACATCGCTAAGGGGAAGCCATGACTGACAGCCTCACGATCCGCCGCCCCGATGACTGGCACCTGCATTTCCGCGATGGCGACATCATGCGTGAGGTGGTGCCCTATACGGCCCGACAATTCGCGCGGGCGATCGTCATGCCCAATCTCACCCCGCCGGTGACCACCACCGCGCTTGGGGCGGCCTATCGCGACCGGATCATGGCGGCGGTGCCTGCGGGGGTGAACTTCACCCCGCTGATGACCTGCTACCTCACCGACAACACCGACGCCGATGATCTCGCGCGCGGCGCTGCCACTGGCGTCTTCACTGCCGCCAAGATGTATCCAGCCAACGCCACCACCAATTCGGCCGCGGGCGTCACCAATGTCGAGAAGCTCTATCCGGTGCTCGCCCGGATGGAGGCAGAGGGTATCGTGCTGTGCATCCACGGCGAGGTGACCGATCACAATGTCGATGTGTTCGACCGCGAGAAAGAGTTCATCGAGAGGCACTTGCGCGGCATTGTTGCGGCCTTTCCGAAGCTGCGGGTGGTGTTCGAGCACATCACCACCTCGGACGCGGTCGATTTCGTGATGGAAGCCGGGCCGCAGGTGGCGGCGACCATCACCCCGCAGCACCTCCACATCAATCGCAACGCGATGCTGGTGGGCGGGATCCAGCCGCACAATTACTGCCTGCCCGTCGCCAAGCGCGAGACGCACCGGCTGGCCTTGCGCGCGGCGGCGACCGGCGGCTCGCCCAAGTTCTTCCTCGGCACCGACAGCGCCCCGCATCTGCGCAGCGCCAAGGAAAGTTCCTGCGGCTGCGCGGGCATCTTCGGCGCGCCCTTCGCGCTCGAAAGCTACATCACCGTGTTCGACGAGGAAGGCGCGCTGGAGCACTTCGAGGGTTTTGCCTCGCTTCACGGCCCGGCCTTCTACAAGCTGCCCGTCAATGAGGACAGCGTGACGCTGGAACGTGCCGAGGTGGCGGTGCCGCCCTGTCTGCATGTAACCGGCGAGGAAATCGTCCCGTGGCACGGCGGGCAGACCCTGGGGTGGCGCTTCCTAGGCTGAGGCGGCTTTGCGCTTCGCCCACAGATCCCAGACGAACACCCCGACCGCCACCCAGATCAGCACGAAGCTGACCAGCTTGGCCGGGGCGAGCGGCTGGTGGAAGACGAAAACGCCGAGCAAGAAGACAATCGTCGGCGAGAGATACTGGATGAAGCCGAGGGCCGAATAATCCATTCGCCGCGCGGCAATCGCGAACAGCAGCAGCGGCACGGCAGTGACCACGCCCGAGAAGATGATCAGCAGGCTCATCCCCCAGTCCTGTCCGAAGGCTGAGCCTTGCGGGCTGGCGGCATACCAAGCGGCGATGCCGCCTGCGATCGGCAGCAGGATCGCGCTCTCGATCGTGAGGCCGGGGAGTGATCCGACCGAAACCTGCTTGCGAACAAGACCATAGAGCGAAAAGCTGAAGCCGAGTGTGAGGCTGATCCACAGGCTGGTGAGCGCCCCTGCGGCGAGCAGCGCCACCGCGAGAGCCGCAATCGCCACCGCCAGCCACTGGCGGCGCGACAGCCGTTCGCCCAGCAGCAGCGTGCCGAGCAAAACGTTTATCAGCGGGTTGAGGTAATAGCCGATGCTGGTGGCGTAGACCTCGCCCGCCATGATCGCCCAGATATAGACGAACCAGTTGATCGCGATCAGCACCGAGCTTGCCAGCAGCGCGATCATGCTGCGCGGGGAGCGCAGCGCGCCGATCAATTCGCCGAACTGGCGGCGCACCGCGACAATCGCGAGGCACAGCGGCAGGGTCCAGATGATGCGCCAGCCGACGAATTCGAAGGCGGGGACACTTTTCACCAGCATCAGATACAGCGGCAGGAACCCCCAGATCAGGTATGCGCCGATTGCCGGTGCAAGGCCCGAAGGCGCGCTGTGACCGGCGGCGGAAGAGGGGGCGGGGGAGGCCATGGAGCGCCCGCGTTAGGCTCCGCCACGCCTGCGCGCAAGGTGCCGCCCGATGAACGCCGGCTTTCTGCCGTGATGGCGATTCGTTCAGATTGGCGGCGCTATAAATGAACAATACCGCCCACACATGGGCCGTGATCCCGATGCAAGCCTTGCGTCCGTTCCCACCAAACGGTCGCAGCGCGGGCCAAGCCCCGCGGAAAGCGCCTCCGGTTCCTCTTGACGGGGTCCGGGGGCGCTTTCGAACCTTGGGTGAGCTTGCTTATTCTTAACCAAGTTCGGGCAAGGCGGCAGAATGCGCTCCGTTGTTCGCCTTGCCATTTGTCTTGCAGTGCCGGGTTTGCTCGCCGCCTGTTCGCAGGCCGAGGAAGCGCCCGATGTCGCCGCAGCACTGGCGAGCGATCCGCTGGTTGCGCGCGCACTTCACGATCCGCTGATGAGCGATCCCGATCTTTCCGCGCTCAACGAGGCCAATGCCGTTTTCGGCTTTGCCGGGGACAGCGCGCTGCCGGTGATCCCGGCCACGCCCGAAGCCGCGCAGGCCGCGCGCGAGGCAGGGCGGATCGAACTGCTCGAAGCCGGCGAGATCGCGCCGCTGCCCGATCCGGCGGGGGGCAATTCTGCCCTGCCGGGACGCGGCGCGTCGGCGGGCGAGCTCTTATCTGCAATTGAAGCCCCTGCGAGCTGCGAGTCTGCGCTCGGCCAGGGCTTTGCCTGGGCAGCGAGCCTGCCGCAGCCTGTCTCGATCATGCCGCAAGGCATGACAGTGCGCGCGGCCGGTTCCTCCGCGCCCGGCTGCACGCTGCATCTGGTGCGTTACCACACGGCCGCTGCCGTGCCCGACGTGCTCGAATATCACTATAACCGCGCCCTTCGCACAGGCCTCTCGCCCCAGCGGCATGCGGAAGGCGGGGCAAAGGGAGTGGACGGCCTTGTCGCCCGCGCGCCGGGGGGCGAGACCTTGCTGGTGAGCGTCAGGCCGACCGCGAGCGGCCTCACCGAAGTCGATCTCGCCTACCGCAAGCCTTAGGGGCGCATCCCGACGCCGATCGTGGCGCGCGGCTGGTCCATTTCGGTGCTGGCGACCGGATAGGCGCAGTAATCGGCCGCATAATAGGCCGCCGGGCGATGATTGCCGGACAGGCCGATGCCGCCGAAGGGTGCCTTGGAGGAAGCCCCGTTGGTGGGGCTGTTCCAGTTGATGATCCCGGCGCGGATATTGGCCCAGAACCGCCCGTAATCATCCGCTGTCCCGCCGATCAGCGAGGCCGAGAGGCCGAAGCGCGTGTTGTTGGCCTCGGCAATCCCGGCATCCAGATCAGGCACGCGGATCACCTGCAGCACCGGCCCGAACAGCTCGATGTCGGGCCTGTCGGGGATATCGGTGACATCGATGATGCCGGGGCTGAGGAAGGGCAGATCGGGCAGCGAGCGGCGCATGTGCAACAGCGGCCGACCGCCCGCCGTCATCAGCGTGAGGAAAGCCTCGGTCAGGCGATCGGCGGTGTCATTGTCGATCACCGGCCCCATGAAAGGCTGCGGCTCGCCCAGCGGATCGCCCACCATCAGCTTGCGCGCCATCGGCAGCAGCACGGCCATCAGATCGTCATAGACCGCATTCTTGACGATCAGCCGCCGCGCCGCGGTGCAGCGCTGTCCGGCGCTGGTAAAGGCGCTCTGGATGATGATCGTGGCGGCATCGGTCAGCTTCGGGGTTTCGATCACCACGATCGAATTGTTGCCGCCCATTTCCAGCGCGACGATCTTGCCCGGATTGGCGGCGAGTTTGCGGTTGATCGCGATCCCGGCATTGGCCGAGCCGGTGAACAGCACCCCGTCGACCCCGGGGTGAGCGACCAGCGCCTTGCCTTCCTCCGGCCCGCCGATCACCAGCTGGAGCACATCTTCGGGCACGCCTGCGCGATGGAACAGCGTCACAAGCGCCTCGCCCACAGCGGGGGTCTTTTCCGAAGGCTTGAACAGCACCGCATTGCCCGCGATCAGGGCGGGCACGATATGGCCATTGGGCAGGTGCGCGGGAAAATTGTAGGGGCCGAGCACCGCCATCACGCCGTGCGGCTTGTGGCGCACCGCCGCGCTGCTGCCGACGCCCGCATCGAGCTTCTTCTTGCCGGTGCGCTCGGCATAGGCCTGCACCGAAATGTCGACCTTGTTCGTCACCGCTTCGACTTCGGTGCGCGCTTCCCACAGGGGCTTGCCCGCCTCGCGCGCGATCATTTCGGCAAAGGGTTCTGCTTCGCGGCGGACCTCGTTGGCGAAACGCCGCATCACCTCGATCCGGTCGGTCAGTGGGAGCGCTGCCCAGGCGGACCACGACCGCCGCGCGGTCGAGACAGCGGCATCAACATCGCCATGTTCCCCGCGCCACAATTCCTCTCCGGTGGCGGGTTCGTAGGAGACGAGGATATTCTCGGTCACGGCGCCTCTCTTGCCCCTTCGACAGTGTGATCCGGACAGGTGGCCGGGAATTACTCCGCTCCGCCGTCAAAAGATAGGGTGTAGCCCGGCCCACGCGCAAGCCACGGGTGAACCGCTAGGTGTGCCCGGCGTGTCCGGCAGGGACGGGCGGCGTGCCATGTGCTGCCCCCATGCGCCTCAGGCTTGCGACCTTGGCGTGGAGCGGGGCCCAGTCATCATCCCGGTCGATCGCGTCCCAGATCGCCTCGACCTCGTCGATCAGCAGGGATTGCGGGGCCGCGTCC
>Ga0315900_10010000_pt1 | contig 11946 bp, 11 predicted proteins | sample LakEriMetagenome_FD_203521 | JGI IMG/M metagenome (GOLD analysis project Ga0315900, IMG submission 203521) | Freshwater fungal communities from buoy surface, Lake Erie, Ohio, United States - Buoy 12 MA114 | ecosystem: Environmental > Aquatic > Freshwater > Lake > Lake biofilm | place: USA: Lake...
GGGCCGTCGGTGGATTGTTCCAGGGACTGCGCCGGAGGCAACCGGTCTGGCGTGCCAGGGGGGACGTTGCTATCGTCCCCGCCTCCACGAATCACCGGCCCCCCCGATTCCGCCTGACATTCCGCCCAAGGAACCGTTCGCGTGAAACCGGCCACCCTCACGAGCGCCCGTCGCTGGCTCCCCGTGATCGCCTGCTTGCTCGCCGTCGCCGCCGACGACGCGTGCGGCCAGAGCAGTTGGCTCCCGACCTCGTGGTTCACCCCTGCGGAGGTCGACGGCAAGGCGATGCACCCGCTGGCGGAGCGGGATGGGCCCTGGCTCGTCCTCGCCACGACCTTCCGCGGCGAGGGAGCGCGTGACGACGCCCGCCGGCTCGCCCAGGAACTGCGCCGCGTCCACAAGCTGAAGGCCTACACCCACGAGAAGTCGTTCGACTACACCGGCACGCAGCCGGGGCTGGGCCTCAATCCGGACGGCAGCCCGAAGAAGATGCGCTACGCGAACGCCGAGAACGTGGTCGAGGTCGCGGTGCTCGTGGGGGACTTCGCCACCGTCGACGACGCCCGCGGCCAGAAGATCCTCGCCAAGGTGAAGTCGTTGCGTCCCGAAGCGCTCACCGGCAACTCCGGCAAGAGCCAGTCGTTCTCCGACTTCCGCAAGATGGTCGGCCTCGAGCGGAACACCACCAAGCCGCCGATGCACCTCGCCTTCATGATCCCCAACCCGCTCCTCCCGGAGGAGTTCTTCTCACGGCAACAGGTCGATCGTTTCGTGCTCGACATGAACGCCGACGTGTCCGACTCGCTCCTCGACTGCCCCGGGCTCTACTCCGTGCGCGTGGCGACGTTCACCGGTTCGGGGACCTTCGACCAGAAGGCGATCGCCGCCGGCGAGAAGGACGTTGAACTCGAGGGTCGGCTCGTCCAGGCGGCGGAGAAGGCCCACCGCCTGACGGTGGCGCTGCGGAAGGCGGGCTGGGAAGCCTGGGAGTACCACGACCGGGAATCGAGCATCGTCTGCGTCGGTAGCCTCGACACGAAGACGGTGCCCGGCCCCCAGGGGACCGCCACGGTGCACCCCGAGATCGTCCGCATCGTCCGCGAACTGGGCCCCGATCCGACGCGCCTCGCCACGGGGGTGGTGCTCCCGCGGACGATCGACGGGGTGATGCTCGACGTGCAACCGGCCCCCATCCAGGTGCCGCGGGCGCCGCAGGGGTGGCGGTGAGCGCCGGGCCCGGCGGCCCCGCGCACGGCGCGGAGCTGGTCCTCGGCACGACGAACGCCGGCAAGGTGCGCGAGCTCGCGGTGCTCCTCGAGCCGCACGGCATCCGCGTCGTCTCGCTGCGGGACTGCGGCGGCGGCACGACGATCGAGGAGACCGGGGCCACCTTCGCCGAGAACGCCTCGCTCAAGGCCGCCGGCCAGGCCGCCGTGCTCGGGCGCTGGGTCCTGGCGGAGGACAGCGGGCTGTGCGTCGCGGCGCTCGAGGGCGCGCCCGGCGTCCGCTCGGCGCGGTTCTCCGGCACCGGCGACGACGAGGCGAACAACGACCTGCTCCTGGAACGGATGGCCGGGGTGCCGGATGGTTCCCGGGGGGCGTGGTACGCGTGCCATGCGGCGCTGGCCGATCCCGGGGGACGCGTGGTGGCCGTCTCGGAGGGGGTGTGCAGGGGAATGATCGCCCGGTCACGTTCGGGCAGCGGCGGCTTCGGGTACGACCCGCTGTTCGTCGTCCCGGAGTACCACCGGACCTTCGGGGAACTGCCCGCGGAGGTGAAATCGCTCCTCAGCCACCGGGCGCGGGCGATGCGGGCGATGCTCCCCGCGGTGCTCCGTCACCTCGACGCCTGAACCGGGCGCTCCGCCGGCGCGGCCAGGCGGCGGCGGATCACCGAGAGCACGTCGGCGGTGCCGTCCATCCGCCCCGCCACCCGGGCGAGGGCCGGGCCGAAACGGTCGAGGCCGTCGACGAAGGCCCGGACCCGGTCCACCGTGGCCTGCTCGAGGAGGCAGAAGTCGCCGCACTGCATGCCGGCGAGGAAATGGGCGTTCATGAGTTGCTCGGCGTGAGCGGCCTCCGGCAGCACCAGCAGCGGCTTCCCCAGATGGAGCGCCTCGCCGATGAGCTGGTTCCCGGCGGCGGCGACGAGGGCCCGACAGTCGACGAGATCGTCGATGAACCGCCGCTCGTCGACGTCGTGGAAGGAGAGCGCCCCGAACGGCTCCCGCGCGCCGAGCCCGTAGACACGGACCGGCAGTCGGCAGTCGGCGAGCGCGGCGAGCGTGTCGAAGGGGGTGTGGCGACGGAGGTAGCTGACGAGGAAGCCGCGGTCGGCGGGCGACGCGTCGAGCAGTTCCCGGCGCAGGAGCGGACCGGTCTGGACGACATGCTCCCAGCCCGGGCGCAGCGGCGGCCGGAAGAACGCCGACACGACCGTGTCGGTCGCGCCGACGGTGTACATGGTCACGGCGTGCCCCATCGCCCAGGCATGGCAGCGGAGCCGGAACGGCAGCATGCCGAGGTCGTAGGCGACGAGGAAGTGCTGGTGATCGATGCTCACCAGGGGGACTCCCAGCCTCGCGGCCGCCCTGGGCAGGCTCGGTTCGAAGTCGACGATCCCGAGGTCGGCGTCGAAGGCCTCCAATTCGCCGAGCAGACGTTCGACGAGCGGACCGAGCACCCGGGCCTGGTAGCCGCAGGCCACGGTGATCGACTTGACCACGTCGAGCCTTCCGCCGGTGTACTGGAACACCAGGCCGGGGATCTCCCGGACCTCGACGCGGCCCGGCCACCGCTCCGCGACCCGGGACAGGAAGACCAGGGCGTCGGCCGACGTGTAGACGAGCAGATCGTGCTCGGGGGCGAGCCGGTCGAGGAGCGTCGCGATGCGCGTCGCGTGCCCGCGTCCCTCACCGCACAGGCTGATCGCGATCCTCGCCATCGAGCGCCGCCTCCCACGTGGGCATCCGCCGCGGGACCCTCACGACCCTTGGATTGTGACCGGCGCGGACGATCACCGCCAGACGCCGGACCCGACGGAGGGCTTCCGGCCGGGGGGTGACGCGCCGTACGATCGGGGCGGTTCCCGGTCCACCACGAATCCCCCGAACGGACGCCCCACCGATGACCGCGAGCGCCGATCGGCCGCGATCCCACGGTTCTATCCCGCGCCGTGTGCCGACCACGATCGTCATGATCGCCCTCCTGGCAAGTCCGGCGGCGGCCCAGTCGCCGCCGGCGGCGACCGAATCCCCGCCGGCGGCGACCGTCGGCGACATCGTCATCACCCAGGCCGACCTCGCCGCCGCCATGCGCAGGCGCGGTGCCGGGAAGGGTGCGGGGGCCGAATCCCCCGCCCGTCTCCGGGCCCAGGCCCTCGCCGACCTGATCGACGAGGCGCTCCTGCGCACCGAACTGGACCGTCGGCAGATCGCGGCCTCGGACGGCGAGATCGATGCCAGGATCGCCGGACTCACCCAGGAACTCGCCACGAGGAAGTCGAGCCTCGACGCGTTCCTCGCCGACCAGGGGCTCGATCGCGCCGCGCTCCGCCGCCGGATGGCGTTCGACATCGCCATGGGGAAGCTCGCCGCGTCGCTCGTGACCCCGGAATCGGTTGGCCGCGCCTACCAGGAACACCACCGTGCGTTCGACGGGACCCGCGTGCGCGTCGCCCATCTGATCCTGCGTCCCGACGGCAGCGAGGGCACCGGGGCGGTCGCGGCGCTCACCGCGAAGGCGGAGCGGATCCGCCAGTCGATCCTCGCCGGGGAAGTCAGCTTCGCCGACGCCGCCGCCCGGCATTCCGCCGGCCCCAGCCGTCACCGCGGAGGCGACCTCGGCTTCATCCCGCGGCAGGGGTTGCTGGCGGAGGAGTTCACGCGCCCCTGCTACACGCTCGAACGGGGCGAAATCTCGCGACCCATCGAAAGCCCCTTCGGCGTCCACCTCGTCACCGTTCTCGACATCGACGCCGGCAACGTCGATCGGGAGCAGTTCCGCCCCCAGCTCGAGCGGCTCGCCGCCCAGCAGGGGATCCGCGAGATCCTCGAAGCCAGCCGGGAGCGCATCCCCGTCTCCCTCGAGCCGGGCATGGAAGCCGCGGAGCGCGGCGGGCCGACGGCGGCGCCCTAGCTGTCCGTGGAAAAAGTCATCCGTGACCTTTTTCCACTTGAGACACCCCGAAAAAGTCGAGGTTTTTCGGGGGTGTCAGCCGCCGCAACCAGCGGCGGGCACTTGATCCACGGTCTGCTGGCCGCCCGCGGAGGCACCGTCCGTTGCCCGGTTTGCCGGGCTTGCGTCATCCCCCCCGGCGTCCTCCCCTTCAGGATTGCCGGACGACCGACCGCCGGCTACCTTCCCCCGCCGCCCGTTGACGGGTGGATCCGCCGCCGGGTGCCGCTCCATGAAGCTGCGTGCCGCTCTCCTTCTGACCTGCATGGTGACGGTGCCGGCGCTGGCGATGTTCTCGCACAAGCTCTCCGCCTCCACGCGTCAGGCGCTGCGACGCGGCGTGTGGGAATCGTTCCTCGACCCGGCGACCGACGCGACCGACGGCATGGGCCCGGCCCCCGAGGCTTCCACCCCGCTCCCGGGCAACGCCATCACCCCTGTCGGTGGCGTGGCGGAGGTCCCCGTCGCGCCCCCGCCGGGCGGCGCTCCCCCCGCCAAGGCACCGGCACCCGAACCGCCGGTGACGCCGATGTTCGCCCCCCCCGCCCGCCCGGACCCTGCACCGCACCGCGGCGATCCGGCGACCGGCGCCACCGCCGGCCCGGCGGCCGCATTGCCCGCCACCGAGGCGACGCATGCGGCGACCCTCGAGAGCCGGCTGCGCGCCCTCGGGGCCACCGGTATCGACTGGACTCCCGCGCAGGGTGGCGACGGCCTGCACCGCTGCCGGTGCCGCATCCCGGCCGACCCGAGCGGGCAACTCCAGCGGGTCTTCCAGGCTTCGGCCGCCGATCCGGTGACCGCGCTCGACAGCCTCGTGGGACAGGTGACGGCGTGGTCGATGCGGTCGAGGGACGCCGGTGGCGAGACCCGGCCGACGCGATGATCCGTCACCCCACTCCTCCGCGGCGGGCGCGCGACCTGGCCAGGTTCTTCCGCGACCGTCGCGCCGCCGGGGCGGGCCCCCGGCCGGGTCCGGAGCGGCCCTCGCGCCCGTACCGCGCCGGGAGACCTCCGCCGCGGCCGTCGCCCCAGGGCATCGAGCCCGCCGGAACCTGCGTCCGCTCGGACGAAATGGCCCGACTCGAGGCGGCGCTCTTCCTGTCACGCGAACCGCTCTCCACGCGAAAGCTCGCCAAGCTCGCCCGTCTCGCCGACGGCACCAGGGCCCGGACGCTCCTCCGTGACCTGGCGGCCCTGCAGGACGCCGCAGGGAGCGCTTTCCGGGTGGAGTCGATCGCGGGGGGATACCAGCTCCTCACCCGCGCTTCGTTCGGGCCCTGGGTGCGCCGCATCCTGACGAGCCCGGCGGAAAACCGTCTCTCGGCCGCGGCGATGGAGACGCTCGCCATCGTCGCCTACCGCCAGCCGGTCACCCGGGCCGAGGTCGAGTCGATCCGCGGGGTGGGGTGCGAAGAGATGCTCCGCCAGTTGATGGAGCGGGATCTGGTGGCGGTCGGCGGGCGAAGCGAGGACATCGGCCGTCCGAACGTCTACCAGACGACGCAGCGATTCCTCCGTGCATTCGGTCTCTCCCGCATCGAGGATCTGCCTCCCATCGGCCCACCTGTCGACGCGGATCGGGGAGTCGCGACGGGCACCCCGCCCGGGGATCCGCCCGCCTGAAGGGCGCCCGCGACAGGACGGAATCGGGCGGAATCGGGCGGAAAACGGATATTCCGAGCGGCGCCGGGCCCCTGTCCCGGATCGTCACCCTCCCGGGGCCGATACCGTCCCGAGGGACCGTTCCGGGGGCCGCCGGGATTTTTCCCCGGACGATTGGATGATTCCGCACGATCGGGTACAGAATGTCCGATGTATCGTGTCGCCGCGCCGATATCGTACGGCAGGAGCCATCCAGCCTCGCGGACCGGCGGGATCCCGTCCCTCGGGCGTTTGCCGCAGCGTCGGGATGCCGGCACACTGGAAAGCCGTCCGCCGATGACCGCGACGATTGCCCCTTCTCCGTAGATCGTTTCCATTGCCCGACTCGCAGGACGGGCGACCAGACTCGAGGGAGGTTTCATCAGTGACCAGCGTTGTCAGCCCCAGGAGATTTCGAGGCGTGTCCACCACCGACGTGTTCTGCTGGGACGAACTTCCCGAGTTGCTCGCTGCGGAGGAACTTTTCGAGGTCGGTGGCGGTCGTGCGTCCGTGGCCCCGATCGTCGGCAAGCGTGACGACGACGAGGATGAAGACGACGACGACGAGGAGGATGACGACCTCGACGACGACGAAGACGAGGACCTCGACGACGACGAAGAAGACGAAGAGGACGAGGACGATCTCGACGAGGACGACGACTGGGAAGAGGTCGACGACGAGGAGGACGAGGAAGACGAGGAAGACGAAGAGGACGAAGAAGAGGAAGAAGAGGGCGACGACGACGAGTGGGACGATGACGACGAGGAATGGGACGACGACGACGAGGAGGACGAGGACGAGGAAGAAGAGGACGATGACGACGACTGAACGTCGTCCCTCCCTGCGGCTCCGCGGAGACTGACCCGTCCGCACCCACGATCGAAAGACCCCCGGTGGAGCCGTCTCCACCGGGGTTTTTTCGTGCCCGTATGCCGCCGGGGCGATCGGTCGCGGCTACCGCGGCGGCCCCGCGCCGCGGACGGTCAATCCGACCAGCCGACCCCGTCGATCGATCGAGAGGCCGACGGCGTCACCGGCCGCCGCCATGCGGGCGAGGAGGTCGTCATGGTCGTGGACGGCGACGCCGTCGATGGCCAGGATGCGGTCGCCGACCAAGAGTCCGGCCTCGGCGAGGGGAGTGCCGGGAACGACGCGCACCACCACCGGCGCCGACGGATCGCCGCCGTCACGCCGGGTGCTCATCCCCCATCTCGGCTTCGGGGCGACCGGGTCGATCGGGAGCGCCGCCTCGAGCGCGGCCCGCGCCGCGTTGCCCTCTTCCCGGCAGGCCGCCCGGAAGACCGGCGCCCCCCCCTCGGCGTCGGCGACGGCCAGCAGGAGCGCCAGGGCGACCTCCGACACGGCGGCGATGCCCCCCGGATCGACGAGGTGGGCGTCGTCGCCCGGCCGGTGGTATTCGTCGTGCAGGCCGGTGTGGAGCATCACCGTCGGCACCGCGGAGGCGAGGAAGGGGAAGTGGTCGGAGTCGTCGACGATGTCCCAGTCGAAGTCGAGGTCCAACCCCGGCCCTCTGTTGGCGTCCACGAGCAGGCGCCGCAGTCCCAGCCCGGAACGGATGCCGTAGACCTCGACCCTGGACCCGCGGAGGCGGCCGATCATGTCGAGGTTGACCGAGAACACCGGCCGCATCACGGCGAGCGGCGGCGGGCGCTCGCGGACGAAGTGCCACGATCCCAGCAATCCCTTCTCCTCGCCGTCCCAGAAGGCCAGGAGCACGGATCTCCGCGGCCTGGTCGTCCCCCCCACCAGGGCCTCGGCGATCTCCAGGACACCCGCCACCCCCGAGGCGTTGTCGTCGGCGCCGTTGTGGATGAAACCGGTGGGTCCGTTGCTCGTGGCGGGCGTCCCGTAGCCGACGTGGTCGTAGTGGGCACCCACCAGCACCAGTTCGTGCGCGCAGTCAGGATCATCCCCCGGAACGAGCGCGAGGATGTTGCGCATGGAGCCGAAGGGCTGGTAATAGGTGCCCGCGTCGCCGGCCGGTTGAAGCCCGAGACGGCGCAACTCCTCGACGACATAGGCCCCCGCCGCGCGTCCGCCGCGTGACCCCGCTTCGCGCCCCTCGAGGGCGTCGGCCGCCAGCGCCGCCACGTGGCGACCGGCATCGGCCGCCTGCACGGCCCCCGGGGATGCCTCCGCCGCCGGAAGCGGCGTGGCGGCGAGCCCGACCATCGTGACGCCGAGGCAGAGGGCCGCCACGCGCGCGACGGCCCAGGGCGTCCGCGCCGGCATCCCGCCTCCACTCCGCGTCGACGTCCTCCACCCACCGCTCGTCACCACATCGACCCTCCACACGGGGCGCCCACGACACACCACCCCCAGGGGGGGGTTCCTTCCGACCGTCGCTCCGCTGACAATATCGGCCCCAGTCAACGGTTCCGTCGTGTCCGAGGCAAGGAGTCCGCCATCCGGCAGGCCCCCGCCGCTTCCTGTCACGCCAACGCGAACGACGAACTGGCGAGGAGAGGTGGCAGAGCGGTCGAATGCGCGTCTTTGCTAAAGACGTGTCCGGTCAAAAGCTGGACCGCGGGTTCGAATCCCGCCCTCTCCGTTCCTGATCGGTTGGACGAACCCGGGGGACCGGCCGCGATGCATGCTCGACGCCGCGGCCATCGGTACTCCGGGCCGACGTCGTTCGCCTGGGCGGCCGCGATCCTGGCGGTCGCGACCGTGCGATCCGCGGTGGCCGCGGACGGTGGTCCGGGCCTCACCGCCGCGGCGATCCTCGACGATACGCGCGTGGTGGCGATCTCGATCACGCTCCCGGACGAGGATTGGAAGACGCTCCGCGGCCAGTCCCGTGACATGGGGACGATGTTCCGCGGCGGCACCGAGAGCCCGTTCACCTGGTTCCGGGGCGACGTCGTCGTCGATGGCGTCGCGATCGGGTCGGTGGGGATCCGCAAGAAGGGGTTTCTCGGCTCGCTCGACAGCGCCTCCCCGTCGCTGCTGGTCGATTTCAACCGCCATGTCGACCAGTCGCCCGTCGACGGACTGGGCCGCCTGACGCTCAACAACAACAAGCAGGACAAGTCGCTCCTCAGCCAGTCGCTCGCGTACCGGGTGTTCCGCGCGGCGGGGCTGGCCGCGCCGCGCGTCGGGTTCGCCGACGTCACCGTCAACGGCGAACGGCTCGGCATCTACTCCAACGTGGAGGCGGTCCGCCGACCGTTCCTCGAGCGGGTGTTCGGCGTTGGGAAGGGGACGCTCTGGGAGGGGACGGTCTGCGACATCGTGCCGGAGTCGCTCGAGCGCCTCGAGGAGGATGTGCGGGGGGACCCCGAAGACAGGGAGCGACTGGCAGCGCTCGGTGCCATGCTCGCCAGCGACGAACCGCTCGACCTCGGGCGTCTCGGTGCATTGGTCGACATCGACACCTTCCTGCGCTTCTGGAGCGTCGAGTCGATCCTCAACCTGTGGGACGGATACAGCGCGAACCAGAACAATTACTTCGTCTACGCCGATCCGTCCGACGGCCGGTTCCGATTCGTTCCCTGGGGCGCCGACGCCGCACTGGGGCCGGGCATGGGGGGCGGCCCCTTCTCCGGGCGGCAGACCGCCCCGGCGGTCTTCGCGCAGGCGGCACTCCCCAACCGCCTCTACTTCACCCCCGGAATCCCCGATCGTTACCGCGAGGCGCTGCGGTCGGTGATGGTCGAGGTCTGGCACGAGGACGAGCTCCTCGCCGAGATCGATCGGCTGGAGGAACTTCTCCTGCCGCATCTGCCGCCGCGGCAGCGCGAGGCCCCCGCGGGGATGGAACGGATGCGCGAGTTCGTCCGCAATCGGCGCGGCGAGATCGACACCGCCCTCGCCTCGTGGCCGGCGGCGGCGCCGTCGACCTGGAGGCGCCCGATGCGGAGCCGTCCCCTCGGCACCGCCACCGGCGACCTCGCCGCCACTTACCGGGAGGGGGCCGTGGACGACGTGCCCCCGAGCAGGGTGTCGCTCGAGGTGGTGTTCGACGGCGAGACGGTGGCGCTCCGCGACGTCGAGGCGTCGGTCTCGACGTTCGCCTTCCCGGGGTTCGGCGGCGGTCCGTCGGCCGATCCCCCCGTCAGCGTCGTCATCTCGGCGACCCGGTGCGATGACGGGAAACCGCTGGCGTTCAACCTGTTTCTCGACCGCCGTCGGCTCGCCGAGGACGACACGGTGCCGGCCAACGGCCTGGTCACGGAGGGAACGGCCGGCTTCGGCATCCCGGGGTTGATGCCGGTGAAGGCTCTGGGGGGGACGTTCGAGCCGACCGAACGGGGCAGCGCTCCAGGTGCCACGCTGGCCGGCCGTTTCGTGCTGGACGTGACGCAGATGGAGGGGGGGCTGATGAACCGCGCCCCCATGCGACGCCCGGGAGAGGCCGCCGCGGAGCCGGTCGACCCGACTCCGTCCGCGACGCCCCCGTCCGACTGACCGGCACCGGGGGGGACGCCCGCGGTCGGCCCGGCGCCGCGGCAATTCCCCTTTGGAAGGCCTGGCGCCCCTGCTATCGTCCCGCCCCCCCGCCAGGAGCAGGCCGATGCCACACGCGTCCCTTCACACCCGCCCCGTCGACGCTGCCCCCGACCGGTCGGGGGTGTGGGGCAGGATCATCGGTGCGGTCATCCGGGCCGTGCCGCTGGTCCTCGCGACGGCGGTCCCCGTCCCGATCGCGGCGGCCGAAGGGGAGAACGACGTCTTCCGCGTCGAGACCGACGTCTACGACGCCGACGACGGTCAACCGGTGGCCCACAGCCTGACGCTCTTCAGACGGGGGGTGGCGTGGGACTTCCTCGAGACGCTCCCGAAGAAGGGGGAGCAGGCCGCCGTGGAACCGGCGGAGTTCGTCCTCCACGACCCGGTGCGCGAGCGCGTGATCCTCGTCGACCCCGCCCGCAACGTGAAGACGAAGATCGACGCCATGCAACTGGAGAGACTGCGGTCGTCGCTGGCCTCCTGGGCCCGCAAGTCGGAGGACCCGCTCATGCGCTGGGCGGCGGGCCCCGATTTCTCCGCCACGCTCTCCGAGGAGGGGGGAAAGACGGTGCTGGCCGGCCCCCGCGTCCGTTACGAGGTCCGACATGACCGGGCCCCGGCGGATGGTCTCGCGGAGGAGTACCGCCGCTTCGCCGATGCCGCGGTGCTCGTGAAGGCGCTCGTCCACCCCGGCGGACTGCCCCCCTTCCCGCGGCTCGCGATCAACCGGCAACTGGCCGCCGTCGGCGCGATTCCCGCCGCGGTGCGGCTGGAGATCGAGCCCCGTCTGGGTCGCCTCGGCGGCCGGCCGACGGTGATGCGCTCCGAACACCGCGCGTTGCCGTCGTGGGTGGCGTCCGACTTCAAGCGCGTCGCCGCCGCCGAGGAACGCCTGTCGTTGGCGGAGGAGGTCGATCTGGCCTCGTACGCCGGCACGCCGCGCGCGGCCGGCAAGGGGGCGGAGTCGGCCAGCCGCTGAACGGCGTGTCGCCAGCGAAAGCGACTTTCTTGAAGCCTTCCTCCCGGCTTCCTCCCGACAGCCCTGCGCCGTCGTCACGGCACAACAGGCGCCAGTCATCCGCCCGGGGGAGACGGCAAGAATCGGCCGCCGGCCGGACGATGTTTCCTCTGCCGCACAGATTACCCAGGCCACTGCAACCCCCCGGTCTTCACGGATCGCCCGATCGGGCGAAGGAGAGGGTGGTTGACGGGCGTACAGTGGCAGTCGTACAGTGTCCGCCAATCCATCACACAGCCCTGGAACGGAGTCTCCCATGCTGGTTCTCTCCCGGAAGCAGAACGAACGGATTCGAGTCGGCGATTCGGTCGTCGTCACCATCGTGCGGGTGAGTGGCGACAAGGTGCGGATCGGGATCGAGGCACCGCCCGACGTGCGGGTGCTGCGTGACGAACTGCGTCCCTGCGACACGCTCCAGGTCGAAGCGGTCGACGGAGACGTGTGCCTCGGGAATCTCGTCATCGCGGCCGAGCACGCCGACTGCCATCCCGTCCGACTGGCAGCGGCCGGCTGATCGAACGGGGCCCGATCGTGACGATCGCTCCATCCACCGACGGCACGGGACGGCGCGGAAGGCGCCGTCTCGTGACCGTCGGAGTGGCGGTCGCGGTGGCCATCCCCGTCGCCCTCGCGG
>Ga0315900_10010001_pt1 | contig 11944 bp, 5 predicted proteins | sample LakEriMetagenome_FD_203521 | JGI IMG/M metagenome (GOLD analysis project Ga0315900, IMG submission 203521) | Freshwater fungal communities from buoy surface, Lake Erie, Ohio, United States - Buoy 12 MA114 | ecosystem: Environmental > Aquatic > Freshwater > Lake > Lake biofilm | place: USA: Lake...
ATCGACCAGTGATATGAATAAAGCCATCCTGGTCGAGGAAGGCGATGTCGCCAGTTTCATACCAGCCATCCTTGATCACTTTGGCAGTCAGTTCTTCCTGGTGAAGATAGCCCTGCATCACGTTGGGGCCTTTGATCTGAAGCATCCCTGTTTGCCCGATCTCCAGTGGTCGGCCATCGTCCGCATCGACGATGCGTGCATGCACCCCTGGCACGCACTGGCCCACCGATCCCTCGCGAAGGCCGCCGTGGGCTTCCTTGCATCGACTTCGTTTGGGAGGCAGATTGACCGAGACAAGGGGACTTAGTTCCGTCGTACCGTATCCTTCCACCGGCCTGACCCCGAAAGTCTTCTCAAACTCCTCGGCCAGCGCCAGCGGCATCTTTTCAGCGCCAACCACCACGACTTCCAGGTGCTTGAACTGGTGGGGCTCAATTCGCTTGATGTAGTTCCTGAGGAAGGTCGGAGTCGCCAGCAGGACCGTCGCCTTGTACTTTTCCGCCAGCTTCCCGATCGGCCGCGGCTCCAGAGGGCTGAAATGAAAAACCCCCGCCGGCGGCAGCGCCATCGCAGTCCAAAGGGTCACGGTGTACCCAAAACTGTGGAAGAAGGGGAGGATCCCGAGGATCACATCGTGATCATCGAGTCCAATCGCATCACGGATGGCGTGCACGTTGGAGGCGATGTTCTCATAGGTAAGCACCACTCCCTTGGGAGTGCCCGTCGATCCCGAGGTGAAGATGATCGTCAGAGGATCGTGCGCCGCCACATGCCGCAGCCGCAGCGCCGAAAGGAGCATCGAGGCTGGCGCAAGACGGCCATAGAAAAAGGCGTGGGCCTTATCGAGCAGCGTGACCTTCTCCTTCAGGTCTTCGAGATAGACGACCTGAGCATCCAGTTTCAGGTCGAGTTTTTCCATCACTTTGCGGCTGGTAAGAATATGGCGAATTCCTGCCAGCTCAGTGCAGCGATTGAGAATTGATGAACTGACGGTGTAGTTCAGGTTGACCGCAACTCGTTTGGAAAAGGTTAGCGCAAAGTTGACCACCGTCGCCGGGGCGCTGGGTGGCAACAGCACGCCAACATATTTTTCGTCGTCGCTGAGCACCTCCCTGTCGAGGACACTGCGGAGTGCGAGGGTCCGCATCAGGACCTCGTAGCCAGTCAACTCGACGCCCGTGGAATCGGCGATTTTCAGTCGATTTCCGCGGCGTCGGCACTGCTCGATCAGCATCCGGGGAAGATGGGAATCGATGGGGGGAGGGGGGAGCGTCATCGTGTTGCCAACTCCAGACAAATGGGGTCGGATCGATCCGGGGCAAAAAGGAATGGCGAAACTTGCCGCACCGGCGGGGTTCATTTCCCAAATGGGATTCCAAAAACAACGGGATGAGAAAAACGGCTGGTAGTCTCGCCAGTTGGACGGCCGAGAGCTACCGTTACGAAAGTGTAGCTACTTCAACAACCGGTCGCGACACGAATATCCAGCAGAACCAGAGGGAAGGGAAACGGATGGCAGAAACCTATGACCTGGCGATCGTCGGCGGTGGAATCGTCGGCCTAGCCACCTGCTTTCAGTTAAGCCAGCGTGCGCCGGGGTTGAAAATCATCCTTCTGGAAAAGGAAAACGCCGTAGGCAGCCACCAATCGTCTCGCAATTCCGGTGTCCTCCACTCCGGGATCTACTACCCCCTTGGATCGGCCAAGGCGACGCACTGCATCGAAGGCAAGTCGATGATGGAGCAGTTCTGCCAGGAGCACCAGATCCCATGGGAGCGATGCGGCAAGGTGATCGTCGCCACCGAAGGGGCGCAAGTTCCCTACCTGGAGAAACTGCATGACCGAGCGGTTGAGAACGGGATTGCCTGCGACCGAATTTCGGTCAAGGAACTGAAGGCCCTGGAGCCTCACGCGGCGGGAGTGCGAGCGATCCATGTCCCAAGTACTGGAATCGTCGACTACGGAGCCGTCTGCCGAAAACTGGCCGAGCGGATCGTCGCCAGTGGTCTCCGGATCGATCGACGTTGGCAACTGGCCGACGTCGGTGGCTCCAGCACCGAATTCATTCTACGTCCTCGGAACGGTGAGACCATTCGCTCACGATACCTAGTCAACTGCGGTGGACTTCACAGCGACCGCATCCTGAAAATGACTGGTCAGCAACCGCCGGTTCGCATCATCCCCTTTCGGGGCGAATATTATGAACTGACTCCCGAAGCCTCCCACCTCTGCCGGAATCTGATCTACCCAGTCCCTGATCCCAATTTTCCGTTTCTCGGGGTGCATTTCACCCGCATGATCGGCGGGGGAGTCGAGTGTGGCCCCAATGCCGTGCTGGCGATGGCGCGCGAAGGATACACCTGGCGGAACTGGAACCTGCGCGACCTAGGCGAGACGCTGGGGCATCCCGGCTTTCGCAAGATCGCGATGCGCTACATGGGAACCGGGATCGGTGAGATCGGGAGGTCGCTTTGGAAACCACTGTTCGTGCGGGCGCTGCAGAGACTGATTCCCGAGATTCAGGGGAAGCATCTTAGAAGGGCTCCAGCCGGCGTACGGGCCCAAGCGATCTCTGCGGACGGAAAACTGGTCGACGATTTTCTGTTTGTCGATCAGCCCAGCGCGATCCATGTCTGCAACGCGCCTAGCCCTGCCGCAACGGCCAGTCTCCGCATCGGGCAGACGATCGCCGACAAGGTGATCCAAAGATTCCTACGCGGCTGATGGGATAGACGGGCAATCCGGGGCCGCCAATCGTCTGCAGAGCCCCGGTCAGCGCCATAATCGGTTGTTACTGACCCCCTTCGCCGGCCCACTTGACCTGCATTTCGCTCTCCAACTGGCGGTACCAGTCGGCGAAAATCGGCTGGTTCTCCATGAACCCCAGCTGGCGACTTTCCATCTGAATTGGTGTCCTGGCAAACATCTCTTGCAGGTCCTTGCCCTGTGGAATCACTTCCGTGACGCGAGCGACGTAGTAGATCGACTTGGGTGCATTGGGAGCCACCGTCGACTTGCCTACAGGTGTAGAAAAGACCTGCCGCATGAATTCCTCGCCCGGCGACTCTACCCCCTCAACCGTCGAAAGAAAGGGAGCACCCAGGAACGACTGAGGTGGCTGCATCCAAGAGAAAGTCGAAGGTTGCACGACCAAGGGCCGTTCGGTTTCACTAAGCACTGCGTTCCATGGAGACTCGGTCTGCTGATCGAGCAATCCGACTAAGTCCTGAGCCTTTTTCTCGGCCAGCTTCCGCGCTTCCGCCCGTTTCCAGGCCGCCACCACTTCCTCTTTGGCTTCCGAGAATGTCGGAACCTTCACATCTCGTTCTTCCGTTTTCCAGAAGAGGTAGGTCGTGAAGCCGGCATCGAGTTCGAGTGCGTTGGAGCTGAAGGGCTGGTAGGTGCCAAGACCTGGAACCAGGACCTGCGAGGCAAAGGAAGCTTGGCCGACATTCGATCGTCCAATCGGCAGCGACTGGACGCTGTCGGCATCGACCATCCCGGTCCGACCGTAGGTCAAACCTGCCTCATCCGCAACCTTCGCCAGATCGATCGGCGCTGGCTTGGCGACCGACGTGTCGCCAGCCTCCTGACTGCGCAGATAGATCTGCATTTCTTCGGAGTAGGTCAGCATCTGGTTCTGCACCTTTTCCAAAGCTTCAGTCATCTTGGTTCTCGCGTCGTTCATAGCCAGGTCGCGAGTCAACTGGGCGCGGACTTCGTCCAGCGTCTGAGTTCTCATCGCGGGCGGGGTGACCGTCGAAGTGGCTGCAGGTGTGGAGGCACCGGCAGGGGCTGGCGGCTGCCCTTCTTCCGGTGCTGCGATCGTGGTTGCATCGGATGCTGGCGGGGGCTCTTGCACCGCTCCTTCCGTGGCTACCTGTTCCTGGAAAGAAACCAATCGAACCGCCGAGCGGCCGGGTTGCTGTGCCTGGTCCCCAGCCGCTGGTTCTCCACCTCCCGGTTCACCCGGCGCTTCGACGGCCGGTGGACGATCGCCAGCCGGTGGAGCCTTCTCAGGTTCCGCACCGTCCTTGGATGGAGAGGAATCAGGGGGGGCAGTAACGGGATCGGTAGGGGTGCCGGCCTCAGGTGCGGGAGAGTTGGGTTGGGGTGTGTTGGCAGGTGCCGGTTCGGGAGTTGCTGGTTCGGGAGTTGTTGTGTCGGGCTGAGTGGCCGGAGTAGCGGCCGCAGGCGGTTCGGTGGTCGCCGGGACAGGGACCTGGAACCGCCCCTCTTTGACTCGTTCCTCGTAGGCCTTCAGAATCTGCTCTTCGGTCAACTTGGCCTGCTCGGACGCCACGAATTTCTCCAAGCTACCGCTAACAAACTCCAGATCGGCGGCGTAGCGGCGGAGAAAACCTGGCTCGGGACGAAACCGATCCGCAGGTCGTTCCTTTCCTTCGGCGAACAGGGCCTGCAGTTCGGCATCCGATGGGGTCCCCGTCACCTGCGGCAGGAAGTCGTCGACAAGAACCGGGAACGCTTCGATCCTAGCCCGCTGGCGAAATCGCAAGAACATTTGCCAGTTTTTGCCTGGCGTCAGAACGGGCATGCTCCCATCGGTTAGGCCGGCCATCGCCGCCTTTTCGATCACATTGGCCGCAAATTCGGTCTTCAGGAACTGGTAGAGATCAAACCGTGACAGCTTGTCCTGCTCCCGCATCATTTCCGCGAACCGCTGAGTCGTGATCCTGCCGTCGGTGAAGGCCCGCAGGTAGGAATCGACAGCCGAGTCATCGAAATCGATTCCCATTTCTTTTGCCTTGGCGGCAAGAATCTGGGAGCGAAGGACGGCGATCTGGTTGTTCGGGGTCAGTCCCAAGTCGATCGAACGGCCATCGGAGCGGAATCCAGGAACCTTGGGGCTTCCTCCTCCCTTGATCACTTCGCTGGCGACCCTCTGAAGAAAAGATTGGCACTGGTAGTTCTTCTGAAGCAGTCGCTGCGCCTGCTCCCCATTAACGCTGGACCCCCTCCAAGAGACTAAGGTTTTCTTCGCGCCGGTTCCGGCCGCCATATTCTGGTAGGAGCGATCGATCACACTCTGGAGTGCAGGGGCGATCACAAAGGCCAGCAAAGCCACGCCGACGAGGATCGCCATGGCCAAACGCTGATTCTTCCGAAACACTGTGAAAGGACTGGCCATGATGCACCCATCCAATGAAGGTCGATTTGCGACAAGCGTGCAAGTTGACAGGAATTCCGCATTTTAGGGAATCGAGCCTGCGACGCAATTCCAACATCCTGACAATTGCCCTCCCTATCCCTATCGTTGGAAGCCGCAAAATTCCCCATCCAGACAGTTCGAACGGCCCGCCGAGGAAATCCAGATGGCTTTAGGATCCTCGGGAAGCGAAGCCAAATGAGGGCGATCGCCGGAGTTTTTTTCCAGCCACCTCCGGCTCGGCGTCAAGCTTTAGGCAGCGAAAAATCATCTGCATAGACTTGGTCCAGTGGCTGCTCAGGGGGTCTGCAGAACCGGTCTGCAGCGGGATTGCCCGTTGGCATCGGTCCGCCTGCCACCAGCCCACCCTGGAGTCAACCAGAGCGTCCAGATTGTCCGCCTGGGGTCTAGCCACCGTCGCCGCAGAACGCTAGCTTCCATCGGAGAAGTGAAGTCAGGCTGAAGTGGTTCAGTCGCCGTTGGCCGTGAGCCGACGGTGACTTTCCCAGTGAGTTAAGTATCGTTGGGTTGGTGGCCTACGGTCAGATCGATGGGGCTTCTGGTTCCCTGCGGGCCTGGTGGCAAGAGACGTTGGATTGGTCCGGAGAGGCAAGGAAAGCGCGACGAGTTATGGCGAGCGATAAAAAGAAGGCTTTGGTGATTGTCGAGTCTCCCGCCAAGGCGAAGACGATTGCCAAGTTTTTAGGGCCTCGATACCGAGTCGAAGCCAGCATCGGACATATTCGCGATCTGCCTCAGGGGTCGAAAGAAGTCCCGGCCAAGTACAAATCGGAGCCCTGGGCCTACCTGGGAGTGAACATCGAAGAGGACTTCGAGCCGGTTTATATTGTGCCGCCGGAAAAGAAAAAGCAGGTCACGAAACTGCAGGAGGCGCTGAAGGAAGCGAGCGACCTCTACCTGGCGACCGACGAAGACCGCGAAGGGGAGGCGATCAGTTGGCATTTGCATCAGGTGCTCAAGCCTAAGGTGCCAGTCCACCGTTTGGTTTTTCACGAAATCACCAAAGAGGCGATCCAGCATGCGCTGGAAACCACCCGGCAGATCGACGAGGGCTTGGTTCGCGCCCAGGAAACACGAAGGATTCTCGATCGCCTCTACGGCTACGACGTCAGCCAACTGCTCTGGAAAAAAGTCCGACCCAAGCTTTCTGCGGGGCGTGTGCAGAGCGTTGCGGTGCGTTTGATCGTCGATCGTGAGCGGGAGCGGATGGCGTTTCGCAGCGGCACTTACCACGACCTGAAGGGGACGTTCCGCAAGGGAAGCGGCGCTGCGTTTCAAGCGGAACTGGTGAGCGTCGATGGCCGTCGCATTCCCAGCGGCAAGGACTTTGATTCGGCAACTGGCCAACTGAAAGACCGCACACTGCTGCAGATGGATGCCCAGCAAGCGCAGCAACTGATGGAGAAGCTGCGAGGCATTCCCTTTCGCGTGGTGAGCGTGGAGGTTCGTCCGTACCGTGAAAGCCCCAAACCACCCTTCACGACCAGCACACTTCAGCAGGAAGCGAACCGAAAGCTAGGTTTCACCGCCAAGCGGACGATGCAGGTGGCCCAGAGTCTCTACGAGAACGGTTACATCACCTACATGCGTACCGACTCGACCCAACTGGCCCAGGTCGCCGTCCAGGCCGCCAGGCAGTTGGTTTCCTCGCAGTATGGCGAGCGATTTCTGCATGGAGAAGGGCGGAATTACAGCGGGAAAGTCAAGAACGCACAGGAAGCACACGAAGCGATTCGGCCGGCCGGTCATCCCTTCCAGCTCCCCGAAGCGTTGCGTGGGGAACTGGATCACGACCGATTCCGACTCTTCGAAATGATCTGGAAGCGGACGATCGCTTCCCAGATGGCCGACGCTCGCAAGCAACGCATGACGGTATTGATCGAAGGGGGCGGTGCGATCTTCCAGGCGACCGGGACCAGCATTGAATTCGAGGGGTTCCTGAGAGCCTACGTCGAGGGAAGCGATGATCCGCAGGCAGAATTGGCAGAGAAGGAAAGCCTCCTTCCGGAACTAGCTCAAGGGGATGCAATCGCCTGCGCGGCTCTAGAAGTCCTCTCTCACACCACCCAGCCTCCCGCCCGTTTCACCGAAGCGTCACTGACCAAGACCCTGGAAGAGAAAGGGATCGGTCGCCCCAGCACCTACGCATCGATCATCGATACGATCCTCGAACGGGAGTATGTCTTCAAGAAAGGCAATGCGCTGGTCCCCTCATGGACTGCTTTTGCCGTCATCCGCTTGCTGGAGGATCACCTTGGGTCGCTGGTCGACTACGAATTCACTGCGCAGATGGAAGATTACCTGGATGCGATCAGCCGCAAGGAAGCGGAGCACGTAAAGTATCTGCATGACTTCTACCTCGGTGATGTCGCGCCGACCGGGATGCCGATTCCCGAACGAACGACAGCGGCTCTACGGGGCAAGCCAACGGCCAGCGTGGGACTCAAGCCGCTTCTTGAAGTGAAGACTCAGCAGATCGATCCTCGGTCCGCCTGCCAATACTCCCTGGGCGTACCGGAAGCGGCCGGAGAGGAAGAGATTTTTGTCCGGGTCGGCAAATTTGGACCATTTCTCCAGCAGGGAGAACGTCGAGCCAGCATTCCGGACGCGATGGCGCCGGAGGAACTGACCCTGGTCAAAGCGACCGAACTGCTGCAGCAGCAATCCACCGCCGAAGAACCGATCGGGGCCGACCCTCAGACGGGCAAACCGGTCTATCTGCGGCAGGGTCGATTCGGACCTTACGTGCAGCTTGGGGATAATGACGACCCGGAGAAAAAGAATGCTTCACTGCTTCGCGGGATGGAACCCACTGCGGTGAGCCTTACCGACGCATTGCGGTTGCTACAGTTTCCACTGACCCTGGGGGTGCATCCGGAGAGTGGCGAACCGGTGATCGCCTCCAACGGACGATTCGGACCTTATGTCAAATGCGGTTCGGAGACGCGATCACTTCCTGCCGGCGCTTCGCTACTGGAAGTGAACTTAGGAGATGCTCTGGAATGGCTCCGCCAACCCAAAACGGGGCGCGGTCGCGCGGCCCCCAAACCGCCCTTGCGACAGTTGGGGGATTCTCCGGTCACAGGGAATCCCATCCAGTTGATGGATGGGCGGTATGGCCCTTACCTGACCGATGGGCAAACCAATGCATCGCTTCCCAAAGGTATGGAGGCAGGAGAGGTGACGTTGGAAGCTGCCCTGCAGTTGTTGGCTGATCGAGCCGCGTCCGCACCTGCGAAGAAGGGGCGGGGACGAGCGACCAAGAAGGGATCGACCGCCAAGAAGGCCGCTCCTAAGAAGCGGGCAGGATCCTCGGCAGAGGCTTCCAAGCCCTCCACCAAGAAAGTCGCCAAGAAAAAATCGGCAGGTGCGAAGTCCAAAGCAGCGAAGAAATCGAGCGGGAAACCGGCATCGGATGCCTGAGCCAGGGGGCGAAGCCTTTCGTTGCGGAGTTTCTGACAACGAACTGCGCCCGGTTGGCTCATCAACCCGTTCTCCTGTTGCTTGGGCTCCTGTCGCTTGGGGTCTGGGAGGTCGACAATCGCGATGGAGATCTCGAAAAATCGAAAAAGGGTGCTGGGAGCGATCGTCTTACTGGCATCGATCGCGGGAGTGGCCTGGGGAGTTTGGCGCGTCAAGCTTCCCGCTCAAGCCGCTTCATACTATCCCCTGCGATCCTCACAAGCTCAGGTGACCTCCTCGTTGTGGCAGTGGGCCAATCCCCAGCGGAACTGCTGGCTGGAGGGCCCGGCCGTTCAGTGGCTGGCAGGGAACGAACCGATTTTCGCCAGAACGGGCGAGGGTTGGGTGATGGTGGGTGCAGTCGATCGCAAACTGGTCCCGCCGCCTCCTCCACCTCCCGGATCGCTGGCGCCGCAACCCCTTCTGTTCGATTCGGTACAGGATCCCCAGGGACGCCTGCGGGTGCGATGGTTCGATCCCCGATGGATGCCTCGCGCCCAAACGCCGTGGCACCTCCACTTCCCAGATGGAACCCTGGCCAGTGTGGCGCGGCGTCTGCTGCCCGCCAGCAAACTGAAGAGATGGACCGACGAACTGCAGTTGCGATTTGAGAAAGACCCGATCGACTGGTCGCGGACGGTCGAGCCCTTGTTGATGGCGACGGTCCGCGAACTTCTTCCAGCGATCCAACTACGACTAGGGCAATCGCTGCGAGAGCAGTTGCCGCAGATGGAAGAACTGGCGATGCGTTACCAAGTGGAATTGTTGGAACGCAAGGTGCTCCCCTTGGTGCGCAGCGAGTTGCTTCCTGCCGCCAGGGAGCGGCTGTCACCGTTGGCCGCGATCATCGGCGAGGAATTGTTCGAGAGGGCATCGATCTGGAACTTCGCGCTGGGTTACCTCTACGATGCATCGCCTCTGCCGGAACGCAATCTGGTGCGACGCGAGTTCGAACGGTTTGTCGAAGAAGATGCCACCCCCGTCCTGACGACTCATCTTCCCGAGATTCTCGAAGCGCTGCAGGCCCTGTCGATCGACCTGGCGCAAAGACCCGCCGTGCGAGATCTGGCGCGCGAAGCACTGGGGCAATGGATGGTCGACCCTCAACTTCGCTCGATCCTCGGTAAGGTGCTCACCGATGTCGTCAATGACGCGAGCGCCTTCCGGGAAATCATCGACCGTCATTGGCAGAGCGAAGCGGGGGCCGCGCTCTCCGCCCAGATCGAGAGAGTCGTCGAGCCTTGGATGCGCGACATGGGAGCCGATTTGTTCGGATCGCCGGAGAAGGGCCTAACCCCCGAGGTGGTCGCAATGCTCCGGCAACAGATCTTGATGAAAGATCGCCGCTGGCTGGTAGTGGAAGTCGTCCCAGTCGACTCGATCCTGCAAGGCGATCTACAGGACTCCTACCCTTTGATCTATCAGCCAAGCGATGCGATGTATCCCTGGATCGAACAGGAATCCGAACCAACCATTTCCGCAGCCTCGCTTCCTTGAGCGGATTGCCGATCACTCGATTTTGTCCATCAGGAAGACCTGACCGATGGTGCCTCCATCCGATCCAACTTCTGACACCAACAGCCCTCTGCCTGCCGTGATCGAAGCCCGGGGGCTCACCCTCCACGCAGGGCCCAAATGCCTCCTTCGGGATGCCAGTTTCTCGATTGATCGCGGGAAATTCGTCGTGCTACTGGGAGCCAGTGGAAGCGGCAAATCGAGTCTGCTGAGAGTGCTTGCAGGGCTGGAGTCGACGGGGGATGGAGCAAGAGTCCAGTGGACCGGAGAGATCAGCTACAAACCGGAATCGATCCGCCAGAGGATCGGCCTAGTGTTCCAGCAGCCGGCTCTGCTGGACGAATGGAGCCCGGTAGACAACGTGCAGATCGCGATCGATCACGCCGACGCCAAGCGATCGACTGTCAGCCAGACTTCTCCCGTTCGATCAGCGTCCGGATGGCTGGAACATCTGGGCATTCCTGCATCGGTCCGGATCAATCAGCTCAGCGGTGGCCAGCGCCAGCGACTCAGTCTTGCTCAGGCCCTGGCATCCGGCCCCGCCGTCCTCTTCTACGACGAACCGACCACCGGCCTCGATGATCACACCGCCAGCCGCGCTCTGGAGTGGATCGGACAAGCGCATCGCGAGGGTCAAGTCACCACCGTCGTGGTGACGCATGATTACGAGCGATTTGCGGAGATGGCAGAAGAGTTCCTCTGGATCGATCCCTCAAGGCAGGCGATCGAACGCTACGAGCAGCGCGATTTGCAAAGACTTCGCGAAGCGATGCAGATCGATCATGGCAGCGCGACAGCGGAAGGAAGTGTGCCTGCGACCAAGCCAGGACTGCCGCTTGGTGAAATGATCGCCCGACTGCTTGAGGGGATGGGCGAAGTGGCCTTGTGGCTGGGACGCGGTCTGGCAGCGCTGCTGATGTGGGGAAAGAAGGGACGCTGGAACGTTCGTTTCTTTCTGCATCACGCGCGGCTGGTTTTCGGGGGGACGGCGATCCTCTACCTGGCGATCGCCGGAGGCATCGTCGGCTTTGTCACTACCTATTTCTCCCTTCGCTACTTACCCTTTCGAGTCTACACCGAACCACTGTTGATGGAGGAACTGGTCAGCGCCATCGGATTCTCGCTCTATCGCGTCCTCATCCCGGTCCTCGCCAGCCTGCTGATCGCAGCCCGTTCTGCTGCCGCCGTCTCCTCTGACCTAGGAAACAAACGCTACGGAGGGCAGTTGGAAGCGATGCAGTTGCTAGGTGCATCGCCGCACCGGTATCTGCTGCCCGCAGTGCTCTGGAGTTTCCTGCTGGGTACCTGGCTGCTGACGCAGATTGCCTACTTGGCAGCATCGCTGTCGAGTCAGCTGAGTTTCGTCGCGGCCCAGCCCAGACTGGGGGCTTCTTTCTGGCAGCAGAACTTTACTGCGCGACTCTACCAACCAGACCAGATTGGTTACGCTGGCCTTGGCTGGAATCTCTGCAAGATGGGAGTCGTCGGCTTTGGAATTGGCCTTTTGGTCTACGGCCTCGCGATGCGGCCCAAGTGGTCCGGCGCATCGGTCAGCCGCGGGATCACTACGACAATCCTCTGGTGTACCCTTTGGGCGCTGGTGGTCCACATGGCCTTTGCCTTTTTTGAGTTCCAGCAGCCCTGATACTTCAAGCCCTGATACTTCAAGCCCTACAGAGTCGACTCAGAAGTATCTGCGGTTCCCACCAGCCGACGGCTCAGGGCTTGGGAGGCTGGGTGGTTTGGACGTGCAGTTCTCGCAATTGCTTGGCATCGACC
>Ga0315900_10010002_pt1 | contig 11944 bp, 12 predicted proteins | sample LakEriMetagenome_FD_203521 | JGI IMG/M metagenome (GOLD analysis project Ga0315900, IMG submission 203521) | Freshwater fungal communities from buoy surface, Lake Erie, Ohio, United States - Buoy 12 MA114 | ecosystem: Environmental > Aquatic > Freshwater > Lake > Lake biofilm | place: USA: Lake...
GCTCGACGGCAGCTATATGGATACCGTTGACCTGCCGGGAACCTTCGCTGGTCAGCTCGTCTTTCGCGATGACAAGATCTACACTGCCGTCTGCTGGAGCAAAGAGAACGGCACAGGCAAGAAGCTCAACCAGTCCGGCTTCGTCCTCGTGCTCGACCGCAAAAGCAAACGCGTCATCAGCGCCCCCGGCGGCAGCCAACCCGTCTACACCGACGGCAAGCTCCAGCCGATGCACCAAACCAATTCCGTCTTCAAGCACTGCCACGATCTGTATGTGGACAGCGCCGGCGACATCTACGTTGGCGAATGGAACGCCGACCGCCGCTACCCGTGGAAGCTGAGTCTGGTGAAGTGAGGCAAGGATGCCTCGCGAGTTGACATTCCTGCGTTCGAAAATGAGGTGAATAGCGAGAAGTCGATCGTCTTGGTCGGCGTGAGAGAATAGGAAATCTATTCCCGAGATCGTCTGTGTCCTTGGGTGCGGACCCCACCACGCAAATTCCATGCAAACGCAATTTTCTCGTGTCCCACTTTTTTCGCTATGTCCGCCCTGCCTGATGGAGCATGTGTGCGCAGGATGCTGTATGTGAGCGAATGGAGGCGCAACAAGAGGTGGGCGGACAGGCGCACGATCAGTCAAGTTGCGGTGCTTTATGTCCCAAGTAGCGGTTCGTTGTGGGACATGAGCCTGTAAACCATGCACTGGCAGTTGACGTGGCTTGCATGGCATGAATGACCTCCCTGCTCAACTTGCCCAAAAGCTGCTTCAACGTGATCTGGCCAACCTCGCCCAGCGTGTCCAGCGCGGTGATAACCTGAGCCGTGCGGAACGCTCGTTGCTCCAGGGCATGGCGACCGCACCGGCAGATGCAGATGTGTCACCTACCGTGTCTGGCAGCTACGTTGAACTCGCTGCTCTTCTGGGCGTGACGCGCCGCACGCTCCAGCGCTGGCGTGCCCGTGGAGATGCTCCGAAACCCATGGCAGAAGGCGGCCATGAGGTGGGGGCGTGGCGTGAGTTCATGCGCAGCGCCAAGCTGGCAGGTCATTGCAGCGAGGAGGAGGCTGCCTTGCGTCTGCGGCGGCTGCAGGCGGAAACCGAGGAGCGGGAGATGCGTCTGGCAGAGCGCAAAGCCGCCTATGTAGCCGTGGCTGAGGTTAAGGCGGAATGGCTTAGAATGACGGCGCGGGCTGCCAGGGTGTTCCGGCACAAGTTCGAGGTGGAACTGCCGCCGCTGCTGGTGGGGTTGGGAGCTGCAGACATTCAAGCGGTGAACCAGCGGGCGATTGATGAGGCGCTGGCCATGCTGCACCGGGGAGATTGCGTATAGGCCGCTCCGTGGAGCGGCTGGGCGGGACCTCCTGACAGCCATCGGCGCGGGCGGGCGGAGGGCGCTTTTGGGGGCCTGTCAGCGCGTGCTGCCGAACTCGTCCCCGAACTCGTCCTGACGTTGTTTGATTTTTTCACATGCACGAACTCGTCCTGGAACTCGTCTCCCCCTAAAGGGGGTGGGACGAGTTTCCCGAGTTCGCGCGCGGCGCTTTTCTTTCTCGTCCCGCGCACGAGTTTCCCGAGTTTCCCGAGTTCGCGTTTCAGCGCCGTTTAGGTGGCTTGCGGCGCTTGGCACATACCTTCAGCGGCACCTGCTCCATGATCGAACCGGCCTCCTCACGCCGAGCAGTGTAGGCGGCGACGATCTCGGGCAGGCCGCGCAGCAGTTGACCACCCCGGCCCTCGCCGCGCACGATGGCCAGCAGGCCGTCCGCCTCGGTCTGCTCGTACATGCCCTTGTAGAGGTCACGGTGCCAGCCCAGTTTTAGGAACGCCACCTTCACCTGGTCGCCGGAAAGCAGCGCCTCGCGCGGCTCCTTCTTGAAGCTGGTTGGGAAGAGCTTGAGGAACTCCTCCATGGTGGGCTTGTGACGCCCGAAGCGTGCCTCGGCATCGGGCTTCTCCCGGGCGGCATCCAGTTCGCTCTGGGGCACCTCGCGCCAGAACTGCCGGGAGGTGCTGTGGCCAATAACCTTGATGTAGGAGCGTTGTCCCTCCTCGTCCTCCCACTTCAGGCGGCTGCCGCGCTTGCCCGCATGGAGTTCGAAGATGTCGTGCCCACCAATGGAGCGCAGGCCTAGCACCGCACGCGGCCAGTTGGCCCATTCTGCGCTGCCGCTGCCCAGATAAGCGAAGTCGTTTCCGTTCCACTTGGGTTTCTCAGCCCCGCTGGGCGGCTTGTTGGTGTGATGCAGGATGATCACCCCGCATTGGTGACGGTGGACGATGGGATTGAGTCCGTTGCGCAGGAACGCGCCCACGTCTTTTTGCGAGTTGGTTTCGCCGCCGAGGTAGGCCAGCGCCGGGTCGATCCATAGCAGGTCGGGCTTGTGCAGGGCCACCAACGGCTCAACCACCTCGTCGCAAAACTCCACCGCTGTGCGCATGTCCTCGGTAGCCACCAGCAGGTTTGCGCAGGCAGCAACCCGCTCCTCTGGCGAGAATGCCAGGCCATCGAGCACGCCATCACGCATTTCGGCGAGGTCGCCGTGATCGTTCTCGCTTTGGACGAGCAGGGACTTGAGTGGGCGCGCCGGATGGATGCCGAAGAACTCCCGCCCAATGCCCCAGCACAACGAGGCCTGCATCTGCAGGGTCGATTTCCCAACGCCTGCAGGACCGACCAGCAGCATTCCACCGCCACGGCAGAGATAGCGGTATTTGAGGAGTTCATTGGGATCGTTCAAAACGGGTGTTTGCAACAGCCCAATCCCCACCGCCTCGGGTGGCGGCAGCTTCGGCTTTTCCTCATCCGCGCCGGAGGCAGGGGAGGTTGCTGATCGCGCAGGCTTGCCGGCCACCTCCGGGATGTCGTTCAACTCGGCCCACTGGGTTTGGTTCATGGCAGGTTATTGGGGTTGAAGTAGAACACGGACTGACGCACTCCGAAGGCACTGGGCCTGCGGCGCAACCCATCGGGCATGCGCACGAACTGGCAGCGGGTCCAAGTGGCAGGATCAGCGCCTAGCATCACGGCATAGCGCATGAAGCGGAGTTGCAGCGCCTCACTGCTCCCCTGGCAGGCAAACCAACCGTGCAAAGACTTGCCGCCGCTATGCACCACCATCACCAGCGGTGCCAGGCGTGCCAGATGCCACAGCACGGCGGCGTGCGTATCGACCGTGCCGTGGTCGGACTCGATGACCAGATAGCGCCGGGGGCCGGTGTTGGCGAGGCAGCGCATGGAGGGGCCGCCGTCTTTTTTAAGCCCTTCCTCGGCGGTCATGGGCGAAGGCACGATGAACTGCTGCACCAAAAGCTGCCCCCGCCATTCCTCACGGGTGCCGGTGCCAAAGTCCCGGTTGATGTGCTTACCGCAGCACAGCAATGGATTGCCGGGAAACAACCTGTCGATAAGTTCTTCAGTTTGCGCTTCCTCCCAGTCCGGGCGCAACGGCGAGGCTTCCCAGAGATCCGCCAAACCGGCCACATCACTGGCTGCGACCACGGCTTCGATCTGCTCGTCGTTGCGCTGTGGCCATGCCGAGAAAGAAGGGCGCGCAGTTTCTGCGGAAGCCGGACGAGAGACGGGCTGCCGATCGCGACCCGATTCAAGTTTCCTACGCGGATGCCAGGCAAAGGCCTGTGAATTGGCAATCGCTGCGAGGATTTCGGATTCAGGCACCTCGCGTCCACAGCCTGCGGACGCTTGGGCAAGCAGGTCGGCCATCCGACCTTTGTCCTCGAAAAACGGATGCAGCACCCGCGCCATACGGAAGAGCCACAGATGGACGCCACCTCCAGTAGCGGGGCAGGCGCTGAGCATCTCGTGTGCAAAGCGGGGCAAGTGGATGCCGTCGTGGATGCGGAAGCTCATGGCCGCCCCTCCTTGGCTTGAGCGTCTGCCAGCGCTTCGATATAGGTGCGCAAAGACATGCTCGAGATCAGCCGCGTGCCACGAACTTGTTGCGGGCTTCGCAAAGCCGCCGAGCGAATGGTGCCGGCATGAATGAGTTGATACAGCTTGGGCTTGGAAATCCCAAACAAGCGCTTCGCTTCACTGACGCGCAACCACTCTGGTGCGTTCATCTTGACCACTTCCTGTGGTCTGTTTTGGCATGAGTTTTGGTTCATGCGCACAAGATACCAAACCGGCCCCGTGCAAGATTTGGCGGCACATTTGCAAGAAGGCACTGCGGTTATGCCAGACTCATGCAGAAATAAGACCTGCCGTTGTCAGAGCGCGTCCGTAAGTTGCCAGATCAACACCCCACGGCGGACAGTTTTGCCGCCAGCCCGAGTCAAGCTCTTTTCCTGCCTTTGTTGCGCTTTGATGCCTTTATTGACTTTGTGGCATCATCCTGAGACGGCTTATAGAACCTGGCAAAACGCGGGCAGAAGGGTGCGAGACATTTCGCCAAATGCCAAAACTCAGCCTCGTCTTCAATCTCATCGGCGGTGCCGACGGCGGCCTGCTCAGCCGAAAAAGGTGCCAGCCCCATGGCGCTGCGTTGCCAGTTCAGCATCCTGAGCCGGAATTCAGTCCGGCGTTTACGGCTGTATTCACCACTGACATGCCGCACCGCCTCGTCGAGGGGGACCGGATATGAACGCGGAGGCCGGATCATCGACGCGCCCGGAAAATCTTTGTTTGGCACGCCGATGGAACTTACGGCCTCAACGGTATGAATGCCTGAGTCCCAGATCAAATGCATGTCGGCACATGCCAGGGGTGTGAGAGCGTTGCGCGCCTGCCAGGTGTGTTTGAGCAGCGCCACAGCCCCGGCGACATCGGGCTCCTTGATCCCCTTGAGTTGCGCCAGATGAATGGCCACCTCCGCAAGTTCGACCGCACTTACCCAGGGCTTATCCATGGCCTCAAGCTTCGTTGCCTCCGGCGTGTCTTTTTGATAGGGGCCCAGAAGCGTGCGCATACCCGGATTACTTGAGCCAAGAACGCAGATGTTCAAGACTTGTTCTACCGCAAGTTTTTGTCCAGATCCGCAGTTCATGCGAATCAATGAGTAGGCGGCACATGCCTGCATGACAAAACATGACAACTCAAGCTCATCAACTTGCGAAACCATGCGCATGCACCCGCGATTCCCTTTGCAGACAACGAAGGAAACACGCAGGTTTACGCATGGATCACAAACCCAAGCAAGGCCAACGGGCTTGCGTCATGCAGCACCCGGAGTGCCGAGCGAAAGCGAGCGCTCTCCTGGGACCACGCATCCACCCCGCGATCCCCGCCGTTTGAGATCATCTGGCGGCCTCCCCGAATCTGCGGGAGATCCAAAATCGAGCCATCAAAGCTCCAAGCTTGAGCCGGACCTGAGGTCAAATGATCTCCCCAACCGCCTCATTGACGAGACCCGGCGTGCCGGGCATGGAAGCGCCCGGCATGGATTCCCTGGCATCACTCGACAAACGCCACCTCTGGCACCCTTTCACGCCGATGCGGCCGTGGTGCGCGGAGGATCACACGCCGTTGATGCTGGTGGAAGGACGCGGCTGCCTGCTGCGGGACCAGTTTGGAAACGAATACCTCGACGGCAACGCGTCGATCTGGACGAACATCCACGGCCACAATCATCCCGTGATCAACGCGGCGATCATCGAGCAGCTCGGCAAGGTGGCGCACACTTCGTTTCTCGGCTTCACGCACGACCCGGCGATACGGCTGGCGAAGGAACTTGTGGAGCTGGTGCCCGGCGGGAAGCTGACGCGGGCGTTTTTCACCGACAATGGCTCCACCGCCATCGAGTCCGCCGTGCGCATGGCCTTGCAGTATTGGAAGCAGAACGGCCGGCCGGAGAGTGACACGCTGGTGGCCTTTGATCACGCTTATCACGGCGACACACTCGGCGCGGCGAGCCTCGGTGGCATTCCGCTCTTCAAAGGCAGCGGCAATGATTTTGGCTACCATGTGGTGACGGTGTCATGTGTCGAGGAGCTGGCGAGTCTCGATGCAAACCGGATCGCGGCTGTCATCATCGAGCCACTCATCCAAGGCGCGGCAGGCATGCGCCTGTGGCCACAGGGCATGCTGAAGGCGCTGGATCGATGGTGCGTGGCACAGGATGTCTTTTTGATCCTCGACGAGGTCATGACGGGCTTTGGCCGCACGGGGAAGATGTTTGCGTGCGAGCATGAGGAGGTGGTCCCCGACTTCCTCTGCCTCGCGAAGGGCATCACCGGCGGTTATCTGCCGTTTGCGGCCACCTTGACGACGGAGCGTGTGTTTGAAGGCTTCCTCGGTGATCCAAGCGAAGGCCGCACGTTTTTCTACGGTCACAGCTATGCCGGCAGCCAGCTCGGATGCGCTGCGGCGCTGGCGAGTTTGCGCGTTTTTCGCGATGAACGCGTGCTGGAGCAGCTTCCGGCCAAAATCGCCCGCTTGGGCGAGTTGATGCGCGATCTGCCTGCCTTCCGTCAGTGCGGCATGATCGCCGCGATGACGGTGGATGGCCCAGATTTGAGCCTGGGGGCGAAGATTTGCCTCGCCGCACGCAAGCACGGCCTGCTCACCCGTCCCATCGGCAACACCCTCGTGCTGATGCCGCCGCTTTGCGTCACGCTCGAGGAGATCGAGCGCATGGTTGGCGCGCTGAAGGCGGCGCTGGCTGAGGTGATGTAGATTCGATTGTGAATCGAATCGGTTTGGGACATCGGCTTCGATTACCAATCGAAGCTACTACGAACCGAGCAGCTTGAAGAACACCCAGCCGAGCAGCGCCGTGGCGGGGATGGTCATGACCCAGGCCCAGATGATGCTTTCGACAAGCGTCCAGCGGATGGAGCCCCAGCGCTTCGCGGCACCGACGCCCATGATCGAGGTGGTGATGGTGTGCGTGGTGGAGACGGGCATGCCCATGTAGCCGGTGGTGGCCAGGATGGTCGCCGCAGTGGTCTCGGCAGCGAAACCGTGCACGGGCTTCATCTTCACCATCTTGTGGCCGAGCGTCTTGATAATGCGCCAGCCACCCGCGTAGGTGCCGGCGGCCATGACGAAGGCACAGGTCATGATGATCCACATGGGGATGCTGGCGTTTTTGTCGGGAATCTTGAGGAAGCTGAGCCAGGCAGGCAACGAATCAAGATCGCCAGCCTGCGTGGCACCGAAGAGCGTGAGCATGATGACGCCCATGGTCTTCTGCGCATCGGCCATGCCGTGGCCAAAGCCCATGTAGGCGGCGCTGAAGATCTGCAAACCACCGAAGGTCGAGTTCACGGTGCGCGGACGCCAGTTGCGGATGAGCCAGAAGAGAAAACCCATGACGAAGAAGCCCACGAGGAGCCCGAGCATCGGGGAGGTGATCATGGGAATCACCACCTTGTGGTAAATGCCCTCCATGCTGACCTTGCCGCTCACTTTGTCGATCTTCTCGCGTGACCAGATGAGTACCTGCCAGTTCCCGTTGGCCGAGGCCACGCTGGCACCGATGAGGCCGCCGACGAGCGCATGCGTGGAGCTGGACGGCATGCCAAACCACCAGGTGATCAGGTTCCAGACGATGCCGCCGAGCATGGCGCAGAGGATCGTCATGGTGGTCACGGCGACGACCTTGTCATCGACGATGCCGCTGTGAATGGTCTTGGCCACGGCCTGACCGAAGAAGGCACCGATAAGGTTCATCCCGGCGGCAAGCACGAGCGCCTGCCGCGGCGTGAGCACCTTGGTGGAGACGACCGTGGCGATGGCGTTCGCGGTGTCATGAAAGCCGTTGATGTACTCGAAGGCGAGCACGACGAACAGCACGATGAAGAGCAGGAGCAACGCGGTGGTCATGGGGCGCGGGCGCTGCGATCAGGAGTTCTTCAGCACAATGTGGGCGACGACGTTCCCCGCGTCCCGGCAGCGGTCCACGACCTTTTCAATGAGATCGTAGAGATCCTTGAGGATGACGACCTGAACGGCGTCCTTCTCCTTGGTATAAAGATCGCGCAGGCAGTCCAGCATGAGCTTGTCAGCGTCGCCCTCGACCTGCTGAATCTTTTCATTCAGGGTCTTCACGCGCTCGAGGTGCAGCTTTTGGCGCAGCTCGGAGATCATGGTCACGACGACCTCGGCCGCAGTGTCCATGAACTTGATCTGGCGTGAGAAATCGACATTGACTAGGCGCTCGCGGCAGATGGACACACGCTCGGCGATTTTTTCGACGGTCTTGGGAATTTTGTAGAGCGCGTTGGCCAGCGCCTCGATGTCCTCGCGTTCCAGCTCTGTCACAAACGTGCGGCAGAGCGCTTCGTCGATCTGCTGGGTGATTTTTTTGTCCTCGCGACGCGTGGCGGAGAAGGCGTCGATGGTCTGGGCAGGGTCAGCCGGCTGGGAGAGCAGCTTGTTCAGGGCCTGGACGCTCTGGCGGGCCTGGGCCGCGCTGGCCTCCAGCAGGTCGTAGAACACATCCGTTTTGCCGAAGAGCTTTTGAAAGGAGATCATGTGGGAGAATGTGAGCCCAGGGTTGTGGGCGCGCCAGTTAGAGCGAGGGCTGGCATCTCTGTCAACACGGGCCAGCCCGCGTCATGTGCCGGAATTGTTGCAAAATAATGCCCGCCCCTGGCTAAACCAGGGGCGGGCATCAAAGAACAGGTTCTGGGGGGTAAATTAGCTGCTGGCCACAGCGTCGGAACCACGCTCACCAGTGCGAATGCGGATGGCGTCAAGCACAGGGCTGACAAACACCTTGCCGTCGCCAATCTTGCCAGTGTTCGCAGCTTTCACGATGGCCTCCACCACGGTGTCGGCACGGCCATCATCGACGACGACCTCAATCTTCACCTTGGGGAGGAAATCGACGGTGTATTCGCTGCCGCGGTAGATTTCGGTGTGGCCCTTCTGGCGGCCAAATCCTTTGACCTCCACGACGGTCATGCCTTCAACTCCGACTTCGGAGAGGGCTTCCTTCACATCTTCGAGCTTGAACGGTTTGATGATCGCTTCGACTTTTTTCATGGTTAACGCAATTAGGAGTGTGGTTCACGAATTGCAACGATCAGAACCGTGGGAAGTGATTTTCCCGGCCTAACCTTTTGCAGAAGCATGGTAAAGCCGGAACCGTGCCAACTCTCAAACCGATTTTTTTCAAACCTTGTTCCCGCGCTGCCGGGATCGAGTGCCGCGTTGCAAACCAAGGCCCACGCGCTTACACCTCGCCCGCATGTTCCGCCCCGCCCTGCTCCTGGTCTCCACGCTCCTCTGCCTCTCCTCCGCCCCGGCCCAGGATGACACCCCGGTGGAGCTCAAACTCCACTGGGAGCCGGGCCAGACCTACCTCCAGGAATCCGACACGGACACTACGAACTTCCTCACCGCCCTCGGCAAAAGCAGCGACCAGAAGCTGCGCCTACGGCAGACCACCGGCATCAGCGTCCAAAAGTCTGCCCAAGGCCAGACCGAGGCTCGAGTCATGATCGAGCAACTCGTCGGTGAAATGATTTATGAGGGTAAAACCCACACTTTTGACTCCAAAAGCCCTGCCACCTCCCATCCCGCGCTCCAGCAGATCCTCGGTGGCACCGCCGGACGCGGTTTCACCCTCGTGTATGATGACAAAGGTGCTTTTCTGGACGCCAAAGACACCGCCTCCATGGTCACCGGCGGTGTCGAGCCCGACCTCGTCTCCATCGCCAATGCCCGCCAGCTCGCCACCCTTTACCGACGCTCCTTGGAGATGGGCCTGCCGAAAATCCCCGTCCGTCCCGGCGACAAATGGATCTCTGACGAAATCGTCCCCTTCCCCCAGGCCGGCACCGTGCAGGTGAAGCTCAACGCCAAATTCGACGGCATCGTCGATCGCGAAGGCCATCGGCAGGCCCAGATTTCCTTTGAAGGCAGCATGAAAAACCAGCGGGACAAAGACAGCACCAGCGGCCGTGACCTCGACACCGAGCGCCCTGTCACTCTCGGCGAAGATTCCAAGGTCAACGGCCACGTCTTCTTCGACCTGGATCGCAAGACCATCAGCCTCGCCGTCTTCTCCGCCACCCTGCAGCTCAAAATCGAAGGCAAACCCATGCCCGTGCGCCAACAGGTCACCACTCGTCTCGTCTCGATGAAGCCCACCGCGGCCCCCTGAGTCACGCTACGAGTAGAAAATCATGCCCTTCGACCCAACCGCGTTGTGTCAGGTGCTCATAAATCGCCTCCCGAGCACCACGGGCAGCCACGCCAGCCAGGATGAAGCTCGTTTCACGCACCGGCAGGTCATCGGCCATGCGAACCACCCGCCCGTCGCGATGTTGACCTCGCTTTGTCTCATCCACGTCGATGAAACCCGTGATCACCTCCGCCAGGGCATCAAACCGCCGCCGGGTGACCCTTCCCGCACCCCACAGCCAGACCTCGCGGCCTGCGGCATGCGCAGCCAGCCAGCGCTCCAAGTACAGGCTCTTCATCTCATAAAAGGCCTCCACTGAATAGCGTCCATCTGTGCGCGACAAGCGCTGCGGCAGATCGTTCCACGTGAGCAGCTCCACATCGACCTTTCCAAACCGCACGCCCGCCTCCAGCCAGCGGAGCCACAGCTCATAATCCTCTGGAAAACCGCCATCGCGGTAGCCGCTGTGCTTCGTGATCAACTCACGCCGGAACATCACACTCGGATGCGCCACCGGTGCCTCCACAAAGCGTCGCAAGCTCATGTCCTCATGATTCGTCAACGCATTGATCCAGTCCACATGCGCAGCATAACCCGACTCCGTCCCGCCGAACTTCACACGGCACGAAACGAGCCCGAAATCGCGATTCGCGGCTAAAAACGCCCTCTGTGCCTCCAACCGCCGCACGTCCATCGAATCGTCAGCATCCATCCGCGCGATGAATTCGCCTCTGCATGCCCCAAGCCCGCGATTCAACGCCTCCACGATGCCCTTCGGCTCTTGCTTGATCAAAACGACCCGCGTGTCCGCATGCGCTGCGTGTTCAAGCAATGCCGTCGTGCCATCCTGCGAACCGTCATCCACGATGACCAGCTCCCAATCCGCCAAGGTCTGCCCGCGCACACTTTCAATCGCCGCCTCGACCGTCTCTCGCGCATCGCGAACAGGCATCAGGACCGAGATGGCGGGAGATCCGGGCATGGGGTCGATCAGACGGCTGACGGGCGCTTCATCTGATCGCGCCGACCATCCGCATAGGCGGTGAACACGGCTTTAATCTCATCCCGCACGCGGCGGAAGACGTTCATGATTTCGTCCTCGCTGCCGGTGGCGTGGGCGGGGTCGTCGAAGGGCCAGTGGTGGCGGTTGAGCTGGCCGGGATACATCGGGCAGGCCTGATCGGCGTTGCCGCAGACGGTGATGACGGTCTCCACGTCGCGGACGAGGAAGTCGTTCATGTGCTTGCTCGTGTGCGCGGAGATGTCGATGCCGATTTCCGCCATCGCCTTGATGCCGAGCGGATGCACGTAGCCCGCAGGTTTCGAGCCAGCGCTGGCAACTTCGAGGATGTCACCCGCCACATGGCGCAGCAGGCCTTCGGCAAGGTGGGAACGGCAGGAGTTGCCGGTGCAGAGGATGAGGACGAGGGGTTTGATGGTGGTCATGGGAAGAAAGAAATCTTGGAGCTGTCGAAATGACGAATGAGGAATTTAGAATGACGAATGAAGTCCGAAGGAGGGAATGACGAAGTTAGTGTGCCGTTGGAGCATTGGGGCTTGGGCATTCATTCGGCATTCATCATTCTGGTTTCGTCATTTTGGCCAGCGGCACGGCAACGAACGCGCCGAGCACCGTGGCCGTGAGATAGATCCAAAGATGCTCGAACTGGCCTGAGACAATGGCCGGAGCCAGCGAGCGGGCCGGGTTCATCGACGCGCCACAAATCGGTCCGGCGAACATCGCCTCGAGCGCGATGATTCCACCGATGGCGATGCCCGCCGTGATGCCTTTTTCCTTCGCACCAGTGGAGATGCGCAGAATGGCCAGCATGAGGATGGCGGTGAGGATGAG
>Ga0315900_10010004_pt1 | contig 11942 bp, 8 predicted proteins | sample LakEriMetagenome_FD_203521 | JGI IMG/M metagenome (GOLD analysis project Ga0315900, IMG submission 203521) | Freshwater fungal communities from buoy surface, Lake Erie, Ohio, United States - Buoy 12 MA114 | ecosystem: Environmental > Aquatic > Freshwater > Lake > Lake biofilm | place: USA: Lake...
GGCGGGAGTGCCGACTATTTGGATGAACGTCCTTCCAGAACTGACGGGCCGCGACGCCACCAGCCTTCGCGCTATTCCCTGCGGCGGGGCGGCGGTGCCGCGCACACTGAGCGAGTCGTATCGCGAGGCGCTGGGCATTCCGATCCTGCAGGTCTGGGGGATGACGGAGACCAGCCCGGTGGCCGCGGTCTGCACGCTGCTTGCTGCTGACGCACTGCTCGACGAGGACGCCCGAGCCGAGTTGCGCACAACGGCGGGACGGGCGGTGTTGGGGGTGGACGTCCGCATCGTGGCCGCCGGGACCACGAATCCCGTCCCGTGGGACGGCGAGTCGACCGGAGAACTGCAGTGCCGCGGAAACTGGATCGCGGCGACCTACTACGACGACGACCGCGCGGCGGAGAGCTTCACCGTGGACGGCTGGCTGCGGACGGGAGACATTGCGAGCATCGATCCGTCAGGAAGGGTGCGCCTGGTGGACCGGATGAAGGACCTCATCAAGTCCGGTGGCGAATGGATCTCGAGCGTCGAAGTGGAGAACGAGTTGATGGCCCACCCCAAGATCAAGGAGGCGGCGGTCGTCGGTGTGCCGCACCCGAAGTGGTCGGAGCGCCCGTTGGCCTGCGTTGTCGTCCACGAGGGTGAGTCGATGACCCGCGAAGAGGTCATCGACCACCTCCGGCCGAGACTGGCCAAGTGGCAGATTCCTGACGACGTCGTGTTTATCGACCAGGTTCCGCGCACCAGCGTGGGAAAGTTCTCGAAGAAGACTCTCCGCGACCAGTTCGCGGACCACCCTCTGCCGGACTGAATCCGGCGTCCCCTCAGGCGTCGAGACGCCCGGAGGCGATCACTCGTGCGAGGAACTGCTGCGTACGCGGGTCAGCAGGGGCACCGAACACCTGTGACGGTGGGCCGGACTCGACGACGTTCCCGCCGGCGAGAAAGCAGACGCGGTCGCTGATCTCTCGGGCGAAGCCCATCTCGTGCGTCGCGATCAGCATGGTGATGCCGCTACCGCGCAGCTCGCGCACCACATCCAGCACCTCACCGACGAGCTCGGGGTCGAGTGCCGACGTCACTTCGTCGAGCAACAGGACCTCTGGGTTGAGCGCGAGCGCACGCGCGATCGCGGTGCGCTGCTGCTGTCCCCCCGACAGCTGGTCGGGGTAAGCGCTGGCCTTGTCGGCGAGGCCCAGTCGGTCGAGCAGCGCGCGCGCTGTGTCGCGGGCTTGTGCCGCCGGTTGGCCAAGCACTTCCGTGAGCGCGAGCGTGACGTTTCGCTCGACCGACATGTGAGGGAAGAGGTTGAAGCTCTGAAAGACAATGCCAACGCGCCGCCGGACAGGGTTGGGGTCGACGCCAACCGCGGCGATGTCGGTGCCGTCAAGCAGGATTCGGCCGTCATCGACTGGCTCAAGGAGGTTGACACACCGCAGCAGGGTGGTCTTGCCGGATCCGCTCGCGCCGATCAAGGTGACCACTTCGCCCTGCGCAGCGGCAAGGTCGATGCCGTCGAGCACGATGTTCGTCCCGAACGACTTGCGTACGCCCGACAGCTCGATCTTGGGCGTCATCGGATCCTCGATCCACCGGTGCGGATGCGTTCGCGGGCAAGCAGGTGATCAGCAAACCGCGTCAGCGGGATCGTGACCGCGAGAAAGATCAGCGCCGCGCCCACGTACGGGGTGAAATTGGCGAACTTCGCCTTGTCGATGCCGGCTTGGCGGAGGATCTCGATCGGGCCGATGAGGCTGACAAGCGCGACATCCTTCTGCAGGCTGACAAGGTCGTTCATGAGGGGCGGCATCACGCGACGCACCGCCTGCGGAAGGATGACGAACCGCATCGCCTGCGCGCCCGACAAGCCGAGCGACCTCGCAGCGGCCCGCTGCGACTCGTGCACCGACTCGATGCCTGCGCGGAAAACCTCGGCGACGTAGGCGCTGTAGGTCATGCCGAGTGCCACCGACCCCCACAGCAGCGGCGAGTTCCACGGCCGCTCCATGCCGAGGCCAGGCACGCCGAAGCCGATCAGATAGATCCAGAGGATCACCGGCACGCCGCGCATCACGTCGATGTAGGCGATAGCCGCGAGGCGGACGGGAAAGAGCGCCGGCGCCCGGGTGCTGCGGCCAACGGCGAGGAGCAGCGCGCCAGCGACGATGCACGGCGTCGTCCACATGAAGATCCTCACGTCGAGCCAGAACGCCTCGATGAGTCGTGGCATGGAGTCGGCGAAGCGCTCGCCGTTGAAGAACGACGTCTTGACCCGGTCCCAGCGCGGCAGGCGTGGAACGATGACGACGACGGACGCGACGACGGCGGCAGTGCTCAGCGCGGCGATGGTGCCGCTGCGCCGGCGCTGCCGCCGTTCGTGCGCGATCCGTTCGGAATTCCTCTCCGTGGCGCCCTACTCGGTGGCGATGACCGGGGCGTTGGTCTTGTCGGCCAGCCAGGTCTGCTCAATCGAGGCGAGTTCGCCAGAGTCGCGCAGAGTTGCCAGCGCGGTGTTCACGCACTCGACTAGCGGGTTGTCGAGGTCGAACAGCAGGCCGAACTCGTCGGCGGTGCCGCCCGCTGTGGCGGGGAACTGGCCGATGACCGCGGCACCTTCGATCTCTACTGCGGCGATGTAGAAGGCGGTCGGCAGGTCGACGACGATCGCGTCAATCTGCTTCGCCTCGAGTGCAGCCTTCGCGGCAGCGTTGTCGTCGTAGACGAACGCTTCAGTGTCGGGCGCGATAACGGTCTCGAGGAACTCGAGGCTCGTGGTCCCGGACTGGACGCCGAACTTGAGTCCCTTCAGGTCGGCGACCGAGGAGGCGCCACCTGCAAGCGAGTCGGGGTAGCCCACGATTGCCTGGTTGGTCGTGTAGTACGGCTCGCTGAACGAGACCGTCTGCTCCCGCTCGGGGGTAATCGAGTACTGCTGGAGGTTGAAGTCGAAGTTCTTCGCCCCTGGCTGGATCGCCTCGTCAAAACCGGTGCGAACCCACGCGACGTTTTCATCCGCAAAGCCGAGTGCGCCGGCCACCGCGTAGGCGACGGCGGCTTCGAAACCCTCGCCACTCTCGGGTGCGTCGTTTTCGACCCACGGCGAGAACGCGGGATTGCCGGTGGCGATCGTCAGGGTCCCGTCGGCGATCATCTTGCCGGTGGTGCACTCGTTGCCAGCGCCCTCGCTCGAGGCGGTGGTGCTGCTGTCGTCGATGCCGCCGCAGGCGGCGAGCAGGGTCGCGGTCGCGACAAAGGCGATGGTCGCGCGAAGGGTGGTACGCATGATGGTTCCTTTCGGGTGGCTGACATGGTCGTGACGCGCTGGCTGGTCGGCTGAGGGGAACCGGGCTGAGCGCCGCGAAAACCTACCAAAACCGTCGGATTTCATGCCACCCCGATCGGATGTCCTCGAGCGATGCGGAGCCGGACCCTATCCAGCGGTCAGTTCCGGACATAGTGTGAGGACATGACCGTGACCCACTCCAGCACGAGCGACATGATTGGCCGCGACGACGTCAATGACGTCGAAGCAATTCTCTCCGTTCCGATGGTCGACCCTGACGAGGTCCTCCATGCCGTGAAGAGCGACGCCGACACGCTCTTCACGTGGGACTACTCGCTTGCACGGCCACACCTGCGGAAGCTGTACGAGAAGGCGAAGACCGGACAGTGGAACGGGTCGATCGACATTCCGTGGGAGACACCGGTCGACGTCGAAAAGACGATCGCAGCCGACCAGGCGGTACTCGGCAGGGGCGTGGATCCGGAGTGGTATTCGGGCACCCCACTCGAGCGGTGGGCCGACAAGGAGTGGCTTGAGTTCGGCATCCAGAGCCGCAAGTGGATGCTGTCGCAGTTCCTGCACGGCGAGCAGGGCGCGCTCATCTGCACCGCGAAGATCACCGAGACCGTGCCGTGGTACGACGCAAAGCTCTACGCCAGCACGCAGGTCGTTGACGAGGCTCGTCACGTTGAGGTGTTCGCGCGCTACCTCGACGAGAAGCTCGGTGGCGGCTACCAGATCAACTCGCACCTGGGGATGCTTCTTGACGACGTCGTCAAGGACGCCCGATGGGACATGACTTACCTCGGGATGCAGATCATGGTTGAGGGCCTTGCCTTGGCGGCGTTCGGGTTCCTCCATCAGCTCACAACTGAGCCATTGCTCAAGCACTTGCTGCGCTACGTGATGAGCGACGAGGCACGCCACGTTGCCTTCGGCGTGCTCAGCCTCAAGGAGGTCTACGAGGGGATGAGCGACTCGGAGCTGAAGGAGCGTCAGGAGTTCGCGTTTGAGGCGAGCGTCCGAATGCGCGACCGCTTCCTCCAGCAAGAGGTTTGGAGCTACATGGGTGTCAATGCGAAGGACATCGTGCCGCTCATGCTGCAGGACCCGAGCCGCAAGATGTTCCAGCAGATGTTGTTCTCGAAGATCGTGCCGAACTGCAAGAAGCTCGGCCTGCTTGAGCGCAACGACCAGTGGCTGCGCCGCCGCTTCGAGGACCTCGGTGTCATCCAGTTCGAGGACTGGGAGAACACGGGTGAGGAGTACCTGAAGTTCGAGCTCGACCAGCAGCCGGCAGAGATTAGGCACCACTGACCGCCTCGGACCGTCCGGCAACGGATCGGTAGCCTGCCGTCATGGCGCGGTTCGGCAGGGTGCTTACCGCGATGGTTACGCCGTTCGCGGCGGACGGCTCGCTTGACCTCGACGCCGCTCGGCGCCTCGCTCGCTGGCTCGTCGACGAGGGCAACGACGGTCTCGTCGTCGCCGGCACGACCGGCGAAGCACCGGTGCTCACCGACGAGGAGCGGCTCGCGCTCGTCGCTGCGGTCGCGGAGGCGGTGACCGTGCCCGTTATCGCCGGAACCGCGACGAACGACACGGCTCACTCGGTGCATCTCACCCGCGAGGCAGCGGCGCTCGGCGCAGCGGGCGTCCTTGCGGTGACCCCGTACTACAACCGGCCATCGCAGGCTGGCATTGAGGCCCACTTCCGTGCGGTGTGTGCGTCAACCGAACTGCCGGTCGTCATCTACGACATCCCGGTCCGGACCGGACGCAAGATCTCCACAGCGCTGCTGCTGACACTCGCGCGCGACGTGCCCAACGTGGTGGCCGTGAAGGATGCGGCGGGTAACCCCGCCGAGTCCGCCGTGCTCATGTCACAGGCACCATCCGGCTTCGAGCTGTACTCGGGCGACGACGGGCTCACGCTCCCGTTTCTTGCCGTGGGTGGGTGCGGCACAATCGGTGTCGCGACGCACTGGACTGCAGGTGACCACCAGGAGCTGTTTTCGTGCTGGGAGCGCGGCGATGTCGCCGGCGCGCGTGCGGTGAACGCCACGTTGCTCGAGAGCTTCGCCTTTGAGACGGGCGACGACAACCCGAATCCGTTGCCGACCAAAGTGATGATGAACCTGCTCGGCCACGGCGTGGGCGAGGCTCGGCTGCCGATGGGTCCGCCGCCGTCCGGCCTCGAGGACCGCGCGCGTGGCGTGCTGGAGCGCCTTGAGCGTGCGCGGTCCGCGCGGCGCCAATGACCGTCCGCATCTCGTTCCTCGGTGGACTCGGAGAGATCGGCAGGAACTGCATGGTCGTCGAGCAGGACGACCGCCTCCTCATCGTCGACTGCGGGTTGATGTTCCCCGAACCGGACATGCACGGCATCGACCTCGTGCTGCCGGACTTCACCTATCTGCGCGAGAACGCCGATCGCATCGAAGCGTGCGTTGCAACGCATGGCCACGAGGACCACGTGGGCGGCTTGCAGTTCCTACTGCGTGAACTATCCATGCCGATCTACGGCTCGCCGGTGACGCTGGGGCTCGCCCGCCACCGCATTGAGGAAGCAGGGCTGCTCAACCGCACGCGCTTGGTTGAGGTCGCGGATGGCGACCGCGTGAAGATCGGTCCGTTCGATGTTGAGTTCGTGCCCGTCACCCACTCGGTGCCTCAGGCGCATGCGATTGTGTTGCACACGCCGTTCGGCCCGGTGATCCACTCGGGTGACTTCAAGATCGACCTCACGCCAGTCGACGGCCGCCGCACCGATCTCGCGCGGCTTGGCCAGCTCTCGAGCGACGGAGGTGTGCGCCTGCTGATGTGCGACAGCACCAACGCCGAGGAGCGGGGCTTTGCCCCGTCGGAGCGGTCGGTGGGTGCGGTCCTGCGGCAGCTGTTCGCCGAGCACTCGCGCCAGCGGATCATTACCGCGAGCTTCGCCAGCCACATCCATCGTGTCCAGCAGATCGCCGAGGCGGCGGTCGAGGCGGGACGCGTAGTGGCCACGCTCGGCCGAAGCATGGTCAACAACGTGCGCATGGCCCGCGAACTGGGGATCATCGACGTACCGGCGTCGTCGTTCATCGACATCGCCGACATCGACGACCATGCACCCGAGCGGGTGTGCATTATCTCGACGGGATCGCAGGGAGAGCCGATGGCCGCGCTGTCTCTGCTCGCCCGGGGGGACAGCAAGCACGTCAAGGTTGGGCCACGCGACACGGTGATCTTCTCGAGCCACGCTGTTCCCGGTAACGAGGCTGCAGTGAACCGAGTGATTGACGGCCTGCTCAGGGCCGGGGCGGAGGTCGTGCACTCCGGTATCGCTGACGTGCACGCAACAGGGCACGCGCAGGCGGAGGACCTGAAGATGTACCTGTCCGTCGTGCGGCCCGAGTGGTTCATACCGATTCACGGCGAATACCACCACCTCGTCGCCAACGCGCGCCACGCGCGCACCATGGGCGTGGCGGACGAAAAGGTCCTGATCGCAGAGGACGGCGACGTCCTCGAGCTGGACGCCAACGGGTTGCGGTTCGCAGGGCGCGTGCCCGCGGGAATGCTCTACGTCGACGGCGGGGTCGGCGATGTGGGGCAGGGCGTCTTACGCGACCGTCGGGTGCTCGCCGAGGAGGGCGTGGTTGTAGTAGTCGTGACAGTGGACGTTGAGGCCGGCTCGGTGCTCGTTGGGCCGGAGGTCATCACTCGCGGCTGGGTGTACGCGCCTGAAGCCGAGTCGATGCTCGACGAGGCTCGCGACGCGGTGGCAAAGGCGGTGACGCAGGCGCTTCGCGGCGGAATGCGCGATGTGGATGCGCTCGAGCGCGAGGTGCGTCGCGCAGCCGGACGGTTCGTCGGCGAGCGCACGCGTCGCCGGCCAATGATCGTGCCCATCGTCATGGAGGCCTGAGTTCCACAGGGGTGCGCAACCCCTGGGATACCGTAGTTTCGTGGCACGGCAGGTGAGAGGGACGTCGACAAAGAAGTCGTCCACGAAGGCAACGAAGAAGTCCAAGCCGACGAAGAAGTCGACGAAGAAGTCGACGAAGAAGAAGTCGCCGAAGAAGAAGTCGCCGAAGAAGAAGTCGACACGGTCTCTCCCCGCTCATCAGACGCCTGCAGCGCGCGCACGCCGAGGCGCGGACGCGCCGCCTGTCGAACGCCACCACTTTCAGGTCGAACACCTGCCTGAGCCGGAGCCGGGGTTCGTTCGTTCGGCATTCGTTGGGCGCGGTCGGGAATTCGGCGGCATCGGACTTGTTTGCCTCGGCCTGCTGCTCGGTATGTCCGTCTATGCGGATGTGGCCGGCACCCTCGGTGAGGCACTGGAGTCGGCGCTCTCGTCGCTCATCGGGGCCGGTCGTTTTGCCGCGCCGGTGTTGGTCCTCTGGACGGGAATCTCGATGGTTCGCGGCTCCGACCCCGGCAACCGCATCCGTTCGGGACTGGGATGGCTGCTGCTCGGTACGACTGCGCTGGGGATGGTGCACGTGGTGTGGGGCGCGGTGGAGCCGACCGCCGAGTCGCTCGCACGCTCGGGCGGATGGGTGGGTTGGCTCGCGGGCCAACCGCTCACCGAGGTCTCGTCGCGCCTCGCGTCCACGGTCGTCCTGCTCGCCGTCGCGTTCTGTGGCGTGTTGATTGTCACGGGAAGCGGTCCCCTTGAGTTGTGGCGCCGCCTCTTGCGCTGGCGAAACGCTGAAGACGTCTATCCACCGGAAACGTGGGAGGCCGTCGACCATGGAGACGGAGTCGCCGTGCTGTACGACTTCAGCTCCGATGACCTTGGGTTCGGCACGCGGCTCGGCGAGACGTCCGTCTCCGCCGGTGATGGTGTACGTGGACCATATGTTGTCGCGGCCGACGACAATGTCGTGGACGACGAGGTGCGGGACCCAACGGCGCCGCTGACCCGACCCGCGAAACCACGCGGTCGCCGGGCCGCCGCCGACCCCTCCGATCCGACGGTGGCACCGAGTCGTGCGCCGGGGGAATGGACCCTGCCGCCTGCCACGTCGCTGTCGACGACCCGCCAAGAGCGCAGTGACGACCGCGAGGCGCGCGAGCGCGGTGCACGGCTGGTCGAGGCGCTGACCGAGCACGGCGTCGATACCGAACTCGTTGGGTGGACGCGCGGACCCACCGTCACGCGCTTTGAACTGTCGCTCGGCGGCGGCGTCAAAGTGGCGCGGGTGACTTCACTGTCGCGCGACATCGCTTATGCGATGGCGGCGACGGACGTGCGGATCCTCGCACCGATCCCCGGGCGCTCGGCGATCGGCATTGAGGTTCCGAATTCAACCCGTGAGCTCGTTGCGCTCGGCGACCTGATGGCGGCGGCGGAGGCCAAGGCGGCGGCGCATCCGCTCGAAGTCGCGATCGGGAAGGACATCGCTGGACGCGCGGTGTTTCTCAACGTCGCGGCCGCCCCGCACATGCTCGTTGCGGGCACCACCGGTGCGGGCAAGTCAAGCGTCATCAACTGCATCGTGACGTCGATCCTCATGCGCTCAACGCCCGACGATGTGCGGCTCATCCTGATCGACCCCAAGCAGGTTGAGATGGCGCAGTATTCGCGGCTACCGCACTTGCTGACGCCGCCGGTCACGAACCCGAAGAAGGCGGCCAACGCGCTCGGCTGGGCAGTGAAGGAAATGGACCGGCGCTACGACCTGCTCGCGGGGGCTGGCTTCCGCGATGTGCTCGGCTACAACGCGGCGATCGACCGCGGCGAGTTCGACGACGATGGCACCCCAGTGGAGCGGATGCCGTACATCCTCGTGATCGTCGACGAGCTGAACGACCTCATGATGGTGGCCGCGCGGGACGTCGAGGACTGCATCACCCGCATTGCCCAGAAGGCGCGGGCCGTCGGCATCCACCTGATTGTCGCGACGCAGCGCCCCAGCGTCAACGTCATCACTGGTGTGATCAAGGCGAACATCCCCGCGCGCATGGCGTTCGCCGTGTCGAGCCTCACCGACAGCCGGGTGATTCTCGACCAGCCTGGCGCCGAGAAGCTCGTCGGCAGAGGCGACATGTTGCTGCTCCCTGGCAACACATCGGTGGCGCAGCGGCTGCAGTCGGCGTGGGTCGATGAGGACGAGGTGCGCAAGGTGGTCGGCCACTGGCGCCGGCAGGCGCCCGAGGTGGTGTACGTCGACGGGGTAGACGCCGATGCCGGTGGGGACGGCGGCGGTGTGCTCGGGGGGGATGGCGACGACGACGAGCTGCTGTGGCAGGCGATCGAGTTGGTCGTGCGTACCGGCCAGGGTTCGACGTCCATGCTTCAGCGCAAGTTGAAGGTGGGGTTCTCGCGGGCGGGACGGCTGATGGACCTGCTCGAGTCGCGCGGCGTCGTCGGTCCCAGTAGCGGGTCGAAGGCGCGCGAGGTGTTGATGACGATTGACGAACTGGAGGCCCTGCGGGGCAAGAACTGACCGCGGGGTACGGTCGCGGCATGGACGACTTCGTCGAGGCAGCGAGCGGTCTGAGGTTCCCCGAAGGGCCGGTGGCGATGCCGGACGGCAGCCTCCTTGTGTGCGAGATGTTCGGGGAGTGCGTCACACGCGTGCGCGGAGACGGCACGACGGAGCGCGTGGCGGAGGTGCCGGGCGGCCCAAACGGCGCCGCCATCGGCCCTGACGGCGCGCTGTACCTGTGCAACAACGGCGGCTCGTTCAGCGAGATGGACGTGTTCGGGTTGACCTTCCCCGGCCCCATGGATCCTGCGCGCTACCGCGGCGGCCGCATCCAGCGCCTTGACCTCGCGACCGGTCGCCTCGACGACCTGTACGTCGAGTGCGAGGGTCGTCCGCTGCGCAGCCCCAACGACCTGGTCTTCGACCGCCATGGCGGTATGTGGTTCACCGACCACGGCATCCGGTACGGACGGACGGCTGACATCGCGTCGATCTACTGGGCCGCGGCGGACGGGTCCTCGATCCGGGAGGTCGTACACCCGACCGACTCGCCGAACGGCATCGGGCTCTCGCCGGATGGTGCGGTGCTGTACTGGGCCGAGACCTACACGGGCAGGGTGAACCGTCTCGCGGTGGTGGGCTCCGGCGAGGTCGCGCCATGGTCGCCGATCGACCCGTCGGCGTGCCTCATCGGCCTCGACGGACTGCACCTCCTCGACTCGCTCGCGGTCGATGGGGCGGGAAACGTGTGCGTTGCGACGCTCGGCCTGCAGTTCGGCGGCGTGACGGTGGTGTCTCCTTCGGGCGACATTGTCCGTCGGGTCGCGACTGGAGATCCGCTCACCACGAACGTGTGCTTTGGTGGTCCGGGGCTCGGCACGGCGTTCGTGACGGCGTCGGGAACGGGACGGCTGCTCTCGATGCCCTGGCCGGAGGGCGGGCTACAGCTCGCATTCTGAAGCCCGCTGAGCGGGCGACCGGTAGCATCGTCTGTCGTGCAGCGGCGCTTCTACGTGGAGACCCTTGGCTGCCCGAAGAACGAGGTTGACTCGGACAAGATCGTCGGCACGCTGCTCGCCGACGGCTACGTCGCAGCTGCCGATGCGGCGGAGGCCGATCTCGTCGTGGTCAACACGTGTGCGTTCATTGAGGATGCCCGCCGCGAGAGCATCGATGCAGTCCTCTCAGCGGACCGTTCCCGCAAGGAGGGTTCTCGCCTTGTCGTCACGGGGTGCATGGCGGAGCGGTACGGCAGCGAACTCGCCGAGGCGCTGCCCGAGGCCGATCTTGTCGCGGGGTTCGGCGTTCCGGTAGTGCCGGTGGAGATCGGCCGCAAGCCCGTGCCCTCGCTCGACCTCCTCAACCTGCCCCGCCCGCGATCGTCGTCCCCGTGGGGCTACGTGAAGATCGCAGAGGGCTGCGACCGCACGTGCGGATTCTGCGCGATTCCGTCGTTCCGCGGCCCACAGCGCAGCCGCGACGCAGCGGCAATCCTCGACGAGGTCGCCGCACTTGGCGTGCAGGAGGTGGTGCTCGTCGCGCAGGACCTCGCAAGCTACGGCAAGGACCGTCCCAGTGAGCTGGGGGCGGGGTCGATCGTCGGCCTCGTCGAGTCAGTCGCGCGGATCGTTCCGCGCACGCGGCTGCTGTACCTGTATCCGAGCGACCTCGATGACGCGCTGATCGAGGCGATCCTCTCGACGGGTGTGCCCTACTTCGACCTCTCGCTGCAGCACGTGTCGAAGGCGCACCTCAGGCGGATGCGGCGCTGGGGGGACGGTGCGCGATTCCTCGCGACCATCGGTCGGATCCGTGTCGCCGAACCCGATGCTGCGTTCCGAAGCAACTTCATCGTCGGCTATCCGGGCGAGACGGAGGAGGACCATGACGAGCTGCTGCGCTTTGTCGAGGACGCGCAGCTCGATTGGTGTGGGTTTTTTCGCTACAGCGAGGAGGCCGGCACGCACGCCGCGGGTCTCGACGGCAAGGTGCCGCCGTCGCTCGCGGATGAGCGCCTTGCCGAGCTGCGTGAGTCGCAGGACGCCATCACGGCATCGCGCCGTGACGACCTGATCGGTCACAGGGTGTCGGTGCTCGTCGACGCACCGGGCGAGGGCCGCACGCACCGTGAAGCGCCGTCGATTGACGGTGTGGTGCACCTGCCGGCTTCACTGCCGACGGGGACGTTCCACGACGTGGTGGTGGAGTCGGCTGCAGGAAGCGACCTCATCGCG
>Ga0315900_10010005_pt1 | contig 11942 bp, 9 predicted proteins | sample LakEriMetagenome_FD_203521 | JGI IMG/M metagenome (GOLD analysis project Ga0315900, IMG submission 203521) | Freshwater fungal communities from buoy surface, Lake Erie, Ohio, United States - Buoy 12 MA114 | ecosystem: Environmental > Aquatic > Freshwater > Lake > Lake biofilm | place: USA: Lake...
TGTACTACAGAGTCAGCCGTCGCCGCCTCTACTCACCACTACGAATTAGGTGTGAATTTGTCGCGGTCAAGGGACAAAACGGACAAATCGTATGTGGGCCCTGTCGGGATCGAACCGACGACCCACGGATTAAAAGTCCGTTGCTCTTCCGGCCTAGCCATAGGCCCCACTACTAGACAGGCTCAAATGTTTTACGAGTGAAGCGCCTGAGATCTATAAAGTTAAAAAATCCTATGCCATGATGAGGGTAGTTATCCAACAGACGTACAACAGATCGTATTGGTAGGTTGTCTACTTTTTTGGAGGTAAGGCGAGCTATCAATAGGCCGATGACCAAACAGGCATCACCCCTTGCATTTATTCATCATCGGCAATCGGCGGCAGTTCGCTCGCCAGGAATTCAGAGAATATCTTGGAGCCATCCTTGTTTAGGTGGATTCCATCTTGAAAGTAATTACCTTGCCCAACAGCATCATTACCTTGGATGAAGTCAATCCCTAAGTCATCTGCAATAGCTCGAACAGTGCCACGGTACTGGAGATCTTTAGCAAGAAGGGGCACTGTGCCAATTATTAGTTTCACATCATGCTTTTTGGCAAAATCACGTATCTCAATCAAATATTTTAGTTGAGATGTATTCACCAAATAGGTAGTTTCATCCAGCGCACTGTTTTCCTTGGGATTCCAACCCTCTTGAGGGAATGTTCCATTGGTAGTTTCAAATTTTGTGTATCCAAAGTCGTCAAGGTTGTCTGCCCATCTAAAGACAATTCCTTGTCGAGTATCACGAAATTTCAATACTCTTAACAGTGTATTGACTGTCATCGGGTCTCTGAAATTATTTCTATACGTATACAAGTAAGAATTAGATAACACACTCGTCGAGCTTGATTTGAGCTCGCTGTACCCTTGATTTTGGATCATTCCGATATTCGAAAACAGCAACACTAAATTCTTAGGTTTGACTGTGGAAATAATGTATCCGCATGCAAAATCCCTCATCGTTTTGATATCAGATCCATTCATTGCGGCATTAAAACTAGATCCAGCCGGCAGGCCAGCCGCGCTATCAAAAATACTTGGATTGAAGCCAATCAAAGTAGTTGAATTGCCCATAAGAACATAGTCAGGGCTTATGTACTTATCACGGAACTCTTCAAGCTTTAATCTCTTTGCATCTTCCATCGTATTCCATGAAATTATAGGCGGTCCAAGAAAAGGACTGGCTGCACGAATCGAGCCCTCAAGTACAAAAAATGAGGATAGAAGCCCTACCACGAAGACGAAAACTTTCTTATTCATCATATCAAAACCTAAAATAAATGAACGGGACGACGGAACTTGATTTATAGACCAGAGAAACTATCAAGATCGAACCTATTAACAAGCCTTTAATTATCTCATTTCTTCTCTGAAAGAACGGCAGTAAAAACTTTTCAGACAGGTCAAGTGAAAAGGACACAGTTAATGCACAAAGGAGCAAAAGAGCATCACTAATCTCAAAGATACCAGTTGATCGATTGATAATTGAACTAAGGAGATGTAAGGCATCGGAGATATCCGGATTTCGAAAGAAAACCCATGCAAAGAAAACTGCCAGTTGAGTAAAAAACCATCCAAAACACATCGATGCAAGTCCAAATTTTCTATTTTTACTTCTAAAACTTGAAAGAAATTTATCAGTAACTAAGAAAATACCGTGAAGTAAGCCCCATAGAATAAACCCTAGCGCTGCTCCATGCCATAAACCGGCGATTGCCATCACAGTAACAAGGTTCACTTTTGTACGAAACGCATTTTTCCGATTTCCACCAAGTGAGATGTACAAATAATCTCTAAACCACGTTGATAAAGAAATATGCCATCTGCGCCAAAAGTCGGTTATAGAAGTTGCCAGATAAGGTTGCCTAAAATTGACCATCATCTCAATGCCAAAAAGACGTGATACACCACGAGCGATTGCCGAATATCCTGCAAAGTCACCATAAATTTGCAATCCAAAACCAACAGATGCGACCACTAATGACTTCCAGTCAAAGCTATCCGGACTATTAAGAATTCGATTCACCATTGGCGCCAGAGTGTCAGCAATTACTATCTTGCGAAATAGCCCTAAAACTATTAAACCTAGACCACTTTGAACTTGCTCAAAACTTGGTCTAACTTTGATACTGGCTATCTGCGGAATAAGTATTCTCGAAGGCATAATTGGCCCCGCCGCCATGTGTGGAAAGTAAACAACAAAGGTTGCAAAATTTATGAATGATTTCTCTGGTACCAAATCTCCTCGATAAACATCAATCACATAACTTGATGTTTGAAAAATAAAGAACGATAGTCCCAAAGGAAGAAGTATTGAAATCGTCGGTAAGTCTGCGTTTAGCCCAATTAAACTGAGAATTCGCGTTAGACCATCTTGGAAGAATCCCAAATATTTGAATACTGCCAATACGAGCAAATTCAAAATCAAGCAAACGACAAGCAAGTGTTTCTTCTCGGCTGAAGAAGTTTCTGAATTCATCCGGGTCGTCAGCAAATAGTTGCTGATGGTAAGAACGATAAGTAGTGAAACAAATCGCCAATCCCAGAACGCATAGAAAACGTAGGACGAGATCAGGAGGATTGGAGTTCTAAAACGATCTCGTACTGTCCAATAAATTAGGAGTGTCGCAAGAGTAAACATCAAGAACGTTAATGTAATAAAATTCAACTGAACTCCCTCTCCAACCTGGCACAGATTACCGCTCAAGGAGGGAAGAATTAGGCTCAAATGAAAGTGGGCCCTGTCGGTTTCGAACCGACGACCCACGGATTAAAAGTCCGTTGCTCTACCGACTGAGCTAAAGGCCCCTTTGCGAATGCCGAAGTCTACCTTGTTCGCTATTGCTTAGTTACCGGCCAAGTAACTCGAGGTTCCAATCGGTTCAATTGACCTCTTACCATCAATCTCTCAGCGCTGGATATTTCCTTGTTGTCGTAAAGGAGCTTCCAAAGTGTGAAACTGTTCGGGTTGTGTTCAAGTCCTACCCTCAAGATGTCTGCTGATTCTCTTGGATAGTTGGCGTTTTGGAATCCTTGAGCGACCAAGGCAATCATTTTTGAATCTTGAGGAAACCTCAGAGCCACACTTTTTAAGGCTAGGCCATCCGCTTTGTTGCCTTGCGTGAGGAAATCAACATTGTTTTTCAACGGCAAGAATGCCAAAGTCACAACTACGGCACTGACAAAAGCACTTGATATACGACTAAATCTTGATGGATCTGAGATAAGTTTCTTTTTCATCAAGCCTTCTGCTGGAGTAACAACGCGGCTATTTCTAGATAGCACACCCAAAATGATCCAAATCCAGACAAAGATACCAATCTGGTTCGGACTAATGAGAGCCTGAATCTGAAATCCAAACCATAACGAAATCATAAGTCGGTCGACTAACTTAATTCTAGACTTGCTCTTGAAGCTCTTTATGAAAATTAATAATGGAATCAAGTTAAAACCGATAAATAGAATGCCAAATAGAACTCCACCTGCTGCAAAGAAATCCAGATAGATATTGTGTGCTGAATCTGTGACTTGACTCTCTCCAAACCTTTCAAAAGCTGCTTGATCACGAAACAGGCGATAGTTATCGCCAAATGCATCCAGTCCGTGTCCTGTGAATGGTCTGTTTAGAGTCATCGCTATTGCAGCTCGCCAGTAATCAAGTCTTGAGTAAACGGTAGTGGAGCTAAAGAAATTTGATGCTGGACCTAAACCAAAAAATCCCAAAAGAGAAAGAGATGAAAGGAGCAATCCGATTACGAAAGTGGGCAAAAGCAAACTGGGTCTTCCATAGATAGTAGCCAAAACAAAAACAAAAAAAGAAACACCCAATGCAACAACACCTTGAATAGAAATTGACTCCTTTATCACCCAAATGTTTAGAAGCAGAACAAGTAAAATTAGAAGTTGCATCGGGAATCTTTTTTTCTTACTGTCGAGCAATACGAGTGCTGAAATCGCTGAAAAGCCTATAAACCCAGATACGAAGTTTGGATTACCTAGTGTCGATGAGGGTGCTCCGTAATACTCTTGATACTTGCCAATTTCAAAACCAAACTTCTGGGACAAGAAATAAAGTGAGACAATCAAGTTTGCTATCAAGAGAAATTTGATTAAGTCGCGTTGCTGAATATCAATTCGACGTACGAGTAACATCAGGATGGCACAGGCGAACAAGGTTAACAATCCAATCGCACGACCGGATACTCCAAATATACGCTCCTCTAAGGCATTATGATTTATCAGAACATTCAGAAACGCGATAACAAAGAATGCAAACAGGAGATAATCCAAAAAATCGTGAGGCTTTAATGAACTCAATCCATTTTTCCATATAAAAGCCGTTAGGGCTGTTGAAACGAACAAGATGAGTATGAAGGATTTTGGGAAACTAACAGGATCGTATGAATTCGGAATAATGAGTATTGTCGTAACTAGCGCTCCCCACAATACTATTTTTCGATTTACACTTAATGAAGTCTCCATGTTCGCAGTTTACCTTTGAGTCAGGCAAAAGGACCATTAGCAGTATATTTGAGCCATGGCTGAGAGTCGGCGCTTACTTTCCGTGAATTCTGAAGGGAAAATTCGAATCCTAAGAATCATTGCTCGCATGAACCTCGGTGGTCCAGCGATTCAAATTTCCGGCCTCATGCGTTCGTTGAATGATGAAGTGTTTGAGCAAATTCTCCTAACAGGAACTTGTGATCAGGACGAAATTGATTATCTTGATGAACAAAATTTGCATTTACCAGTTACTCGCGTACCCGAATTGGGCCGAAGAGTCAGAATTGTGGATGACGTTGTAGCATTTATGAAAATCCGTAAAGTCATGAAAGATTTCCAACCTCACATCGTGCACACTCATACTGCAAAAGCGGGACTTTTGGGGAGACTAGCCTCGATGAGCACCTTTGATAATCACATTCGGGTGCATACTTTCCATGGTCATCTTCTTCACGGATATTTCAATAAGCCATTTACGAAGTTAGTGACTCTCATGGAGAGAGTCTTAGCGTTCAGGACTCAGTCTCTCGTTGCCGTCGGAGAACAAGTACAGAGACAACTTGTTGCAGCGGGAATAGGAACATCACAGAAGTTCTCTGTCATTAGTCCAGGTTTAGAGATTTCAACATTACCCCAGAGGGTTGATGCTGCACGAGAACTTGGAATTTCATCGGAAGGGTTCACAGTGGTCTGGGCAGGACGAGTAGTACCAATAAAAGCACCTCACAGAATCGTCGAAATCGCAGAAAAGATTCGGGACACTAATCTGCCAGTGCGATTTCTAGTTGCTGGAGACGGCCCACTTCTGAAAGATATTGCCGACCAAAGTAGGAAACTTTCACTTCCAATACATTTTTTAGGATGGCAATCTGAAATAGAGAGAGTGCTCGCTGTTTCAGATGTCATGATTCTTACTAGCGAGAATGAAGGAACGCCGGTGGCTCTCATTCAAGCTCAGATGGCTGGTATTCCAGTGATATCAACAAATGTCGGTTCGGCCGAGGAAGTCTTCTCTGATCAAGAAAGCGGGTTTTTATGCAAGTATTCTGCTTCATCTTTTGCAGAGAATATTCGTAAACTCTTGGAAAATCCCGTCTTGTTTAAATCCATGTCACAAAAAGCTGTTCAAAACTCTCGTAAATTTCACCTCTCACGGTTGGTTTCTGATCATGAAAATCTTTACTTAAGGATCATGAATCGAGCCAACGCTTAGCCCATAATTCAAGCATCAACATCGGCCAGATTAAATGGTCAAGGTCTTCGCCAGAAATGTGCCTTTTCAATATCGTCTCAATAGAGTTCTTCCTATACCAACCTCTTTGCAAACTCGTGGGACTTAAAAGTGTGTCGTGAACTACTGATTTGAACTCTTCGCGCAACCAACGAGCTCGAGGTATGCCAAATCCCATCTTTGGTCTATCAATTAAAGCTCGAGGCACAAAATCAGATGCAATCTCTTTAAGTATGAACTTATTGCTACCCAATTTAACTTTCAAGTTACTCGGAAGTGAAAGTCCAAATTCAACTACTCGATAATCTAGGAATGGAGATCTAACTTCGAGGCTGTTGGCCATTGATGCCATATCAACTTTATGCATTAAGTCGCCCGGCAAATATGTTCTCAAATCAATCTCCTGCATCTTGCGTATTTCGCTTTTTGTCTTTGAAAGATGCCAATTTTGTTCAAATGAAATAACACCTTTTTGATGAAGAACTTCTGGATTCAGATACGCAATTAAATCACTCTCCTGAAAAAGCGATTGGAATCCTATGTATCTTCCCAAAAGATCCTGGTGATGCGAATGTTTTAGGAATTTTTTGAGACGCGCATTGTTGAATCGACCTGTAGGTAGATAGGAGACTGGATTGAGACGCAAGATGGGGTTCACGGCATCAAGATATTTTCCTGCTCGGTAGCGCAAATATCCCCCAAAAACCTCGTCCCCACCGTCTCCACTGAGGGCTACGACGACTTCTTGACGCGTGAATTTCGACAATAAATATGTTGGGATTATCGATGAATCCGCAAAAGGTTGGTCCAGCATTTCAACTATTTCAGCACTCAAAAGCTCTGGATCCGGATGAACGATTTCTTCATGGTGTGTTGTTCCAAGATGATTCGCTACAGCTCGAGCAAATTTTGATTCGTCAAACCCCTCATCGTCAAAACCTATGCTGTATGTGTGGACTTCTCCTTGAGATTCTTCCTTCATGATTGCACTAATAATCGTTGAATCAATGCCGCCGCTCAAAAATGCACCCAAAGGGCGCTCAGAAATTAATCGACTTTTTACCGCTTCACGAAGGAGTCTGATGGTCTCTCGCTTGGCATCTTCGAAGTCAATTGAAATATCTTGCACTTTGGAAGGATTCCAGAATTCGGTTTCTCGAATCTGATTTTTCTCCACCACAAGGATTGAACCTGGCTTAACTTGAAATACGTTCTTGAATGCACTTCGCGGAGCATTGATGTATCCAAATTGCAGATACTCAGAAATGATCGAAGTATCAAAAGATTTTGCTACGCCCAGCTGCACGAGTCCCTTAGTCTCAGAACAAAATGCAAAGTTGTCCTGAGTACTTGAATACCATAGGGGTTTTTTACCCAATCTATCTCGTACAAGAATGAGTTTTTGTTTCCTCGTGTCATAAATTGCAATTGCAAACATACCCTGCAGCTTTTCTGGAAAACGCTCCCCGAACTCTTCATACAAGTATGGAATCAGAGCAGAATCACCTTCACCTCTGACTGGAAACCCTTTTCTAAGGAGCAAAGTTCGCAGTTCCTGGAAATTGTAGATCTCTCCATTGAATACGGACATGACGGTCTCTTGAGCGTTGAAATTCGGTTGATGACCTGAAGCGACATCAATTATCGAAAGTCGACACATCCCACATGCGTAGCCATCCGTGCTAAAGAAGCCTGATTCATCTGGACCTCGATGAGAGATAGCTTTTACGGCGCTTTTAACCCAGGCATTCTTCTCTACGTTCGTCGAGACGACTCCAGCTATTCCGCACATTTATGAGTTAATCGCTAACTTTGGGACCGTTTGCAATTCTCCAACCTTCTTCTCGAAGCCAACTTATGGTCTCCTGCAAACCCTCTTCAAAGGACGTAGGCACAACATTGGGAAAATATTTTTTAAGTAGTGCTGGGTCATTTTGAGACCGTCGTATGTCGCCAGGTCGGTCTGGCAAGTGTGTTGCTTTGAGTGCCGGGAATTCACTCCTTAACAATGAAATTATTTCATTCAACGAAACTTGGGTACCAAAGGCAAGATTTAACGGCGATGGATGCTCTAGTTCGCGCTCCATTCCATCTATCAGAATTGAAACCACAGTATTGACATAAGTGAAGTCACGTATATGGTCACCATCGCCAAATACTTCAATCTTTTCTGCATTCATCAACTTCCAAATCCACTTTGGAATTACCGCGGCGTAGTCATGATCAGGTCGTTGCCAAGGGCCAAAAATATTGAAAAACCTGTAAGTGATTGCTTTTAAACCGAAACTTGCTGCATAGCCTTGCACCATAGCTTCTCCACTTAATTTACTTGCAGCATAAGGAGTAAGCGGAGCCGTCCACATTAATTCACTCTTCGGAAGTTCTTGATTCGAACCGTAGACTGATGAAGAAGAGGAGAACGCCAGATGCGCATTAATCTCACGAGCGCATTCAATAACGTTAAAGGTCCCCCGCGTATTTACATCAAAGGTTGCTTTTGGGTTCTTGATTGATCGCGGAACTGAACCCCGAGCCGCCAAGTGAAATATGTAGTCACACCCTTCAAGGGCTGGCTTCAATCTTCCTTCATCGGTGATGGAGAACTCGTAGATTGCACACCCTAAACCGTCTAAATTTAATCTTAAGCCGGTCGAGAAGTCATCAATAATCCTTACGGAGTGACCACTGTTGACAAGTTCGCGCGCTAAGTTGCTGCCGACAAAGCCTGCGCCGCCAGTGATGGCCACAGTTTTCATAGCGCAATCTTAGTGGCAGAAGTTGAGTTCACGACTTTTGCCACTTTGACGATTACACTTCTTCAATTGTGCTAGTCGGCTCAAGCCAAAATGAGAAGGGTCAAATACCTGGTGCAGACTAAAACTCCTCTAATAGCACTATTCACAAATAAGGCTTTCGCAACGATATTTTTCTTAGCGGCGCTCTTGAGAATCTGCATCTTCTCTCTCTTGCCACCGAACACGCCTTCAAATCTAGGTCCTGATGAAGGCACTTACGGCGCGCTGGCACGCTGGGTTTCGGAAAGCAAACCAGTGAATGATTTTCCTACGTACGGCCCAGGTCTCTATAACACGGCAAGGTCTTTGATTTTACCCAGTGCTTTATTTGTAAAACTTGGTTTAGTTGAGATTCAAGCCGTTAGACTAACGTCTTTGATTTACGGATTGCTTAGCATTGTCGTACTAGGCGCACTTTTATTACTTCTTTCACGGTTGAAATCATCCGATATTCGATTCTCAGATGTAATGGCCCAGAAATATTTCGTAGTCATTTTGATTATTTTCTCTTTTCTCCCAAGCAATCTTATTTGGTCAACTCTGGGGCTCAGAGAAACGGCATCTGCATTCTGGATCATGCTCAGCTTTTATTCTATCGTGAATCTAGTTAAGGATCGAGATAATCTTGAAAGTCTTTTATGGGGTGGTTTGCTGGTTCTCAGCCTAGTTTTGTCCTACGGTGCGCGACGAGAAACGGCTTTTGTTTTCACGGTTGTTCTTTTTTTGCTGAGTTTCTATCTGCTCCTAACGAGGAAAGCGACCGTGCCAATTCTTGCACTCATAATTGGGCTCTTTATCGGACAACACTTCACTTCAACTCCAAGCCCAGAGAGAGACAATGATTCAACATTTCCAACTAGTGTGGAAAGTTCACTAAAAATTCCATTGCAAAGCATTTCCAATCAAGTAACTACCATCCGAATTCTAGAATACAAGCGGAATGTCAATCGTTTGGATGCTCAATCTGCTCTGCCAGAGAGCACATGTCAAAAGGTTGATGGCGCGCAACTTAATGTCATTATGTGCAATATTTCAGAATTGCCTTATCGATTATTTGCTTTCTTATTTCGGCCATTGCCTATTCTTGACTCAGGATCCTTGTCTCTTACGCTCGCTGGCTTCGAGAACATCTTCTGGATTACTTTTCTGTCATATGTAATCTTTCTATTCTTTATATTCATGCGATACGGGGGTTCGCAGCGAGTTTTACTGATAACTCTCGGTGTATATTTCGCGATGTTCAGCACAGCTGCAGCTTTGTATGAAGGAAACCTGGGAACTGCATTCCGACATAAGTCAACTTTGCTGTGGGTGTGTGTTACGGTCATCTACATTTCGTGCATCAATCGTGAGTCGAGAAAAGTTTCCACGTAGTTGAATAGGTTTGAAGTCTGTATTTTTGGAGATGCGGATATATTTCGAAGAACAAAGGCGATGCCCTAAGGCAGCATGAAAGGCAGTTTGGAAAGGTTTTGTAAGTCATTTTTAGGCTGTAGACTCAGCACACCCTCTAGTCCCCATCGTCTAGGGGCCTAGGACATCGCCCTTTCACGGCGGTAACACGGGTTCAAATCCCGTTGGGGACGCGAGATAGGCAGAAGTGCTTATCTGCGGTTGGCCCAGTAGCGCAGTTGGTTAGCGCGCCGCCCTGTCACGGCGGAGGTCGCGGGTTCAAGTCCCGTCTGGGTCGCTATTTTTTGTCTTGTTGTTTTCGGCTGGGTAGCTCAGTTGGTACGAGCGTGCGACTGAAAATCGTGAGGTCGACGGTTCGATCCCGTCCCCAGCCACTTTAGTTTTTGTATTTCTTTTTATCGGAATCTATTCATCTTCAGATTTAAGAAATGTAACGAAAAGCGTGATCCAAAATACTGCTGACAACGAAACTAGAAAAATTGAATCGGTCTCACTCGTCGCAATTGTTGTAGCTATTCCTGCAAAGATTCCAGCGAGGGACCACAATGCATAGGCAGATTGTCTCTTGCTGAATCCTTGTCGCATAAGGCGATGGGAGAGATGGTCATGTCCACCTTGGAAGATCGATCTCTTTCTACGAATTCTTGAAACGACCGCGACAGAAGTATCGAGAATGGGGACTGCAAGCAACAAGAGTGGAACTGCGAAGGAGAGGGTTTTGCTCTCGACTTCGGGATTCAGTCGAATAGTCAGAACTGCGATTACGGTGCCGAGGAAAAGAGCTCCCGCATCGCCCATGTAGATCTTTGCTGGGCTTTTATTCCAAATTAGGAAGCCGAGCATCGCTGCGAAAATCGTAATCGCTGAGGCTGAAATCAGATATTGACCATTTGATTGAGTAATTAGGAAAAGTCCCAAAGAAGTTGCTGCTACCGCACCCGCAGCTCCCCCATCAAGATTGTCAAAGAAATTGATTGAGTTACTTATTCCAACAATCCAAACAATCGTAATTGCAGCGTCCAGAGCTGAGTTACCAGCGGGGTTTCCAACGGTATCTGTCGCAATGATAAGTGTTGCGGTAAAGATGCCTGCGGCAGTTTGAGCGATAAAGCGAGGTAGCGGTGGAAGAGCTTTTCGATCGTCAATCAGGCCAACGATCCCTAGGATTAACGCTGGACCAAAGAGCGATGTTGCAATCCATAAGCTATCGCGCATATTTTCTTGAGAGAGGATTGCTCCGTAGGTGACCCCAAGAATTCCGATAATAATTGCGACGCCGCCAAGATATGGCATTGCCCCGACGTGCGACTTGTGAGCTGCAGTTGGGTGATCGACAAAATTCGTCTTGATTGCGATTTTGCGCATCCATGGTGTAAGTGCTGCTACAACAAAAAAAGACGTAAAGAAGAGAGTTAAAATTTGGATATAAGTTATCACAAGTTCAAGAAATCCTCGCTTCACAGAGATGGGAGCCGATAAATCCAGCCCCGTCTGTAACAAAAACTTTCATAGTTCCTTAAGCAGAACCTGATTTGCGACGGAACATCTTGGGAGTATTACCACTTGCTTGGCCACCTGAAACTTTTGGACCACCCGTGGTGTTGTTATTGCGAATTCCACTACCTTGCTTCTTCTTCTCTAGCGCTTCACGGAATTTTGCCTTCGGATCGTTGGCGTCATTCTTGGATGCTTCAGGATTTTCTTTCTCAGACATTGACTCCCCGATTCGGAACTACGCCTAGGAGCGCTTGAACTTCAGATTTACGATAACGACGGTGGCCGCCAAGCGTGCGGATTGCAGTGAGTTTTCCGGCCTTCGCCCAACGCGTCACCGTTTTAGGATCAACGCGGAAGAGCTTTGCGACTTCGGCGGGGGTCAGGAGTACTTCCTGCTCCGTTGGTCTTTGTATACTCATACTCGAGCGTTGTCCCTTTCGTCCGATATGAGTGGAAAGTAT
>Ga0315900_10010007_pt1 | contig 11941 bp, 8 predicted proteins | sample LakEriMetagenome_FD_203521 | JGI IMG/M metagenome (GOLD analysis project Ga0315900, IMG submission 203521) | Freshwater fungal communities from buoy surface, Lake Erie, Ohio, United States - Buoy 12 MA114 | ecosystem: Environmental > Aquatic > Freshwater > Lake > Lake biofilm | place: USA: Lake...
TCCGGTGTTGTTTGCCTGACCAACAACTATGAATGAATTTCCTCGCCCAATGATCTATTAATATGCCGCCCTCCGGAGTCGTGCTTTGGATTTCCGTTGTTGGTCGCCTGACCAACAACTATGAATGAATTTCCTCGCCCAATGATCTATTAATATGCCGCCCGCCGGAGTCGGGCTTTGGATTTCCGTTGTTGTTTGCCTGACCAACAACCCTGTAATCCATTTTACCTCCGCCGTTGTTGGACCTGTGCGCCTCTGGCGTAACTTTTGCGCCTTTGGCGCATCGCCTGACCAACAACCCTGTAATCCATTTTACCTTGATTTCCTCTCTATTATCAATGCTTTTGTAGCGAGTTTTTCAACCAACACAGGGAAAAGTCTTCCCATCATCCAGGCCAATCGGGCCTTTCCCGGAAGCACAATGGTTGGTTTATTTTTTTCAATGGCGATTAGTACTTCTTCTGCCATTTTTTCAACCGGATAGGGGGGAGCCGCCAAATTAGACAAATATCGTCTTGCGTTAGGTGTCCAGGGAACTTCCGGCAAATCAGCAGGATTCATGCTATCCAAAATGGGTGTTTCAATGGCTGACGGACAGAGTACATTTACCTGAACACCAAATGCTGCTGCTTCTAATCGCAAGCTATGAGATAAGCCAACTACGGCATGTTTCGTCATGGCGTAGGGGGCCATCAATGCGGCCGGACCTAGTCCTGCAAGAGAGGCGGTATTGATAATATAACCATACCCTTGCTTAACCATGATGGGGTATCCGGCTAAAACTCCATTCAAAACACCCTTCAGGTTGATATCGATAATCCGATCCCACAAGGGTGCGGGTATTTCATGGGTTTCCCCGGCAACTCCGATACCTGCGTTATTAAAAATAAAATCTACTCTGCCAAATTGATGAAAGACTTGATGCACCATTTCATTCACTTGATTAGCATCACGCACGTCTACCAAGAAGGATTGTGCATTGACCCCACATTCAGTTGCAACCTGTTTAGCTTTATCCGGATCAATATCGGTAACCATTACAAGGGCACCTCTTTTGGCCATCGCAATAGCCAATGCCCTTCCAATACCGGATCCACCTCCGGTAATAATAGCAACTGCATCTTTCCATATAGTTTTCTGCATACGTTATATTGTTGAGTGTAAGGAAGTACCGATTTATTGGGCAGGTAATTCTTAATACTAAGATATAAATAATTGCAACTACTTTATTTGATACCCTTAATTTTCATTCTGAAGTGGATTTCATAATCAAGAATCTGTTTTTACATCAATATGTATTTTGTAAGTTTACTTAGTAAATTGAAAACTTGAAAATTTGTTGAATAAAAATAAATCCAACATGAATAATGCAAGATTCAACCTAGTCATAATAATTACATCAATGGTGCTATTCAGTGCATGTTCTAAACCCATCTTCAAATCAAAATGGTTAAAGGAAGAGGCGCCAGCCAATTTTATCGCTCGCTTTGAAACCACTAAAGGTGTTTTTGATGTTGAAATTACCAGGGAATGGTCTCCGTTAGCTGCAGATCGTTTTTATCAAACTGTAAAGCACCGCTATTACAATAACACTGTCTTTTACCGGGTGGTGCCCAATTTTGTAGCACAATGGGGCAATAATGATACGTCGGTACTAAATTTATGGGGGCCGTTTAAATTAGCCGACGAACCAGTTATTCAAAGTAATGTAAGGGGATACTTGAGTTATGCCAGAAGTGGTAAAGAAACCAGGGGTAGCACTTTGTTTATTAATTTAAAAGACAATCCACGATTGGATACGGTCATAGCCAACGGAGTGAAGGGTTATCCGCCTTTTGGAAAAGTAATTAGGGGGATGGATGTAGTAGATTCATTGTATAGCGGCTATGCAGGCACAACGATGCGTAAACTAGATACTTTACAAAAATATCCTGAACTGTTTTTTAAGCAATTTCCTAAATTAGATAAAGTTATAAAAGCAAAAATTGTGAGGCGCTAGCAAATGAGAGCAGATTGTCAGATCAAGTACTAGTTGATACATATTTATACAGCCGAACAATCACCTACCATCTATACTAATTTGAACAAGTATAAAAATATCAATCGATTAAATAAGGTGCTATTATTTTTTGCCATATTTTATAACCCTCTGAATTCATGTGTAGTTGGTCTTTTAAAAAAATATGATCATATATTTTACCATCAGCTCCGATCATTTTATTATACACATCAATGTAGCTGCTCCTTTTCTGTTTAGTCAAAAATATTTTTATAAGTTCATTAGCAGTCTGCATTGTAGGCAAATACTTTTCACGACTAATACTAGGCTTCATTGATATATAAGCTATAGGCACTTTTCTATATTTACTTCTAATCAATTGATGAAGCCGCACATATCGATTAAAAATAGAGTCAGCATTAATATTATTTCCCCCTGTCAAATCATTTTCACCACAATAAATAACAATCTGCTTAGGATTATATTTGAATATAACATCGTTGGCATACATTATCAGATGAATCAAGGAAGAGCCCCCAAATCCTCTGTTAATAATAACTTTTTCTGGAAAATACTTTGCAACGTCCTTCCAATTTGTAAAACTTGAACTTCCGATAAATAAAATTGCCTTATCAGGAGGTTTAGAGATTGAATCCAGTTTTCTGAAAGCATTGATTTCATTAATAAATGGTTGTCCAAACAAACCTGTGCTAGAGATTAGCAATGTAAGAAGGACATAATATTTTAATTGATTGCTCATAATAAAATGATGAATGTGTTGAGTAAATATAAAACAAAAATAAACGAACAATAGTAACAGCAATTAAAATCAATTGCGAATTGTGTTATTAACTTTGAAAATATAACATTGTCAACCATACAAATTGTATTGTATATTTTTCTTATGAGATTCCAGGTCAAAAAATAAAAACTTTATTGATATTGCTATAATTTTCTCTGAATTCTTTAGGCATACATTCCTTTTTCTTTTTAAAAATTCGATTAAAATTTGAAATATTGTTAAACCCACAGCTATAAGCTATTTGACTAATTGGCAAATTAGTTTCTATTAGTAATCTGGATGCATGTGCCAGGCGAATTTTAAGAAGGTTATCAATGAAGCTATTACCCGTATGTTGCTTAAAAAACCTGCTGAATGAAACTTCGGTCATATTTGCCAAATTTGCAACAGTAGAAAGCGTTATTTTCTTTTCATAATGCCGGTTCAAATATTCAATTACCTTTTCAACTCTACGGCTGTTATATGACTTATTAATATTACTAAAAGCAGCACTGGATAAAACTTGAATATTTTTTGAAGTAGAGAGTAAATGTAGAATTGACATTAGTTCCAGAACAGATAAAAATCCCTTTTTATGTGCTAATTCTATGATACTTTTACGAACTAATTTGATTGTACTACTTGGAAAACTAATTCCCTGTTGAGATTTATCAAACATTTCTTTGATATAAAATAGTTGATTTCTTCGCAGAAACTTGTCATCAATTAAATCCTTATGGAATTGAATGGTAATTTCCTCTATTGTTTTGTTTTTACACTTATGTGTTAACCAGCAATGAGGCAAATTAGGACCAACGAGTACTAATTCAAGTTGATCGATTTCACCAACGTGATCACCTACAATTCTTTTGGCTCCTTTAGCATTAATGATTAAATTCAGTTCATATTCATCATGATAATGCAAGGGAAAATCAAATTCAGTTTTAGTTCTTGAAAAGATAGTGAAACAGTCACTATTTGTAAGGGGAGTTATCTCTTTAAGCAAATTATTCTTCATAAGTCAGTTAAAATAATATTAGGATAAAAGTAAGGTTAATGAGGTGATTAATCGAGGATAAACACTAATAAAGTATAAAAAGAAGATAAAATAGTATCACTAATTATATCATTACCTAATTACATTTGTTAAAACGATTGTAATATGAAAAAAATATTCCTTTTCTGTCTATTGCTATTTGGCTTTTTAATAAACTACAGTCAATCGCAAACAAAAAAAATTACCGGTAAGGTAATCGATGAAGCTGGCAAAGCGATTGTTGGAGCTACTATTTCTATTAAGAATTCCAAATCTGTAGTATCCAGTGATGAAAAAGGCAATTTTACAATTGAAGTACCTGCCTCTGCCGCTATATTGGTAGTATCATTTGTTGGCATGGAAACTACTGAACTGAATATAGGTAATAAATCAACAGTTACTATTGCACTTAAGTCTTCATCTACTGCCCTGGAAGATGTTGTGGTAATCGGGTATGGCTCTGTAAAAAAGTCTGATGTAACAGGATCTGCACAAAGATTAAATCGGGAAGATCTATTACGAGATAATCCGGGGAATATTTTACAAGCGTTGCAGGGAAAATTAGCGGGTGTCAATGTTACACAAAATGATGGAGCTCCGGGTGCAGGAATAAGCATTCGAATTCGCGGCTCTAATTCATTTTTAGGAGGAACTGAACCATTATATGTTATAGATGGAGTTCCGTTTAATAATTCAAATAGCGGATCCACTCCCGAGTCTTTGGGTGGAGATGAAAAGCAAACTTTAAATGCACTTGCGTTTTTGAATCCTGATGACATCGAATCAATTGATGTCTTAAAAGATGCATCTGCCACTGCCATCTATGGTTCTAGAGGAGCCAATGGTGTAGTCTTAATTACAACAAGAAAAGGTAAAGTAGGAAAAGATAAAGTAGAATTTAATATGGCGATTGGTGCAGCAGAAGTGTCCAAAAAAATTAGAATGTTGAATCCTATTGAATATGCAAATTTTCAAAATATTTCTTTTCAAAATGCAAACAAATATGATGGGACAAATTATACACTCTTATTCCCGGATCTTTCTTTGTATGAAAACAATAACAATAATTGGCAAGATAGAATTTTTACCAGAGGGCTAACACAACAATACAGTTTGAATATTTCCGGAGCTTCAGATGCCGGAAGCCATAGTTTAACTTTCGGATATCAGGATCAGGAGGGCATCATAACCACATCAGGATACAGGAGGCTTAATATTGGTTTTAATCTAAATAGAAATCTTGGAAAAAGATTTCGAATCGGAACCAGTACTTCTATATCCAATTCGAGAACAAATGGTGTAAAAACAGGAACTGATAAATCTGATGCAGCCAGTGCGGGTGTAGTAAGATCAGCATTAACCTATCCTGCAACTATAAGCATTTTAGATGAATATGATGGATTAGGAGATGACTTTATAACGAATCCTTACATATACGTAAATGATGTTTTGAACAGGGTAACCGGAACCAATATTTTTTCATCCAACTTTTTTGAAGCGACTATAAATAAAAACCTGAAATTTCGTCAAAATATTGGCTTTAGTTATGGTTCTAATACCCGTGATCAGTATTATCCAAGAACTGTTTTTGAAGGTTTCGCATCAAAAGGGTGGGGATTAAAAGCAGACAATACATGGTCAAGTATTGTTGCAGAAAGTATAGTTACGTATAATAAAAAATTTAATAATCATTCCATTACAATTACCGGTGCATCAACATTTGAACAAAATAACGGACAATCCAAACGTGCAGAAGCCAAAACATTTCCCAATGATTTGTTACAGAATGAAAATATGCAAAGTGCAGAACAAATTTTACCGATTATCACCAATAAGTATCAGTCCAATTTAATTTCATTTTTGGGCCGTATTAATTATACATATGCTGACAAAATCGTTGTTTCACTTTCACATAGAAATGATGGATCCAGCAAATTTGGGAAGAATAATAAATGGGCTGCTTTTTCATCAGCGGGGTTGGCATGGAAACTGCACAAAGAAAAATTTATCAATAAATTTTCACCAATCAGTGAGTTAATTGTCCGGGCAAGTTATGGACAAACAGGAAATCAGGGTATTGGATCATATGCATCACTATCTAAATTAGCCATCTATAATTATACTTTTAACGGCGCAATACAAACCGGATTAGCTGATGATGTTTTTGCCGGACCTGCTAATGCAGGTTTAAAATGGGAAACTACCAATGCCTTTAATACCGGTATAGATCTAGGGTTATTCAATGGTAGAATAAATGCTCATATTGATTTATACCTTAAACGGACAAATAACCTATTACAGTTCATAACTACACCTGCCTCAACAGGATTTCAACGACAACTTAGAAATTCGGGTTCAGTAGAAAATAAGGGAATTGAATTAGCATTAGATGCTGTTATAATAAAAAATAAAGATTTCCAATGGAAATCAAATTTCAACATATCGTTCAATAGAAACAAAATCATTTCATTGGGTGGTGATTTGAAAGAACAGTTTGCAAGTAATATTTCAACAAGGGATGCACCATTTATTCAACGGGCTGGATTACCTATTGGGGCATTGTATGGGTATGTAGAAGATGGCTACTTTGACAATGAGGCAGAAGTTAGAAGTTCACAAGTATTTACAGGACAGCCATTCAATATTATAAGAAGAATGATTGGGGAGATCAAATACAGAAATTTTGACAATGATCCAACATCAATTTCAGTAACTGACCGCGTGTTAATAGGGGATGTAAACCCTGATTATACTTTTGGGTTTATTAATAATTTCAAATACAAAAACTTTGATCTGAGTATTTTTATCAATGGAGTTCAAGGGAATGATATTGTTAATATGAACAATGTTTGGAACGCAAATATTGGGACGTCGAAAAATGTAACACTAAAGATGTTTAATGGTGCTTGGAAAGAGGGGGCAGATAATTCTGCAGCTTTAGCTCCAAAACCAATAAGACAATTTTGGAGAACACTACCGTTTACCCGAAGATTCATTGAAGATGGTAGCTTTGTTCGCATAAAAAATATAAATCTTGGATATACTGTGCCAGGTAAACTTATAAAAGGCGTCAGTGCTCTTCGAGTGGCCTTGGCTGTAAATAACCTTTATACATTTACAAATTATACTGGTTTTGATCCGGAGATAAATAGTTATGGTGATAATCCTGCACTATTTGGAGTTGATTTAGGAGGATTTCCTAATTCACGTACCTATCTTATATCTGTAAAATGTAATTTTTAATTTGTCCAAATGCTTTTTATGAAAAATTATACATCAAATATTTGTAAAATCTTGGTTTCAATATTTGTACTATCGTCAATTTCATGCCAAAAAATATTGGAAGAAAAGCCAATTTCTTTTTTGTCGCCGGAAAATTTCTACAAAAATGAATCAGATGCAAAAGCAGCTATCAACGCTGTGTATGGAGCACTCTACACGTATGATTTATACTTACAACCCATGTGGAATCTCATCATGCTTGATGATGATCATGTATCGGGGGCAGATTGGTTTTTAGGTACATCCGGAGCCGGAAATCCACAAGGATACTGGGGGGTAGACGGGCCTTGGGTTGGTTGTTATACTGTTATCTCAAGAGCAAATACAGTTTTAGAAAATGTAGTCAACATCAATAATAATATAGATACCGTTGTTAAAAGAAGAATTTTAGGTGAAGCATATTTCTTCAGAGGATGGGCTTATTTCCAATTGGTGCAATTGTATGGCGGAGTTCCCATTCGCACCAAATCATTATCAGCAGACCCTACCGCAAGTGTACCAAGGTCATCTGTTATTGATGTATATAAACAAATCATTGCTGATTTTCAGCGTGCTGAATCGAATTTACTATCTAAAAACGATGCAAAAGCAGGGGAAATTGGTCGTGTAACAAAAGGTGTTGCCAAGGCATTTTTAGCTAAAACCTATTTAACAATGGCATCCGGTGCAGCCACAGGAAATATAAGCGTTAGAGGTGGAAATGACAATGGAAACTATACCTATACAAAATCAATAGTTGCAGGATTAGAGGGTGTTTCTTCCAATGATTATTATACCCTTGCAAGAGATAAGGCTTTAGAGGTTATAACGAGTAATGAATATTCTTTATTTACTAATTGGACAGATATTTGGAATAAAGCAGGTAGAAACAAAACTGAACACATGTGGCAATTACAAGCTCTCGGTGGCACAGCTTTTGTCAATGAGTTACACAATTATATGTCTGCATTTTCAACATTTGGAAGAGGTGCGATGTGGTTTACCAATAATCATTATAGGGATTATGATACAACAGATGTTCGTGTTTTAAATGGCGTATCACATAATTATGAAATGAACAATGCAGCCAGAACAAAATATTTTTATCCATCCTGGCAATCTTACCGGTATCGAGTTGTTAATGGAATAACTTATGCGAATAATGGAACAACAGATGATAGAGCCTACACCATAAAATACAGTGATGTGGCTGATCCAACTGTTTCGAGAAGTGATGCTCATTTCTCTATGATTCGATTTGCGGAATTATATCTAATGGTAGCTGAAGCCGACAATGAAATCAATAATGGACCAACACAACAAGCAATAACTGCATTGAATACTATTAGAACAAGAGCAAAAGCTCAAACTGCTCCGGCAAATTTAAATAGAGATGAATTTAGAAGTTATGTATTGGCAGAGCGTGCCAGAGAATTTGTATTTGAAGGTATAAGAAGATATGACTTAATGAGATGGGGCATTTATTTACAGGTTATGAATAAAATTTCCCCGGGCCAAAATAATATCAATAAAATCAGAAATACACGTAATTTATTATTACCTATACCGCAAAGCGAATTAAATTCTAACTCAGCAATACCAATGAATAACCCAGGCTGGTAATCAAAAAATTAAAATATTATCATATGTACAAACACCTGAAATTTCATCGCATTGTTAACTTAAGCAATGGATATGCTCTACTCCTAATCATTTTGATTGGTGGATTATTTTCCTGTAGAAAAGCAATTTACCAAGATTATACAACTACTAACAAGGCGCTGCCACCAACAATATCCGCAGTAACTGATTTAAACAATCGTACTATTGCCTTGTCATCAGTTGTGTATGGAGATTGGATCATCATTAAAGGCCAAAACTTAGGAACAACATTTAAGGTAGAATTCAATGGAATTCCGGCTGCTGATTCTTTATTCAGTTCCGATGATACTACAGTTACTGTAAAAATACCGTCCAATCTTCCTGATCCGGTGAATAACCCCATATCAGTAACTACTAAATATGGGACTGCATTGTATGATTTTAAAATATTACAACCTCCACCAGTAATTTCATCATTTACCCCAGGTGCGGGAGAACCGGGAACAGAGGTAACAATTACAGGTGATTATTTTGCAGGTGTAACCAGTGTAAGATTAAATACTACCAATTTGACAATTGTTTCCAGTACAAAAAATCAAATCAAAGTAACCATTCCATCTACCATTACAGGCGGATACTTTTTTGTTACAACTCCATCAGGCACTACCAGAGCAAATATATCATTTGGACTCGGAAATGTGTTCTATGATGATGCATTAAGAACCGGATGGTCAAATACATCCTATAGTACTACTGCAATTTTTAATAATACAACCAATGTACTTCGAGGTACAAATTCAATAAAAACCAACTATACAGTCGGATTTGGTGGTTTCAGAATTACCAAAGCTGCGCCTGCAATCAGCACATCTGGCTTTACAACTGTGAAGTTCTCCGTTTTCGGTGGTACAAATTCAGGCGGTTTCAAAATACGAATAATAGTTAATGGAAATTCTACTTCAACTTTTACTATAACTCTACCAACAAATCCAGGAACCTGGACACAAGTAGAAGTTCCATTATCTAATTTAGGTAATCCTAGTACCATATCTTCCTTAGAACTAAAAGAATTTAGTGGTAAATTGTTTGAAGTATATTTCGATGACATAGGATTGTTCTAAATTCCTTTTCATGCAAATAAAATATGCGTTTTTTTGGCTCAATATATTGAGCATCATTCATCTAAACGGAGCGTATGGTCAGGAATGTATTGACAAAGAAGCTAATATTTTAACCAAACGACTCTATGAGAATATCTATAATTTAAAAGATTCTTTAACAATTTTTGGCCACCAGGACGCTTTGGCTTACGGTGTTGGTTGGAAAGGAATAAAAGGTAAAAGTGATATTTATGACGTAGTAAAAGATTATCCGGGTTTATATGGTTGGGATATAGCTAATATTGAATTAGGGAGGAGTAAAAATATCGATGGTGTACCTTTTAAAAAAATGAAAGAGTACATTTTAGATGCTTTTGGTAGAGGAAGTCTAATCACCATAAGTTGGCATGCCAATAATCCCCTTACCGGAAAAAATGCATGGGATACCTCTCAAGGAACAGTCTCCTCCATATTACCGGGCGGCAGCAACCATAAAAAATATACAAGATGGTTAGATCGAATTGCTGAATTTTTGAAATCTCTGCAAACAAAAGCTGGTATTGGTATTCCAATTCTCTTCCGACCATTCCATGAATTAACGGGTTCCTGGTTTTGGTGGGGGAAAAACTTTTGTACAAACCGGGAATTCATTGAATTATGGAAATTCACCCAAAATTATTTGAAGGATCAAAAAAATATACACCAGCTTATCTATGTATTCAATACTGCGAACTTTGCAAATAAAGAGGAATATTTAAGTCGTTATCCTGGAGATGATAAAGTAGATATATTATCATTCGACCAATACCAATATGAGGGGTCAACCGGTAAAAAGATTTTTCTGGAAACAATGAATCATCAGTTGAAAATACTTACATCTCTTGGTAAGACACACAATAAAATAATCTCTATAGCAGAAACAGGTTTTGAAGCGGTGCCTGATCCTGTTTGGTGGACAGGAACTTTGTATCCATTGTTAAAAGATTTTCCTGTATCCAGTGTTCTTGTTTGGAGGAATGCAGGTTTAATGAAAAATTCTAATAAAATGCATTACTATGCTCCATTTCCAGGTCAAATTTCAGAAATGGACTTCAAATTGTTTTACCAATCAGACAAAATGCTGTTCGGAAATCAACTGAAGAACATAACTATTTATCATTAAGAACAATGAGATTACATACTATAGACATAGTAATTATTTTTATTTATCTGGCTTTGATGATTTTCATTGGTTTTTACATGAGGAAAAAAGCCAAAGAAAATAAAGAAAGCTACCTAATGGGTGGTAAAAAATTACCCTGGTATATGTTAGGTCTTAGTGATGCAAGTGATATGTTTGATATCAGTGGTACCATGTGGATGGTCTCCTTGTGTTTTGTTTATGGCTTAAAAAGTATTTGGATCCCTTGGCTCTGGCCGGTTTTCAATCAGATATTCATGATGATGTTCCTATCAAAATGGCTTCGAAGATCCAATGCCAATACAGGTGCAGAATGGCTTGCCACAAGGTTTGGCACATCTGGAAAAGGTGTCAAAGGATCTAATGCGGTAGTGATCCTTTTTGCACTCATTTCCTGCTTTGGTTTTTTAGCGTATGGTTTTATTGGTTTAGGAAAATTTGTTGAAATTTTTATCCCCTGGAACTCGATAAGTCCCTATGTTCCTTTTCATGTTTCACCGAATTATGTACCACATTTTTTTGGCATCATATTCACTTTCTTTGCTATGTTTTATTCTATTTTAGGAGGAATGCACAGCATAGTATTGGGTGATTTGATCAAATACATTATTATGACAATTGCATGTATAGCTATTGCCATAATTGCTATGATACATCTTCATAATGGTACAAATACACTACCCATACCACAAGAGTGGTTATCGCCTTTTTTTGATTGGCAGCTAAACTTAAATTGGAACGGAATTATAGAAGATGTGAATAAAAAAATAGCTGAAGATGGATACTCACTTTTTGGATTATTTTTTATGATGATGCTCTTCAAAGGAATATTTGCAAGTCTGGCTGGACCTGCTCCTAATTATGATATGCAAAAAATATTATCAACAAAATCTCCCAAAGAAGCAAGTAAAATGACTGGATTTGTATCAATCATTTTACTACCCATAAGATATTCATTAATCATTGGGATAACAGTTTTGGC
>Ga0315900_10010011_pt1 | contig 11937 bp, 7 predicted proteins | sample LakEriMetagenome_FD_203521 | JGI IMG/M metagenome (GOLD analysis project Ga0315900, IMG submission 203521) | Freshwater fungal communities from buoy surface, Lake Erie, Ohio, United States - Buoy 12 MA114 | ecosystem: Environmental > Aquatic > Freshwater > Lake > Lake biofilm | place: USA: Lake...
AGGTTGATCCGCAGCCGCGCGCGGAACCGGTTCGGGAGGCGCTGCCCCCATTGAAGGGAGCCCGCGTCACCAGGTTTGAGAAGTTGAATGACAATCACTCCCGGCTGACTTATGAGATTGCCGGTCGGCCGGGAACTGTTGAGTATGAACTCGCTAACGAAGGGCGGGTGGTGTTCACCTACCGCGATGTTCGCGGCCAGGTCACCACGGAAGTTTCGGGGACAAGTCGCCCAGGGAAAGGACGTGAGCAGGGGGGCGCGACCGATTCGCCGCGAAGGCCTCGCCAAAGGCCTGAGCGCGAAACGGGGCGAACTTCCCGCCCTCGGGACGATGCCGCCGCGGACCTGGGCCTGTCGAGCAGCTCGATTGATGCCGACGGACTGTTGTCGGTGGACTGCAGCTGCGACGGTCGCTCACAGTCTCCGGCGATCGCACGGAAGCAACTTCCCAAAGAGGCGCAGTATTGGGCCGTCAGTCTCTGGCACACTGCCCCAGACCAGGAAAAGTCGTACTGGCTGGTGTATGACATTCCGGCGACCGTTGGCGAGTTGCGGCAGGGAGCCCCTCCCTCGGGCAAACTGGGGCAGAACGATCGTCGACGATTCGACTATGAGCCAGTCTGTTCCAAGGGGCCCGGTCGCAAACTGTATCACCTCACGGTCTATGCCCTGGCGGATCATCCCCGCTGGCCAGCCGGGGAAAAAACGCGGGCACGATTTCTCGAGTCGATCCGGGGACTTGTGTTGGCGGAGGAGACATTGGACTTCGAGTACTCACGGGGCGGCAAGGATTGAATCCAGGGGCAGTCACCCCATTGCTGGCTGGGGCGAATCTCGCTGCGCCGCTGTGTCTGACAAGGCCTCGGCGGGACTGTAGGGACCCAAACAGGGCCAGGATCCGCATGACCATGAGGGGCAATGAGAATTCCGCAGCCCTGTTTTGAAGCGTCTGTTCACAAGGTTCAGGACGGTCGAAGCTGGCAGCCCCGGTCGGGTGATGGTGGGGAGATGAACTGCTCCCACGAGAAGTCGTTGCACATTCCGGCGGCTGGGGTTTGCAGGACCCGATTCCCAGGATCTCTTCCGGGGATCTCCCCAATGACGAATCGAAGGCCGGGCCGGGGGAAGGTGCGGCTCCAGGCTCCGGTTGTTTCGGCGTGTCATCTCCCTTGCCGACACTGTCTCCCCGCCGGGGTTGATCGCCTTGAGAATCACTGGTGAGTATGGGGGCTGCGTGATGTGTGGGTGTGGCTGAGTTGGCAAGGGAGTTGGCCCAATCCTGCGGGGGAGAGTGGGGGGGGCTATGTTGCAGCTGGATTGCGCAGTTTGCCAACCGGATTGTCCTCTTTAACAACAGGATTTGAGACTTCTCGAGTCCCTGTCGCGGGACGATGATCTTCCCGGACTGGAGCATGAGGAAAAACCACGGTTCTGTGAAAACTGCCGTTGTCCAAACGCGAGCTCTCCACTATGGTCCCGCTCCCTTCGCGTCACTTTTCGAGCCCGTTTCCGGACTCGAAGAGCCCGTCAGCATCCCCCCCGTCGTTCCGATCGGGGTCGGCCCAATCCCTGGAGAATCCCGGATGTCCTCAGCCGCCACAGGCTCCCTTGGGGCGCTGTTGATGATTGCTCCCCTCGCTGCGATCCCCGTGTTCGCAATTGTGGGAGTTCCAACGATCGGGTCCATGGCCGCGGCTCCCGCCGATGAATTGGATGTTTCCGATGTCGAGCCGATTGAAGATCGCCCGCGGATGAATGAAGATGGTCGGCGACGCACTGCTTCTACGGATTTGTTTGAGTCCTACGACACTCAGCCGGGGCGTCGCTCCCGCGAGCGTGGCACAGCGCAGTCAGACGGGGTCGGGGCCCGGCCTAAACTCAAGCGTGGGCGGGTGGATGAGAGCCTGGGGGCCACAGAATCGGATTCGATTCCGGGCCAGTTCGATGACTCGTTGCGCGACGAGGTCCGCACTCCAGAGAAATCTCCGCGCCGGGAATTTGATCCGCGGTTGCTGCTGAACAACTCCGGTCGGAACCGTCTCTCTGGCGAGGGAGACGTGTTGCCCACGCGAACGGGGAGATCGGAAGAGCAGTTCGGCGAACCACAATCCCCACGGGTGCTGTCCGAGGAATCTGATCGCTGGTTGAAAGCCCGGGAGCGAATCCGGGAGTATCAAATCACCTGGCATCAATTGAGTCCTGAAGAAGACCGCGACGGCAATCTGGTGTTTGTGTTCACCTGCTTCATGACTCCGGCGGGTGAGCCGTCGCATCGGTACCACGCAGCGGGCAAGAGTCCCTTGGAGGCGGTCGAAGCCACCCTCCGTAAAATCGACGAATTCCGGCGTGAATTCCAATAGCATGCAGACGTTTGCTCAGGTTCCGGGAAATTACCTGAATCCGGCGTTCGGTCACGGTTCGGGGTCTTTGAGTGGAGAAGAATCGCGGCGGAACTGGCAGCGTTCCCGGCCTGCGGGCGAATCACAGTCGCCTCTGCCACAGTCGCTTGTGATGGGAAGGCGGTCACCCAAGATGGCGAGGGTCGAGGCGGTGCTGTTGGTGGCAGGGACTGCGGTTCCTGCGCGACGTCTATCGCAATTGGCGACCTTGGCCGACGCCACGGAGGCCCGCACCACGGTTGGCAAGCTGAATGCCGTCTATCAGCAGTGGGGGACACCATTCCGCATCGAAAAGGTGGCTGCCGGGTATCGTTTGTTCACGTTGCCGCAATTCGCGTTATGGTTGGGGCGGTTGCAGCATCGGGAGGCGGAGTTGAAGCTGAGCCAACCGGCCCTGGAAACGCTGGCGGTCATTGCCTATCGACAGCCAATCACCCGGGCGGACGTCGAGGCGATTCGGGGAGTTCAGAGCGCCGAGATGATCCGGCAGTTGATGGAGCGAGGGCTGGTGAGGATGGGGGGGACTGACGATGCCTTGGGACGCCCCTTTTTGTTCGTGACGACTCCCCAGTTCCTGGAGAACTTCGGGCTTCAGGACCTCAGCGATCTTCCCCTGGCCGACCGACTTCGAAAGACGCGGGATTCCGCAGATGAGGCTCTGGACACCGAATGAGTCTGGATTGACGCAATTTCATATGACACTTACACTTCCCCTGCCTTGACCATTCGGAAATCTCCTCCCTTTCGTCATCTTTGCACTCTTCGACACTGCACAAAGGATGACGTGAAGAGAGAGGGCGAGGTTTCGGGCGGAGGGGGCCGATGCGAGAGTGCCTGGATCCTGGCTGTTCACATAGGTGAGGCTGGGGTCACATCGGGAATACGGCAGGGACTGGTCATCACATCGCGGCGGTGACGATTGCAGATCGTCACGTCGCAGCACGGGCGTACGCATGGACTTTCTCGAGAAGATTGGCGACTTTTTTGTCGGCCTGACAGCCCTGGTTGAGCGGTTGATTACCCGGTTGTTTGGAGCCTCCAATGAGCGGATGATCCGCAAATTGGGGTTCGAGCGGAACGGAGAAGTCACACGCATTTTGCCCGGAAGCACGCTCGAGCGAATCAATCAGCTCGAGTCGGAACTCCAGCAGTTGAGTGACGAGGACCTGCGGCAATCGACCAGTCGATTTCGCGCGCGATTGTCGCGCGGAGAAACACTGGATGACGTGCTTCCCGAGGCGTTCGCCAGTGTTCGCGAAGCGGGCCGGCGGTATCTGAAAATGCGTCATTACGACGTTCAGATGATCGGTGGCTACGTTCTCCACAAGGGGATGATTGGCGAGATGGTGACCGGGGAGGGAAAGACTCTGGTTGCCACGTTGCCGACCTTTTTGAACGCTCTTGCCGGCAAGGTGCATGTCGTCACGGTGAACGATTACCTGGCCCGACGCGACATGGAATGGATGGGGCCGCTGTACACCGGTCTGGGGCTGACCGTTGGGTGCATTCAGTCGCATCAGGAGACGGATGACAAGGCTCGGGCCTATGCCTGTGACATCACCTACGGCACCAACAACGAGTTTGGATTCGACTACCTGCGCGACAACATGAAGCCGTCGCGGGAATTGCAGGTTCAAGGGCTGCTTCACTACGCGGTGGTCGACGAAATCGACAATATCCTGATCGATGAGGCCCGTACGCCTCTGATCATTTCTGGGCCGTCGCAGGATGATCCCGAGCGGTATCGCAAGGCGGACCGGGTGGCCCGGCAGTTGAAGCGGGATGTGCACTTCGAGGTCAAGGAAAAGGAACATACCTGCCATCTGACCGAACAGGGGATCCGTTTTGCCGAGGAATTGGCGGGAGTGGAGAGCTTCTACACCGCTGGCAACATGGAATGGCCCCACCTGATCGACAATTCGCTGCGGGCGCACCATCTTTACAAGCGGGATGTCAATTATGTCGTCATGAATGGTGAGATCATCATTGTTGATGAATTCACCGGACGACTGATGAAGGGGCGTCAATGGAGCGACGGCCTGCACCAGTCTGTGGAGGCCAAGGAGGGGGTCAAGATCAAGTCAGAAAACCAGACTCTGGCCACCATCACCCTGCAGAACTACTTCAAGCTCTACAAGAAGCTGTCGGGGATGACCGGTACGGCCATGACGGAAGCGAACGAGTTCTGGAAAGTCTACAAACTGGATGTTGTGGCGATTCCCTCGAATCGACCGATGCAGCGGATCAACCATCCGGACACGATCTTCCGGACGGTTCCCGAGAAGTACAAAGCGGTGGTGGACGAGATCCGGCAGGTCCATCAGACCGGGCGCCCCATCCTGGTGGGAACCGTGTCGATTGAGAGTTCGGAAAATCTCAGTCATGCCCTCAAGCAGTGGGGCATTCGTCACGAGGTGCTCAATGCGAAGCACCACGAGCGCGAGGCGGACATCATCGCTCAGGCGGGGCGATTGAATGCGGTCACCATCGCGACCAACATGGCGGGACGAGGGACCGACATCATTCTGGGGGGGAATCCGGACCAGGCGGCCTGGGAACAGTTGAAGCACACTTATGCATCGCGTCTGGAGATTCCCAAGACGGAATGGGACGCGCTGACCCGGAAAATCTCCGATGAAGAGGGGATGGCGGAAGAGGGGCGAAAGGTCGCCGAACTGGGTGGGCTGCATGTGATCGGTACGGAGCGGCACGAGGCCCGGCGTATTGACCTTCAGTTGCGGGGTCGGTCTGGTCGTCAGGGCGATCCGGGATCAAGCCGGTTCTTCCTGTCGCTCGACGATGATCTGATGCGGATCTTCGCTGGCGATTGGGTCAAGAATGTGCTCACCCGTCTGGGAATGCAGGAGGGGGAGGCGATCGAGAGCCCGATGGTCAGCCGCCAGATCGAGCGGGCGCAGAAACGGGTGGAGGAACGTCACTTCGAACAGCGGAAGAATCTGCTGGAATACGACGAGGTGATGGATCAACAGCGGCGTCGCGTCTACAGCTTCCGCCAGGAGATTCTGGATGGGGCCGACTGCAGCAATCTGATCTTCGACATGCTCCGGGAGCAGGTCGCCGACGCGGCGCGGGAAATGCTGGACCCGACTTATGGACTGCAGACGACCGCTCGTTGGGCCACCCAGGCTGGTGGAATTCAACTCGAGGCCCGCGATCTGAAGGAGAATGATCCCGAACTCATCACCGTCTTTCTCAAGGAAGAGGCGGTGCGCCAGTCGGAAGATCTGATCCTGGAGAAGATCGAGGAGGATTTTCCCAAAGAGGTGGACGACGAGCGGGAGTGGAATTGGGGAGCGTTTTCGAAGTGGGCCAACGCACGGTGGGGGTTGAAGACAACCGATCGCCAGCTGAAGCAGATTGGCCGTGACGGGCTTCACGAAGTCATTTTCGAACAGTCCAAGGAGGCGATCGAACAAGCCGACTTCACCCCCGTGAAGGTCTTCCTCGAAAAAGATTACGGCCGACGATCGCTGGCGGCGTTTCTCGCCAATCAGTTCACCCTCGATATCGCGCCGGAACGGTTTGAGGGACTGTCACCCGAGGCCGCCACGGACCTGGTGCTGGGTGAGCTGCGGCAGTTGTATGAAAAGAAGGAAGTCGAGTTTCCGGTCTCTGTCGGTATGTCTCGGTTTATGGCCGAGCACGCAGGAGGAAATGTGCAGCGCTACGATCGCCCCGGATTGGCGCAATGGGCGACAGCGCGGTTTTCCGCTCCGGTGACCCTCGCCTCCGTCGAGGGCGGATCACGGGAAGAGATCGTCCAGTTGTTGACCGGACTGAGTGAGCGTTTCCGCGCCCGGGGTCAGGGGTTGGCTGAGGCTGAGAAGCTGTTGGATCGCGCGTATGGTCCGCTGAATTCGGTCGATCCCAGCCAGATGAAGGTTCAGGATCGATCCGCCCTCGACTCCCTGCAGCAATGGGCCGACGAGCAGTTGGACTCGGATTTGACCGCTGAACAGTTGGCGGAACTTCCGCGGAGTGAAGTGCACCGCCTGCTGTCAGACGGCTACCAGCGGCGCTTTCGTCCCGAGCTGCGCGAGGCCGAGCGGGCCTTGTTGCTGGAGGTGCTCGATACCTCCTGGAAAGATCACCTGCACTTCATGGACCATCTGCGGCAGGGGATCGGCCTGGTGGGTTATGCCCAAAAGGATCCCAAGGTCGAGTACCGTCGGGAGGGAATGAAGGCCTTCGATCAGATGTGGAAAGGCATCGGTCAGCAAGTGACCGGTGCTATCTTCCGACTCGAGAAGGAGAGTCCGGGCTTTGTCGGGTCGCTGTGGCGCATCACCGAAGTCCGACATGATGAAGCCCCGCCGGAAGAACTGTCGTCCGCTGTTGAACCAGGATCGGAATCGGAATTTGGGGATCCGGCAGGACGTACCCCCGAACAGTCGGCGATTGAGCCCATTCGCAATCGTGAGACCCGCGTGGGGCGTAACGATCCCTGTCCCTGTGGAAGCGGGAAAAAGTTCAAGCACTGTCACATGCAGACACGCTGACGACCAGACCCCGGGCGGCAGCCCCTGGTTGAGCCTGAGTGGGAAAGGAATCCCGTGCTGTTCGACTGGTTTCTGAATCTTGTGTGGTGCGTTGTCCTGGTGCTTGCCGCGCCATGGCTGGCTTACCGCCGTTGGATCCGGAAAAAACGGTTCGGGAGTTGGCGACAGAAACTCTTCGGTCAAGTCCCCTCCCGGGCAGGCAAGGGGAGGTGCCTCTGGTTTCACGCGGTCAGTGTTGGCGAGGTCATCCAGCTGTCGAGCGTGGTGGCCGAGTTGCGACGACATGATCCGGACCTGGAGATCGCCATCTCCACGACGACAACCACCGGTTACGAAGTCGCTCAGCAAAAATTTCCGGGGGACCTGATTCTCTTTTGGCCCCTGGATTTCAGCTGGGCAGTTGCGCACGCATTGGATCGGATCCGTCCGGATCTGGTGATTCTGGTTGAGTTGGAGTTGTGGCCGAATTTCCTGCGCATTGCCGAGCGTCGTGGAATTCCGGTCGCCCTGATCAACGGCCGGATCACCGAGCGGAGTTTTCGGGGATATCAGCGGCTCGGTCCGGTGGCGGCCGGCATGCTCTCGCGGATCGCCTGGCTGGCTGTTCAGAACCCGCTGTATGCCGATCGTTTTCGAATGCTCGGAGCGCCCGAAGATCGAATCCAGATCACCGGCTCAATCAAGTTTGACGGCGTCAAGACGGATTGCCGTGCTGCGGAGGTCGATGCGTTTCGCCACCTCCTGGGATTGCCCGATGATGCGGTGGTGTTTCTCGCCGGCAGCACCCATCCCCCGGAGGAGCGGCTGGCGCTGGAAGCCTGGCTGTCAGTGCGGGAGGAGTTTCCCGGGCTGTATTTGTTCCTGGCACCCCGCCATGCGGAGCGTTTCAAGGAAGTGGCGACCCTGGTCGAACAGCAATATCGACTGCCACTCCTCAAAAGAAGCCAGATCGCCGGCCCGCGGGGGAGGGCACCCGAGGAATCGGTGGTCCTGCTGGATTCCCTGGGGGAGCTGTCACGGCTGTGGGGTTTGGCTTCGGTTGCCTTTGTGGGAGGTAGTCTGGTCCCGCGTGGTGGACAAAGCATGATCGAACCTGCTGGATTCGGTGTTCCGGTGATCATTGGTCCGCAAAACTGGAATTTTGCGGATGTGGTGGCTCAGTTGCAGTCCATCGAGGGAATCCAGACGGTGGCGAATGGGGATGAATTGGCCGGGGTCTTGCGATTTCTGCTGCAGCATCCGGAAGTGGCCCAGGCTCAGGGTGAGCGGGCCCAGGCTCTGATCGTGACCAGCCAGGGGGCAACCCGTGCGATCGTCGTCGGATTGTTGGCGATGTGTTGTCGGACGTCCACCAGAGAGGTTTCGGCGGGTCAGCCTTGGGAATCGCGGGCGGCCTGAGTTGTCAAAGCGGCTGGGGATTGGTTCATCAGGCGGCATGTTTCGAGTACACTCCGCAGACAAGCCCGAATACGGCCGAGAGGCCCAGATGTCACCAGGGATCACCGGAGCTTGGCTGGGTGGTCCCGCCGGAATTCAGAAGACAGGAGTTGTTTGATGTCGAGTTTCTTCACCAGCGAATCGGTCAGTATGGGACACCCCGACAAGGTCTCAGACCAGATCTCGGACGGTGTGCTGGACGCTTTGCTGGCCCAGGATCCGCTGTCCCGCGTGGCCTGTGAGACCTTGTGCACCACCGACCTGGTTGTGCTGGCGGGAGAGATCACCTCATCGGGCAAGCTGGACTACGTCAAGCTGGTTCGGGATGTGGTGCATGACATCGGGTATGTCGGCTCGGACATGGGGTTCAGCGCGGAATCGGTGCGGGTCTTCGTGGCGCTCCATTCGCAGAGCGGCGATATCGCGATGGGTGTGGATCGGGATGGTGCCGGTGACCAGGGCCTGATGTTCGGTTACGCCTGCAATCAGACCGAGGAGTTGATGCCTGTTCCGATTGCCTATTCGCACCGCATTATCAATCGCCTGACTGAAGTTCGGCAAAAGGGGGTGGTCGACTGGTTGCGGCCCGATTCCAAGAGCCAGGTGACGGTTGAGTATCGCGACGGCAAGGCGGTGGGAATCTCGGCCATCGTCGTCTCCACCCAGCATTCCGAAAAGGTCAGCCACAAGGACATTTCCGACTTCGTGATCTCGGAAGTCATCCAGAAGACGGTGCCGGCCCACCTGCTGAACTCGCACACCAAGTACCACATCAATCCAACCGGTCGCTTTGTGATTGGCGGTCCTCATGGCGACACCGGCCTGACCGGCCGCAAGATCATTGTCGACACCTATGGCGGATGGGGACGGCATGGCGGTGGTGCCTTCAGCGGCAAGGATCCCACCAAGGTTGATCGTTCGGCGGCCTATATGGCCCGGTTTGTAGCGAAGAACGTGGTTGCGGCGGGCCTGGCCGACGAATGCGAAGTCCAGTTGGCGTATGCCATTGGTGTCGCCGATCCCGTCGGCGTTCTGATCGACACGAATGGAACCGCCAAGATTCCGGAACAGAAGATTTCGGAACTTGTCCGGCAGTTCTTCCCGATGACTCCCCGCGGGATCATCCAGGAATTGAAACTGCGTCGCCCGATTTACCGCAAGACCGCCGCGGGAGGCCATTTCGGCCGGAATGATGCCGATTTCACCTGGGAAGACACCTCGGTGAAGGCTCCGCAACTGCGCAAGGCGGCGGGACTGTAGCACGATTGTTGTTTGCCCCCTTTCAGGGAAGAGAGGGGGCTGTGATTCCCAATGAGGTCAGGCCATGGATGGTCACTGGGGTTTGCTGGATCGGTGGCTGGCACGAGCCCGCGGCTCGCGGGACAAATTGAGAGATTTGGCCGCCACCTGTTGGATCGACTGGACCCAGTCACCGGGAGAGATGTTTCTGCCGGGCGCCTCGGTGGCTGCGGCGACCCTGTTGACCGCGATCGTTTTGACATTTCATATCGCCGCCAATCCCAATCGTCACGCCCGATTTGTGATCCCGCTGTTGACGACGGCCCTGTTCGGGCTGATCTTCCTCGCCTGGAGACTGCTGGATACCGGTTGGTCATCGTCCCGGGATGACTCCTCGTCCCGCTGGCTCACTGGCTGCCTGTCGTTGCCTCTCTGGGTTCTCGCCGGGGGGCTCGTGTTGTCCCGCCATGCTCAATTCCTCTGGCCCCTGTCTGCTGCCCTACTGGCGTTGGTGATTGGCATCACCGGAAGCCGTTTTGACTGGCGACATTGGACCACCTCCATCCGCAGGGCAATTCATACCATTCGCCACTCCCTCTTCGAAGACAAGGAGCATTCTTTCATGACCACCGTTCTCGATGCCCGTCCGAGCGGGCACCCTCGCATCGCGGCCGAATCAGCGCATGGACTCCATCCGATCCATTGGATGCAACGCACGATCGATTCCCTGGGGACGGAACACCTGAAAGGGGTCACTCTGGTTGAGTTCCAGTCCGGGCAGTCATTCCTGACAGCCCATATCCCCTTCTGTCCTCCTTTCGCCCAGACTCCGGTGTTTGAATGTCACCCGGTGACGCAGGAGGAGGTCCGCGTACGGGCGAGTGTGGCGTATCCTTATGGCGCCCGGATCGAACTCAAGCGGCAGGGATCCTCCCAGGGAGCCCTGTCGGTGGAAGTGGAATTCTCAGCGGTTTCAGCTCAGATGCCGTCCCGCGCCGCCTGAAGGTGAAGCGACTTCGTCCCGAACCCAGACTCTGTTGCGGTCAGTGAGCGACCCGTGCCAAACCACGGGCGGGATTCATTCCCGGCTGACGAATTCGTCGAGATTCATAAGGATGGACGCCAGGCTTGTCCAGGAGGCGAGTTCATTTGCCGGGACTCCAGGCGCGTTTTCTGATTCGCCCACCGTCAGGAGTAATCCGGCACGAGTCGGGTCCTGCTGGAAAGACTCGCGGGCATCCCCCACAAATGGAATCAGCCAGGCCAGTTCCTGAGGTTCCGGTGACCTCTGCAGGACCCGGTTCCATAGCCATCTCAGGCGGTCCTCATCCGATGCAAGCGGGGCTCTGAGCGCCTCGTTGGCGAGGCGTCGGGCTGCCTCGACATAGGTTGGATCATTCAGGAGAACCAGGGCCTGCAGCGGGGTATTGGTGCGTCCCCGGCGAATCGTACAGGTTTCCCGGTCGGGAGCGTCGAACGATACCATGCCCGGTGGAGGACAGGTTCGTTTCCAAAACGTATACAGGCTGCGCCGGTAGAGGTTGGCTCCCTTTGCCTGTTCATACACGGCTCGCCGCTCCACGGAAACGTCCTGCCACAGACCCGCTGGCTGATACGGCTTGACACTTGTGCCTCCCAACTCACGGGTCAGGAGGCCAGCCACCTCCAGGGCACTGTCCCGAATCGTTTCTGCCGACAGCCGATGGCGCGATCCGCGGCCAAGCAGTTGATTACGTGGATCCCGTGCGAGCTGAGTTCCGGTCGCCGCACTCTGCTGCTGGTAGGTTTCAGACAGCACGATGGTCTTGAGCAACCGCTTCAAATCCCACCCGGTGCGCTGAAACTCCACGGCCAGCCAGTCCAGCAACTCGGGATGCGAGGGGTAGGACCCCTGCAGTCCGAAATCCTCGACGGTTTCCACGAGGCCGATTCCAAACAGTTGTTGCCACCAGCGATTCACCATGACTCGGGCGGTCAACGGATTGCGCGCATCGATCAGCCAGCGGGCCAGTCCCAGCCGATTAATCGGACTTCCCTCGGAGAGTCCCGGAAGGGCCCCCGGGACGCCCGCTTGGACTTTCTCCCCCGGCTGGTCGTACTGGCCCCGTTTCAGCACGAACGACTCCCGGGGGGTCTCCAATTCCTGCATCACCATGGTGAGAGGAATCCGGGCCTCCTCTTGTGCGACTGCCTGGTCGGCCTGCTGACGTGCCTGGACGAGAGACTGGTAGGCTGGATCGATCCGTTCCAGAAAGTGGTTCCGGACCAGTTGATTTTGGGCCGGATGACGTTGGTCTGCGGGCCGCTCCAAAACGGACCTCAGAGCGCCGCTGGGGCGTCGGG
>Ga0315900_10010018_pt1 | contig 11932 bp, 8 predicted proteins | sample LakEriMetagenome_FD_203521 | JGI IMG/M metagenome (GOLD analysis project Ga0315900, IMG submission 203521) | Freshwater fungal communities from buoy surface, Lake Erie, Ohio, United States - Buoy 12 MA114 | ecosystem: Environmental > Aquatic > Freshwater > Lake > Lake biofilm | place: USA: Lake...
CGGCGCAGGCTCGTCCATCGCACAGAACCCGCCCCAAGGCGCCTCCGGCGCCGTGGCACAAGTCGTCAAGGTCGTAGGCGCCGAGACCTGGGCCGGCACTACCTTCCTGAGCCTCCCGACCGGTGAGTTGGCCTCGAGCGACAAGCCGCTGGTCACGATGCGCGTCTGGGCGCCCGAGGCCGGAACAACGGTGATGCTGAAACTGGAAAACTCTGCGAATGGAAATCAGTTCTTCGAGAGTTCAGCCATCACTTCCAAAGCCGCTGCTTGGCAAACCTTGAGCTTCGATTTCAGCGCGGCCAACCATGCTCTGAATCTCAATCGGGCCAGCGTCTTCTTCGACTTCGGCACCACCGGCTCAGGCAAGACGTTCTACTTCGACAACGTCAGCTTCCTCAACAGCGCCAATGCGCTCGCCACGCCTGGCACCCTCGTCTTCAGCGACGAGTTCGGCGGTGCCGTGCATGACGGCACTTTGGCAGCGGCTGCACCAGCCGCACACTGGACGCGCGAAACCGGCACCGGCAACAACGGCTGGGGCAACAACGAATCGCAGGTCTACACCAACAGCCTGTCCAACGCCTTCGTCGAAGACGGCACGCTGCACATCGTGGCGAACAAGACAGGAAGCTCCATCACCTCGGCCCGCTTGAAGTCCGATCTGCCCGATCTGGACCCGTACGGCTACATGGAAATCAGAGCCAAGCTGCCGTCGGAGTTGGGCGCTTGGCCAGCCATCTGGCTGCTGGGCAACGGTACATGGCCCGACACAGGCGAGATCGACATCGTCGAGTGGGCCAGCATGTTCTCAGACACTAAAGCCCAAGCCGCCCTCCACTTCAAGGGCGACAACAACCAGACGGTCACGACCTACGGCAACACGTCCTACAAGGCTTCCACCACCTTGTCTTCGATCATCGACACGTTCCACACCTACCAGCTGTGGTGGACCCCGGAGTCGATCCGTATCGGGGTGGACGGAAACGTCAACACCGCGCACTTCGAGTATCTGAAGCCTGCCAACGCCACGACATCGTGGTGGCCCTTCGACAACGCGATGGACATCATCCTGAATCTCGCCATCGGCGGGACGATGGGAGGCGCGGTGCCTGGCGGCAATTTCCAGTACACGATGGAGGTGGACTACGTTCGCGTGTACCAGCAAGGCACGAGCTTCGATGCCAGCCAGGTGTTGTCGGCAGCAGCCAGTGGCAACAACGCGGCCTTGTTGCAATCCGTGGCTGGGGCAGCGACGGCCTATACCGAGATCGATCTCGGGCAAGTCCAGGCTGCTGTAAGCACCAATGGCGTGGACACACTTGCGGAGGTCAATGGTCTCCTCACGAATCCCACAACCGGTGCTCTGCCCAGACTGGCATCGGCAGGTATTGACGTGCTGGAACTGGACGAGGCGTTGGTGGATGCGCTGGGCAGCGCTGACATTGATTTGGATGCCAGCCCTCTAGGCTCTGCAATGCAGATGACCGCCAGACCGGACGCAGGCGAAGGAACGACGGCCTACCTCCAGGCTTCCCTGGCCGATCTGCAGAAAGTCGGCATCGATCGGGTGCTGACGCCCGACGGAACGCAAGCGGTGGTGATTGCATTGCGCGATTCAGCAGACTTGGAATCGCTGCCAAGCACCACAGGCGGCCCCTTCTTCGTGCACAGAGCCGATCAGACCGTCACGGTGCTGCTGGACCAGGATGACCTGACTGCTCTGCTCGGGCAGGCTGGCGCCTTGGATGCGTTGGCCGCCAGCGGCGTGACGCATCTGAAGACTGACACCTCAGTGACCGCGGAAGGCTTGCAAGCGCTCTCCACCGCGTTAGCTTCGGCTTCCCTGGGGCTTGAAAACACCTCGGCACTGAACCCTGCTGAGTTGGCTCTTCTGGGCCTGGGCATCCCACCGGAGAACCCTTTTGGACTTCCTCCCCTGTAGCCGTGAATCATTGACACCATGGATCGTTCGCGTCCCAGAAAGTGGGGGAGGCTTCAGCCGAGGCAGGGCTTGAGGGGCGAATAGCAAACGTGTCCTGGGTACCAGAAGGTTCAGGCCTCACCCCAACCGCAACGCCATCACCCCCGCCACGATCACGGCCGCCCCCAGTGCTCGCTGGGCACCGAAGCGCTCCTTGAGCATGAGCGTGCCCAGCACGGTGGCGAACAGCACCGAGGTCTCGCGCAGCGCGGCCACGCTGGCGACGGGGGCACGGGTCATGGCCCACAAGGCAATGGCGTAAGAGCCGATGGAGGCCGCGCCGCCCAGAGTGGCCAAGGGCCAGCGCTCGCGGGCGTAAATCACCAGCACCTTGCGGCCAAGCGGGCCGCGCCGCCACCACAGCAGCAGCGGGTAGGGAAATCCATCGAGGACGAAGAGCCACATCACGTAGCTCAAGACCTCGGTCACCGACGGCCCGGCCTGGCGCACGCCGAGTCCGTCCACGAAGGTGTAGGCGGCGATGATGGCCGCGTTGGCAAAGGCAAAGGCCAGGGCCTTGCCGTGATGCAGCGCCTGACCCGGATGGGCCAGACCCACCAGGGCGACACCCAGCGTGATGCCGATGATGCCCAGCCAGGCGCCGGCCGAAGGCACCTCGCCGATGATGGCTGCGCTGCCGAGCGCCACGATCAGCGGCGCCACTCCCCGCATGATGGGATAGGTGAGGCCGAGTTCACCATGCTGGTAGGCCCCGGCCAGCGCCACGTAGTAGCCCACGTGGATGACCAGCGACGCGGCCATGAAGGGCCAGCACTGCGCAGGGGGCAACCCCACCCACAGCGCCACGGGCAGCGCCACCACAGCACCCAGGAAGTGCACCAGCGCGGTGTCCGCCTGCTTGTCGCCTGAGGACTTGACCAGCGCATTCCAGCCCGCATGCAACAGCGCGCCGCACAGGACGGCGAGCACCACGGGCCAGGTGAGTGTCACGCGGCGCCGGCGCCCAGCGCACAGCGCCGTGCGCGGGTCAGGAAGTGCGACAGCGGCGGCGTGGCCGCACCGGCCGTCTTGGCCAGATCGTCCCAAATGCGCAGGCGCACGGCGTCGGGCGCACCTGCACAGGCGATGAAGGCCTGGGCCTGTTCATCGCTGAAGGTGCCACCCTGCAGCTTCAAGCTGCGCTTGGAGTCCTCGGACAGAGCCTCTGGGTAGCCGGGCCGGGTGGCGCAAAGGTAGCGCTTGGCGTCCACATGGAGCTGGATGCCGCCCAGCACCCGCTCGCCAAACAGGCCGCGCAAGAAGGGCAGCGCGGCGTACTGGTGCACGTCGTCCACCCCGCGCAGCGTGGGGGTCTCACCCAGGTCCTGCAGCAGGTGCCCCAGGTCGTGCAGGAAGGCGGCCGTCACGAGTTCATCGTCGGCACCTTCAGCCTCGGCCAAGGTGGCGCACTGCAGCGCGTGCTCCAACTGCGTCACGGGTTCACCGCTGTACTGCTCTGCGCCGCGGCGGATGAACAGGGACTCGATGTCTTCGAGGGTCAGCACCTTGCGATTCCTTCAACAGGTCAGCGTTCTTCGGCGATGGGCAATTCAGCCTGGCGAAGCCGGGTATTTGCCAGCACGCCGGCGGACTCCAGGATGGGGTAAGCGATGGAGCACAGGTGGGAGTTGATGCGCTTGAGCTCGCTGATCAGGTCCAGGTGCAGCGAGCTGGTCTCGATACTCTGCGAGGTATGGTCCTGCAGTCGGGCGATGTGGTTGGCCGCGTACTCCAACTCCAGCGCGCGAAAGCGCGCCTTCTCCTCCAGCAGCTTCTGCGCATCCCGCACATGGCCATCCAAAAAGACACTCATGGACAGGCGCAGATTCGACAGCAGCCGCTCATGCAGGTGGCAGATCTCGGCCATGCCGGCGTCGGAGAAGCTGCGCGCCTTGCGGATCTTCTTGTCCTCCACGTCCTGCAGCACACGCTCGATGGCGTCACCCACCTGCTCCATGTTGATGGTGAAGGACACGATGTCGGTCCAGCGCCGGCCCTCGCGCTCGGACAAGGCCTCGCGGGAGATCTGCGTCAGGTAGAACTTGATGGCGGAGTACAGCTCGTCTACGCGGTCGTCCATGCGGCGCAGCTTCTCGGCCAGTTCCAGGTCGTTGTGACGGATCACGTTGAGCATGCCGCGCAACATGGTCTCCACCACATCGGCCTGGTGCAGGGCCTCGCGCGCAGCGCAGCTGATGGCCAGCGATGGCGTAGCCAGGGCCACAGGGTCCAGGTGGCGGGGCCGGTCCCCGGGCTCGGCGATCGGTGGCTTCAGCCACGCATCCACCCAGCGTCCCACCCAGCCGGTCAGGCCGATGAAGCAGGCTGCCAACACCACGTTGAAGCCGAGATGGAACACCACCACCTGCTGATGGACTTGGGGTACCCACTGCTGCACCAGCTGCTCAGCCCAGGGCAACAAGGGAATGGCGATCAAAGCGCCCGTGGCCTTGAACAGCAGATTGCCCAAGGGCAGCCGACGGGCTTGCGGTGCTGCGTTGGCCGTGGCCAGGAAGGCCAGCACGCCACTGCCCACGTTGGCCCCCAGCACCAGGCCGAGCGCGCCCGTGAGGGGCAGGATCCCCGAGGCGGCGAGTGTGGCCGTCAGCAGCACGATGGCCAGGCTCGAGTAGGACAACACCGTCAGCGCCGCACCCACCACAATGTCCAGCAGTACCTCGTTGGGCAGGGCGGCCAGGAGCGCGCGGACCGCGGGCGACTCGGTCAGCGGCCGCGTAGAAGCCACGATGAGTTGCAGCGCCAGGGTGATCAGCCCCAAGCCGATCAGCACCCGCCCTACCCGGCCAGCAACACCGTTCTGGCGCGAGATGAACATGACCACGCCCACGAAGATCAGCAGCGGGGACAGCCATGACAGGTCGAACGAATACACCACGACCATCAGCGCCGTACCCACGTCGGCCCCCAGCATCACCGCCAGGGCCGCGCTGGTGGCCACCAGGCCCTTGCCGGCAAACGAGGCCAGGATCAGGCAGGTGGCGGTGCTGGACTGCACCAGGCTGGTGACGCCAATGCCGGCCACGAAGGCGCCGGCCCGGTTGCTGAAGCTGCGCCCGAGCACCGTGCGCAGGTTCTCACCCAGCACCCGTAGCATGCCCGTGCGCACGATGTGAGTCCCCCACACGAGCAGGGCGATGGCGGCCAGCAGGTTGAGCAGGTGGGTCACGCTGGCCCAAGCCCCCGCATCAGCGACTGGTCAGAGTGCATGTGGTGCACAACGGGAACTTGAAACCGAATTCAGACCCACGGCAGCGAGTAGGTCTTGACGTTGGTGAAGCTCTTCATCGCCTCCTGAACGCCTTCCTTGTAGCCCAGGCCGGAGTCCTTGATGCCGCCAAACGGCGTGAGCTCCAGGCGGTAGCCCGGCACCTCACGCACGTTGACCGTGCCCACGTTCAGCTCGCTGACGAAGCGGGTGATGTAGTCCATGCGGTTGGTGCACACCGCAGACGACAGGCCATAGGCCGTGCCATTGCTGATACGGATGGCCTCGTCGATGTTGGCGAAGGTCACGATGGGGGAGACCGGCCCGAAAGTCTCTTCCTTGACCACCATCATCTCGGGGCGCACGCGGTCGATGACCGTGGGCGCGAACAGGGCTCCTTCGCGCTTGTGGCCCGCCAGCAGGCGTGCGCCTTGCGCGAGCGCCTCGTCCACCCGTTGCTCGAACAGCTTGGCCGCCGCCTCGTCGATGACGGTGCCCATCTCGACCTTCGGGTTAGACGGGTCGCCATAGCTCCAGGCCTTCGTCTTGTCCACCACCAGATCGGTAAATCGCTGGGCCACCGCCTCGTGAACGAGCATGCGCTTGACAGCCGTGCAGCGCTGGCCCGAGTTCTTGTAGGAGCCCTGCACCGCCAAGGTGGAGGCCTCGTCCAGATCAGCGTCTTCCATCACGATGATGGGGTCGTTGCCACCCAACTCCAGCACGATGCGACGGTAGCCGGCCTTGGCCGCGATGTACTTGCCAATCGGCACGCCGCCGGTGAAAGTGACGAGATCCACCGCCGGGTTCGTGATCAGCTCGTCGGCGATCTCCGCCGGGTCACCGGTGACCACGCTGAGCATCTCACCGGGCAGCCCTGCCTCGTACAGGATGTCGGCAAACAGGTAGGCCGACAGCGGCACCTTCTCCGAGGGCTTGAGCACCATGCGGTTGTTGGTGGCCACCGAGGGCACCACCTTGTGCGCCACCTGGTTCATCGGGTGGTTGAAGGGCGTGATCGCGGTGATGACGCCCAGCAGCGGGTCGCGCTGCGTGTAGACGCGGCGCTTGCGGCCGTGCGGCGTGATGTCGCAGGAAAAGATCTGCCCGTCGTCGCGCAGGCACTCGTTGGCGCCGAACATCAGCACATCGGCCACGCGCCCGGCCTCGTAGGTGCTGTCCTTCAGCGACAGGCCACACTCGGCGGTGATCAGCGCCGCGATCTGTGGCACCCGCTCACGCACGATGGCAGCCGCCTTGTTCAGGATGTTGGCGCGCTCGAAGCGACTCAGACGCTCCTTGTAGGCCTGCGCAATGCGAAAGGCCTCACGCACCTGCGCCAGGCTCGCCTTGGGCACGGTGCCCACCACTGCATTGGTGAAGGGGTTGAAGACTTCGATGTGGCGGTCACAAGCCACCTTCTGGCCGGCGATGCGCAGTTGCTCTTGGATCATGGGAGAGGTCTTCCGGGTACGTGAAGGAGGGTGTCCGGGCGGCGGGATGCCGCACTCACTGGGCGTGGTTCAGCGCGAGGTCAAAGGCGTCGAAGTTGCGCCAGCGGCGCTGTGGGTCCAGGCCGTCGATGCGGCGGTTGAGGATCACCGGCACGCGCTGCTCGGAGATGCCGCCGTGCGAGCGCAGCGGCACCTCCAGCGCCGTCAGGTCATGGCGCGCCGCCGCCGTGCCAATGACCACCGAGCGCTCGGACACCACCACGAGGTCGCCGATGCGGTCGGCCGGGAGTTCGAAGCGCTCAGCCGCCTGCTCGCGCGTCAGCACCACCTCGATGCCGCGCAGCGCCGCGATGCGCTGCGCCAGGGCCGCTGCATCGGTGGCGGGAGGCAGGTACACCGTGGCAAACGAGCCCAGGGCGCCGTGGTGCACGACATAGGGGTCGGTGATGGGCAGGATGACACGGGCCGCCGCAGCACCCAACCAGCCGTCCAGCACGTCCTGCAGGTAGATGACGTCCGGCTGCGCATCCATGCGCACCTTCGCGTTCATGCCGTGATCGGCCGTCAGGGCGATCACGCAGCCCATGGCGTCGAGTTCGCCCAGGTAGCGGTCCATCATGGCGTAGAAAGCGTTGGCCCCGTCGTCACCCGGCGCATGCTTGTGCTGGATGTAGTCCGTGGTGCTCAGGTACATCACGTCCGGGCGACGGGTCTTCATGAGCTGCACGCCGGCGGCGAAGACGAACTCCGACAGGCCCGCGCTGTAGACGTCCGGCACGCCCATGCCCACCAGGTCCAGCACGCCAGTGATGCCGTTGTCGGCCTCGGTCACGGCATCGGCCTTTTCGGAGGAAAAGCAGATGCCCTGCATGCCCTTGCCCAGCAGGCGGCGCAGCTTGTCCTTAGCTGTCACCACCGCGCAGCGCTTGCCCGCATCGGCCAGCGCGGCCAGGATGGTGGGCGCGCGCAACCATTTCGGGTCGTTCATCATCACCTCGGTGCCCGAGGCGGCGTCATACAGGTAGTTGCCGCAGATGCCGTGCACGCTGGGCGGAGCGCCGGTGACGATGCTCAGGTTGTTGGGATTGGTGAAGGTGGGGACCACGCAGTCAGCCACCAGCCCCGTGCCCTCAGCCAAGGTGCGCTTCATCCACGGCATGTGGCCGCCGAAAGTGGCTTGGGCGAGGTAATCCGGCTCGCAACCGTCCACGCACACGACGACGGTGGGTGACTGCGGCAGCCGGTAGCGGCGGCCATTGACTTCGATCGCTTGCTCAGACACGGAAGGACTCCAAAAAAACGAGGGACTCAATCGGCGGGCGGGGCAGCTCGCCCGTCAGTGCTTGCCCACCTGTTGGCTGACCATGCGGGCCTTGCTCTCCATGACATGGTCGAACATCGCACGGCCTGCGGCCTGGCCATCGCCGCAGGCAATGGCCTTGACGATGGCGCGGTGCTCACCCGCCGACTGAGGCAGTTGTCCGCCTTCGGCCAGATGGGCGAGGTTCATGCGGCGGAACAGGCTCAGCTCCTTGATGAGCTTGCGGTACAGGGCGGTGAGCTTACGATTGCCCGCCATTTCCACCAGACGGTCGTGGAACTGCAGGTTCAGCAGGTGGTAACTGCGCAGGTCTGACGCCTTCACGGCCCGTTCCATCGCGTCCACCATGGCCCTCACCTCCTTGAGCTGCACGGGCGTGATGCGCTGGGCCAGCTGCCTGCCCACCAGCTCATCCATGGCCGCTCGAAGATCGAAGATCTCCATGGCCTCGTCCAGCGGCACATCGCGGACGAACACACCCCGGTTCTTCTCGGTGCGTACCAGCCCGGCTTCCTCGAGCATTCGAAACGCTTCGCGCAGCGGCCCACGCGACACCCCCAGGCGTGCCGCGAGCGTCATTTCGGTCAACTTGGCCCCGGGCTGCAACTCACCCGAAACGATCATGCGCTCCAGTTCCGCCTGTACCAGCGAAGGCAGTGAGCTGGATTGCAACAGGGCGATCGTAGGCACCCCCGCACCCGCAGGGAGCATTTGACTTGGCGTGGGCACGGCACCACCGCCAGACGCCGGGGGCACCTGCGACGCGGGAGTGGCCATGTCGACGGCACCACTCAGGGTTTTCATCGACACCATTGGAGCGCCGGGATCGCAGATTGTCAACAATCGACAAATCACCGTTGACATCCCACAATCAACGATGCACGATGCCGAGTCAACGCCGTTCGGGCGCGGCCAAGGGTTGCACCCTGCAAAGCCAGGGCTGTCATCGTGCGGTCATGAAGGGGGTGGCATGCTCCCTGGTTTTCTCCACTTCACTCCTTGAGGAGTCTTCCATGCGACTGTCCCGCCTGTCACTTGTCACCAGCGTCGTCTTCAGCCTGCTGTCAGGCGCAGCCCTGGCACAGAAGACCCAGCTGCTGGTCTACACCGCGCTGGAAACCGACCAGCTCAAGGCCTACCAGGAGGGCTTCAACAAGGTGGAGCCCAACATCGAGATCAAGTGGGTGCGCGACTCCACGGGCGTGATCACGGCCAAGCTGCTGGCCGAGAAGGGCAACCCGCAGGCCGATGCCATCATGGGCGTGGCCGCTTCCAGCCTGGCGCTGCTGGACAAGAACGGCATGCTGGAGCCCTACAAGCCGCTGAACTTCGACGCCTTGATGAGCCAGTACAAGGACAAGAAGAACCCGCCGGCCTGGTTTGGCATGGACGTGTGGGGCGCGACCATCTGCTTCAACACGGTGGAAGCACAGAAGCGCAATATCCCCAAGCCCGAAACCTGGAAGGATCTGCTCAAGCCGGCTTACAAGGGTCAGGTGGTGATGCCCAACCCGGCCTCTTCGGGCACAGGCTTCTTCGATGTGACCGCCTGGCTCACGCTGTGGGGTGACGACAACGGCAAGGGCGGCGGCTGGAAGTACATGGACGGCCTGCACGAGAACATCGCGCAGTACACCCACTCCGGCTCCAAGCCCTGCAACATGGCCGCCGCCGGCGAGTACGTGGTGGGCATCTCCTTTGAATACCGCGCCAACGCCAACAAGGCCAAGGGCGCGCCCATCGACCTGGTATTCCCCAAGGAAGGCCTGGGCTGGGACCTGGAAGCCTTTGCCATCCACAAGGGCACCAAGAAGCTGGACGCTGCCAAGAAGCTGGCGGACTGGGCTTCGTCCAAGGACGCGATGAAGCTCTACGGCAAGAACTTCGCCATCACGGCGCAGCCCGGCGTGGCCGAGCCCTTGGCCAACGTGCCCAAGGACTACGAGGCGCGCCTGGTCAAGATGGACTTCGCCACCGTAGCCGCCAACCGTGAGCGGGTGCTGGCCGAGTGGACCAAGCGTTACGACGCCAAGTCCGAGAAGCGCCGTTAAGACGTGCCCTCGTTTCTCAAGCTCGAGGGCATCGAGAAGCGCTTCGGCACGTTCACCGCTCTGAAGGGCGTCGATCTGGAGATCGAGCAGGGGGAGTTCGTTTGCTTCCTCGGCCCTTCAGGCTGTGGCAAGACCACGCTGCTGCGCATCATTGCAGGCCTGGAAGCGCAAAGCGCGGGCCGTATCGAGCAGGCCGGCAAGGACATCTCTCGCCTGCCGCCGTCAGCCCGTGACTACGGCATCGTCTTCCAGTCGTACGCCCTGTTCCCCAATCTGACGGTGGCCGACAACGTGGCCTACGGTCTGGTGAACCGCAAGGTGCCCCAGGCCCAGGTGCGGCAGCGGGTGGAGGAGTTGGTGCGGCTGGTGGGTCTGCCCGGCAGCGAGGGCAAGGTGCCCTCCCAGTTGTCCGGTGGCCAACAGCAGCGCATCGCGCTCGCCCGCGCCCTGGCCACCTCGCCCGGCCTGCTGCTGCTGGACGAACCGCTCTCGGCGCTGGACGCCATCGTGCGGGTGCACCTGCGCCAGGAGATCCGCAGCCTGCAGCGCACGCTGGGCGTCACCACCATCATGGTGACGCACGACCAGGAGGAAGCGCTGTCGGTGGCCGACCGCATCGTCGTCATGAACCACGGCGTGATCGAGCAGGTGGGCACGCCTGAACAGGTCTACCGCGAACCGGCCAGCCCTTTCGTGGCGGACTTCGTGGGCCGGGTCAACGTGCTGTCTGGCCAGACCGATGGAGAAGGCCGCCTGCGCGTGGGCGATGCGGTGCTCGAGATTGCGTCGGCGCAAGGGCAGGCCCTGGTCTGGAGCGGGGACCTCAAGGTCTACCTGCGCCCGGAGGACGTGCTGGCCCAGCCGCTGCCGTCCGGCGGCGCGGTGCAGGACGCCTTCGAGCCGGGTGCCTCCAACGTCCTGGCCGCTCGCATCGACAAGATCGAGTTCCTGGGTGCTTATTGCCTGGCCCGGCTGACGAGTGCCAGCCTGGGCGAGCAAGGGCTCACCACCGTCTTGTCCATGAACTTCCTGGCCGAGCACGGTCTGGCTGTGGGCAGCGCGCTGGCGATGCGCCTGTTGCCGGAGCGCATCAGGTGTTTCGGACCGTGAGCAGTCGGCGGTCCGCAGTGCTGAGCGGCCGGGTCCGAGGTCGGAGTCACCTGTGACCGTCCAGCTTGCCGGCAGGGCACCCGGCCCCGAGGTGCGGCTGCAATCCACCCTGAGTGATCGCGTGGCCTGGGTGGCGCTGGGCGTCGTGGCCCTGCTGCTGCTGGCCTTCCTCGCCGCGCCGTTGCTGGCCATCCTGGCGCAGTCGGTGCAAAGCGGTGAGGGCCGTTTCGTGGGGCTGGGCAATTTCGTCAGCTACGCCCAGTCGCCCGCGTTGCTGCAGTCGCTGTGGAACAGCCTGTGGGTGTCGGCCCTGGTCACCGTGGTCGCGGTGCCCAGCGCTTTCGTGTTCGCCTATGCGCTGACACGCAGCTGCATGCCGGCCAAGCCGCTGTTCCGCGGCATTTCGCTCATTCCACTGCTGGCCCCCACGCTGCTGCCGGCCATCTCGTTGATCTACTGGTTCGGCAACCAGGGCGTGTTGAAGCATTGGCTGGTGGCCCTGGGCTTTGACGAGATCTACGGCGCCCCCGGTATCGTGCTGGCCGAGATCTTTGCCGTCTTCCCGCACGCCTTGATGATCCTGGTGACGGCGCTGACCGCCGCGGATGCGCGGCTGTACGAGGCGGCAGATGCCATGGGCACTTCCGCCCTGCGCAAGTTCATGACCATCACGCTGCCCGGTGCCAAGTACGGCCTGATCAGCGCCAGCCTGGTGGTGTTCACGCTGGTGATGACGGACTTCGGCGTGCCCAAGGTGATTGGCGGCAACTTCAATGTGCTGGCCACCGA
>Ga0315900_10010019_pt1 | contig 11932 bp, 12 predicted proteins | sample LakEriMetagenome_FD_203521 | JGI IMG/M metagenome (GOLD analysis project Ga0315900, IMG submission 203521) | Freshwater fungal communities from buoy surface, Lake Erie, Ohio, United States - Buoy 12 MA114 | ecosystem: Environmental > Aquatic > Freshwater > Lake > Lake biofilm | place: USA: Lake...
CACCGCGATAATTGCGGATTGGCCCCCAGACCCCCAAGCCCCATGAGCACGACCGATCCCGACACCCACGCCCCCTTCATGCGCACCATCAAAAGCTATGTGCTGCGCGCGGGCCGCATGGGCACGGGGCAGATACGGGCCTTCGCGCAATTCGGTCCACAGTTCCTGATCCCCTACCAGCCACAGCGGCTGGATGTGCCGGCCGCGTTCGGACGCAGCGCGCCCTTGATCCTGGAGATTGGCTTTGGCATGGGCGACGCCACCGCCAAGATCGCGCATGCGCGCCCGCAGGACAACTTCCTGTGCTGCGAGGTGCACGAGCCTGGCGTGGGTGCACTGCTCAAGCGCTGCGGCGAAGAACACATCGGCAACATCCGCATCGTCCAGCACGATGCGGTGGAGGTCATGGACCACATGCTGGGCGAGCACAGCCTCGATGGCGTCCACATCTTCTTTCCAGACCCCTGGCACAAGAGCCGCCACCACAAGCGTCGCCTGATCCAGGCGCCTTTCGTGGCCCGTCTGGCGCGGCACATCCGTCCCGGCGGCTACCTGCACCTGGCGACCGACTGGCAGCCCTATGCCGAGCAAATGCGCGATGTGCTCAGCCAGGAACCGCTGCTGCTCAACACCGCTGGGCCCGAACTGGGCGGCTACGCCGCCAAGCCCGACTACCGGCCGCTCACCAAATTCGAAAACCGCGGCCTCAAGCTCGGCCATGAGGTCTGGGACCTGGTGTTCCAACGCAAGTAGGAGCGGCCTCTGGCCGCGATTGAATCACCAGGACACCATCGCGGCCAGAGGCCACTCCTACAAAACGTCATGCCATGAGCCGCTCACCCCGTAGCCCCCACATCGCCATGCGCGATGGCGTCTCGCCCAGTTGCCTGGCCCTGCCCCGGGTGCGGCACAGCCCCTGGCCTTTGCTGATCGACCACCTGGCCGAGCGCCTGCCGCGCATCGGTCGCGCCGAATGGACCGAACGCATGCAAGCGGGCCGGGTGCTGGGTGAAGACGGACGCCCCCTGCCGCCCGAGACCCCCTATGCGGGGGGCACCCGGGTGTACTACTGGCGCGAGCTCGGACACGAGGACCCCATCCCGTTTGAAGCCACCGTGTTGTTTGAAGACGCGCACCTGGTGGTGGCGGACAAGCCGCACTTTTTACCCGTCACGCCCGGCGGGCGTTATGTGCGCGAGACCTTGCTGGTGCGCCTGAAAGCGCAGCTCGCCCTGCCCGATCTGAGTCCGCTGCACCGCATCGACCGCGAAACCGCGGGCCTGGTGCTGCTGTGCAAACGCCCTCAGGACCGGGATGCCTACCAATCCCTGTTTCGCACCCGGCAAGTGGACAAAGTCTACGAAGCCATCGCGCCCTGGCGGCCCGATCTGCACTTTCCGCTGACCCGCCAAAGCCACATCCTGGAAGACGAGCACGCCTTCTACCGCATGCGCGAAGCGCTGCCCCACGAAGGTCTGGCCGCCAACAGCGAAACACACATGGAATGCGTGCGCCGCGTTGGCGACAAGGCCCTCTACCGCTTGCATCCGGTCAGTGGCAAGCGCCACCAGCTGCGGGTGCACATGCACGGCCTGGGTCTGCCGATCGAGGGCGACCAGTTCTACCCGGTGGTGCGGCGCGGACCGGAGGAGCGCGAAGACTTTGCCCAGCCGCTGCAACTGCTGGCCCGGCGCATCGCCTTCACCGACCCGGTGACGGGCCAGGCCAGGTGCTTTGAAAGCGCCAGAACCTTGACCCTGTAGGCGCGGCTTATGGCTGGGATCGGCCGCGATCGGCGGAACACATCGCGGTCAGAGACCGCTCCCACGGGAGTCAGACAGTGACTTCCTTGCTGCTGATGCTGTACTTGAATGCGTCGGGCGCATAGGAATCGACCCGGCCCTCGTCGGTCTCGGCGATGGGGTACATCAAAAAGTTCAGTACGCCCTGTTGGGCCCCGGGCAGCTTGAGGTCGCGCGCGGTGTTCCAGCCCACCCAGTTGCCCTCCCAGCCGCCAAACAGGTGCTTGTAGACCGGGGCCACGACCGGGTGGTCGCTGCGCTTGATCCACTCGGCGGTTTCCAGGCGCATGACCTTGGCCACATCGGCCGGGTCCATCGCCACCCAGCCGTGGGCCTGCAGGTAAACCTCGGCGCGGCAGTGCTGGGCGGACTTGAGGTTGGCCGCGTTGCCCGACAGCTCCTTGTAGCCAAAAGCCGATGGCCCCAGCCGCAGGCCGTAGACGTCGCGCGCGGGCAGGCCCACGGCACGGCACAGGCCCACGAACAGGGCATTGATGTCGGCGCATTTGCCCCCCAGGTTGCCGGTCTCCAGCATGGTTTTGATATCGCCTTCGCCGCAGCCGCGCACCTTGGGCTCGCGCCAGGCGTTGGCCACCACCCACTGGTAAATGGCGCGGGCCTTGTCCAGGTCGGTTTTGGCCCCCTGCGTGGCCTGCAGGGCGGTCTTGCGCACAATGCCGCCGGTGGGCAGCATGGCGGTGGCACGGGTGTAGTGCTGCAGCGTGCTCGCGTCTTCCTTCTGCACGGGGCGGGGCACGCCGAGGTCGGCCCGGTGGCGTGTTTGCACGCGGCTGGTGACTTCGACCACCGGCTTGACGCCCGAGGCGAACTCGGCGTAGACCATGCGCGCGCCTTCGACACCGTCGCTGGCCATGCGGGCCTTGCCGTTGCTGGTGTAGCTGCTGCCCAGCGATTTTTGCCAGTCGCTGTCGATGCTGGGCACCGGCACCCAGATGCGGGTCGGGCCAAACGGCTCGGCCAGTTCGACGCGGGTGGTGATCTCGAAAGTGCGCCAGGCCCCCGGCTGCGGGGCGAAATGGCGTTCGGTGGGGGTGGTTTGGGCACGCACCAGTGCAGGTGCCGCGATCAGGGCACCCATGGCGGCGCCCCCTTTGAGCAGGGAACGGCGAACGGGGATCATTGAGAGGAACTCCGGAATGGACAGGAAGACCGGTCGGCGCACGCGAGGCGGAAGCTTCCGCCAATGCCCCGAAGGCAGGTCACCCGATGCAAAGGCAAGGGCAGGGTGATTATCCTGCATGCGGTCCTGGCTACACTGACAAGGCTCGGCATCGCGCCCGCCCCGGCATCGGACTGGGGGTCGGCGGGCACTGCCCCCCTGGAGGATCCGAACCATGAACACCCGAGGCCTGAAGCTGCTCGCTGTGCTGGCATGCTGCATCATGACTTGCGCCCAGGCCCAACGCCTGTACGACAGCAGCGGCAGTGCCATCGGCCGCATCGATGGCGAGCGCCTGTACAGCGCCTCCGGCCAGAACATCGGCCGCATCGACGGGCAGCGGGTCTACGACAGCAGCGGACGCTTGCTGGGCCGCATCGACGGCGAGCGGGTGTACAGCGCCTCGGGCAGTCCTATGGGGCGCATGGAAGGCGAACGGCTCTACGACGCCTCAGGTCGCCTGCTGGGCCGCATCGACGGCGATCGGTTCTACGATGCCAGCGGCCGCAGCATCGGTCGCGCCGACGGCCTGCGGCGCATGCAGATGGTGGTGTTTTTCTATTTCTTCATGTGAGCGCATCGGCAGGCCCGCCCGCCTGGCGTGACGCATGCATGGGCATCGCGCGGCGTCAGCGCCGTGGGCTGCCCAGTTCGGTCATCCAGCGCCAGGCCTCCGGCCCAGCCCAGTCCACCTCGCCGACCACGCGCCAGCGGATCTGGCCATCCGGGGCCATCAGCAGCGTGGTGGGGTAGGTTTTGACGTCAAAGCGCTTGGCCAGCTCGCCCTGCGGATCCAGCACCACGGGAAACTGCACGCCCGCGGCATCGAGGTAACGCCGCACCCGGCTGGCGGGTTCGCGCACATTGATGCCGATGACCACCGGGTCGCCACCGCCCAGCTCGTGCAGGGTCTGCAGGGAGGGCATTTCTTCACGGCAGGGCGGACACCAGGTGGCCCAGAAATTGAGCACCACCGTCCGGCCGCGGAGGCTGGCGTTGGTCCAGCGCTGGCCTTGCAGATCGGTCAGATCGAGGGCAGGCGCGACCTGCCGGGCGGGCCAAGGGGTTTTCTGGAACTGGGCCTGGGCCAGCAGCGGCAGGCACAGCATAAGCAGCAGGAGCGGTCGCCGACCGCGATGCACGGTTGGATCGCGGTCGGAGACCGCTCCTGCGGGATTTGGATTCACAGCCGCTCGGCCACCCAGGCCTGCACGCTGGCCAGTGCCTGGGGCAAGGCCTTGGCATCGGTGCCGCCGGCCATGGCCATGTCGGGCTTGCCACCGCCTTTGCCGCCCACCTGCTGGGCCACAAAGTTGACGAGTTCGCCCGCTTTGACTTTGCCCACACAGTCGGCGGTGACGCCCGCGGCGAGCTGCACCTTGTCGCCGTCCACCGCGGCCAAAACGATGGCGGCGGTCTTGAGCTTGTCCTTGAGCTTGTCCAGGGTCTCGCGCAGGACCTTGGCGTCGGCGCCTTGGAGCTGGGCGGCCAGCACTTTCAGGCCCTTGACCTCGACGGCTTGGGCCATCAGTTCGTCGCCCTGGCTGGAAGCCAGCTTGCCCTTGAGGGCTGCCACTTCTTTTTCCAGCGCCCTGACCTGCTCGAGCACCTGGGCGATGCGGCCGGTCAGCTGCTCGGCCGGGGCCTTGAGGCTGCCCGCGGCTTGGGCCACGGTGTCCTCGAGCGACTGCAGATAGGCCAGCGCATTCTCGCCGGTCACGGCTTCGATGCGGCGCACGCCTGCGGCCACACCGCTTTCCGCCACGATCTTGAACAGACCAATGTCGCCGGTGGCTTTGACGTGGGTGCCCCCGCACAGTTCGCGGCTGGAGCCGATGTCGAGCACGCGCACGGTCTCGCCGTACTTCTCGCCGAACAGCATCATGGCGCCGGTCTTCTGGGCGCTTTCAATGTCCATCACGCGCGCCTGGGCGGCGGCGTTGGCCAGGATTTCGGCATTCACCCGGGCTTCGATCTGGCGGATCTCGGCGTCGGTCACCGGCGCGTTGTGCGCAAAGTCAAAACGGGTGCGCTCGGCGTTCACCAGCGAACCCTTTTGCTGCACATGGCCGCCCAGCACTTCGCGCAGGGCCTTGTGCATGAGGTGGGTGGCGCTGTGGTTGCGAACGGTGGCGGCACGCAGGGCGGTGTCCACATGGGCCTGCACCGCGTCGCCCACCTTCAGGCTGCCGCTTTGCAACTCGCCGTGGTGGCCAAACACATCGGCCTTGATCTTTTGCGTGTCCAACACGTGGAACTGGGCGCCACCGTGGTGGATCAGGCCTTGGTCGCCCACCTGGCCACCGGACTCGGCGTAGAACGGGGTGGTGTCGAGCACGACCACGCCTTGCTGGCCGGCCTGGAGTTGTGCCACCGGCGTGCCATCAACATAGAGCGCCAGCACCTTGGCGTGGCTGGTGAGCTGTTCGTAGCCCACGAAGTCGTTGCCTGCGCCGCTGTAGTCCAGCGCCTTGTCCATCTTGAACTTGCCGGCCGCACGGGCCTGGTTCTTCTGCTTGTCCATGGCGGCAGCAAATCCGGCTTCGTCCACCGTCAGGCCGCGCTCGCGGCAGACGTCGGCCGACAGGTCCAGCGGGAAACCATAGGTGTCGTGCAGCTTGAACGCCACTTCGCCGGAGAGGACCTTGACATCGCCAGCCAGCGCGGCGTCCAGGATCTGCATGCCTGTTTCGAGGGTCTCGAAAAAGCGCTCCTCTTCGGCCTTGAGCACGTCCATCACGCGCTCGGCGTTTTCGGCCAGGTTGGGGTAGGCCGCGCCCATCAGCCGGACCAGGTCGGGCACCAGCTTGTGGAAGAACGGGGTTTTCTTGCCCAGCTTGTAGCCATGGCGGATGGCGCGGCGCACGATGCGGCGCTGCACATAGCCACGGCCTTCGTTGCTGGGGATCACGCCGTCGGCCACCAGGAAGGCGGTGGCGCGCAGGTGGTCGGCGATCACGCGCAGGCTGGGGCTCTTGAGGTCGACGCAGCCGGTTTCGCGGGCGGCGGCCTGGATCAGGGTCGCGAAGATGTCGATTTCGTAGTTGCTGTGCACGTGCTGCAGGATGGCGGCCAGGCGCTCCAGGCCCATGCCGGTGTCCACGCAGGGTGCGGGCAGCTTGGTGACCGAGCCGTCTTCGTGCATCTCGAACTGCATGAACACGTTGTTCCAGATCTCGATGAAGCGGTCGCCGTCCTCCTCGGGGCTGCCCGGGGGGCCGCCAGGGATGTGCGGTCCGTGGTCGTAAAAGATTTCCGAGCACGGGCCGCAGGGGCCGGTGTCGGCCATCATCCAGAAGTTGTCGCTCTTGTAGCGGCCGCCCTTGTTGTCGCCGATGCGGATCACGCGCTCGGGCGGCAGGCCGATTTCTTTGGTCCAGATGTCGTAGGCCTCGTCGTCTTCCATGTAGACGGTGGCCAGCAGGCGCTCCTTGGGCAGCCGGTAGACCTCGGTCAGCAACTCCCAGGCCCACTTGAGCGACTCGCGCTTGAAGTAGTCGCCAAACGACCAATTGCCCAGCATCTCGAAGAAGGTGTGGTGGCGCGCGGTGTAGCCCACGTTTTCCAGGTCGTTGTGCTTGCCGCCCGCACGCAGACAGGCCTGCACCGAGGCCGCACGCACATAAGAGCGCTTGTCGGAACCCAGGAACACGTCCTTGAACTGCACCATGCCGCTGTTGGTGAACATCAGCGTCGGGTCATTGCCCGGCACCAAGGGGCTGGACGCCACCACGGTGTGGCCCTTGGACTCGAAAAAGTCGAGGAAGGTCTTGCGGATGTCGGCAACGGAGAAAGGACGGGTCATGGTGGGCAATCGGTTGGTCGGGCGGCGCGGCTCAAGCAAAGCGGCGACAAAGCCCTGTATTTTCGCAAAAACTGGACCCGCCCCCCGGACCCCGCCTGCGGTCTGCCCTGGCCAGACCCGAGGCAAGGGTAAGTCCTGATCCGTATTTTTTGCACAAGGCCATTTTTTTGCACAAAAATGCACCTGTGCAAAACACCAACACCTCGGCCGCCCCCCTCACCCGCACGGAAAGCGCTTTCCTGCAGCTGCGTCGCGACGTGCTGCAGGGCGTGCACCCGGCTGGCGAAAAACTCAAGCTGGAGCTGCTGCAGGAGCAATACGGGCTCTCGAGCAGCCCGCTGCGCGAAGCCCTGCACCGACTGGCCCAGGAGGGGCTGGTGCGTGCCGACGAACGGCGCGGCTTCCGTGCCGCCCCCATGTCCGCCGATGACATCCACGACATCACCCGCATGCGGCTGATGATGGACCTGCCGGCGCTGACCGAATCCATGGCGGCGGGGGGCGATGCCTGGGAAAGCGAGGTGGTGGCCGCCTTTCACCGGCTGGAGATCCTCGAATCGCGTCTGAGCGACGGTCCTGTGGTGCTGGACCAGGACTGGAGCCAACGGCACCGGCAATTCCACATGGCCCTGCTGTCGGCCTGCCCGTCTGCGCGTCTGCTCAGTCTGAGTGCCAGCCTGTTTGACCAGGCCGAGCGCTACCGCCACCTGTCGGCACGGCACCGCCAAAACGCCCGGCGCAAGAGCGAAGAGCACCGCCGGCTGATGCAGGCGGTGCTCAAGCGCGATGCCGCCACCGCCTGCGCCATGCTCGAAGAACACATCCGGGGCACCGAGAGGAATGTGCTGCTCGCGCTGAAGAAGCTCAACACCACGCCCACTTGACCCCGTTTGCCCCCACACCCCACAGGAGAAGCCCGCATGGTTCAGGTCCTGCGCCCCACGCCCACCCACTTTGGCATTTTTGTCACCGACGTTGAACGCATGGTGAACTTTTACAAGGACGTTTTCGATCTGGTCGAGACCGACAGAGGGGTGGGCAAGACCTTCAAGGCGCCGCTGGTGTTTCTCAGCGCCAGCGCCGACCAGCACCACCAGCTGGTGATTGCCGGCGGACGACCGCCCGAGGCCACCTTCAGCACGGTGATGCAGATTTCGTTTGCCGTGCCCGCCATCCAGGATCTGCGGGACATCCGTGCCCGAGCCGAGGCCCGCGGCGCCACCCGTGTGCTGCCGCTCAACCACGGCAACGCCCTGTCGGTCTACTTTGCCGATCCGGAAGGCAACACGGTGGAAACCTACATCGACATGCCCTTCTACATCGCGCAACCGCATGGCGACCCGCTCGACCTCTCCAAGGACGACGCCACCCTGATGCGCGAAACCGAAGCCATCTGCCGCAGCGACCCGACCTTCATGCCGCTCGAAGAATGGCAGGCGCGCTTTGCGCTGCAGGCCGTCCGGCATTGACCCCTACACACACACCCTACCGACAGGAGTCCCATGAAACTGCTTTCCTTCATCCACCAAGGCCGTGAAACCTGGGGCGCCCTGAGCGGCACCGACGGCGTGATCGACCTCGGCCGCGCCCTGCCGCGCTACCCGACGCTGGCCGATTACATCGCCGATGGCGGCCACCTGCGCGCAGCCCAGGATGTTGCCGGGCGCGCGACCGATGCACGCCTGGCCGACATCACTTTCCTGCCGGTCATTCCCCGGCCAGAAAAAATCGTCTGCGCCGTGCGCAACTACATGGACCACCACCAGGAGGTGCTGGCTGCCGGCATGCACCGGGAATTGTCCGAAGAGCCCCCCATCTTCCTGCGCGTCTGGCGCTCACAGGTGGCGCATGGGCAAGCGATCGTGCTGCCCAAGGTCTCCGAATCGCTGGACTGGGAGGGCGAGCTGGCCGTGATCATCGGCAAGCCCGGCCGCTGCATCCCCGAAGACCAGGCCTGGGAGCATGTGGCGGGGTATTCCTGCTACAACGACGGCAGCATCCGCGAATGGCAATTCCATGCCAAGCAGATCGCCTCCGGCAAGAATTTCGAATCGACAGGCGGCTTTGGCCCCTGGATGGTCACCGCCGACGAGATCGCGCCTGGACGCGAGCTCCAGTTGGTGACACGGCTCAATGGCGAGGTCGTTCAGTCCAGCCACACCGGCCACATGATCTTTTCCATCCCCAAACTGATCGCCTACGCGTCGACCATCTTCACGCTGGTGCCCGGCGACGTGATTGCCACCGGCACCCCCGCCGGCGTGGGCTGGAGCCGCAAGCCGCCACGGTTCATGAAACCGGGCGATCGTTGCGAAGTCGAAATCGAGGGCATCGGCACGCTGGTCAACCCGATCGTGGCGCAGGCCTGAGGCGCAGCAAGCGATGCGCGCCATCCAGGTCCATGTCCCGGGCGGTCCGCAGGCGCTGGTCGAGGCCGAGTTGCCCCAGCCCGAGCCTGGCCCCGGGCAGCTGCGGGTGCGGGCCGAGGCCATTGGCGTGGGCCGACCGGATGTGCTGGTGCGCTCGGGCCGCTACAAATGGATGCCGCCTCTGCCAGCCATCCCGGGCGCCGAAATGGCGGGCGTGGTGGATGCGGTGGGACTTGGCGTCTCGCAGTGGCAGCCTGGCGACCGCGTGCTGGTCAGTGCCCGCGACCTGCCCGTGCGCGCAGGCTGTTATGCCGAGGCCATCGTGGTGCCCCAGCAAGCCCCCTACGCATTGCCGGCCAGCCTCTCTGCGGTCGATGCCGTGAGCCTGCCCAACCTGCAACTGGCCCAGGCCATGCTGCTGGGCCTGGCCGGAGGCCGCATGACGGCCCGGACGGTGCTGGTCACCGGCGCGGCCGGCGGCGTGGCCACCATGCTCACACAACTGGCACGCCACCATGGGGCACAGGTGATTGGCACCGCCCGCTCGGCCGCCAAGCGGGATTTCGCTCGCGCCTGCGGATGCGTGGAGGTGCTTGACCCTGCGGCGGCCGACCTGCCAGAGCAGGTCAAGGCCCTGACCGGTGGCCGCGGGGTCGATCTGGCATTCGATTCGGTGGGCGAGCGTCTGTTCATCCAGGCGATCCAGTCCCTGGCGCCGCTGGGCACGGCCGTGTCCTACAACATCGTCGCCGGACCGCCGGCCGAAGACGTTTTCCAGGTGCTGCGCAGCCTGCTCGGCCGCAGCCTGGCGGTGCGCTGTTTTTCGATGCACACCTTTGACGAGGATGTGGCCCAACGTCGGGCCCTGATGCAGTCGGCCATCGAACTCATGGCCCATGGGCATGTCCGGGCGCCACAGGCCACGCTGCTGCCCCTGTCGCAGGCCCGGCGCGCCCATGAGCTCATCGAGGGCGGTCAAACCATGGGAAAGATCGTGCTGCAACCCTGAACCCCTTTTCAACTGCGCCAGAGCCGATGCCAAGACCTCAGCCGGCGCCCACCCACCCTTGAGGAGACAAACCATGCAACGTCGAGAATTCCTGCGCTACAGCGCCCTCACCGCCAGTCTGGCCGCCGCCGGGGCGGCCCTGGCCCAGTCGTGGCCAGATCGGCCCATCAAGATCGTCCAGGGCTTTGCCCCGGGCGGCAACGCCGACAACATTGCCCGCGCGGTCAGCGCCGAAATGGGCAAAGGACTCAACCAGTCCTTTGTGGTGGAGGCCCAATCGGGCGCCGGTGGCACGATCGCATCGGCTGCGGTGTCTCGGGCGCGGCCCGATGGCTACACCCTGTTGCTGGCCACAGGGGGACACGCCGTGGCCGGAGCGATCTACAACAACCCGGGCTACCGCACGGTGCAGGACTACGAGATGGTGGGCACCATCACCTATTTCCCCTTCCTGATCGTGACCACCGCCGACAGCAAGCTGCCCGGACTGGCGGCGCTGCTGAGTCAGGCCCGCGCCAACCCCGGCAAGGTTGCCTACGGCACGGCGGGCATCGGCTCGACCCACCATCTGGCAGGCGAATTGCTGGCCTCCATGTCCAAAACCGATCTGCTGCATGTGCCCTACCGCGGCGACTCCGCCTCGCTGACCGCCTTGCTGGCGGGCGACATCCCCGTGATCATCGCGCCGCCCACGGCGGTGATGGCCAACATCCGGGCCGGCAAGCTGCGGGCCATCGCTGTGACGGGGCCCGCTCGCTGGCCCGGGCTGCCCGAGGTGCCCACCGTGGCCGAACAGGGTGTGCCCGGTTACGACGTGCGCTCCTGGGCGGGTCTGATGGCGCCTGCCGGCACGCCACGTGCGGTGATCGAGCGGCTCAACGCCGAACTGCTCAAGGCCCTGCAGGTGCCATCCGTGCGCACGCGCCTGGAGGAAATGGGTGGCGAAGCGCGCGGCAGCACGCCCGAAGAAATGCGGGCCATGGTGGCCGCCGAAACCCAGAAATGGACCCAGGTGGTGGCCGACGCCAAGATCCCCAAGCAGTGAACACCCTAGAACCACGAAAGACCCCCCATGTCCCTGATCGAGATCCGCAAGCGCAGCCTGACCATCGAGACCATCCACCACGAAGGCGGGCCCGCACCGGCCGAGCCGCTCAAGCTGGCCGCGTCCTGTGCCGTGATCCACAACCCCTATGCAGGGCGATACGAACCCGACCTGATGCCCTTCATGGCCGAGTTGCGCAGCCTGGGCACCCTGCTGGCGCAAGAGCTGGTGGACACACTCGGCAAGGACAAGGTGGAGGTCTACAGCAAAGCCGCCATCGTCGGGGTCAATGGTGAGCTCGAACATGCCGCTGTCTGGCACGAGGCGGGCGGCTGGGCCATGCGTGCCGTGCTCGGCGAACCCAAAGCCATCGTGCCGGCGAGCAAGGCGGTGGCCAGCACCGGCTACCGGCTGATGGTGCCCCTGCACTACATCCATGCCTGCTATGTGCGCAGCCACTACAACAGCATGGAGATCGGGATACAGGATGCCCCCCGACCCAATGAAATCCTGTTTGCGCTGGTGATGGGCACCGGCGGCAGGATTCACTCGCGTCTGGGCGGACTGACCAAGGACAAGGTCAGCGTGCACGACGGCCAGCGCTAAACAGAACCAAGCCCTGAGGAGACGACCCATGCGCCAGACACCCCTTGCCGGATTGACCCTGATCGGCAGCTTGCTGCTGGGCGCCTGCAGCTCGACGGGCAGGCAGGCATCGGCGC